>JAANMY010003568.1_pt1 | contig 12757 bp, 13 predicted proteins | sample 7279691 | NCBI WGS metagenome assembly JAANMY01 (sample SAMN14094543, study PRJNA606508) | bioreactor metagenome | isolation source: A lab-scale SPAN reactor treating ammonium-rich wastewater day 388 | place: Ireland: Galway | collected 2018-02-07
CTATCTGCTTATAAACTAACGCCAAGCCTACTAGAGCCAGCCCAACACCTATCACTCCCAAGATAGTAAGAAACAAGACCATGAGAGCCACGCTGTTGAAGATAAAAGGCAACCTCAACACCACCATTAACGTGACCCCAAGTGCAAACGTCTCCACACCTTGCCGCACAAATGCAGCCATAAAACGAATGAAAAAGAGTACACCAGGCGCGACAGGAACGAGTAGAACTGCTTCTAATGTCCCTTGCCTCGCTTCCTGCGTTACTGACTGCACAGTTGAGGCGAGAACGCCCATACATAAATCCCACACCAAAAAACCCAATAATGAAGCCATATGGCGTTCTATGCTATGCCCACCCGCTATGCCGTCGAAGGTAATCATCATGATTGGGAAAGCCACTAACCACAAAACCATCATGCTCAACGCCTGGAATCGGTATGACCACCATAAACGCCATTCGCGCCGAATCTCCGCTAAGAAAAGTTGAAGTAGGGTTCGCGATAACACACAATCTCTCCGTTTAGTAATGGGCTAAGGAGCCATCTCTTTGCGCTACCCACTGTCCCCAACTGATAATCGCCCACCCTAACAAACCAAAACAGAGTGTGTTCAGCAGAAACCAATAAAAATCTGGCTGGCGATAAACAACTGCGAACGGTAAACCTTCTACAACAAGTTGGCGCAATAGTTTGATACCCAACGTCAACGGCAACAGATGACTCACCCTATCAAGCGTTGGCGCGCTCTCCAAAGGCGCCAGCGCGCCAGTCAAAAACAGTAGCGCCGTAGAAATCCCCATTGCCAGAGAGGACACGTTCTTATAAATAAGATGCAATCCTGCGATGGCAAAAGCGACCCCAAGAGCGCCAACCTGCGTTAGTACAAACAACAACATCGCGCCCGGCGAAAACTTAGGCAATAACCCCAGGACAATCGCCAGCACAAGCAACAACAACGCCCCACGCCCGCTCTGGTACAGTAGGACAGCGAAACCGCGCGCCAACAAGACCTGCTGCGGCGGCACGGCGCTCAACCAAATCTGTTCCAACGTCCCGGTTTGCGCATCATCACTCAAACCACCAGTTACGCGCAGGATACATCCATCAGCTACACGCCAAATTGCGTAACCAATCAACGAGGCCAATTGCGCTTCTTTCTGATAGTTTCCATCAGCAACCAGTTGAAACAAGCCTGATAGCAACAAAAAGCCTAATGTGAACAATATCTGATCAGCCAGCATCTCAAGACGATACGCTTGTATATGCTTCAGCTCTCGCCGAATCTCCACCTCTCCTATGCGAAGCAATTTAAGCATACGTCTCTCTCTCTTCTGTCAAAGACAGGAAGACTTCCTCTAATGTCGCGCGACGCCGGGTGACTTCTTGCACACGAATGCCCTGCGCCTCAAATCGCTGCATCAAGGCAATCAGATCAGCTTGTCGCAAGGATGGAAAAGCGATCTGCGTTAAATCATCGCTGTTATTTGTCACGGTATGGGGAAACGCTGGCTGAAGTTCAATCAGTAACTCATCCGGCAGAGGATCTGCCACCTGAATTTCAGTGACATCTTCTTGCACATGGTATTGAGCCAACAAATCATGCGTTGTATTAGAAGCAACTTGCTGCCCTCGGTGAATGACGGTAATGCGTCCGGCCAACTTTGCCGCCACATCCATCATATGTGTTGTCAACAAAATGGCTTTCCCTTGCTCGCGGGCAAGTCGAGCGACAATTTCTTCCAATTGACGCGCTGCCTTAACGTCCAGCCCCAGAGTCGGTTCGTCCAGCAGCAAAACGTCTGGATCATGCATCAAAGCGGCCGCTATCGCCAACTTTTGTTGCATCCCACGGCTGAAATAACGCACTTCTTGGTGCTTGTTTTGCTGTAAGTCAAACAGCGTTAATAGCTCTTCTATCCGTAACGATAAACGATGGCGTGGGACAAGGCGCAAACTGCCAAAATAGCGCAGGTTCTCCCAAGCAGATAATCGCCAATACAAGTTGCGCGCCCCCTCTAACACGGCTCCAATGTGGCGCGCGCCCTTGGTGCGATTCCTGGCGATGTCGTGCCCCATTACCTGAACTACTCCTGTCGTTGGCGAGACAAGGCCAGCTATCATTTTGACAGCCGTCGTTTTCCCTGCTCCATTTGGACCCAATAATCCCAGAATTTCGCCAGGCTGTAGCTGCAAGGTGAGGTCAGAAACAGCTGGCGACTCCGCTTTGGGATAAATTTTGGTTACAGCGACCATATTAACCGCGTACTTGTCACCTATCATTCGCTACTATCGCTCCTTCATTCTGACTCAAACACGCCGGCAAAACGATCCTATCGCACAAAAGGGACACGGAGGGTCACGGCCGTTCCTCCACCTTCACGCGGTACAATAGTCAGATGTCCGCCCACCAGGTCAGCCCACTCATACATCCCCGCAATACCAAAATGGCGCGCGCGAAACAAAGCGACCAGCGCGGAAGATGCTATCGGCTGATAATGTCCGTTGTCCATGACAGAAAGCACAAGGTAATCTTCTTGATACCCAAAATGCACCCATGCCGCGGTTGCATTGGCGTGCTTATGCACATTGCGGAGCGCCTCCTTCGCAACAGCATAAATTGCCATCGTGATCTGACGCGGAATAACGACCTCTAAAGAAATATCCATCGTCAACGCAATATCCATTCCCGTCGTTTCCCGCAGCGTACGAACTGCATGGCGCACAGCCAGCTGCGCCCCTTGTTTTAATTCGATGGGGTATAAGCCCATACAAATCTCGCGCATCTGTACATTCACAGCCTGCAACAAACGCTCGCTTTCTGCTAACTGCATAAAGAGCATTTCTCGATCAATCGTATCCCTCTGATCAAAAAGTCGGTTTAGATCATCGGCAACCCGTGAAATCGTTTGCATGGGATCATCGTGAATCTGTGATGCAATCTGCTGTCTCTCTTCCTGGCATACACGCATCAGGTCGCGCGACATTTCACGCATAGACGTAAATAAACGCGTCGCTTCCATAGCTACCGCTATCACGCTTGCCACCTGGAGTAAAAAACTAACCTGCCTGGCATTTAAATAACCATTTGGGACAGGGCCGCCCAGCAATAAAACGCCCACGACTGTATCGCTAATGGCCAAGGGAATAACGTAATCGCACCAGCTATAATGCCAAAAGAATTGGGCGTACACGCTTTCTGCACCATGAGAACGTATCGCCATTTTTGCTGGTAAAGATTGTTGCTCTTTGTAAGAAAAAGGCATGACTTCCTCAGTAACACGCAAGCGATCTGCGCATGTAAACACACCCTCATTGCTCACCAACAACAGCAGGGATTGCCTGATTTCTAACATGTCAGCTATGTCGTGGAGCGTCGCTTTTAAGGTGCTAATCTGAGGATCCGCAGTCAGGGCTGAGGCAATAATCTGGAGTTTGTTTCCATGTAACCAGGCCATATCGCCATAAATGACGGACTCCAAAACGCGATACGTCTTCTGGCTGATGGAAGGCATCACGAGGAGCGCCGGTAATAGCAATAATGACCCGGACAATGGCTCCAATGTCATGAGCAATTCTTGCCCCTGCACCAGGTAGTAGATAAGCGAATATGACGATAACAAGAGAATCATAATAAGCAGCAAGGTCAACGAATTGGTCACAAATATGTCCAGCTGCAAATAGTTCTTGCGATAGATGATGAATCCATATCCGGCTGGAATCAACGCCAATAACATGATAGAGAAATCCCAGGGCAGCAGCGGCTTGCCAAACAGAATCCTGGGCAAAACCGTTAGGAAAATGGCTGGCGCCAAGGCAACAATTGTAAACGCGAAAATTATCAGGGTTTGGCGTTTCTGATATGAGGCCGGTAGCCATATGGAATACCAGGCAAGCGTAGCAAGATAAGCAACCCCACCCAATCCCAAACAACTGTACAGAATTTCATACGACGAAATCCCCGTTAATGAACGCAGGCTGTATCCTTGTGGGCCAAGATAAACGATGTCAAGCAAAGACAACAACCCAATAATCGCAGCTATGCCATAAAGCACGCGGAATAACGCGCGTTCCGTTTGCGATGGGGTGCGCGACAACTGCGTCATTTGCGCTAACGCTACGGCAACTAATGGCAAAAAAGGGTAAGAAGTTATCCAGGTTAAGGGCACACCATACAAGGCAGCTTCGGAGGCCGAGAGGACGACAGCAGAACCCAATGTCGTAAAACCTAATTGCCAGGCGTCATGATTTTTAGGCGTAGCAAAAAGGATAGCAACCGCGCCAATGAACCAAATTAACAAAGCGACGGCGCTTGCCATCAGGTGTTGCCGCAGTAGATTGGCATCACGCTCAACTGCAGGCAGATACACCGTCAGAATGTCATCACCGCGCTGTACTGTATGTTCATAGACGTCTTGTCCCGATCGGTAGAGAGGCTGCCACAGGGTCATTCTTGCGGGTGCGCCATCAATGGTCTCTATCCTGTCACCTTTTTGCAAACCCAAACCAGGCGACAAATCATCAGGCACATCCCAAACGATTAATTGACCACCCTCGTCCCAAAAAAACTCTGACTCAAAAAAGGGGACAAAAGCAGCCAGGTAAAAAACATGGTATGCAAGAAATCCCAGGGACAGCGCCACGATTGGGATGCGTATATATTGGCGGAAACGCTCAGTATACGTCAAAGGTATTTCAGACAAGGAAACCGGAGACATAAGCAGATAAATGATGCACGTCTTCAACAGGGAATACACTTAATGCCGATAGCGCTTTTTGCTCATAACCTTTGGCCATAGCCATCGTATAATGCAACCCTCCCATTTCGGTGACCAGTTGGTATATTGTCGCGGCTGCGGTCGCCGTCATCCCTGTTGCCGCGGGCAGCATAGTCGTCAGTTCAAGGTAAGCGGGGTGCGCAGTCTGGGACAGAGCATATAACACAGGCAAGGTATATACGCCACCGGCTAGATCGCTGCCTGGATGAGCAACAGAGAGATCGCGACAATCATCCTTCAATTGGATGAGCGTCCCTAACGCCAGCCCATAGTTATAGAGTTGGCGCAGCAAATCTCGATCCATTGCATGCAACCGCGCTCCGGCATAGGCCACATTGGCATAAATAAGCCCTGATTTGGCGGCCACCTGGCTGAAATACTGGGTCAATGACGGAATACCCACCGGCGTTGCCTGGCTACGCGCGGCCAGAGCAAACGTGCGAGACCAGGAAAACCAGATGTCGGACTGAACATCTTTATCAATGGACAGGTTTGCCAGGCAGCCGTTGGCGGCCGCGACAAGACCAAGACCAACATTCATGGCGCGTGATGGCGACCATTGACTCCACGGCCAATCTTTGCCATCCTGGTCTTGTATATCGTCAAAAACGTCCGAAGCCAGGTCATAGAGCGCCCAGGCCGCAGCGAGGGGAACGGCCGTCTCCGCATCACCTTTGACGGCCAGGGTCGTCAATATAGGGAGTACGTTGGCATAGGCAGCGCGTGTATTGGCGTAAGCCTCGTATCGTGCAGCAACGGATGTCGTCAGGTCAGCCCATGTCAAATCCGTCACGGCATGCGCCCAGACAAACGCATACGTTTGTTCGTAAAGGTGATGTACTAGATCGGGAATCATCAAACCAGTTAATCCAATACGTTTGCTAGTACGGCCGATAAGTTCGGTCATTATTAAACACCTGCGTGACAATACCCCCGACCATATTGGGCAATTGGGTAAACGCCGGTTGCAACTGGTACGCCAAATCATCGTCCAGACCAGCGTCGGTATGGGCATCATTACCAGCAAAAACTTGCTGAAAGAAATCTGCCATCAACAATGCTTCCGCAACAGCGGCGGCAAGTTCTGGTTCTTCAGGTAGTCCACTTTCTATTTGTTTCTGCTTCACTGTCATCTCCTATAAAACGACCTTACGATGAGGCCACATGTTAAAACAAGTTTAATCACCGTAGAGCGAAATGCCAGCTTAATAGCCAAAAATAATGCAAATTCACTATGCTATAGTGCTTAAACACTATAGAGACAAAAGGGCGCGACCCTGTGTTTACATTCATTCATGGAGTGGCCCAATTTTGATTATCCCTAACTGCACACACTTCACTATCGCCGCGGCCAGGTTGTTAACACGCAATTTGGTAAAGACGTTTTGCAAGTGATTGCTCACAGTATGTTCGGAAATTCCTAACGCCGCCCCATGTTCCGCATACGACCAATTTGGGTTTAGCGCCACAATCCGCATCAGTTCTAACTGTCGTTTGGTTAAAATCGTTTGGTCGTTTAAGCCATCTCCACCAGAGTTGAAGTAATGCGCTTGTATACCCTCAGACAAATAAGCGCCACCGTTATAAACAGACTTGATGGCCATGGGCAAGTTCTCAGATAGGGTATCTCCTTTGAGAATGTAACCTTTTATGCCTAACTCTAAAGCAACTTCAATTAGCGATGGCGACGCATACTGTGAAACAATGATTATCTTCGTCTTTGGGTGCTGTCTCCGTAGATACGTAATGGTTGGCAGAGCGTGAAAAGAATTATCTGGTTCCCTGCTATCACTTTCCTCATATTGAGGCATGCCAATATCTAACAGCAGCACATCTGGTTCATATGTCTTGGCCAGTTGAAGCACATGCTCACCGACCCTCCCCTCTCCAACTAAGTCGATGATGGGGTCTTCAGCCAGCACACTGCGGATGCCCTGTCGCATCAGGTAATGATCGTCTACAATAACAACTCGTATCAGCTTCATCTCTTTTTGATTTTTGTGGATGGCCATACGTTCCCCAAAAGTTGACTTTGTCAGCGCAAAAGAACGCGAATTCAATAGGTTGCGCGTGTAGCTTGGTTCAACAAGCTATCCCGTACTTGCCCTTAACGCGTTATGCATCAAACTGAAGCAAACGCATGGGTTTTACCACAGCTACAACCACCAGGTCGCGGATTGACGAATCATGCGCATAATAGCAGCTTGCCTGCTGTAATATGGGGAACGGCTTTGTTAGCCACATGGTAAGTGAAAATCGAATACGATGCTTTCTCGTAAGCAATGGTACTCTAGTACCAAAATCGTGGCATTGTACACACGAATCATTTACTGTCAAAGTAAAAACAATTGTTGCGCTCAAACGCTCCGCTCAAAGCAGGTCACAAAAGCAATTGTGCCAAATCCATCGAACCCCCATACATACCGCCTGCAAATGATTGTTAAGGAATGGCACTTAAATAAGTTGGTCAAGATTGGTTCAATCTTCGGAGATTGAACCAATCTAAACGTGTAAATTATTCAAATCTCGTTCCTAAGGAAAAAAACGGGCTGCTTGAGTAGCCCGTTTTTCAGTGGTGGAACAAGAGATCTAGTGCGGTCTATGTCGGCATTGACTTTAGTCTTGCTCTCCTGCCCTCTCAATTGCATTTAACCAATTATCCAAAAAAGAAATTGCCGCTTCATACCCTCTCATTGGAATGCTTTTATAACTGGTAGCGCCTGTTTCGTGCCGCAACGCCTCATAAATACTCATATGATGCTTCTCATCCGGCTTGTATTTCGTTAATTCCTGGGCGAGCAGGTTAACCCGATGCTGAATTTCTCGCGCCTGTTCTTCTGTTAACGGGCCAACCTGGGTTCGCCGTTCTACGATCTGGGTCCGATGCTCAACAACTTGCAAACGCTTATTTATACCCCGCAGATAATCGCGGGCAGCATCCAGCCGGGTTTTGTTGTCCAAAGACAGTTGCCGGACTTGCAACATCTCCCTCGTCGTAGCCGCAATAACCAAAGCCATGTTGTGTAGTTGCACGAGTGCATGATCATCTGCATCAGTCGGTCGGACGATTAGGTCCGATGGCAAAAAGGCATCAGCCAGGATACGGTAACATTCACGTTGATACCGAAGCAAATTGGGCTTTACCTCTGGCTTAACTCTGCTGGCATTGATGCCAAACATCCAGCCGTTAAGATAATCTAACTGCAGACAAAGCATCGTTCGCCGTTGACCCTGCGAGTGTATTACACACTCGGAGCTTACTTCCGCCAAAATTTCATCTCGATGAATACGTTGGCGCTGACCAGCCCAGGATAAACTCAGATAGTCGCAAATTGGTCGAACAGGAATGAACACTTGTTTGTGACCATCCACTTCAACCAAAACGGCTGTTATCTTGTCACCATAAAAATCAATGTCTCTTTGCTCAATAGGAACAAGTGCATTTTCTTCAGTCATATCGCATCCTTTTCGCTAAACCACAATACTACAGCGTGACTTCACACTTTCACAATAGGCAAAACAATTGCAGAAACTCACCAAGAAGCAAAGCAACTCCTGGGGTGGATCCCATACTCTTATAAAGCGAATTTCAGAAAACATTTGTCCAAAACAGGTGAATACTTCTGGAATGCGCCTGCGGTTGCTTCTCGCCATCTTGGGCATTTTATTTTCATTCTCTTACGGCGGTTTTGCTTTAGCAGGCCTCACTGGATGGCTTATCTGCCTATTGGTATACGCCCAAAAACAGAAGAAAGAGCGCGTGAATTAGCCTGACACCCGTATTCAAGAATCGGCATGGTTCAAAACCATGAATAAGCGCCTCGATAATTGAATGAGCAAATCGGACAATCTCAAACAGAGTAAAACCTTCGGCTAAACGGCCGAATTTGCCACAGGACAGACTATCAGGTGAATGGCTACTCGACAGGGTGGCCGAGCAGGGTCAGCCAATCATCTGCGACAGGGTTAATACCGACCAACTGGTAGGGGCTTTTGCCCTGCCGCTTGCCTCATTCAAAGACGTGTATGTTATGCCAGAGAACGAACAAATTCAGATACAGTGGCATCCATCAGATGCGCCGGGCATTCGGCAAAGGCCGCGTGTTGGTCATAACGCCGTTCCTCAGTAGCCACAGATGGGACATATTTCTCGTCAAACAGCCGCTCGCCCCATTGGGCGAGCAGTTGTTTTTCTAACGCGACAACCTGCCGGGTCGCGCCAAAAGCGGCCCGTTCTAAATCGCGTAATATTTGAGAACCATCCCGCTGTATGTGCCAGACATCTTTCTGCACGGGCACGTCCAGACATGCTTCCTGCTGCGACTTGCCGTACATGCGGGCCATGTCTTCCACCAGGCCGCCGATGGTCACGCCCTGTTCTTGGACCAGCAGCAGGACTGCCCCCCAGGTATCCGTTTCCTCAGATACAACACTTGTACCTGCCCTGGGGTATGTATGCCCCGCGCTCATGGGGCATTGTTAAGGTTCGTTGGCTCTAAAATGAACCACACCAGAGATTGTAATTACTCTAACTTCTGTCAGAACGACCGTGAATTCTCATAGGGGAGAAAATTTATCAACGGTCAATAGCCAATGGTCAACGGAGAGTGCCTCCCGTTAGCAACAAAGAAGCACGGCATTCTCAGATGCCAACCGCAAAATCAGGTGGCGCTAAAATGGAACGTCGCCCACCAGGGTTTGATGCCATTCCGTCAGGAAGCGTATTGCTTCCTCGAAGCGGCGCGCGGGCAGCAGCTTGTAGCCGGTGATGCCAAATTTACGATACATCTCGCCATAGACCGCGCCAAATTCATTTTTCTTCGTCTGCTTGCCCAATGCAATCGCTACCGACTTCGCCGCCTGGCCGATCTGGCTGGCCTGCTCCGGCGTCACGTTCCGGACGGTATCGGTGAGCGTGGACTCAATCTCCTCCAGCCGTCGCTCATGGTCGCCAAGCTGCCTGTCGCCCAATTGGACGAAGACGGCCGTTATCTCAGCATCATAGAAGCTGACTTGTTTTTGCTCGACAGGCACAAGCACCTTTTCGTCATTCATTCGTTAATTCCTTGCAAATATTCACCACGGAGACACGGAGGGCGTGGAGATGGAGGTTGTAAATCCTCTGTGTGCCCTGTGTCTCCGTGGTGCAACTCCGACAAAATTTAGCGGTCACTTTTCTCGGCCAGCGTTAGCAGCATCTGGTCTATCTGATCGCGCAGCGCCTGCAACTCATCCACAATATCGCCCCCGGCTTTATTATCCAGAATGCGTGTAAATTCTGTCAGCGCCGTCTCATCCAGCTTTTGCATATACGTCAGCGTGCCGCGCACCTTCTGCCGGAATTTGTCAAAATCCAACCCGGCCAGCGACGGCTGTCTGGCCGTTAGCCCGGTGGCCGTCGCCGTCTTGTCCACCAACAAGTTATCTACCAACGCCTCAATTGAAGGCACAATCCGCCGCCCGCTGCCTTCGCCGGCGGCCTCAGCTTCCTGCCAAGCCACAAGCTGGCGCAGCGCCTGCATTTGCAAATCGGAATAGGGCTTGAGTTTTTCGACGATGGGGCGAATGGCGCGCTCGGTCAGGTTGTGGCGGTCTACTAATTCCTGGGCTTCGTGGCTCAAATCCAGAACGGCGACAATCCGCGCCCGGTATTGGCGCGAGATGTCCAGGGACTCTTCCACCTGCTTCCAGGAAACCAGGCGCGCCTTTTCTGTTTGCAAATGACGCCCATGGGCGTCATCGGTAGATTCGGTAGATTCGGTAGATTCGGCCGTTTCGGAATGACGCCCATGGGCGTCACTGTATCGAGCGTCATCGCTTAATTCGCGGCGCAGCGCCCAAAGCCCGTGGGCCTTCTCCACCACGTTGATGTCTTCGCGCATCAGGTTCTCGACAATCTGATGGGCGCGAATGGCAATGCCGGGCGAGACCAGGCTGGCCTTAATCTGGCCCGGCGGCTGCACGACCTCCCCTTCCTGGATTTGGCGCTGTTCCAGCGCCAACAGCACGTGGGCCCAATAGCGCCGCTCGCCAGTGACAATGATGTAACGGCCGTCGCCCAACTCCGACGGCCGAATGGTGATAGGGTTAATTAGGCCGTGCCGCTCGATGGCGGCTGCCAGCCGCTGCAATTCGCGCACTCCCTGGGCCAGGGTGGGATCGGTCGTCGCCCGTTTTAGCCATTCGGCAACGGCCGTTGTCGGCTCCATCTGCCCCAGATGAACCGCCTGGGCCAGGTCGGTTGGCAGCAAACGGCGCGGCTGCTCCGCGTCTGGCCGGATGACGCTGAGGGGGAAGCGTTCGCTGGGCGCGGCCACTGGCTGACCGATAACCGCGCCATAAGGGTCTACGTCGTCGAACAGCATGTCGGAAATGCCGGTCGTTTTGCGTCTTTTAGTCACGCGCCATCACCTCCCGGACCACCGCCGCAAACGCCTGGGTAATCTCACCATCGGGGTCATAGCCAAAAATATCCTGCCCGGCGGCGTGGGCTTCGCCAACCACCACCCGGCGGGGAATGTCCGGCAAAATGGCCGCGCCAAAGCTCTTCACAAGCTGCTCGCGGGTGTCTCGCGCCAGGATGGTGCGGTCTACCATGGTGGGTAAAACGCCGGTAATGTGCAGCGCCTGATTCACCTTTTGAATTTTGCTGATGGTGCTGTTGAGGTATTGAATGCCCACCAACGGGAAGATGCCCGGTTCGACGGGGATAATCACCTCCGTGGCCGCCAACAGGGCGTTCATGGTCAGAACGCCCAGGCTGGGCGGGCAATCAATGATGATCGCCTCGTAGCGGTCTTGAATCTCGGCCAGCGCCGTCTTCAGCCGGTATTCCCGGTGGAATTCGCCCATGAGTTGCGCTTCCGCTTCGGCCAATTGCAAGTGGGCGGGCAAAATGTCCAGCGATGTGGCCGGATAGCGCTCGTTGCCCTCCACCTGCACCGTTTGCAGCGCCGCCGACGCCTTGATCCGCTCCAGCAGCACCTCGTACAACACCCCCACCCCGGCGCGGCGCGGCCCATTGGCGAAGGGGATGCCCAGGGCGACACTGGTGGCGTTGGCTTGGGGGTCGGCGTCTATGAGCAGCACTTTGCCCGCGCCGCGCAGCCTGGCCCAGCCGAACGCGATGTTGATGGCGCAGGTCGTTTTGCCGACGCCCCCTTTTTGATTGGCAATGGCGATAATTCGTGTCATGGTCGTTATCCTTGAGTAGAACAATTTTCTAAATCGTTCTTGGGGCGATTTGGAAAATCGCCCTACAGCTTGAACACCTTGAAACCGGCCTGCTCCAGGAGTTTGCGGGCTTCTACCCACTGACTACCGTAGTCGGGGCTGGTTATCTTTTGGGCGCGGGCGAAGGCTACTTCCTGGTCATCGGTCAACAGGCCGTGGGCGCCGCCGGCGACGTGCTTTTCGTAGCGAGTGAGGGAGATTTCCGCACCGGAGCCAGTGATGGCGCGGAAGCCTTCGCCTTCGCGCATGGGCGCATAACCGGCGCTCAGGGCATCTTGCATCAACTGCACAATGAGGGCGGTGCGGGTGAGGCCATGTTCTCTGGCAAGTTCGTCAAACTGTTTTATAAGATCGTCATCGTCCACGCGGAGGGTAAATTTTGCCATGCTGTTTTCCTGAATGCCACCTACAGATACCTGTGCAGTACAGATGATACCACCAGATACCTAAAAGGCAAAGAGGTTTGTGAGGCGATCTGGGTTATGTGGCGAAGGGGTACAGGTTGGCAGATCCGCTTCGTATGTCGCAACCTGTTAACATGCAGTTCGTATTATGGCTAGAATGACTTTTGAAGCGTGACAAGCAAATCAATGCACACGTTACGCTGCTCTTTATAGTGGGTCATGGTCTTATCGGAAGGGAAAGATCAGAGTTGCACCGATTGACCACACTAAAAAAAGCGGCAGAAGAAACTGTATCTATACAAGCAGCCACATTTCAGTGCGTTGCCATTCAACTAAATAACACGT
>JAANMY010003571.1_pt1 | contig 12746 bp, 9 predicted proteins | sample 7279691 | NCBI WGS metagenome assembly JAANMY01 (sample SAMN14094543, study PRJNA606508) | bioreactor metagenome | isolation source: A lab-scale SPAN reactor treating ammonium-rich wastewater day 388 | place: Ireland: Galway | collected 2018-02-07
GCCATATAATACCAATTGATCGGTACTTCGACTACGCGCAATTGACGCGAATTGGCGATGAAAAGCACCTCCGGATCAAAGCCCCAGCCGCTGATGGTCTGGTAGGGGAAAATCTCGTCCGCCGCGGCCCGGGTGAAGAGTTTGAAACCGCATTGGGTGTCTTCGATACCGGGGATAATCAGCGTGCGCACAATCAGATTGAAGACCCGGCCCATCAGATGGCGATAGCCCGGCTCGTTGTAGCGCACGGCCCCGGCAATCTCCCGGCTGGCAATCGCCACATCAAAAGACCCCTCTGGCAGGGTGGGGGGCAAAAATTTATTCACTTCCTCAATAGGCATTGACAAATCCGCATCGCAGATAAACAGATGCGCCCCCCGTCCCACCAGCATCCCCGTCTTGACCGCCGCGCCCTTGCCCTGATCGCTGTGCAGCAATTCGATAGTAAAGGGATCGTCCGGCGTCACTGTGCGCGCAAAATCCCGAACCACCTGGCTGGTTTTGTCAGTTGAGCCATTTTCCACAACCAAAACTTCGGAACAATAGGACTGTTGCCGCAGAAAATTGCCGATTTTTTCCAGCGAGACCGGCAGCCGTTTTTCTTCGTTATAGGCCGGAATCACAATCGTCAAAAAGGGTTGTTGCACGATTGACTACCTTATCAGACTAAAAAGGGCGAGCAGAGAGAGAAACTGCACCGCAAGTGTGCTGCCCCAGAGCAGATACGCGCCCGTGGGCTGTCGGCGATAGGCCATCCACAGACCAGCCAGGCTGTTCACCCCAAAGGCGGCCAGCCCGATAGAGGGCAGCAGAAAGAGCGCGTTTTTGGGGCGGATGCTGTCGGGCAGACCGTTTGCGTCATAGTGAAAAATCAGCAGGTCGGGCAGAGCCGGATAGGCGACAAAGAGAAGGCCAAAGAGCACCAGCACACCGGCCAACCCAGCCAGCAGCAGCCAACGGCCCAGCCTGTCTTCCAGCCCAGAGAGGACGCGCAGGCTGACCTGCTCCCGGCCCAATTTCAGCCGGTGGGAGGGGCCAAGCCGGTTGTGCTCTTGCAGCGCGGCCAGGAATAGATCGGGCTGCGCAGGAGAAATGGCAAAGAATCCGTCATCGGTCTCCAGCCAGAGCGAATCCCCCGGCGGGCGGGAGGCATAGAGCGCCCATTGCTCGCCGTTCGTATTGGCCAGGGGGCGCACAAAAGAGGCGGGCCAAAAACGGAGCGAACGCTGCACCGGCGGCGCGCCGTCGCTGATAATCTGCCGGATGGCGGGCAGGGGAACTACCACGCACTCCCCGGCCCAGCGAATGCGCACAGCGTTGCGGTCCAGCCAATACTCCAGGGTAAACGCGCCCCAGGTGCGGTAGAGCAGATGGAGGAGCAGAGGCAGACTGAGCAGCACAGCCGAGAGCAGCAGAAAGCTGACCCCATTCACAGGCCGGCGCAGCAGCCAGAGCAACAGCGCCCCATCCACAATCAACACCCAACTGGCGATGGCCAGCCCTTCCCAGCGGCTGCGATCCGGCGCGGGCCGGAAGACCATCGACGAGGGCCTCTCTTCTGCCGGGGCGGAAAAAGTCTGGGCCGTCATTATGCCCCCACCCCAGGAAAGCGCCAACCCTCCAGCAGGGCCAGGGTGGGATAGCTGGTCAGGTCGATGCCCAGGGGTGTGACGCTGACGTAGCCATTCTCCACCGCGCCGATATCGCTGCCATCCTCCGGGATGCCCGTGGGAATCTCACCCCCAAACCAATAATAGGGCCGACCCCAGGGGTCCATCCGGGTATCGAGCACGTCCCGATAGACCCGACGGCCCAGACGGGTGCTCTGCACGCCCCGCAGTTCGGCTCTGACCAGACGGGGCAGATTGATATTGAGAAGTGTATTGGCGGGCAGCCCTTTTGTCAGGGCTTCCAGGGCAATTTCGGCGGCGATGGCAGCCGCGGCCAATTCGGCCGCTTCCCGGCTGGCCGGGCCGCTCTCGGCCCCGCCCAGGCTGACGGCCAGGGCTGCCACGCCGTTGATGATCGACTCCATCGCCGCGGCCACTGTGCCGCTGTAGAATACATCCGTGCCCAGATTGTAGGCGCTGTTGATACCGCTGACCACCAGATCGAAACTCATATCTACCGCGCCCAACAGTCCCAGGGCCACACAGTCCGACGGTGCGCCGCTGGATGCATAGGCCGTGCGGCCATCCGGCCAGACAAGAGGCGTCAAGCGCAGGGGTTTGTGCAGGGTTTTTGGATGGCCGGCCGCGCTCCAATTGCGTTCCGGCGCGATGACAGTCACGCTGCCGATGGCGTCCAGCGCTTTAGCCAGGGCCTGTATACCGGATGCGTTCACGCCGTCGTCGTTGGTTACTAAAATATTGGGCATTCGTGTACACCAAACCAGTGAGCGCTGATTGAGTAGCCGGGTCTGCGAGGCGTATCGAAATCAAGCGAACGGCACGACGATAGTACCCACCCGCTTGGTTTCAATACGGCCCAAATGCGGCCTGCTCAACCGGCGCTAGTCCTGTAGAAGCTACGCTTATTCCTTCTTCTTCAGCCGTACGTAGACCCGCACCTCTTCGCTGACCGTCTCATTTCCTGCCCGGTCAACCGCCCGCACTTTGAAGACGTGACTTTGCAGCAGCGTGCCGTTGCTGGTCACCACAAGCGCTGAACCGTTGCTCAATTTTCGCCAGCGCCCCGGTGAAATGTCCGGATCGTCGCTCTCAAAGCCGGGCCAGTTCTCGGCACCTGCGCCTTCGACCGCGCCGAGATTGGGCCAACTTATGCGCCAGCGCTCGTTGAAAGGAGCCACAGTGCTGGTGACAAAGTAGCCGCCGTCGATGGCAAACTCCACCCGATCCATCGCCCAGGTGTCGTTGACGATGGCGTTGATGTTGATCTGCTCGTCGTCTTCCACCACATAGAGCCGGTCCGGTTTGGGATCGCTGATGACGACTGATGGAGGCGTTTTGTCAACCGTAAAGCGCGTCTTCCACTCGCGCACGCTGCCGTCGCCCCGGGTCACCAGCAGGCGCATTGTATAGAGTCCTTCGCCCAGGCCGTCGGTGTTGAGTACCTCCAGCACATTGTTCTCCACCTGTTCGCCGTGTTCCGGGCCGATGGGCTGCCACTCAGACGGGTTCAGCCCAGTGCCAAACTCCACCCGGTAGTTGCGGAAATCGCCCCGGGCATTGCCCCGAATCTCGACGGTTGTGCTGATGTAGCCACCCGGTTCGGGGAAGGTGATCGCCACCTCCGGGTCAAACTCAAAGGCCGCGTTGCTTTCGCCTTTGGGCGGCTGGGCAATGCCGCTGTCCCGCACCCAATCCTCGGCTTCCGGCGGCAGAATCAGAAAGACTTTCGCCTCTCGATTCTCCGGCGCAGTGGCCGCGGTTGCCAGCAGACCGTTCGATTTGTCGATCTCGAAGGGTTGCCAGAGATTGTCTTCCACCTTTGGCTCCGTGCCGGCGATAAAGAGTTCCGAGCGCTGCTGCTGGCAATACTGGGAGGGTTGCAGACCGCTGGGGATGCAGACCGTGCGCGCAATGACATTGGCGGGCTGTTCGTACCACTGGGCGGGCAGGCCCTGGTGGAAGCGGGTCATCACCGCGTTCCAGATGGGGGCCGCGCCCGTGGCCCCGGTAGTGCGGTCCATCGACTCGTTGTCTGTATTGCCCACCCAGACACCCACGGCCAGTTGGGGTGTAAAACCCATTGTCCAGTTGTCTTTGTTGCCGTTGGTCGTGCCTGTCTTGGCCGCCACCCGGCGATCGGGCAGGGTGAGCAGGCTGTTGGCCCCAAACATCGGGGCCCGGGCTACGTCGTCGCTCATAATATTAGAGAGCAGAAATTGGGCGTCGGTGCTGATAATGCGCTCGACGCTGGGCGTCTCATATTTCTTCAGCACAGTGCCCGCGGTGTCCCGCACCTGCAAAATCGCCACCGGGTCCAGATTACGAAAACCCGTGCGTTTCTGCTGGGGCGGCACAGGCTCGCCGGCCTGCACCCCGCTGTTGGCAAGCACACTGTAGGCGTAGGTGTGATCGAGCAGTGTCACTTCGCCACCGCCCAGCACCAGACTCAGCCCGTAGTAATTCAGCCCCCGGTCCAGCCCGTTGATGCCCAGCAGATGGGCCGTGCGCAGGGCATTGGCAACCCCCACCTGGTCCATCACCCGGATGGCGGGGATATTGAGGGATTGGGCCAAGCCGTTGCGCAGGCTGACCGGCCCCCGGTAGCGCCGGTCGAAGTTCTCCGGCACATACGAGGTGCCATCAGCCTGGGGAAAGGAGGTGCGCACGTCCAGAATCATCGAAGCCGGTGTCATCCCTTGCAGCAAAGCCGTAAGATAGACATAGGGTTTGAAGCTGGAACCGGGCTGCCGCTCGGCCAGGGCCACATTCACCTGACCGTCGATCTCCTCGTTATTGTAATCCAAGGAGCCGACCATCGCCAGAATCTCGCCCGTGTCCGGTCTAATCACCACTACCGAGGCGTTGGAGACATTTTTGCCCTCGGCCTGCAGACCGGCGATGTGGTCTCGGGCCACCTGCTCGGCGTATTTTTGCAGGTCCACGTCCAGGGTTGTGTAGACAGTGACACCCTTTTTCCAGATAAAATAGGGATCGTCGGTTGTGTTGAATTCGTCTTGCAGCCGTCTCAGGGCGTAGAGCGCAAAGTGGGGCGCGGTGAGCACATCAAAGCGCTCGGCCGCGGATTCGCGCAGATTCAACGTCTGGGCAAAGGCGGCGTCGGCCTCGGCTTTGCTCAAATAGCCGGCCTCGGTCATGGCCTGCAATGTAATGCCCTGGCGGATTTTGGCGTCTTCCGGGTTGTGGATGGGATTAAAGGCGGGCGAGTTAGGGATCGGGGCCAGCATCGCGGCCTCGGCTGCGTTCAGTTCGCTGCTGCTCTTGCCAAAATAGACCTGGCTGGCGGCTTCGATGCCATAGGCCAGATTGCCGTAGAAGTTGTAGTTGAGATACCACTCCAAAATCTTCTCTTTGGGATACTGGCGGGTCACTTCCATAGCCAGAATCACCTCTTTGATCTTACGGGCGTAGGATTGCTGGGTGCGCTCCTCCACCGGAATAATCACATTTTTGATCAACTGCTGGGTGATGGAAGAGCCGCCCTGCACCCCGCCCCCCTGCAAATTGGAGACAAAGGCCCGGAAAAGCCCCCGCACATTGACGCCGGGGTTGTCCCAGAAATTGCGGTCTTCCAGGGCCACCGCGGCCTGTACCACCGCGGGGGACATCTCGGCCAGGGGGATATACGTGCGGTCGCCCCGGAAAGGACGGGGGTCCACACTCTCGTAGAGCAGATGCTGGCCCGTGCGGTCGTAGATGCGCACGGTCTCAAACTCGTCCTGCTGGTTCTCGATGACGCTGGCGTCGGGTAGCTGCTGGGCGTAGAAGGTATAGATGCCAAAGACCGTGGCCGCACCCGCACCCACCACCCCGGCTACGGCAAGAAAGAGGGCCAAAAAGAGCGCGGCCACTCCCTGCCCCACCCAAAACCAGGGCCGGGGACGGTTGGTAACCGCCCGCTCCCGCTTGCGCCGTCGGATTAGAATTCTGTCGTGCTGACTTGAACGTGACATTGGGACTCTCTATTCGCTACCGCACAAAAAACAACTTCTATCGGTTAGCCATTCGGTCAGATGCGTGAAACGTGAGATCACGTGAGGCCACTTCACGTTTCACGTTTTACGTTTCGGCCTGCACAGGGCTTTATTCTGTGTCAGATAGCTGATACTTTTTCCACCACCAGCACATGGCTGAGACCGAAGGCCATCAGCGGCGAATGTTCCAGACCGTAGGTGATGCGCCGCAGCCAGCGGCCCAGCGCCGGACGCCGCCGCACCAGATTGTCGTAGCCGGGGTAGATTTGCCGGTGGCTGATGACCCGCACGGGCTGGCCGACGAAAAGGGAGAGCAGCCCCCAGCGGGTATAGGCCCGCACGTGGGGGGCCAGCCGGTCGCGCACTTTGTCGGGCAGGTAATTGATCAGGGGCGTATTGCCGAAATGATATCCGCCCTGCCAATAGTGGCCGTGGGTCTCGAAGGGGTAGAGCCGGTTGGGGGCGAAGATCACCGCCCGCCCGCCGACCCGCAGAACCCGCGCCATCTCCACCGCGGCCAGTCGGTCGTCCTGGACGTGCTCGATCACCTCGTGGCTGAGGAGCAGATCGAAGCTGTTGTCGGGATAGGGCAACTGCTCGCCCCGGCCCAACACCAGCGAACTGCCCGGTGCATTTTCCACCGCGCCCAGCAGATGCTCGCCCTCAATATCCAACCCATACACCTCCGGCGCGTACTCTTGCAGGGCACGCACATACATTCCCACCCCGCAGCCATCCACCAGCACCCGTTCCAGTGGGAGCGGGGCCGCGGCCAGAATCATCCCCAGCCGCCGATCCTGGCCGGCCCGCCAGACGAAAGAGGGGTTGCCCCGCAGCGCGGCGCGGTCGAGTTGCGAGTTGCGAGTTGCGAGTTGCGTCTGATCTGCCTCAGTCCCCATTCCCCACTCCCCATTCAAGCGGTTCCTACGTGGATCGCCACTGTGCCCAGCATCTTACGCCGATAGAAAACGTTTTTCAGCCCGGCTCGTTCCATTTTCAGGACCACCACATCCGGCTCTGGGAAGGTGCGGGTGCTGTTGGGCAGGTATTGATAGGCGCTGCCCCTCGGGCTGATCAGCTTGCCCAAGACAGGCAGGACGCGAAACATATAAAAACGCACGGCAGGCCCCAGCAATACCTGGCTGGGCGGCGCGGTCTCCAGACAGATGACCCGACCACCGGGCTTTGTCACCCGCACCTGCTCGCGTAAAGCCGCGTCCAAATCGGTCACATTGCGCAGGAGAAAGCCGCTGGTCACCGCGTCGAAAGCGTCGTCGGGAAAGGGCAGGTGTAATGCGTCGCCCTGGGTGAAGTGGGGATTACGTATTGCGTATTGCGTATTGCGTATCCGCTCCCCAGTCCCCTGCCCAACCCGCATCATCTCAAACGTGAAATCGCAGCCAATCGCGGTGATCCCCGGCTGCTGGCGCAGGGCCTCTTTGGCGATGTCGCCTGTGCCCGTGCCCACGTCCAGCAGGCTGCCCTGGGCGGGCAGATCGCACAGACCGACCAGTTCCCGCCGCCAGGCCACATCCTGACCGCCGGTCATCAGCCGGTTCATCAGGTCGTAGCGGGGCGCGATTTCGGCGAACATCCGGTTGACGTAAGCAGCTTTTTCTTCGGGCGATGGTAGATAGGACATAATTTAATTGTGAATTGCGAATTGCGAATTGCGAATTGCGAATTGCGAATGAGGAGAAGTCACCCTGTCACCCTGTCACCCCCTCACCCTGTCACCCCTTCACCCCTTCATCCCTTCTCCTTTCCAGGCTTTCGATGCGTTCGGTCTGGCTGACGATCAGCTCGGCCAGGAAGCCGACGAGAAAGAGCAGGACAGCGATGATGGCCAGGATACCCGCGGCGATGAAGATGGGGCGCTGTTGGGTGTCGGTGAAGACGTATAGCCCGGTCAGGTAGAGAAAGGTAAGCAGGCTGATGACAATACCCATCAGCCCCAGCCCGCCAAAAAAGCGCATAGGCGCACGGCTGAAGGTGAGCAGAAACTTCACCACCAGCACATCCAGCAGACTGATGGGGATGCGGCTTAAGCCAAATTTGCTGCTGCCCGCCGGCCGGGGTTGGTAGGGGGTCTTGACCTCCCCCAGCCGAAAGCCCTGCTGGGCCGCAATCATCAGCAGAAAGCGATGCCAGTCCGAGCGCAGGGGGGGGAAGTTTTCGATCACCTCCCGGCGCATGGCTTTGATCCAATTGCCGTCGTGGACCTGCACCCCAGCCAGCGTGCGCATAACGAAATTGTAGATAGCACTGGCAAAGACTTTGCCATCCTTGCGTCCCTGCCGCCAGCCCGCCACCACATCCAAATCCTCGGCCTCCATATGGCGCACCAGAATCGGCACGTCGATCAGCGGGTCCGACTCCATATCGCCAGGGATGAGGATGACAATCTCCCCCCGGCTGACGTTGAACATCTTTTGCAGCCCCGCGGTCATCCCCTGGCTGCGCCGGTTGGTAAAGACGCGCAGGGTCGGAAAGCGCTGTTGCAGCTCATCGAGCAGGGGGCCGGTCCTGTCGGTGGAGCCGTCGTTGACGACCAGCACTTCGCCGGTACAGCCCATCTCCGCATAGGCGGCGAAGGAGCGTTCCACCACCTGAACGATTGTGCCCGCCTCGTCCCTGGCTGGCACGACGACGGAAATATAGGGATGGGATTCTGAGGTGATGGGAAGAATTGTCATCGGTTCCTGGGTTGATAGACGGTTGAATTGGAGGCGACGGATGCTTCTAATTGCCGATTACGGCAGTCAATAAAATCGTAGAGAGTCTGGACCGGCGTCGTCTCGTTCTCCCGCCACCAGATGGGATGAACCAGCAGGTGCAGGGGCTTTCCGGCCAAAAAAGCCGGGCTGTCCAATGGCTCGCCATAGCGCCACAGCCCCCGGGAGTCGGCCCGGTAGTGGATCGGCCCGCAAAAGAGGGGCATATACGTATGCAGCCGGGGCGCGGTCAGCGCTCCATCGCTCCCCACCAGGGCAGGCGTCGGGCGGTGAAAGCTGACGACCGGCACATCCACCCCAAACCAATCCTCCAGCAGCGCCGCCTCTTTGCCACAGGCGGCGTTCAATTGATCGGCTGTAGCGTCGGGATAGGCGGCGCAGTCAAAATGCAGCCCCAGCCGGTGACCCATCCCCAAAATTTCGCCCAGGATGCGACTGCTCTCTGCCGAAAAGGGGTTGTAGTGTTCCGTGCGCACCAGCACAAACCAGGTGGAAAAGAGACCCATTTCGGCTTCGATGCGGGCCATTGCCAGGGCAGGGGTCAGGTCGAAGTCGATGTCGTGGCGCAGGAGGACGAAGCGCGCCCCGCGTGCCAGCAGCCCTTCTCCCTCCCCAAAGGCAGCCGGTGTATAGCCAGCCGCCAGCAGTCTTGATAACAAAATTCGATAGCCTGCGTGGGTAAAGCCCAAACCCATTCTGCTCTGCTCTCCGGCGGATCACAAAAAATATGGCTGAACCCAGTTCGGCTCAGCCATATTACGGGACTGCATCAATTATACCCGACCCCTGCGCCAGACGGGAATTTCAGAGGGACTCTATCTGGAAACCGCGGATGTGAGACAGAGCGACACCTGGTTTTTTGACACTTAGGACTCGTCAAGAAATAAGTTCCATCCGGTGCGTCGCACTGTCCACGAAATGACTCTAGTTCGCAACCTCATCTGGACAGTGCGACGCACCAAAACGGGAAGTTATTCTTTGGCAAGCCCTTATCCTGGGATAGAGATACTGCGCACCAGGGGGGAACTATACTTGACAAGGTGACAAAATGACCGGGTGACAAGCTGACAATTTATGCCCGTATCGAGTATAACGCATATGGGTTAGTCGGTCGGCCAGCCATCTGAAACGTGAAACGTGAGGTGTCGTCACATACTCTCACGTTTCACGTCTTCACCTTTCCCCACGCAAATCGTGGCTTCGTCACCTTATACGTTAACAGTACGTATCTCCACGCCAATTGTCGCGCTGTATCTGTGCGTTGTCATCCATCAACTGGATAGTTTCCCGCTCTTTGTCTGTCCACCCACGACCAGCCGGGCCAGCAGCGGGCAGTGATCCGAGCCAAGAGGAGCGCGGATAACCCGCATCTCCGCCACTGCCAACCCGTCGCCAAAGCGATAACCCGTGTGCATCAGATAATCCAGCCGCAGCACAGGTGGGGTGATCTGCTCTGCAAAGGGGTTCAGACTGGCAGGCCAGCTCCAGCCGGGGCCGTTTCCGGCTTCCCGCCAGCCATCCACCAACTGGCTGGCCGCCCGGCCATAGGCATCCGTACTTTCGGTGGTGTTCCAGTCGCCAGCCACAACCGCCGCTCTTTTTCTCTGGGCAATCTCCGCCAAAACCCAGGCAATCTGCCCCTCGCGCAGACGCAGCAGGCTGGTCGGCCCCACCCGGCGTACTTCGTTGGTGGGCGAAATAAATTGGACACAGTAGATGTCCAGGGGAAATGGTCGGGTGTTGGGGTGTTGGAAGGGCAGGGTGATCCGGGCCGCAAAGGGTTCAAAACCGGGGTAGGCCCAGTAACCCGTGAGGGCAAAGGGCAGCCGGGAGGCCAGGCCAAAGCCCATCCCGTATGCCGGGGCAGGCAGCCAGAGCCGGTGTGGGTAGACCCGGGCCAGCCTGACGTCCAGTTGGGCCGCGTGGCTTTCGATACATTCCTGCAAGAGAAGCAGGTCTGGCGATTCCCCTTCGATTAGCCGGAGAAGGGGTGTCAGCTCCCGTCGGTTGTTGAGCAGGTTGAATGTAAGCAGAGTGAGATGGCTGGTCTCTGTCACTTTTTGACCGATCAGCATCCAGCCGTATTTCTGCAGCCAGAGCGCAGCCCACCCGCTTCCCCAGAGCAGACCGGCCAGCCCGGAACGCCTGCCCAGGGCTATCGCCCCCGCAGGGAGCGCAGCGCATAGCAACCACCAGGCCCAGGCATTGAGCAGTGCCAGCCAGCCGTTGCGGTCTCCCAGCAGCCGCCAGGCGGCCAACCAAAGGGCGAGGGATAGAAAAAGCAGGTCAAAGAGTGTACGCATAGGGGGAGTATAAATGTCCTGAGCCAGCAAACCGTTGACAGTGGATACGCCCTGTGTTACAGTCCCGATCTGATGGACACGAATCAAACCCTTTCCTATTCAGGAGGCGTATATGGCGGAGTTGCGGCTGATTTCCACGTCCCGTTTGCAGATGGCGGCCCGGATGAGCGGTGACCCGGAGGGCATACCCGTTGTGCTTGTCCACGGCAACGTATCGTCTTCCCGTTTTTTCCAGGAATTGATGGCAATGCTGCCCCCACTCTGGAAGGTGATTGCGCCGGACCTGCGGGGCTTTGGCGATTCCCAGGGGCTGCCCGTGGACGCCAGCCGGGGCGTGGCCGACTATTCCGACGATCTGCGCGGCCTGCTGCAAGCCCTGGGCCTGACCGACGAACCGATTCACCTGTTGGGCTGGTCTTTGGGCGGCGGGGTGGCTATGCAATACGCCATCGACCACCCGGCCCACATCGCTTCGCTGACGCTGATTGCCCCCGTCTCTCCCTATGGCTTTGGCGGCACAAAAGATGTGGACGGCGCGCCCTGTTTCCCGGACTTTGCCGGTTCGGGCGGGGGCACAGCCAACCCGGAATTTGTCAAGCGGCTTTCCCTTCGCGACGCGGGCCAGGACAGCGACTTCTCGCCCCGCAAAGTGATGAACGCTTTTTACTTCAAACCGCCCTTTTCTCTGGACGAAGCCCTGGAGAGCGCCTATGTGGCCGCAATGCTCCAGACCGTTGTAGCCGAAGGCAACTACCCCGGCGATCTGACCCTTTCGCCCAACTGGCCGACAGTGGCCCCCGGCAAGCTGGGCAATAACAACAGCCTGGCGCCCGGCAATTTCAATACAGCCGCCATTGCCCACATCTCCCCCCAGCCGCCCATCCTTTGGGTGCGGGGCGACAGCGATCAGATCGTCTCGGATACTTCGCTTTTCGACTTTGGCTTTCTGGGGCAGATCGGTGCCGTGCCCGGCTGGCCTGGGGAAGAGGTCTATCCTCCCCAGCCGATGATTGCCCAGACCCGGGCCGTGCTGGAGCGCTACGCAGCCAGTGGTGGCCGCTACGAGGAGGAGATTATCGAAAACGCCGGTCACTCTCCCCACATCGAACAGCCCGAAGCCTTTCTGGAAGCCTTTGTCGGCTTTGTGCGCCGCCATAGCTGACTATTCGTCCAGCCGCACAACCCCTTTGACGTAACTCCCATCCCCGCTGAGAATCTCGGCCATCAGATCGGGATAGTCGGCCAGGGGCACGGTGTGGGTGACCAGCGGGCGCAGGTCGAAGATGCCCCGGTGGATCAGGTCGATGGCTGGCGGGAAGGGGTCGCGCAGTTTGGCGGAGGGCGCAGAGTTGACCACCGAAAAGCCGCCCAGATGCCATTTCGTGGGGTCAAAGCGGGCTGCATCGCCTTTGATCCAGCCAAAAAGATTGATCAGCCCGCCCCGGCGCACAATATCGGTCGCCAGGTCCAGCCCGGCCTGGCTGCCGCTGCTGTCCACCACCACATCGAAATTGCGGGCCTTCAGCCCAGCCACCAGATCGGCCCGATCCATTTGGGCGCTGTTGAAGGTATCGGTTACGCCCTGCTGCCGGGCCAGTTCCAGCCGGTTTTCGGCAATGTCGATGACCACCAGATCGGCCAGGGGTGCGTGCAGCAGCCCCTGCAAAATCAGTTGGCCCATAAAGCCGCAGCCGATGAGGGCAATGCGCTGGCCCGGCTGAAGACGGCAGTGGTCCAGACCGGTCACGGCGCAGGAGACCGGCTCCACAATCCAGAATTCGTCGGCCAGGGGTGAATCGGGGACTTTGTAGAGCCGTTCCGCGGCCAGATTGCGCCGGGTGGCAAAGCCGCCGCCGGCCACCCGATCCCCTTCGGCCAGCCCTTTTACATCTTTGCCCACTTTTGTCACATAGCCTACGCCCTCGTGACCGGGTGGGGCCATTGGGTGCATTTTCTTTCCATAGCGGGCTGTGGCAATATCCCAGGAACAGATGCCGCACGCGCCGCCGGTCACCTGCACCTCGCCGGGTTTGGGGTCGCCGATGGCCTGTTCGATCAATTCGATCGTGCCGTCGTCCAGATAGC
>JAANMY010003574.1_pt1 | contig 12742 bp, 9 predicted proteins | sample 7279691 | NCBI WGS metagenome assembly JAANMY01 (sample SAMN14094543, study PRJNA606508) | bioreactor metagenome | isolation source: A lab-scale SPAN reactor treating ammonium-rich wastewater day 388 | place: Ireland: Galway | collected 2018-02-07
CTTTCGAGGTGAAAAGCAAGGCAGAACTGGCCAAGTCAGATGTGTTGCATGTGGATGAAACGAGTATTAACAAGAATGGGGACAGATATTGGTTGCATAGCGCATCCAATAGCAGGTGGACATACTTTTTCCCTCATCAAAAGCGTGGGACAGAGGCGATGGATAGTATAGGGATATTGCCCCAATTTCTGGGGATTCTTTGTCATGACCTTTGAAGTCGTATTACACATATCCCTGTACGCACGTGCTCTGTAATGCGCACCACATGAGAGAATTAGAGGGGGTGTGGGAAGAGGACAATAAGCAGAAATGGACGAAAGAGATGAAAGCCTTGCTTGAAGAGATAAATCGTGTAACAAACGATGCCGGGGGAGTGTTGGGAGCTGGTGAGTCTGAAAAATACCGGCAAAGATACCGGGCAATATTGCAAAACGCAGAAGCAGAAAGCCCTCCCCCTGATGAAACAAACCGTAAGGGGAAAAGGGGGCGGCTGAGAAGGACAAAAGCCAGGAATCTTCTGGAACGATTACGAGAGTATGAGGATGATGTCCTGAGGTTTATGGACAATAAAAACGTTTCCTTCACGAATAATTTGGCTGAAAACGATATCCGGATGACAAAGGTTCAGCAGAAAATATCGGGCTGTTTCCGTTCATTGGAGGGAGCCAGGATGTTCTGCCGTATTCGCAGTTATCTCTCGACCTGTCGAAAACAAGAGGTAAATTTAAGTCAGGCATTAAGGATGCTGTTTCACGGCGAATTGCCCGATTTTGTTCGCTCATAGCGATTGTGACCGAAAATACGCTGAATAGTTACTGAAATTGTATGATTACTTATAAACGATCAGCAGGTCTCTTGCCTCAACACAGTCTCTTTTCTTAACCAACACCTGTCCAATCTCACCATCGTGTTCAGCGTAAACGGTTGCTTCCATTTTCATGGCCTCCATGATGAGAAGCGGGTCATTTTTAGCAACTTTATCACCGGCTGCCACTTTTATCGTGACAATCATGCCTGGCATGGGAGCACCGACGTGTTTGGTGTTTCCTTCTTCTGTCTGGGGACGTTTGGTTACTGAAGCTGCCGCTTTTCGATTGGCAATAACTACTTCACGCGGTTGACCATTAAGCTCAAAGAAGACGGTACAATTTCCTTCTACATTTGACGGGCTTATGGCTACCAGTTTGAAAATCAGGGTCTTTCCTTCCTCGATGTCAATAGCAACCTCTTCATTCATGGGCAGACCATAGAAAAATACATCCGTGGGAATGACAGACACGTCATCGTATTTCTTTCTGTGCTCAGCGTACTGAATGAAGACATCCGGATACATCAGATAGGACATGAGTTCTTCGTTGGTGATGGGCCTGGAGATCCGGCCCTCAACTTCTTCTTTAATCTCGTCAAGATTGACAGGCGGCAGATTAGCGCCGGGTCTTTCCGTAAAAGCAGGCGCCCCGCGCAAAATTCTGTATTGTACCTCTTTTGGGAAGCCTCCGGTTGGCTGACCGAGACGACCTTCAAAAAATTCTACCACAGAGGTGGGGAAAGAAATTTCCCTGTTATTTTTAACGATATCCTGGGCATTGAGGTCATTTGTCACCAGAAAAAGTGTCAGATCTCCAACAACCTTCGAGGATGGAGTAACTTTCACAATATCTCCAAAAAGCTGGTTGACATCCGCATAAACATCAGTGATTTCATGCCACCGGTGCGCCAACCCCATCGAGTGTGCCTGCTGGAAAAGATTGGTAAACTGGCCACCGGGTATCTCATGGTGGTACACCTCGGCAGTGCTTGATTTTTGAATAGATTCAAATGGCGCATAATACTCCCTGACCACTTCCCAATAGTCCGAGAGCAATCCCAGTGCCTTGAAGTCCATACCCGTGTCACGTTCATGAAAACGCATCATTTCCACCAGGGTATTCAGATTGGGTTGAGATGTCAGGCCGGCAAGAGGCCCCATTGCGACGTCAACAATATCTACACCGGCTTCTGCAGCCTTGATAAGGGTGGCAATCTGACCACCTGATGTATCATGAGTATGAAGATGTATGGGGATCTTTAGCTCGGACTTCAGGGCACGAACAAGTTCATAGGCAGCATAAGGCTTCAAGAGGCCAGCCATATCTTTAATTGCAAGGATATGGGCGCCATGTCCTTCCAGCTCTTTTGCCATTTTTACGTAATAGTCGAGCGTGTATTTTGTCCGTTTTGGGTCCAGAATATCCCCGGTATAACATAGAGCAGCTTCACAGAGGGCGTTGGTTTCTTCCAGAACGGCATCCATCGCTATTTTCATGTTCGTAACCCAGTTCAGCGAGTCGAAGACACGGAATATGTCCATACCGCTTTCCGCAGCCTGTTTGATAAATGCCTTAACGACATTATCGGGGTAGTTGGTATAACCAACACCATTCGAGGCCCTGAGCAGCATCTGGAAGAGTATATTGGGCGCTAGTCTGCGCATGAAGCGCAGGCGTTCCCAGGGACACTCCGAGAGGAATCTCATGGCAGTGTCAAAGGTTGCTCCACCCCACATTTCAAGAGAGAAGAAATCAGCATGGTTTCTCGAGTAGGCCTCAGTTATATTCAGCATATCTACTGTCCTCATACGGGTAGCCAGTAAAGACTGATGTGCATCGCGGAAGGTTGTATCCGTCAGCAATAATTTTTTCTCCCTGAGGATGTGCTGTGCAAATTTTTTCGGTCCCATTTCCAGAAGAAGGTCACGACCGCCTTTCGGTCTGGGGTTTTTACGATCAACAGCCGGAACCGGCGCTTTACGGCGGCATACAGACTTCGGTATTTCCTTAATAAGAGTATGGCCGTTGACCAGCATATCCCCCACAAAACGCATGATGAGGGTAGCGCGGTCCCTGCGGCGCGGAAAGTGAAAGAGGCTCGGATTTTCGTCAATGAAGCGCGTGGTGCATTTACCTGCCAGGAAATCTTTATGGTTAACCAGATTAATGAGAAACGGAATATTGGTTTTCACCCCACGAATCCGGAACTCATCCAATGCCCTGTCCATACGATGTGCTGTTTCTTCAAAACAGGTTCCAAACGCTGTAACTTTCACCAGCATAGAATCATAGTAAGGAGTTACGAGGGCGCCGGAGAAGGCAGTTCCGGCGTCAAGACGGATGCCCATGCCACCGGCAGAACGGTAATGCTGGATACGTCCGTAATCGGGAACAAACCCATTGGAGGGGTCCTCTGTGGTAATCCGGCACTGGAAGGCAATGCTATTGATATGAATTGCCTCCTGGTTCGGTATGCGGATTTCTGGTGAATTGAGGGGAAACCCTTCACTGATTAAGATTTGTCTCTTCACCAGATCAAAACCGGTGATAGTTTCGGTGACGGTATGTTCGACCTGAATTCTGGGATTTATTTCGATGAAATAATACTTATTGGTTTCTGTATCAAGAAGAAATTCTACGGTACCGGCGTTATCATAACTCACAGATTTACATATTTTTACGGCTGCATCACAGATGTTCTGTCTGATGTTTTTATCGAGATTCTGTGCCGGGGCGATCTCAACAACCTTCTGGTGGCGTCTTTGCAGGGAGCAGTCGCGCTCAAACAGGTGCACAATATTATGGTACTTGTCGCCAAGGATCTGTACCTCAATATGGCGCGCTTTTTCGACGTATTTTTCTACGAAACACTCATCAGAGCCAAAGGCTGTCAGGGATTCACGCTGTGCTTCGTTCAGACGATGGCTCAGCTCTAACTCACCGCGAACCACGCGCATACCGCGACCTCCACCCCCGTGGGCAGCCTTGATGATAACCGGATATCCCAGTTTATTGCAAAGGGACTTAGCCTCATCCAGACTTTTTATGGGATGGTTACATCCGGAAAGTATGGGAACCTGGGCTTTCTCAGCAATTATTCTGGCCGAGGTTTTATCTCCAAGCATGCTAAGAATTTCCGGGCGGGGACCGATGAAGGCAATACCTGCCTTTTCACAGGCACGGGCAAAGTTGGCATTTTCAGAGAGAAACCCATAGCCCGGATGTATGGCATCAACTTCCTTCTCTTTAGCCATTTGAATAATTCCTTCTATATCCAAGTAAGCTCTGACAGGCTCTTTGCCCTTACCAATCTGATACGCTTCATCAGCTTTAAATCTATGAAGCGCAAAGCGGTCTTCGTGGGAATATATTGCTACAGTTCTAATACCAAGTTCATGCGCTGCCCGGCAGACCCGTATCGCTATCTCACTACGGTTGGCAACGAGAAGCTTTTTAAATTTCCTGATTTCCATAAAAAACCTTTACATATAATTTACCGAAAAATTCATCGTATTTTGAAGATATCATGCGAGAACAATCTCTTTAAAATTGATATATTATATACTATTAATTATTGTATGCAATAGTCTTGAGGATTGTATAATTGTATCTTTGCACATTCTTATCCACATTTTTTCAGTGCTATAGTTGTGGAGCAACCGGCATGAAGTAATGGATTATTGTTATGGAAATCACCATTACTCCAATACTTCATATTAACTTCAGTCTCATGATAGAAGTAGGAATGCGGGTCATTGCGAGGGTATTGTCCGAAGCAATCTCATAAACCATCATAGATGTCCTTCTACCCTGCATTCATTCCATGAATTAATTCTGTTTTGGTATATTGCCGGATTGTGGCGCATTAAAGGCAAGCTCAGACTTGCGTTTGCCGTCCAAGCTGGCTAAATATGCTGAAAGCGTTGAGTTGTTACCGGTTGATTGATCCGGGAGATGAATTTCGTTTTCATCAGGAGTGGTATGTGCACAGCGCTACGGGTGAACTGATGGAGGGAGATTATTCGCTTTACTTCCCCTCCACCTTGCTTATATACTCCGCTACCTTGATTCCCATTCCAGAAGTTGAAAGTATTTTATCTTTTAGCGTGTTAGCAGAGGCAATATCACCGGTCCGATATCCATCCTCCAGCACCGACATAATAGCATGTTCAATAGCGTTTGATTCTTTACTGAGTCCGAAAGCGTATTTGAGCATCATTGCCCCTGATAAGATTTGCGCCAGCGGATTGGCCTTGCCTTGTCCTGCAATATCCGGCGCAGAGCCATGAATAGGCTCAAAAAGCCCAAAGCCTGTTTCTGAAAGGCTGGCGCTGGGAAGCATGCCAATGGACCCGGTAATGGCCGATGCCAGATCTGACAGGATGTCGCCAAACATATTTTCGGTGACAATAACATCAAATTGTTTCGGGTTTGTAGCGAGTTGCATGGCTGCATTGTCGACATACATATGATTCAACTGGATCATCGGATATTTTTTTTGAACGTAATCAATAACCACTTTCCGCCATAGTTTTGAGCTTTCAAGAACGTTTGCCTTATCAACAGAGGTTAACTTTTTACCGCGTTTCATAGCTGCTTCACAGGCTACTTTGGCAATCCTTTCAATCTCCGGTACTGAGTAAATCATGTAATCGACAGCGTATTCTCCCTGAACGGTCCCTTCCTTCAGGGCAAGCGATGTGACCTTATTTCTGCCGAAATAAACCCCGCCCGTCAACTCCCGCACAATCAGGATGTCCAGTCCTCCCTTCAACCGTTCTGATTTCAGAGACGCGGCATCTGCTAATGGGCCAAAAATTACGGCAGGACGCAAGTTTGCAAAAAGGCCGTAAATGGACCTCAGGGGCAGTAATGCCCCGCGCTCGGGGGTCAATTCCGCTGGCAACGTTTCCCATTTCGGCCCGCCTACCGCACCAAAATATATAGCATCGGCACTATCACAGACCTTTCTTGTTTCATCAGGGAGTGGGTGACCATAGGCATCGTAGGCGCATCCGCCTACTAATGCCTCTTTATATTCAAAGGTATGGCCGTATTTCTTTGCTACGGCGTCAAGCACTTTCAGCCCTTCCTTCATTATTTCTGGTCCAATCCCATCTCCTGCCAATACAGCAATGCATTTTTTCATGTAATAATCTCCCTCTATCCGCGCTTTTCGATTGTTGTGATAGCTTAAAACTTCTCAAAGCTTATAGTTTAAATACTGTATTTTACCTTTATTTTTAAGAAAATCTACTTCCATTATTTTTGTTGACAATATTGTATTACTGGGTAAATTGTTTCTAGTACCAGTAAAAAAGAATAGTACAACAATTATTGATGAATAACCCATTGTTCCGCCCTATTGGGCAGATATGAATATTGAGGTAAATTATGAAGATATTATTGACGAACGATGATGGCATTTATGCGCCAGGTATTGCCGCCTTAAAACGGAGTATTCAGGATCTGGGGCAAGTAACCGTGGTAGCGCCTGATATTGAACAGAGCGGTGTAGGGCATTCGATTACCTTCGGCCATCCTTTACGCATTCGTGAGGTGCATTTAAATAATGAGTTTATTGGTTATGGTGTGAATGGTTCGCCAGCTGATTGTGTGAAATTGGCTATTTTTGAAATTATGAGAGGAGGGCCGGACATTGTTATATCAGGGCTTAATATGGGAGCCAATGTGGGTATTCATATCCTCTACTCAGGAACAGTTGCTGCGGCTGTGGAGGCGGCTATTATGGGATTTCCTTCTATTGCTGTCTCCTTTGATATTTCTGAGCGGTATGATGATGTTAACGATGCGTCAAAAGTAGCGAGAAATGTCATAGAAAGCATTACCAGGCATAAACTACAGAAAGGATCGCTGCTCAACGTGAATATTCCTTCTTGTCCATCCAGTCAAATGAAAGGAGTTAAGATAACACGGCAGTTTGCTCATGATTTCAGGGAGACCTTTGAAAAACGCAAAGACCCGAACGGGAAGGATTATTACTGGTTAATAGGTACTAATAAATCCATTCACCACGAGGAGGGAACGGATATCAGCGCCGTTAATGAAGGTTATATCTCCGTTACACCTCTTCGTTACGATTTGACTGATCAATATCTTTACAAGAAAATTGAGGATTGGGATTGGGGAAGTACTCCTTACGAACGGGATAATAAAAAATCTTGACTTATCTCTACCTCATTTCTATAATAATAAACAATGTATTTCTTATGCAGAGATATTTTTTGCAGAGAGAATAAAAAAGGGCAGATAGCTCAGTTGGTAGAGCACAGGACTGAAAATCCTGGTGTCGGCGGTTCGATCCCGCCTCTGCCCACCACTTATTGAGAATGGTAGTTTAACATAATCAACTCAAAATTTTGTGCTACTTCACCTATAAGATAATTATCCAATGTAGTTTACTCCCGCCTTTTTATCATTTCCTGTTTGATGATCCATTTTTACTCGAAACTTATTACCCATGATATCTTAGAATATTTTGTTTTTTTATCGGTATTTATATTATGAAGAATTTACAAAATTTAGATATTCAATCTTTAGAAGAGCATGCAAAGGTTATCCGAAGACATGTGATAAGGATGATAGCAAAGGCCGGTTCCGGCCATCCCGGTAGTTCATTATCAACAGTAGATTTACTGGTTGCGCTTTTTTATAAGAAATTAAGACATAACCCGCAATTACCCACGTGGCCGGACAGGGATAGGTTTATTTTGTCGAAAGGCCATGGCTGTCCGGCGCTGTATGCCACCCTTGCCGAACAGGGTTATTTTAGTGTCGATAACCTTGATACCTTGCGGCAGTTTGGCAGTATTCTGCAAGGGCATCCCTGCATGAAAACAACGCCGGGAATTGAGATATCCGGCGGGTCGTTAGGGCAGGGGCTTTCCGTTGGTTTGGGGATCGCCCTGGCTGCAAAGCTGGATAAAAAGGATTTCCGTACTTATGTTATGTTAGGTGATGGGGAAATTGAGGAGGGACAGGTATGGGAAGCAGCAATGGCAGCAAGTCATTATAAAATAGACAACCTATGCGCAATCATAGATCAAAACGGATTGCAGATTGATGGGTTTATCCATGAGATTATGTCCTCACACCCTATCCCTGAAAAATGGCGCGGTTTTGGCTGGCATGTGATAGAAATTAACGGGCATGATTACCAGTCTATCTTAGCCGCTTATGATGATGCAGAGAAGATAAAAGGTCAACCTACGGTTATTGTGGCAAAAACAGTTAAGGGGAAAGGGGTCTCCTTTATGGAAAACCACGTTGATTGGCATGGAAAGGCGCCATCGAGAGAAGAGACCGAACGTGCGCTGGCTGAAATGAGGTAACAGTCGGATACTAGTAGTATAGCGTCAAGATAATTTATTATAAGAAGAAATATTATGATAAATTGCTTTGATAGTGTGCTTGTATGGAAGGATGTAAGATACCGTAAAAGAAGTGAAGTTCATGAATGGGTGTATAAGGAACAATTTAATGATGAAAGAATACAATGGCTGAAATGATAGCTACGCGTCAGGCATATGGTGACGCACTGGTAGAACTGGGCGAAAAGAATAAAGATATTGTAGTACTGGATGCTGATCTTTCAAAATCCACGACCACAGCTAAATTCGGCAAGAAATTTCCTGACAGGTTTTTTAATATGGGGGTAGCCGAGGCGAATATGGTGAATACGGCTGCCGGGTTAGCAACCTGCGGGAAAATAGCATTTGTGAGCAGTTTCAGTATTTTTGCTACAGGACGGACATGGGAGCAGATCAGAAATACCGTTTGTTATAGCGGATTGAATGTAAAGATCGTTGCCACGCACAGTGGTGTATCTGTGGGACCGGATGGGGCATCACATCAGTGTATAGAAGATATATCTTTGATGAAAACAATACCAACCATGACAGTTATTGAACCTTGCGATGCATTCGAAACGAGAAAATCTATCCTGGCTGCTGTAGATTATAAAGGTCCCGTATATATTCGCCTGGGCAGAGCGGCCGTACCCGTAATTACCAAAAAGGAGGATCCTTACACTATTGGAAAAGCAAATATTCTTAGAACGGGTAAAGATGTGGCGATTGTTGCTTGCGGGGCATTGGTTGCCAATGCTCTTACAGCATCTGATATATTATCGAAGGATGGGATCGAGGCAACGGTTGTTAACATGCATACTATCAAACCCATAGATCAGGATGTTGTTGTGAGTGTTGCAAAACAGGGAAATGCAGTAGTAACTGCAGAACAGCATGTGCTGGATGGTGGTTTGGGTAGCGCGGTTGCATCCGTATTATCCCGAAATTATCCTGTGCCTGTTGAGATGATTGGTATAGATAATCGATTTGGTCAATCTGGCGAACCTGATATCCTCTTTAAGGAATACCATCTCCAGCCGGAGGATATTGTTTTAGCTGCCAGGCGAGCTATAGGGCGTAAGAGAAAATGAAAACGAGGGTGTATGTTCTTTTATTCTGTATAACGCTTTTGTCAGTCAGAACGGTTTCGTTCGGGCAAGATAAACCTCTTGAAAAGCCTAATGCAGAAGTTAAAGAAAAAGCTAAAGAGACCCGAGAGGATATTTATGAAGAATTTGAGGAGTTTATTAAAGTCATAAAGGAATTGCAGGATAAATACGTTGATGAGATAAATGTTAATACCATTCTTACCAACGCATATCGCGGCATGCTTTCAGGGCTTGATCCCTATAGTCAATATTTTAGTTCTGAAGAATTAGAAGATCTCAAGATTGAGACAGAGGGTGAATTTGAGGGGCTGGGAATTGAGGTAATTATAAGGGAAGGGCTGTTAACCGTAATTACTCCAATTATTGACTCTCCGGCTTTTAAAGCCGGAATATTGGTAGGCGACCGGATTATTAAGATCGACGGTGAATTTACCGAAAACATGAGCGTCAGAGATGCCATAAAGAAACTCCGGGGCAAATTAGGAACAACAATTACCCTGACCGTTGTCCATGAGGGGGATACAGTTCCAGTCGATATTACTATGGAACGCGCAACGATCCATGTAAAAAGCATACGCGGCGCCAGAATAGTAGATGATGATTATAAGATTGGCTACCTTGCCGTAACAAATTTTCAGGAAAATACCACAAAGGATATGGACGTAGCCGTTCAGGATTTGTTGAAAAAGGGTATGAAAAGTCTGATACTGGATTTGAGATTCAATCCGGGCGGGTTATTGAATATTGCTGTCGATATGGCTGATAAATTCCTGGAGAGAGGTCTGATTGTTTCTACAAAAGGAAGAGATACGACACAGAATTATACGTACCAGGCACGAAAACAGGGGACATATCCCAAGTTTCCTTTAGTGGTGCTGGTAAATAACGGAAGCGCAAGCGCATCAGAAATTGTTGCCGGGGCTATTAAGGATCATAAACGGGGTTTACTACTGGGTATTAAAACATTTGGCAAGGGATCAGTGCAGAGCCTGATTCCCGTTTGGGATGGTAAAACCGCCTTGAAATTAACGACTGCGCGATATTATACTCCATCAGGGGTTTGTATCCACGAGAAAGGGATTGAGCCGCATATTAAGGTTCCCCTCAGTTTTGCTGAGACAAAGGCGTTGCATGAACATCTATCCATGATAGATATAGACAGAGATACAAAGACTAATGAGGTCAGGGAAAGCGAAGGTAAGGGAAAAGAGCCTGTACCGCAAGGCTCTTCTGTAAAAAAAGAGAAGTCACCCTATAGAGATGTTCAGCTTGAAAGAGCTATTGATGTTCTGAAAGGTATAGAAGTTTATGCGAAGGGCGCGAATACTCCTTAAAGGATTTATTGTGTTATTTTTACATTAAGATTATTTTGATAAGGCAGGAGTTATTCCTGCTTTTTTTATGTATGCTAATTCTTGGTATTGAAACATCATGCGATGAGACTTCGGCGTCCATTGTAAAAGATGGAAATGAAATACTGTCAAACATTATTCTATCCCAGGATGTTTTACATCGTCAGTTTGGTGGTGTTGTTCCGGAAATTGCTTGCCGGGCACATTTGGAATCTGTTATCAGTGTTATTAACAATGCCGTTGTTGATGCGAAGGCGCAGCTTGCTGAAATCGATGCGATTGCTGTTGTTAATACACCTGGTCTTATTGGCGCCTTGCTTATCGGTGTGACATCTGCCAAAACGTTATGTATGGCGCTGGATATACCTCTCATAGCCATTAATCACCTTCATTCCCATATCTATGCAAATAATCTCGAGCATGGGGATATACAGTATCCAACAGTAAGTTTGGTAGTTTCCGGAGGGCATACAACCCTTTTTTTATCGGAAAGCGAGACGAAGCATATTCCATTGGGAGGGACAATCGATGATGCTGCGGGTGAGGCTTTTGACAAAGTATCAAAAATATTAGGTCTCGGTTACCCCGGAGGACCTGTTATTGATAAGCTTGCAAGGCAAGGAAACCGAAGTGCGATTGCATTTCCAAGATCTTATCTTGAAAAGGACTCGCTTGACTTCAGCTTTAGCGGGCTTAAAACTGCAGTATTATATTACTATCGGGGACAGGATGCAAACGTTTCTCAATCAAAGCCACTCTCCAATCAGGAGATTGCCGATATTGCGGCAAGTTTTCAGGAGGCAGTCATTGATGTTTTAGTAGATAAGACCGTCCAGGCATCACACAGGTATAATGTTCAAGGAATACTGGTGGGTGGCGGTGTGGCAGCAAACTCAAGGTTACGCCAAAGATTAAAAGAAAAATCAGAAGAGACAGGTATCCCTGTATATTACCCTTCTGCCAGATTATGTACTGATAATGCTGCCATGGTGGCAGGGCTGGCTTATAAGAAATATTTAGAGGGAAATAGTGCCGATCTTACTCTTGAAGCTATTCCATAAGATTTAATAGCTTTTCCGTTGTATTGAGAATAATTATGAAAATAAGATATGGATATTGATGTAATAAAAAAGTTATTAGAAAATTATAAGGCTGGAGACGTACCGATACACGATGTCCTTGAAAAAATTAAAGAATTACCTTATAAGGACATTGGTTTTGCGAAGGTGGATAGCCATCGCAAAATCCGTTGCGGTTTTCCGGAGGTTATTTTTTGTCTGGGTAAGACCCCCGATCAAGTAGTAAGAATTGCAGAACATATCGTTGCAGGTGGAAATGATATGCTTGCGACCCGCGCTGATAGGGAAATGTATGATGCCGTTTCCCGGGAGTTTCCCGATGCCGTTTATCATGAACAGGCAAAGGCGATTACGATACAAAAGACACGCCGAAAACCTCACAAAGGAATGATTTTAATTATAACAGCGGGTACTTCTGATATCCCTGTAGCTGAGGAGGCTAAAGTAACAGCAGAGATTATGGGCAATACGGTGAAGGTTTTGTATGATGTCGGTGTAGCCGGTATTCATCGGTTAATGAAAAGTCATGGAGAACTACTCAAGGCCAATGTAATTATCGTAGTAGCGGGGATGGAAGGGGCATTGGCAAGTGTAGTGGGAGGGCTGGTAGATTGTCCTGTTATTGGTGTGCCTACCAGTATTGGTTATGGGGCAAGTTTTTATGGGGTTGCGCCACTCTTGTCTATGTTGAACAGTTGTGCCTCCGGGGTTTCCGTCGTGAATATCGACAACGGTTTTGGAGCTGCTTATGTTGCCTCTTTGATTAATAGAACAAGGGAATGATGGTGTGCCGTAGAGGACGCCAGAGAGTATGAGAAAGCGGACTTATGTTGAGAAGTTATCCCAAACCTGTTTTTGCATCCAAAACTCCTTGTGAATACTGATATTTCGAATGCTTATCGATGCTATAGTACTCAATAGATAAAACCGAACAGTATTTTAGATAGGGTGGCACGGACAAACTTGTTTGTCCGTGATGGTGTAATGAAATCCTGGCTCATTTTGTCTGGTTTCATTATCTGC
>JAANMY010003578.1_pt1 | contig 12728 bp, 15 predicted proteins | sample 7279691 | NCBI WGS metagenome assembly JAANMY01 (sample SAMN14094543, study PRJNA606508) | bioreactor metagenome | isolation source: A lab-scale SPAN reactor treating ammonium-rich wastewater day 388 | place: Ireland: Galway | collected 2018-02-07
TCGCCCGCCTTAACGCGCTGGAAGTCCAGGTGCATGATGACCTGCTTGTACGGATGGCGCTGCATGTCGCGCAGCAGGACCTGCTGGGACTTGCCATCGACGTCCAGGGTGATGATCGACGAGTAGAACCAGTCGTTCTGCTGCGCCAGCCAGGTCGGCTCCTGCTCCAGCTCGATGCTCACCGGGTCGGCGCCACCGCCGTAGACCACGGCCGGCAGGCGGCCCGCGCGACGCAGGCGGCGGCTCGCACCCTTCCCCTCGTCCTTGCGGCCGTATGCCGTCAGTTTGTGTTCGTTGTTGGCCATTTCTCTTCACTCACTTCATTGATAGAAACCGCATCGCTGCGGCGGTTCGACTTCCCCGCGACCAGGGAAGCCGTGTTCGCGGCGGTTGCCGCGAATGGGGGTGCGCGCCTTCCGTCAGTCGACGTAGAGCGAGCTCACCGACTCGCCGAAGGCGATGCGGCGGATGGTTTCAGCCAGCAGTTCGGCAACCGAGAGCTGGCGGATCTTGCCGCAGGCCCTGGCCGCTTCGGACAGCGGGATGGTGTCGGTGACGACCAGTTCGTCCAGCGCCGACCGGGTGATGTTGTCGATGGCGGCGCCCGACAGCACCGGGTGGGTGATGTAGGCGGCCACCTTCGACGCGCCGTGCTGCTTGAGCGCGGCGGCGGCGGCGCAGAGCGTGCCGGCGGTATCCACGATGTCATCGACCAGCACGCAGTCCTTGCCGGCCACGTCGCCGATGATGTTCATCACCGTGGCCACGTTCGCCTTCGGGCGGCGCTTGTCGATGATGGCGAGGTCGGCATCGTCCAGGCGCTTGGCGATGGCGCGCGCGCGCACCACGCCGCCCACGTCGGGCGAGACCACGATCAGGTTGTCGGTGCCGTAGGCGCGCCAGATGTCGGCCAGCAGCAGCGGCGAGGCGTAGACGTTGTCGACCGGGATGTCGAAGAAGCCCTGGATCTGGTCGGCGTGCAGGTCCAGCGTCAGCACGCGGTCGGCCTTGACCGCGGTGAACATGCTGGCCGCCACCTTGGCGGTGATCGGCACGCGCGCCGAGCGCGGGCGGCGGTCCTGGCGGGCGTAGCCGAAGTACGGCACCACGGCGGTGACCTTGTTGGCCGATGCGCGCTTGAGCGCGTCGATCAGCACCAGCAGCTCGAACAGGTTCTCGGCCGAGGGCGCGCAGGTCGGCTGGATGACGAAGACATCCTGGCCGCGCACGTTCTCCTCGATCTCCACCTGCACCTCGCCGTCGGAGAAACGCCCGACCAGCGCCTTGCCCATGCGGATGCCCAGCTCGTCGCACACCGACTTCGCCAGCGCGCGGTTGGCGTTACCGGAGAAAACCAGCAGATTGCGTTCGTCCTGCATGTGGAACTCCGCTTCGACCGCGCGGTGGATGGGAAGGTTGGCAGGGGCGGAAGGATTCGAACCTACGCATGCCAGGATCAAAACCTGGTGCCTTAACCACTTGGCGACGCCCCTGTTGTTTCAACGGGGCGTGGGGATGTGGCCCCGGCCCCGCCCTTCCAGCGCGTCCAGCAGCGGCGATCTCGCCACCCCGGCCGCGATCCGCGCGTCCAGTTGCACGGGCAGTCGCCGCAGCGCGGCCTCCGCCGCCTCGCGCGAGGCGAATTCGACGAAACAGCCGCTGCCGCTGCCGGTCAGACGCGGCGTGCCGATGGCCGACACGGCGGAAAACACGGCCTCGACCGCTTTTTCCCGCCTGCGCAGCACCGGCTCGAACGCATTGCCCGAGCACGACCCTGAAAGGAAGTCGGCTATTGTCGCGGGCGCCGAATCCCGCGTCAAATCATCGGCTTGGAAGAGCTCGGCGGTGGCCGCATGCACGCCCGGGAAGGCCAGCACGTACCAGGCCGGCGGCAGGTCGACGGGCGTGATGACTTCCCCCACCCCTTCCGCCCAGGCATTGCGGCCATGCACGAAGACCGGCACGTCGGCGCCCAGCGCCAGCCCGAGCGCGGCGAGCCGATCGGTCGGCCAATCCAGCTCCCAGAGCCGGTTCAGCGCGACCAGCACGGTCGCGGCATCGGACGAGCCCCCGCCGAAGCCGCCACCGGCCGGAATCGATTTTTCCACGACGATATCCACACCTTGACCGCTTTTGGCTTCCGATTGCAGCAAGCGGGCGGCACGGACAACCAGATCATCGGGCTCGGCGACGCCGGCCACCGATTCGCCGACGCGGCGGATCTGCCCGTCATCCCGGACCCGCAGGCGGATCACGTCACCCCAGTCCAGCAGCCGGAACACCGTCTGCAACTGGTGGTAGCCATCGGCGCGGCGGCCGGTGATCTGCAGGAAAAGATTGAGCTTGGCCGGGGCCGGCCAGACGCTCCAGCCGTCGGATGCGGGGAAGGCGTCGGCCGGAACCGCCTCAGCCACCCGCCGCATCGCCCCACTGGTCGATGACGAGGCGGACGCGGCTCTCGCCGCGCTCGGCGTTGATGCGGGTGGGCAGCGCGTCGCCCGTACGGGTGAAGTCGATCCGCCAGCCATCCTGCTCGACGCCGATCAGCGCACCCGCCGCACTGAAGACATAGCGGCTGGGCGCACTGCCCCGCGCCGGCCAGCCACGCAGCCACCATGCCATCGACCCCACCGGGATGTCCCAGCCGGTCGCTTCGCGCAACAGCAACGCCGCATCGGGGCCGGTACGCGGGCCGCCTTCCAGCCCGCGTAGCGTGGCCGTCGCGCCAGCGACGTCCAACTGCCAGCTCTGGCGGGTGACCGGCGCACTCAGGGTGACGGTGTAGCCATCGAGCGCGCGCTGCCGCCAGTCGATGCGGGCGTTGCCGCTCTGCTTGCCGGTGCTGATCGCGGCCCGGCCCTGCATCGACCACGCCGCGCCCGGATCACCGGCGGCGTCGCTGGCAAGACGGGCGGCCATGCCGGCATTGATCGCCGCGATCCGGGTTTGGCACCACGCATCCGTGTCCCGCGCGTCACACACCCGCGCGCCCGCCGGCAGGCCCGGCCTGACCGCCTGCCCGGCGCAACCGGCCAGCAGCAGGACGCCGGCCACGGCCAGCGGGAAATGGGGATGCAGCTTCGTCATTGTCCGGCTCCGGTCTCTTGCAGCGCCCGCTTGAGCGCGCGGTGTTCGGGGTCGATGCGGCGGGCTTCGTCGAAGTATTTCCGCGCCTCGTCCTTGCGGCCCAGCGTCCACAGCACCTGGGCGACGTGGGCGGCGACTTCCGCATCCTTGTTGAGCGCGAAGGCGCGCTTGAGCTGGACCAGCGCCTCCTCGTTGCGGCCCAGGCGGAACAGCACCCAGCCGTGACTGTCGATGATCGCGGCGTTGCCCGGGTCGGCCACGCGGGCGCGGTCGATCAGCTCCAGCGCCTCCCTGTAGCGGGTGGTGCGGTCGGCCAGCGTGTAGCCGAGCGCGTTGAGCGCGGCCACGTTGTCCGGCTCGACCACCAGCAGCTTGCGCAGGTCGGCCTCGGCGCGGTCGATCCGGTCCACCCGCTCCCAGGCCAGCGCGCGCGAATAGAGGATGGCCAGTTCGTCCGGCATAGCGGCCAGGCCACGGGCATAGGCGTCGAACTCGCCCTTTTCGTCGCCGTCCTTGCGGCGCAGCTCGGCCTCGGCCAGGTACGCGTCGCGGGTGACTTCGCCTTCCACCGCGTCGTCGTTCTGCAGGCTGCGGAGCGCGGTGAAGGCTTCGTCCCTGCGGCCCATCGCGTGCAGGGTGCTGGCGCGGCGCAGGCGGGCCACGTCGCGCAACGGGCCGCCGGGGATGGCGTCATACCAGCGCAGCGCGGCGTCGTATTTCTTCAGCGTTTCCGCCACCTGCCCCAGCAGCAGGGTCTGGCGCGGTTCGCGGACATCGGCGCCCTCGGCTTCCAACTCCTTGTAGAGCTTCTCCAGCGACGGATCGTCCTTGGCCTGCGAGAGCATCGCCGCCCGCAGCGCGCGGGTCTGGGTGTTCTGCGGGCCACCCGCGAGCACGGCGGCACTGGTGGCCGCATCGCCCAGCGCCTCGTATTCGCCGGCCAGCGCCAGCCGCACCTGCGGAATCGTGTCGATGCGGGCGCGGAGCGCGTCCAGCTGGCGGCGCGCGCCGTCCAGGTCGCCGGCTTCGCGGGACAGGCTGGCCTGCAGCAGCTGCACGCGCGGTTCGCCCGGATGGGCCTTGACGATGTCGCCGACCAGCGCGTCCACCAGTGCCGGTTGCTGCAGGCGCTGGGCCAGCCCGGCGAAGGCCAGCTGCGCGTCCATGTCGGTGGGCAGCGCGCCGGTGCCGCGCAGGCGCTGCAGCACCGTGCCGGTGGCGCGGGTGTCCTTGCCGCCGGCCGAGAGCGCGATCAACGCATAGCGCCAGCCACGCGGATCCTTGTCGCGCAAAAGATGCTCGAGGCTGCGCGTGGCGGCGTCGGGCTGGCCGCGGCGCAGGGCCAGCGTGGCCTCGGAGGCGGACAGCGCCAGCGAGGGCTCGCCGCCGCGCTTCCACAACGCCAGCGCATCGGCGGCCACGGCATCGTCATTGGCCAGCAGGGCGATGCGAGTGGCGCGCTCGGCCAGGCCGACGTCGCCGCTGCGGCGCGCGGCTTCGAGATAGTGCTTCGCGGCCTCGCCCAGCTTGCCGGCCTGCAGCGCGAACTCGCCGGCCAGCATCGGCTCCAGCGCGACGTTGCCGGCGGGCGCCGGCGGCGTCTTCGCCATTCCCCACCCGGGCACGCCGGCAAGCAGCATCGACAACAGGACGGCGGGCAGGCGGCGGCGAGGGCGGTCGGGCATGGGCGGGGAGCGTAAAATGCGCGGTCACGGAATCGCCGCCAGCTTAATCGCTCGCCCCTGAACATGCCGACCCGGCCCACCTTCCACGCCTTGGGCGTCAACCACCAGACCGCGCCGGTGTCATTGCGCGAGCGCCTGGCGTTCGATGCCGCCGCCCTGCCCGACGCGCTCGCCGCGTTGCGGGCGATGCCGGGCGTGCAGGAGGCGGCGATCCTCTCCACCTGCAACCGCACCGAGATCTACGCGATCGCCGAGGGCGACGGCACGGTGCTGCGCGACTGGCTGGCCACGCATCCCGACGGGGCGATGGCGCTCGACGCCTACCTCTACCGCCACCGCGACGCCGAGGCCGTGCGCCACCTGTTCCGCGTGGCCGCCGGGCTGGATTCGCTGGTGCTGGGCGAGCCGCAGATCCTCGGCCAGGTCAAGGACGCCTGGGCCGCGGCGCGCGGCGCCGGCACGCTCGGCAGCCAGCTGGACCGGCTGTTCCAGCAGGCCTTCGGCACCGCCAAGCACGCGCGCACGCATACCCGCATCGGCCAGCACCCGGTGTCGGTGGCGTCCACCGCGGTGCGGCTGGCGCAGGACACCTTCGCGCGGCTGGAGGATTCCACCGTGCTGCTGGTCGGCGCCGGCGAGACCATCGAGCTCACCGCCAAGCACCTGTCCGAAGGCCGGGTGAAGCGGCTGCTCATCGCCAACCGCACGCTGGCCCACGCGCAGGAGATCGCCAGCCGGCATGGCGGCTTCGCGCTGCCGCTGGCCGACCTGGACCGCCACCTGGCCGAGGCCGACATCGTGTTCTCCGCCACCGCCGCGCGCGAGCCGGTCCTGCTGCGCACGCAGGTGGCCGAGGCGTTGAAGACGCGCCGCCATCGCCCGATGCTGCTGCTGGACCTGGCGGTGCCGCGCGACATCGAATCGGCCGTGGCCGAACTGCGCGACGTCTTCCTCTACACCGTGGACGACCTGGAACGCGCGGTCGAGGACAACCGCCGCAGCCGCCGCGAGGCCGCGGAGGAAGCCGAAGCCATCGCCACGCTCCACGCCGAGCGCTTCATGGAGCGCGTCGCCCTGCTCCGCAACGATGCCCCGCTGCGCCGCCTGCGCCAGCACGGCGAGGCCGCCCGGCTGGAAGCGATGCGCAAGGCCCAGCGCCTGCTGCAATCCGGCGGCGACCCGCAGGCCGCGCTCGACCTTTTAGCCCATACCCTGACCAATCGCCTGCTGCACGCGCCCACCGTGGCGTTGCGCGATGCCGCCGCGCGCGGCGACGCCGAACTGGCCCGCGCCACCGAGCGGCTGTTCCCGGCGCCGGCCGACCACGAAGACACCGATGCAACCGACGCTCCGCCGCAAGCTTGAAGCCCTGGCCGAGCGCCGCGACGAACTGGAACGCCTGCTCTCGGACCCGTCGGTGATCGGCGACCAGAACCTCTTCCGCAAGCATTCGCGCGAGTTCGCCCGGCTCGAGCCGGTGGCCCGCGCCCTGGGCGAGGAAGCGCAGGCCCGCGCCGACCTCGCCTCGGCCCTCGAGCTGCGCGCCGATCCCGAATTCGCCGAGATGGCGGAAGAGGAGATCGCCGCCGCCGAAACCCGCATCGCCGCACTCGAAGCTGAGCTCATGGCGCAGCTGGTCCCGCGCGACGCCCGCGACGATGCCGGCCTGTACCTGGAAGTCCGCGCCGGCACCGGCGGCGACGAGGCGGCGATCTTCGCCGGCGACCTGTTCCGCATGTATTCGCGCTACGCCGAACGCATGGGCTGGAAGGTGGAGGTGGAGTCGGCCAACCCCGGCGAGCACGGCGGCTTCCGCGAGATCGTGGCGCGGGTCGAGGGCGACGGCGCGTATTCCAGACTCAAGTTCGAGTCCGGCACCCATCGCGTGCAGCGCGTGCCGGAGACCGAATCGCAGGGCCGCATCCACACCTCGGCTGCGACGGTGGCGATCATCGCCGAGGAAGCCGGCGACATCGACATCGAGATCAACCCCGCCGACCTGCGCATCGACACCTTCCGCTCCAGCGGCGCGGGCGGCCAGCACGTCAACAAGACCGAATCCGCCATCCGCATCACCCACGTGCCGACCGGCGTGGTGGTGGAGAACCAGACCGAGCGCAGCCAGCACGCCAACCGCGACAAGGCGATGCGCCGGCTCAAGGCGATGCTGGTGGAAGCCGAGGTCGAGCGCCGCGAGGCCGCGCAGGCCGCCGACCGCAAGCTGCAGGTGGGCAGCGGCGACCGCAGCCAGCGCATCCGCACCTACAACTTCCCGCAGGGCCGGATCACCGACCACCGCGTCGAGGGGCTGACGCTCTACGACCTGCCGAACGTGCTGGAAGGTCAGCTGGACGCGCTGGTCGAGCGCCTGGCCCGCGAGGCGCAGGCCGACGCGCTGGCCCGCCTGACCGAGTCGCCCTGAGCCCCGCCGCGTAACGATTCCGCAACGCCGGCTGTGCTGAGCTTGCCCTCCGTGACACCACTGGGGGTGCGCATGAAAACCCGGGTCCGCCAGGCCGATGTCGAGGATGTCGATGCGCTGGTGCCGCTGTTCGACGCCTACCGCCGTTTCTACGACCAGCCCTCGGACCTGAGCCGGGCGCGCAACTGGCTGCGCGCGCGCATCGGCGCGAACGAATCGGTGGTGCTGTTGGCCGAGCGCGACGGCCACGCGGTCGGCTTCGCCCAGCTGTATCCGATGTATTCGTCGGTGCAGACCTCGCGGATCTGGGTGCTCAATGATCTCTACGTCAGCCCGGACCAGCGCCGGCTCGGCATCGCCCGCGCCCTGCTCAACCGCGCCATCGAACACGCCCGCGACGACGGCGCCAGCCGCGTGCAACTGGAAACCGGCCGCCGCAACGAAGCCGCGCGGGCGCTCTACCGCGCCGCCGGCTGGCGCGAGGACGACACCCAGTGGTATTCCATCCCCCTCACCTGACGCCGGGACCCGCATGTCGAAACTCAAGCGCAAGGAATACGAAGCCCTGCTGGAACCGATGCAGGTCGAACTGGCGCGCATGGCGCAGTGGGCGCAGGCGAAGGGCCGGCGCATCCTGGTGCTGGTGGAAGGCCGCGACACGGCGGGCAAGGGCGGCGCGATCAAGGCGATCAGCGAGCACCTCAACCCGCGCCAGTGCCGCGTGGTCGCCCTGCCCAAGCCCACCGAGCGCGAGGCCGGCCAGTGGTACTTCCAGCGCTACATCGCGCACCTGCCGGCGGCCGGCGAGATCGTCCTGTTCGACCGCAGCTGGTACAACCGCGCCGGCGTGGAACAGGTCATGGGCTTTGCCACGCCGGCCCAGGTCAAGGCGTTCCTGAAGCAGGCGCCGGTGTTCGAGCAGCAACTGGTCGATGACGGCATCCTGCTGTTCAAGTATTGGCTGTGCTGCGACCAGGACCAGCAGGAAAAGCGTTTCGCCGAGCGCCGCGAGGATCCGCTGAAGGGCTGGAAGCTCTCGCCCATCGACCTCAAGGCGCGCGAGCGCTACGCCGACTACACCGCCGCCCGCGAAGCCATGCTCAAGGCCACGCACACCGACGCCGCGCCGTGGACGCTGGTCGACTTCAACGACCAGAAGACCGGCCGGCTCACCCTGATCCGCGACCTGCTGGACCGCCTGCCCGACACCCGTGTGGACGAACCGCCGCCGGCGCTGCCGCCGCTCGCCGGCAAGCCGAAGAAGGAACGCTACGGCGTGGTCAAGCCGCTCAAGCCGTTCGCCGGCTGAGCTGCGCGGATGCCGTTGATGTGGATGCTGCTGGCGCCGTTGCTGCTCGCGCTGTGGTTGCTGCTGGCATCACCGGCCATCGCGCTGGTGGGGTGGATGCTGCATCGGTTGCGGCGTCGTGGTCACCGCCGCGCGGGCTGGCCGCCCTTGCTCGCGGCACTCTTCAGCGCACTCGCCGCGCCGATGCCCACGCCGATCATCACCGTCTTCGTGCCGCACGGGCTGATGCTGCTGCAGGGCCGTTATTACCCGGAGTTCGACACCCATCCCGAAATGCTGGCGCGGATGTGGCCGTGGGTCGGCGGGTCGCTGGCGCTGACGTTCGTGGTCGCGTGGGCGCTGTTCCGCCACCTGCTGCGCCGGCCGATGCCGCAGCGGCCCGCCGTCAGCAACGCCCTCAGCCAATCGTGAATCCCGGCGCGATGCCGGCTTCGTCCATCAGCTCGCGCTGCACGCCGTCCACCCGCGCCCTCGGCGGGCCGTGCCGCAGCCAGCTTTCCAGCGCATCGAGCGAGGCAGCCTCCCCTTTCGCCCGCACCTCCACCCGGCCGTCCGGCAGGTTGATCGCTTCGCCCTGGATGCCGAGCTTCAATGCCTCATCCCGCGTGCCGGCGCGGAAGAACACGCCCTGCACCTTGCCGCTGACCACGAAACGCGCGGCGGGCATCAGGCCGCGCCGGGTGTCGGGCCGCCGGCCTTGGCGATGGCGTCCTCGATGATCTTGGCGTTGACCGGACCCACGAACTGCGCGGCCAGCTTGCCGTCGGGCGCGATGAGGAAGGTCAGCGGCAGACCGCGTGGGGCCTCGAAGGACGCCGGCGGCGCGGTCACGTCGATGATCGCGATGGGATACACCACCGGCCGCTTGGCCAGGAAGTCGCGCAGTTCGTCGGCGCCGATGTCCTCGTAGGCCAGCCCGATCACCGTGATGTGCTCGCGCATGGCGTCGAGCGCGGAGAGTTCCGGCATCTCCTCCAGGCACGGGCCGCACCAGGTCGCCCAGTAGTTCACCACCACCCACTGCCCGCGCTGGTCGGCCAGGTCGAAGGTCTTGCCGTCGAGCGTGGTGACGGACAACGTCGGCACCTCGCCGATGTCGGCAGGCTGGGTGACCGCCGGTTCGGGCGCGGGTGTCGTCGCGGGCGCGGCGGCAGGTTTCGAGGCGGCACCGGTCGCCGCCTCGCCCGCCGGTTTGCAGGCGGTGGTGGCGGCAAGGAGCAACAGCGGCAACAGCAGGCGGACAGGTTTCAAGGCGCGGCCTCGTCGGGGAGTTCTTCGTAGATGCTGGAAACCTTGCGCCTGAGCAGGTCGCGCAGCGGGATGCGCAGGTTGTCGATGACGCCGGAGACATGGCTGCCGAGCGCGTCGTCGCGGCACGGCAGGTGCGCCTCGCTGATCGGGATGCGCAGGTGGCAGGCTTCGTACAGCTCGCCCAGGGTGATCTGGTCGAGGTCGCGCGAGAGCAGCCATTCGCCGGATTCGGCGCGTGCGACCAGGTCGATCTCGTCCAGCTGGCTCAGGAACTGCTGCACCAGCGCGTCGGTCAGCATCGGTTCGATCCGCTGGATCTCGTCCACGTGCAGCCCGCGGCCCTGCCGCCGCGCCGCCTGCAGCCGGCCCAGCATCCGCAGCAGGCCGTACATCTCGTAGCCCAGCGGCAGGCGCATCGCCGCCGGCTGGTAGCGGAACGCCGACAGGCTGGCCGCGAACGAGGCGCCCAGCAGCACCGACGCCCAGCCCAGGTAGATCCAGAGCAGGAAGATCGGCGCCAGCGCCAGCGCGCCGTACAGGTTCTTGTAGGTCTCGGAGTGGCCGAAGTAGAAGCCCAGCGCCCACTTGATCAGGTCGAAGGCCAGCGCGGCCAGGATCGCGCCGGCGAAGGCATGCCGCCACTTGATGGTCCGGTGCGGCACCACCCGGTAGATCAGGGTGAAGCAGGCCAGTTCGATCAACACCGGCGTGCCCCGCAGCATCAGCTGTTCCAGCCAGCGCCCGGCGGTGGTCTCGAAGATCGCCAGCGCGAACAGCCGCGTGGACAGCGCCAGGCTGGTCGCCGCCAGCAGCGCGCCCAGCGTCATCACCGTCCAGTACACGAGGAAGCGGCTGAACTTGGGCCGCGCGGTCGGTACCCGCCAGATCCGGTTGAAGATGGCCTCCACGCTGGTCAGCGTGACCAGCAGCGAGACGATCAGCGCGATGACGCCGGCCGTCGTCATCTGCACCTGGGTTTCGGTGCTGGGCAATATCTTCAGCAGTTCGATCTTGGCCGCGCCCGCCACGCTCGGGACGAAATTGCTGAAGACGTAATCCAGCAGCGCCTCCGACCAGCGGTTGAAGCCCGGGAACGCCTTCAGCACCTGCAGCACCACGAACGACAGCGGCACCACGGCGAAGGCGGTGGTGTAGGCCAGCGCGCCGGCGGCCTCGAACAGGCGGTCGTCGAGGAAGCGGCGGCCCACGAACCGGGCGAAGGTCAGCATCCGCGCGCGGTCGCGCACGCGCTCCATCACATGGCCGATCGCGCGCCGGTGCAGGGGCAATTCACTCATGGCAACAGCCTAACAGCCGGGCCCAGCGCATACACTGTCGGCCTTTTGACGCAGGGCGGATCGATGCCGGAAATCCTGGTGCTCTATTACAGCCGCGGCGGTTCGGTGGCGGCGCTGGCGCGGCAGATCGCGCGCGGCGTCGGCGAGGTCGACGGCATGTCGGCACGCATCCGCACGGTGCCGCCGGTGGCGCCGCAGACCGAGGTGGCGATGCCGCCGGTGCCGGACAGCGGCGCGCCCTACGTCAGCCACGCCGACCTGCGCGAATGCGCGGGCCTCGCGCTCGGCAGCCCGACGCGTTTCGGCAACATGGCGGCGCCGGTCAAGCATTTCCTCGACGGACTGGGCGGCGAATGGGCCAGCGGCACGCTGATCGGCAAGCCGGCCGGCGTCTTCACTTCCACCGCCACCCTGCACGGCGGCCAGGAATCCACCCTGCTCTCGATGATGGTGCCGCTGCTGCACCACGGCTGCGTCATCGCCGGCATCCCCTACAGCGAACCGCTGCTGTCGAGCACCCGCGGCGGCGGCACGCCCTACGGCCCCAGCCACGTCGCCGGCCCGCAGGACGACGCCACCCTCAGCGACGACGAAGCCGAACTCGCCCGCGCCTTCGGCCGCCGCCTCGCCACGCTGGCGCGGACGCTCGGCGCATGAGCCGTGGCCACCGCCTGCTCGTCGCCGCGCTGCTGCTGCTCGCGGCGCTGTTCGGCTGGGGCTTCCGCGACGCCCTGCCGGTGCAGGTATTCGCCGCGCTGCCGCCGCTGATGCTGGCCGTGGCGCTGTGGCTGCGCATCGGGGCCGCGGCGTTCTGGGCCGGCATCTTCGCGCTCGGCTGGTTCTCCTACGGGGTGATGGAAGCCTGGACGCTCACCGGCGGCGGCCGCGCCTTCGCGCTCGCCGTGGTCGTGCTGTCGCTGGTGATCGTGGGCGCGTCCAGCTGGGGCGGGATGAAGGCACGTTTCGGCCGCAAGGACGCTTCGGCTTAAAATCGCCGCATCGACTCCGTGGACAGCGCAATGGAAGACCTGCTCATCGTCACCACCGGCGGCACCATCGACAAGGTGTATTTCGATGCCAAGTCGGACTACCAGGTCGGCGATCCGCAGATCGGCAAGATCCTGGGCGACCTGGGCGTGGCCTTCCGCTTCCACGTCATCCCGCTGCTGCGCAAGGACTCGCTGTTCATCGACGACGGCGACCGCGAGCTGATGCGCGCCACCATCGCCGCGCAGGCCGAGCGCTGCGTGCTGGTCACCCACGGCACCGACTCCATGGTCGAGACCGCCAAGGTGCTGGCGCGGGTGCCGGACAAGACCATCGTGCTGACCGGCGCGCTCAACCCGGCCCGCTTCGAGGGCTCGGACGCGGAGTTCAACATCGGCTGCGCGGTCGGCGCGGTGCAGTCGCTGCCGCCCGGTGCCTACATCGCCATGAACGGGCGCATCTGGGACCCGTCCAAGGTCCGCAAGAACGTCGACGCCAACCGCTTCGAAGCGCTCTGATACGGCAGGCGGCCCGAAGGCCGCCGCGTTCGATCAGTGGGTCGAACCCAGCGCGCGCCAGACGCCGCCGAGCTTCTCGTCCTCGCTGCCGATCGACAGCAGGCTGCCCGGGATGCGCGGATCCGGCGCCGAGACCGCCTCGACCTTGAAGCCGTCGATGATCCAGCGCGG
>JAANMY010003581.1_pt1 | contig 12723 bp, 8 predicted proteins | sample 7279691 | NCBI WGS metagenome assembly JAANMY01 (sample SAMN14094543, study PRJNA606508) | bioreactor metagenome | isolation source: A lab-scale SPAN reactor treating ammonium-rich wastewater day 388 | place: Ireland: Galway | collected 2018-02-07
CCTCGATCAGCACGCCTTCTATGAACAGCGCCCCGACCGTTGCAACTTCCAGGACAACATGCTTGCCATCCTGTCACCGTTAGGTTGACGCGCATGCGCCGCGCGGGGCATGAGATCCAACCCGAAAATTCGTCGGGATGTAGCCACGGTCGTCAGACCGTGGATGTTCCGGAGCATGGCCCATCCGGTTGGGTTCCCCCGGCACCGCCACCCGCATGAGAGCCGCGTCGCCGCGGTGCCACATCGGCACGTGCAGCTGGTCGTTTGACGAATGGCGGGGCGCCTTTTACCCGGAGCATCTGGCGCGGCACGAGTGGCTGCGGTGGTACGCGGCGCGGTTCACCGCGGTGGAGGCGGACTCGGTGTTCTACGGGGTGCCGGGCCCCGAGGTGCTCGCGCACTGGGCGGCGGCGGCGCCCGCCGGTTTCCGCTTCTGCGTGAAGGCGCCGAAGGCGCTGACGCACGTCCATCCGGTGGGCGGGGAGCGCCGGGCCGCGGGCGCCTTCTTGGAGGCGATGGGCGCGCTCGGCGACCGCTTGGGCTGCGTGCTGTTTCAATTCCCGCCGCGGCTCCGGGCCGGCACCCATTTCCGCGAGGTCGCGGAATTCCTCGAGGGGCTCCCGGCGGGGGTGCGTTACGCGGTGGAATTCCGGGACCGATCGTGGGATGGGCGGCGGGTCGATGATCGGCTGGCGGCCAAGGGCGTGGCGCGGGTCTGGGACGACGCGGGTCCGGTCGGCGAGTGCGGGGCGTGCCTGCCGCATCCGCGCACCGCGCCCCACCTGTACGTGCGCCTCTTGGGGGATCTCTCGACGAAATATGACGGGGCCGGCGCGTGCCGGCACCACTACACGCGCCCGCTCTGGGACCGGGGCGTCGAGATCGGGGCCTGGGCCCAGCGCATCCGGGCCGAGCGCGGCGTCGAAGAGGTCTTCATCCTGGCCAACAACCACTACGAGGGATTCGCTCCAGCCACCGCGGGCCGCGTGGCCGCCGCCCTCGGCGTGGCGCTGCCCCAGCCCCCGCCCGAGCCCCCGGCCCCGGCGCAGGGGGAATTGGGGCTCAAGGAGTGATGCCGGAGTCGCGAAGGGCCGTCGCCCTTCGCTGCCTGTCGGACTTGGCAAAGTCCGCCGGGCTGCTAGCATCCCCACATGCGAATGCTTCTCGGGCTCGCGCTGGCGCTGGCGCTGGCCTGCCCCGTCGCCTGGGGGCAGGCCAAGGAGTATATCGTGCTCAGCGGGGGGCCCGCGCTGCGCAAGTGGGAGAAGTCCAAAGAGAGGACCCACGACGTCTTCTGGGGCAACTTCGTCGAGTCGGCCCTGGTCCGCATCGGGGAGCTCAAGGCGAAGGCCGGCCCCGGCGACCAGATCGCGTGGCTGGTCTTCAAACCCGGCTACGTGTCGCGCTCGCGGGAGGAGCGGCAGGAGCTGACCTCGGTCGTGCAGCAGAAGGCCAACGCCATCGGCGTGGCCCTTTTCTGGTTCGACACCACCGATCAGGTCATCAACTACATCAATCGCGGCAAGGACCGGACCCAACTCGCGGTCGGCAGCCTCGATTATTTCGGCCACAGCAACAAGGTCAACTGGATGTTCGACTACAGCAACGACATCGATGGCTGCTCGACGATCTTCCTGCACACGCGCGATCTCTCCCAACTCCAGGCCGCCGCCTTCGCCCCGGACGCCGAGGCCAAGAGCTGGGGATGCCACTCCGGGGAATACTATTCCCAGAAGTTCTTTGACCTGACGGGGGTCAAGATGTGGGGCGCCGTCGGCAAGACCGACTATTCGCGCGGCGGGCTGCCATTTGTCTCCACCGAGGGCGGGAGATGGACGCAGTGAGGCGGGCGCTCATCGGCGCGGCCGCCGCCGCGATGCTGGCCGGGTGCACCACCACCGGCACCGGCCCCGGCGGCTCGTTCACCGGCGTCGACCCCGCCCGCCTCAACGCCAGCCCGCCCCCGTATTGGGTCGGGCACCGCGTCTATAACCCGAAATACCAGACCTGGGGCTACATGAAGCGACCCGAGGACGGCTGGGACAAGGGCTTCCCCGTCCTGCTCTACGAGCACCAGACCCTCGCACCCGATCGCGCCATGGAATACCGGGGCGCCGACCACAATTTCCAGTACAAGCTCTACGGCCAATTCTGGGACAAGAAAGGCTACGAGCCCGTCCTCAACCGCCTCTTCCCCGCCTTCGTCCTCCAGAATTTCGAGCCCATCGGCGACGCCGGCGAACTCAACCTCCCCAAGGTGAATCGCCGCATCGTCCAGGAGCGCGAGTCCAATGCCGCCGCCCGCCGCTCCGGCATGACCTCCGGCCAGCAGCGCGCCCGCCGCTCCAGCGGCGGCGTCAATTACGAGCGCATCGATTACTGACTCGAAAATATCGCGTAACTCTCTGGTAGCGAAGGGCCTTCACCCTTCGGTGGGGGATAGGTCGAAGCCGGAATGTCGGAACAATCGCCTCTGGCGATCGGCTTCGCTACAGATTTTCCCGCCCCGGTGGTGCCCCGCGTGCGGGGCGCGGGATCCGACTAGAAATTTCACCTTGGTTGAGGTCGTGCGCCAATCTTCAACGGTGCCGCCCCATGGGAGGGCCGAGCCTTTTTGGACTTGCGGTGGCAGAGCGCCGCCCGGATCGATCACCGCCTGGCAGATCGGTCCGGGCAGCGACGACACCGCCTTGGCTCCCGGCGGAGCCGGCACCCGTAAGGAAATGCTCCACCCCGATCAAAAAACATTGCCAGTGGCGAGACCGGGCGAGCAAGATATCGGGATCCCAACCTGGAGCCCTCCATGAGAATTTCCGATGCCAGAGTCCCTTCTTGCCGCCGCGTGACGCGCCGGGATTTTCTGAAGGCGTCGGCCGGGGCGCTGGGGATGCCGCTGGTGGTGCCGGCCTCTGCCCTGGGGCGGGGCGGGGCGGTGGCGCCGAGCGAGCGGATCAATTTTGGGGTGATTGGGTTCGGGCCGCGGGCGAGCTCGCTGGTGCCGCTGTTCCTCCAGGAGCCGGACCTGCAGGCGCGGGCGGTAAGCGACTGCCAGGCGGAGCGTCGGGAGGCGGCGAAGGCGCTGGTGGACGGGACGTACGGCAATGCGGACTGCGCGATGATCCCGGACTTCCGGGAACTGATGGCGCGGCCGGACATCGACGCGGTGTACATCGCGGCGGGCAACCGGTGGCACGGGCTGGGGGCGATCTATGCGATGCGGGCGGGCAAGGACGTGTACGCCGAGAAGCCGGTGAGCCTGTCGATTGGCGAGGGGCGCGCGGTGGCGGACACCGCGGAGCGATGCGGCGCGATCTATCAGGGCGGGCACCAGCGGCGCTCGATCGACTCCTGCCGCTTCGTGGCCGACGTCGTGAGGAAGGGGATGATCGGCAAGGTCAAGCGGGCGATCTTGCGCTGCTGGGCGGGCGGGACCGTGAAAGAGATCAAGCCGTGCGCGGTGCCGGAGGGTTTCGATTACGACCTTTGGCTGGGCGGCACGCCGTGGCACCCGTTCAGCCACGAGCGGGTGAGGGGCTGGCGCTATTTTTGGGACACGGGCGGCGGGATGTTCATGGACATGAACTGCCACTGGACCGACCTGCTGGCGTTCTGCCTGGGCCGCGATGACACCAGCCCCGTGGAATACCAGCCGATCGCCTCGGAGTTCGCCCCGGATGTCGCGAGCGACACGCCGATCACCTGCGAGGTGACCGCTCGCTATGCCGACGGCGTCGAGGTGCTGCTGCAATCGAAGGGGACTTTTCAGGAGCGGCTGTTCCGCATCGAGGGGGACGAGGGCTGGATCGAGTTCTGGGACGAGAACGGGACGGTGAAGGCGGAGCCGGAGTCGATCGTCCGGTATCGGGCGATCACGACGCGCTCGTACACCGAGGCCGGCGGGCACATCCGGGATTTCCTCGACGGGATCCGGCTGCGCCGCCCGACGATCGACAACCCGCTGGCGGCCCACCGCGCGACCGTCACGATGCACGCGGCGAACATCAGCCTGCGGCTCGGGCGGGCCCTGCGCTGGGACCCGGAGAAAGAGTGCTTCCCCAACGACCCCGAGGCCGATCGCCTGATCACGCGCGCCCTGCGCCCACCTTGGACCCTGTGATAGCGACGATCCCGCCCACCCGAGGAGCGACCCCATGAACCGAACCACGCTGTTCCCCCTCGCCGCCGCGCTCGCGTGCGCGCTGGCGCACGCCGCCACCGCCAACCCGACCGACATCGAGAAGGCCGTGGCCGCGCTGGCCACCCACGAGGACGGCAAAGACCCCTCCTGCCTGCGGGCGATCGACGCGATGCTCCGCGCGGAACCCGCGGGCTCCCCCGCCCTACGCGACCTCGAGTCGCGGCTCGCGGCGCTGATCGCCGGCAACTCGACGCGCGAGGCCAAGACGGAAGCGTGCAAATTCCTCTGCGTGATCGGGGGAGAGGCCTCGCTGCCCGCGCTGGCCAAATTGTTGGAAGACGAGGCGCTATCGGAGATCGCGTGCCTCGCGCTGAGCCATTATCCGCCCTCGGCGGATGGCGTCCTGCGGGAGGCGATGGCGCGGGCCAGGGGGCGCGCCGCGCTGGCGATCGCGGGATTGCTGGGGGACAGGCGCGACGCCGGGGCCATCGCTCCCCTCGCGGCGCGGGCCAAGGACGGCGACCCGGCGCTGGCGGATGCCGTCGCGATGGCCCTGGGCAAGATCGGCACGCCTGGGGCCGCGGCGGCGCTCAAGGCCATTCGCGCGGGGCAACAACCGCCCCGCCTGGCCACCCTGATGGGGTCGTTGCGATGCGCGGAGGCCCTGGCCCAGGACGGGAAATCCGGGGAGGCCGACGCGCTCTGCGGGCAACTCATGGAGGCCAGTTTCCCCCGGCACGTCCGCCGCGGCGCGTTTCTGCTGCGCTGCCGGTTGGCGGGGGGCAAGCCCGCGGATGTGATCTTGGCGCTCCTCCAGTCGGGGCCGGATGATCTCAAGGGCACCGCCTTGGCGGAGGTGGCCTCGATCGCGGATCGCGCGGATCTGGACAAGGTGCTCGCGATCATGCCAAGGCTCTCGCCCGATGAGCGCGCGCTCCTGATCTCGGCCCTGGCCCGCATGGCACCCGACTGGGTGCGACCCACGGTGCTCGGGGCCGTCGCCTCCGGCGAACCCGCGCCCCGCTTGGCCGCCCTTGCCGCCCTCGCGCGCGTGGGGGACGCCGGGTGCGTTCCCGCCATCGTCAGCGCCCTCGCCAAAGCAACCGACCCCCGCGAGCGCGCCATCGCGCTGATCGCGTTGCGTGACGTGCCCGGCGACGAGGCCGGCTCGGCCATCCTCGCGGCAACGGAAAACGCTGGCCCCAAGGACAAGGCCGATCTCATCGGCGTGCTCGCCGATCGGGGCGTGGGTGCCGCGGTCCCCCTCATGCGCGCCGCCTGCGAGGCCCCCGATGCCGCCCTCCGCCGCGCCGCCTTGCGCGGCTACGCCTTCCTCTCCGGGGCCGATGCCCTCCCCTCGCTCGTGGACATGCTCCTCGCCCGCGCCGGCGACCCCAGCGCCGGCGACTTCGAGAGGGCCATCGTGATCCTCGCCGACAAGATCGAGCCCCCCGCCGCCCGCACCGAACTCTTGCTCAAGACTTGGGACGCCAAGCCAGATCCCGCGATCCGCGCCGCGCTGGCGCGCGTCCTCGGCGCGCTCGCCACCGACCCCGCCTTGGAGAAGCTCCAGACGATCGCGACCGAAGGCGACGCCACGGTGCGCGACGCCGCGATCCGCACCCTGATCGCCTGGCCCGATGCCCGCGCCCTCCCCGCCGTCGAACGCATCGTGCGCGAAAATTCCGAGGACAAGTACCGCGTCCTCGCCATCCGCGGCCTGACCGAGATGCTGCGCCGCGACCTCGGCCGGCAGGCCAAGATCCTCGGCGAGGTCCTCGCCCAGCCGCCCCCGCAGCCCGTCGCCAAGGAGTGCCTCGCCGCGCTCGCCCAGATCCCCCATCCCATCGCCATCCGCACCGCCGCCACAAAACTCGCGGATCCCGCACTCAGGGACGACGCCATCGTCGCCATCCTGACCGCCGGCGAGCGCTGCAAGCCAGAATTGTTGCCCCCCGTCAAGCCCCAGCTCGAGGCCGCCGCCAAAGTCGCCGACGAGTCGCTCCGGCCCAGATTGCAAGGGCTGATCGACAAGGCGCGATAGAAAATTCCAGACGTAGCCACGGCCGTGGGGCCGTGGACCCCCACCGCGCGGCCCCTCCGTCACCGGAGGGGCTACATTTTCACCCCCGGTGGTGCCCCGCCGCGCGGGGTATGGGATCTGGACACACTTGCGAATTTTCGGGTAGCCGCCGACGTGAGGAGGCGGATTCGAGCCACTTGGGACCACCGCCTCCTCATGTCGGCGGCTACGGCGCACGCGAAGTTTCCCCCCGAATGACGCGGCGCGTTCTGGAAAACAGCGATCCCCGGCTCACCGGACCTTGAGTCGGATCGCGCCTTGGCCGGGGTTCTCGAAGGGTCCCGGGGTGGGGTTGGAACGGTCCCGTCTCGCACCGAAGTAATCGGCGTCGATCGCGATGGGTGAACCGTCGGGGTTCACGTAGGGCGTCCCGGGCACCTTGGCATTGCCGAGCCGTCCTGTGGTGACGGGCACGGTCGTCGCCCTCCGGACAGAATCATCGAGGGCCACGTGGAGGGATTGGCCCTCGAGGCGGACCGCCGGATCGAATGCCTCGGCCACGATCGGCCCGTCCTCCTTCGCGTAGGGCCGGGCGCCGTGATAATAGACGTTGCCGCCGACCTGCAGCGGCAACTCCCGGACATCGTACACGCAGGTCCCGTGGCCCGTGACGCGGCGATGGCGTTCGCCCTGCTTGGGCGGCACGGCCGCGGATGCGCGATTCCCGTCGCCGATGAAGACATTGTTGTAGAATCGGTTGTCGCCCCCCTTGATGTTCGCGAGCCCTGCGACCGCCGTGGAATGCGCGGGATGGTACGGGGTCTCGCGCCCAGGCTCCTCGGTGCTGATGATCTTTCCCGCCATGAGGTTGTGCGCGTAGGCACCGCCCTGGGACATGTCGAGCAGCGTGGTCGGGGACAGAAAGATATTATTGTCCACGACAAATGGCCCGTGATTGACCTCGACGAAGAGGTCCTCGGTGATGTTGTCGTGGAAGAGATTCCGCGTCACGCGGGTGCCCTGGGCCATCCAGTCGAGCCAGAGCCCGCGGGTCGTGCGATAAATGTGATTCCGGCCGATCTCGGTGTCGATGGCGGCGTGGAACTTGATGCCGGCCATCTCCGCGCCGGTGAAGAGGCGCCGGACATGGATGTCGTGGATCGTGTTGCCGGTGACCGTGCTGAACGCGCAGCCGAGGCTGCCCACGATCCCGGCCTGCTCGCAGTGGGAGATCGTGTTGTCGCGGACGACGTGGCCGCCGATGTTCTCTTTCGTCCACGCGATCGGGTGCGCGTGCGCGCGCTCGATGGTCTTGACGTAGCCCTCGGCGCTATTGGCAGAGGTGTTGTCGAATTCATCGCCATGTTTCCCCAGGGCGATGCCCGTGCAGATCGAGTGGCTGACGACGTTGCCCTCGATGACCCAGCCCTTGCTCCAGTGCGTGCCGATCAGGCCCGGCTGTTCGGCCGTGGGCGGCGCCCACGGGGTCGCCGCGTGCCGCATCGTGAAACCGCGCACCGTTATATAGTCCCTCCCGGGCTTATCCGGATAGAAGACCGTCTGGCGCACGTTGATCTCGACGAGTTGCTCGTTGGGATTCACGCCCGGGAACTGCGCCCAGATCGTGGTGTTCGAGCCATCGACGCGCCCGAACCACAGGGGCGCGTCGGGCACCTCGAGCCCAGCGGTCGCCGGGATGGCCCGGAATACCAGACAGAGCGTCTTCGCGCCGCGGGCCGCCTTGATCGGCGCGGAGAACGTGGACCACGACTGCCAGCCACCCGTGTTGGGAACCGTGCAGGCACCGAGGATTTCCCCATCCGGCGACCCCAGCCGCACCTCCACGCTCCCACCCTTGGTCTGCGATGCCGCGCGGATGTCGAGGCTTCCGGCGCCCGCACCGAAGTCCACGCCGTCGTAGCGGACCCAGTCGCCGTCCTCGAGCCAACCGATGCACTCGCCGCCCTCCTCGCACGGGGCGTCCTTCACCCCGCTCTGCGCCGCGTAATTCGTCGCGGGAATGCGCGCGGCATCGCCACCACCGACCACGGGCCGAATCCACGCCACATTGAGCAGGACGCCGCCCCCGCCGGCCGAAGCCGCCACGCCCCGCTTGCCCCCCATCACCTCGTCCAGCGTCGCGGCCTCCATCAGCCAATCGCCGTTCAGGTACACCGCGCCGGTGTGATGCTCGCGGCCTTTCGGGTTGAACCAGTCCCCGCGGATGAGATCCGCATAGGGGTTGAAATCGCCGAAGAACGCGTTGGGCATCGTCGCGGTCCAGACGTCTCCCGTCACCCGCGCCCAGCCCTTGATCGGCTCCGATCCCTTGATCTCCACCGCCTCACCGGGGGCCGCCCGATAGACGATTCGCTTCCGCGGGGACGTCCCGCCCCGCGGCGGATTGACGCGCTCGCGGTACACGCCCGCGTGCACCGTAATGGTGTCGCCGGGTTGCGCCACCTCCGCCGCGCGCCCGATAGTGCGCAGCGGCGCCCCCTTCGTCCCGGGGTTGGCATCGTCGCCCCCGATCGCCACGTGCAACTCCGCCCCGCGCGTGATCCAAAGATAAAGCAATGCCGCGAGCGCCACTAGCGCGATCAGTCCAACGAGGTGGGGCCACTTCCGTTTCATGGTGCGATGCTAATGGAAAATCTCGGCCCTGGCCATGGCCCGACTCACAAAAACCTATCCACCATCACAAATCCCATTTGACGCGGGCGGGCGGGCCGCCCTTGGATGGGGCATGCTCTACGACGGGGCCAACGTGCTGTGGGATAACCGGAGCCTGCGCGCGCCGGGGGTGGTGTTCGGCGAGATCCGGTACCGGCCCGGCGGGCTCTGCGGCCCCCGCGCGCAGCGGGATTTCCAGCTGGTGATCCTGCACTCGGGCGCCTGTCTCCTTTCGGTGGACGGGCAAGCGCAAGAATTGCGGGTCGGCTCCGCGACACTGCTGCGGCCGGGCGGCAAGGAACACTTCCGTTTTGCGCCGGACGCCGAGACCCACCACACGTGGTGCTCGCTCGCGCCGGATCGGGTGCCGACGGACCTGCGGCGGCGCCTGGCCAGGGCCCCGGCCTCCGCGCCTTGCTCGGAGACCTTCCGCCACCTGCATGCCGCGGCCTTTGAACTGGCCGGACCCGTCCGCGAGCCGGGACGTCGGGTTCTGCAGGGGCTGGCGCTCTGCCTCTTCCACGAGTACGCCCACATGGCCCGGGCGGACGGCGCCGGCGCACCGCGCATGGCGCCGGTCCACGCCGCGCTCCGGCACATGGAGGAGCACTTCGGGAGAGAGGATTGTCTCGCGGGGGCGCATCGTGCGGCGGGGATCTCCCGCAACGCGCTGATATACAAATTCCGGGAGGCGATGCGGCTGACGCCCGCCCGCTATCTCTGGCGGCTGCGGGTCGAGCGCGGGGTGGCGATGCTGGCCGAGACGGGCCTCACCGTATCGGAGATCTCGGCCCGCTGCGGCTTCAGCAACCCGTTTCATTTCTCGCGGCTCGTGAGGCAGGCGCAGGGCGCCCCGCCGCGGGAGGTGCGTCGCCGGATTTGGGAGGGGAGATAGTTCTGGATCGCGCGCAGGTCTGGTGGCCGATCCGGGCGCCCCTCGCGCTCCCAGGCGCCACACCGGATACGCGACCCAGTCCGGGGGAAACTCTCACCTATCGCCACCGCACGGGGTCGCCTGCGGCTTCGTTGAGATACATTTCCAGATTCGTGTATCCGTCGGGGCTGAGACCGGTCGCATTGCCGTCGGAGCTATTGCCCGGATCTAGGCCATGGCGCCGTTCCCACGCATCGGGAATGCCGTCGCCATCCGTGTCGACTGGCACCGGGAGAGACCTGAGCGCCGGCCATCCTCCAACATCCTTCGGGCTGTCGATCAGGCGATGCGTGCCGTCGCGGATGCCGCGCACGACTCGCGCGTCTGCCGCGTCGCGCGCCCTCGATGCGCCCGCCTTCTCCAACACCGACCCGTAACAGGCCTCCGCGGTTTCCGTCTCGGGACGATCGCCCGCGGCAACCGGTTCCCCGCGCCGCTCAAACTTCTCGCGGGTCACGTCGGCATCGTACTTGCCCCCGCGCGGGCCCCATCGCACCGAACTATAATTATCTCGCGTCCAGCCATCGTTGCCATCAAAGAGATTGCCCGCGATGCACCCCACCGTGCAGTCCGGTTTCTCGGCCCGTATCTGGATGGGCGGCGCCCCCGGATGGGTATCCGGCCCAGGGCGCCAGACATTGTGCACGACGTTGAACTGGCCGTGGCCCAGATTGCATGGCCCGCTCCAGTTGTAGATCACGTTGTTGCGGAAATCGAAGATGGCCTTCGGGTTGAAAGGCTCTGGCCCGCCGCCAAGCGTCGGGTGCCGGTCGCGGCTGCTGAATAGCAGATTGTGGTGGAGGCTCACGTTGCCCCGCGTCCTTCGGATGGACATGAGCATCGCGTGGGGACCCTTCTCGTGGATGGAGTCATGCAGCGCCTCGCCGAAGAGGCACCACTGCACGGTGAGGGCGCCGGCCTCGTAAACGTCCATCAGGCCGTCCACGCCCCAGGTCACCGTGACGTGATCGAGGATGATATCCCCGACGGGCTTGCCCTCCTTGCCGAGCTCGATGCAATCGGCGCTGCCCTTCCTCTCGTCGCCCAACCGGACACGGATGAAACGGACGATCAGGTCCGACGCCGCATAGAATTGCAGCGGCTGGTTCTTCAGCGCGATGCCGTCCCCCGGGGCCGTCTGCCCGGCGATCGTCAGGCCCGACTTGCCCTCGACGCGCAACGGCGCGACCAGTTCAATCGTCCCGCTCACGTCGAACACGATGGTGCGCGGCCCGCGCATGGTCCCGACGCCCTCCCGGAGCGAGCCTTTTCCCGAGTCGGCCAGCGTGGTCACGTGATACACGTCCCCGCCGCGCCCCCCTTTGGCGAAGCGGCCAAAGCCCTCGGCGCCCGGGAACGCCAGCGGCCCCGGCGCGCACGGGGAGGGCGCCGGCATGGCCAGCAATGCGAAGAACAGAGCCAGCGGGCAATTCGCGATCACCGGGGATCCGTTCGTTTCACCAGCCCCAAATACCACTCCCGCAACTGCCGCGTGGATGGGCGATCGTCGAGGAACATCGCGCAGGCGTGGGCGCCGAGGCCCGAGCGGACGAAGGTCGCCTCGGCCCGCGACTCGGACATCAGCGCCCCGAACGCCTCGGCCGAATTGTCCGTGTGGAAGATGGCCCGCCCGCGGAAGCGCCGCGCCCGCTCCATGGCGCCTGGCATCGTCGCGCCGCGCCAACCGTCGCCATCGTAGTGCTGGCAGGCGTGGAATCCCTCCCACAGTTTCGCGATGCGGTCGTCGCGCAACCCGATGTAGCCGCAGGCGATCGCGCCCCGCGAGAATCCCGCCAGCACGACGTTATCCGCGTCGCCGCCGAACGCCCGGCAGATCTCCTCGATCATTCGCACGGCGAAGTCGGCGGTCGCGTCGGCGTCGCCCCACCCGTCCTCGGCGATCGTCCCTGCGGCGCGATCCACGAAGGGCAGGCTGACCCAGATCGCGCCGCTGCCCTTGGTCATGCCATATCCGATCACGCACTGCTCGGATCGGCCCGTCGAGTAACAGGTGGGCACAAAGAAAATATTGCCCGGATATTCCGCGATGACCGGATAGCGGCCCCCGGCCTTCCAATCCCCCGGCAGGTACAGCGCGGCATAGGGGCTGCTGCCCCCGTCGCCCGTCAACCCGTAACGCACGCGTCGGCCGGGAGCGGGGGTGCCTTCCTCCATCTCCGGCACGTCGAGGCGCGCCGTGGGCCGCCGCCATGGCGGCGCCTCGCTCGCGGCGGCCAGCCCGCGCACCTCGAGGGCCGCCCCGCCGAGCGCCTTGAGCACCATCACCCGCACCTGCTTGATCTGGGCGGGATCGACCTTCGGCGTCCCGTCGGGAAAGGTCTCGCGCAACCGGCAGGCGAAACGCCGCGACTCGCCCGGCGCCAATATCGCGTGATCCCCGACCGCATCCCAGCCCCTCCGCCCCACCGCCCAAAACATCACCTCAGCGGGTTTCTCCCCGCGGTTGGCGATCTCGGCCACGACCGCTTCGCGCCGCGCCAGATCCCAGCCTCCCTCCGGGGCCGGGATCGTGCACCACGCGTAGTTCGTCCGCCCGGGGACCGTCACCGCCAGCGACAGGACCCGCCCGGTGCCCTCGTCGCGCCATGCCGCCGACATGGCGCGGAGGTCAGACAGTTCCGACATCCCTTGGACGTGGCCCCACATGGTATCGGCGCTGGCCCGATCGCCGCACCATGCCGCCACGGCGGCTATCTCCGCCTGATTTCGGATCACCCTCAGTTCCATCCTCCCCTCGGCCCCGGCGCGGTTGATCGCCCCAGCGAATTCCTTGATGCCCCGCACGGGTTTCCCGCCCACCCCCTGAATGAAGTCGCCCTTGCGCAGGCCCAGGGCGAAAGCCTCCGATCCTGGCGGGGCGTCGGCGACGAAGGCGCCGCCGGCGTCCGCGGCCACGCCCACGGCCGAGAACTCGTAGTGCATCAGCTCGCGCAG
>JAANMY010003582.1_pt1 | contig 12714 bp, 6 predicted proteins | sample 7279691 | NCBI WGS metagenome assembly JAANMY01 (sample SAMN14094543, study PRJNA606508) | bioreactor metagenome | isolation source: A lab-scale SPAN reactor treating ammonium-rich wastewater day 388 | place: Ireland: Galway | collected 2018-02-07
GCGGTGGCGGGGGCGTCGAGCGCCACATAGACCGATCCGTCGCCGCAGGCAGCCACGGCATCGCTGAGCGCCAGCAGCGTGGCGATGCCATGCATGAAGGGCGGCTCGCCCACCGCCTTGGATTTGTGGATCGTATCCTCGGGATTGGCGCCGACCCAGAGATCGACGTTGAACACCCGCGGCCGGTCGCCGCAGGCGGGGATCTTGTAGGTGCTGGGCGCATGCGTGCGCAGGCGGCCCTTGGCATCCCAGACCAGTTCCTCGGTTGTCAGCCAGCCGGCGCCCTGAATGAAGCCGCCCTCGACCTGGCCCTTGTCCAGCGCCGGGTTCAGGCTGGTGCCCGCGTCGTGCAGGATGTCGGCGCGCAGCATGCGGTTCTCGCCGGTCAGCGTGTCGATGACCACCTCGACGCAGGCCGCGCCATAGGCGAAATAATAGAACGGCCGCCCGTGCCCGCGGATACGGTCCCAGGCCAGTTTGGGTGTGGCGTAATAGCCGGTGGACGACAGGCTGACGCGCCCGGCATAGGCCGACATCGCCGCCTCGGCAAAGCTGATCTCGGTGGCGCCGATGCGGACCTTGCCATCGGCGAACACCACCGCCGCGGGCTGCGACTGATACCGTTCGGCCAGATGCGCGGCGATCCGATCGCGGATCGTGTCGCAGGCGGCCTTGACCGCCATGCCGTTCAGGTCGGTGCCGCTGCTGGCGGCGGTGGCCGAGGTGTTGGGCACCTTGGCGGTGTCGGTGGCGGTGATCTTCACCGCCGACATCGGCACGCCGAAGGCATGCGCCGCCACCTGCGCCACCTTCTGGTTCAGCCCCTGGCCCATTTCGGTGCCGCCGTGGTTCAGGTAGATCGAGCCATCCTGATACACATGCACCAGCGCCCCGGCCTGATTGAGATGGGTCAGGGTAAAGCTGATGCCGAATTTCACCGGGGTCAGGGCCAGGCCCTTTTTCAGCACCGGATTGGCGGCGTTCCATTCGGCGATCTTCGCGCGGCGGGCACTGTAATCGCAGGTCTTTTCCAGCCGGGCGATCATCTCGTGCAGGATGAAATCCTCGACCGGCTGGCCATAGGGGGTGGTCTGCGGGCCCTGATCCACCGGCGGTTTGGGCGAATGCGCGCCGCCAAAGCGTTTCGCGCTGCCGGGGCCTTGCCGGGGCGGGGTGGCGGCGCGGTAGAAATTGGCCTTGCGCACCGCCAGCGGGTCGAGCTTCAGCCGGGCCGCGACATGATCCATCACCCGCTCGATGCCCAGTATGCCCTGCGGCCCGCCAAAACCGCGGTAGGCGGTGGCCGAGCACATGTTGGTGCGCAGCCGGTGGCTTTCGATACGGACATCGGGCAGGAAATAGGCGTTGTCGGCGTGCAGCATGGCGCGGTCGGCCACAGGCAGCGTCAGGTCCATCGACCAGCCCGCGCGGGTGTAATGGATGAAATCGATGCCCAGAATGCGCCCTTCGGCATCGACGCCGACCTTGTAATCGATGCGGAAATCGTGCCGCTTGCCGGTGATGACCATGTCGTCGTCGCGGTCATAGCGCATCTTGCAGGGCCTGCCGGTCAGCCGCGCCGCCAGCGCGCAGGCCACCGCCAGATGGTTGCCCTGCGATTCCTTGCCGCCAAAGCCGCCGCCCATGCGCCGGGTCTCGACCCGGACCGCGTGCATCGGCACATGCAGGGCGTGGGCGACCTTGTGCTGGATTTCGGTCGGATGCTGGGTCGAGGAGACGACATGCATATCGCCGCCTTCCTGCGGATTGGCCAGTGCCGCCTGACCTTCGAGATAGAAATGCTCCTGCCCGCCCATTTCCAGGCGGCCCTCGATGATATGGGCGGCGCGGGCGATGGCCGCGGCGGCATCGCCGCGCGACCAGATGCGCGGTCCGTCCTCGAAGCGGGACCCGGCGGCGAGCGCCTCTTCGACGCTCAGGATCGCCGGTTTCTCGGCATAGGTGATCTTGCCCAGCCGCGCGGCCTTGCGCGCGTTCAGATGACTGTCGGCGATGACCAGAAACACCGGCTGGCCAACGTAATGTACCACGCCCTGCGCCAGCAGCGGCTCGTCGTTGTTCGAGGGCGAGCAATCGGCGTCGCCGATGTCGTCGGCGGTCAGGACCGCCGCCACGCCGGGCGCGGCGCGCACTGCCGACAGGTCCATCGCCGTGATGTCGCCATGCGCGACGCTGGCCTGGCCGAAGGCCAGATGCAGGGTGCCCGCGGGCGTGGGAATGTCATCGACATAGCGGGCCTCGCCGGTGACATGCAGGGGCGCGGCGTCATGCGGCAGGGATTGATGCACCAGACTCATGCCCGGACCTCCAGAACATCGGTGGCAAGCCCCTGATCTTCGAGGAAATACCGCAGCAGCAGGTTCTGCGCCGCCGCCAGCCGGTAGTCGGCCGAGGCGCGCATGTCGCTGAGCGGTTTGAAATCCTGCGCAAAGGCGGGCAGGACGGCCTGCACCGCCGCCTCGGTCCAGGGCTGGCCGATCAGCGCCGCTTCGACGGCGGCGGCGCGTTTGGGGATGCCCGCCATGCCGCCGTAAGCGATGCGGGCGGCGGTGACTTTTCCGCCGTCGATGGTGAGGTTGAAGCAGCCCAGCAGCGCCGAAATGTCCTGATCGAACCGCTTGGAGATCTTGTAGCATTTCAGCCGGTCGGGCTGGCGGGGAATCGACACGGCCTCGACAAATTCGCCGGGCGCGCGGTCTTGCTTGCCGTAGTCGAGGAAGAAATCCTCGAGCAGGATCGCCCGCCGGGTATCGCCACGCCGCAGATGCAGCGTGGCGCCCAGTGCGATCAGCGCGGGCGGGCTGTCGCCGATCGGCGAGCCGTTGGCGATGTTGCCGCCGAGGGTCGCCGCCTCGCGCACCTGAGCCGAGCCATAGCGGCGCAGCATCGCCGCGAATCCGGGGTGATAGGGGGCGATGGCGGGCAAGAGGTCGGCGATGCTGGTCGCGGCGCCGATGTGGATGGCATCCGCTGTCGCCTCGATGCCGCGCATGTCATCGACAGCCGACAGGAACGCGACCGGGCCCAGGTCGCGCAATTGCTTTGTCACCCACAGGCCCACATCGGTGGCCCCGGCGATCAGCCGCCCCTCGGGATGGGCCAGATACCAGGCCGCCAGTTCGTCCGAGGATCGGGGCAGGGCGATGCCTTCGGGCGCCTCGGCGGGGGCAAAGCGGGCCGGGTCGGTCGCCGCCACCAGCCAGCCGGGCACCGGTTCGGTTGCAGCCGCCTCGGCGGCGCGGACGATGGGGGCATAGCCTGTGCAGCGGCACAGGTTCCCGGCCAGATGGGTGTCGTGGTCGGTGACGCCGTTCAGATGCCCCACCGCCATCGAGGCGATGAAGCCGGGGGTGCAGAAACCGCATTGGCTGCCGTGCTCGCGCACCATCGCCGCCTGCACCGGATGCAGGGTGCCGTCAGGCGCGCGCAGCCCCTCGACCGTGCGCACCGCCTTGCCGTGCAATTGCGGCAGGAACAGGATGCAGGCGTTGACGGCGCGGGTGCCGCGCCCGTCCGACAGCATCACCGTGCAGGCGCCGCAATCGCCCTCGTTGCAGCCTTCCTTGGTGCCGGTCAGGCGGCGATCCTCGCGCAGCCAGTCCAGCAGTGTCCGGGTGGCGGGTTGCCCCGTCACCATCACCGGCGTTCCATTCAGAACAAACCTGATCCCGGTCATGCGTCGATCCGCCGCTTTCTCCCCTTGAGGGCTTTTCCCCGCGCCCGATGCGGCGTAAAGCGCCCGGGATGCCCCTTGTTCTTGTGTTTCAGTGAACAGTGGCGGCGCCTGTCAGGCAAGCCCAGACTTGCTGTCGCCGCGAGAAGCATTTTCATCGTTCTGTAGAAAATCGCGCCACCCTTGCGCCCCTGTGCTTGCCGGATAAGCTGGACCCATGGCCTCTCCCCGATTCATCCATCTTCGCGTGCACACCGAATACTCGCTGCTGGAAGGCGCGGTGCCGGTCAAGGCGCTGGTCAAGGCCTGCGAAAAGCGGCAGATGCCCGCCGTGGCGATCACCGATACCAATGCGCTGTTCGCGGCGCTGGAATTTTCGGTCGTGGCGCGGGGGGCAGGGGTGCAGCCCATCATCGGCTGCCAGATCGACGTGCAGCTTCCGGTCCGCCAGCCGGGCGAAAAGCCCCGCGCCGCCGCGCCGCTGGTGCTGCTGGCGCAGACCGAGACCGGCTATGAAAACCTGATGAAGCTGAATTCGTGCCTGTATCTGCGCACGGACGGCGCCCTGCCGCATGTCACGCCCGACGATCTGGCCGCGCATGCCGAGGGGCTGATCTGCCTGTCCGGCGGGCCGGACGGTCTGATCGGGCGACTGATCCGCGACGGACAGGGCGCCCGGGCGCAGGAGGTTCTGACCCATCTGGCGACGATCTATCCGCAACGCCTGTATGTCGAACTGCAGCGCCACCCCGGCGAAGGCGGCGCGCTGACCGAGGCCGAGCAGGCGACCGAGCGGGCGTTTCTGGAGATGGCCTACGCGATGGAACTGCCCGTCGTCGCCACCAACGACGTGCATTTCCCCGATGCGGCGATGTTCGAGGCGCATGACGCGCTCTTGTGCATCAAGGAGGGCGCCTATGTCGACCAGCAGGAACCGCGCCGCCGCCTGACCCCGCAGCATTACCTCAAAAGCCCCGACGAGATGGCGGCGCTGTTCGCCGATCTGCCGGAAGCCCTGGAGAACACGGTGGAAATCGCCCGCCGCTGTTCCTTTTCCGCCTATAAGCGCAACCCGATCCTGCCGCGATTCGCCGATGACGAGGTGCAGGAATTGCGCCGTCAGGCCAATGAGGGGCTGCAAAACCGGCTCAAGGTGATCCCACATGCCGTGAGCCCGGCCGAGTATCAGGAGCGGCTGGATTTCGAATTGGGCATCATCGAAAAGATGGGGTTCCCGGGCTATTTCCTGATCGTTGCCGATTTCATCAAATGGGGCAAGGATCAGGGGATTCCCGTCGGGCCGGGCCGGGGCTCGGGCGCCGGGTCGCTGGTTGCCTATGCGCTGACCATCACCGACCTCGATCCTCTGCGCTATGCGCTGCTGTTCGAGCGGTTTTTGAACCCTGAACGCGTGTCGATGCCCGACTTCGACATCGACTTCTGCATGGACCGCCGTGAAGAGGTGATCCGCTACGTTCAGGAGAAATACGGCCGCGACAAGGTGGGGCAGATCATCACCTTCGGCGCGCTGCTGTCCAAGGCGGCGGTGCGCGACGTGGGGCGCGTGTTGCAGATGTCTTACGGGCAGGTGGACAAGCTGTCGAAGATGATCCCGGTCGAGGGGGTCAAGCCGGTCTCAATCACCAAGGCGCTGGCCGACGAGCCACGCCTGCGCGAGGCGGCCAAGGAAGAGGTGGTCGCCCGCCTGCTGGATTTCGCCGCCAAGATCGAGGGCTTGCTCAGGAATGCCTCGACCCATGCCGCCGGGGTGGTGATCGGCGACCGGCCGCTGGACGCGCTGGTGCCGCTGTACCGCGATCCGCGATCCGACATGCCGGCGACGCAGTTCAACATGAAATGGGTCGAACAGGCCGGTCTGGTGAAATTCGACTTTCTGGGCCTGAAAACCCTGACCGTGATCCAGAACGCCATCGACCTGATCCACACCTCGGGGCGCGATCTGCACCATGCGGCGGATGGCAGCCTGCTCTATTCCCCCGCGCCGGGGGCCGAGAACCAGATCAACGCCATTCCGCTGGACGATCCGAAATCCTATCGCCTCTATGCCGATGCCCGGACGGTTGCGGTTTTTCAGGTGGAATCCTCGGGCATGATGGATGCGCTCAGGCGCATGAAACCCACCTGCATCGAGGATATCGTGGCGCTGGTGGCGCTGTATCGCCCCGGCCCGATGGAGAACATTCCGACCTATTGCGAGGTCAAGCATGGCATCAAGCCGCTGGAATCGATCCATCCGACCATCGACCACATCCTGAAGGAAACGCAGGGCATCATCGTCTATCAGGAACAGGTGATGCAGATCGCCCAGGTGATGGGCGGCTATTCGCTGGGCGGCGCCGACCTGCTGCGCCGTGCGATGGGCAAGAAGATCGCCGAGGAAATGGCCAAGGAGCGGCCGAAATTCATCACCGGTTGCGCGGCGACGCACGGGATCGATGCGAAGAAGGCGGGCGAAGTTTTTGACCTGCTGGAGAAATTCGCCAACTACGGGTTCAACAAGTCGCACGCGGCGGCCTATGCGGTGGTCAGCTATCAGACCGCCTGGCTCAAGGCCAATCACCCGGTTGAATTCATGGCCGCAGTGATGAACTGCGATATCCATCTGACCGACAAGCTGGCCGTCTACAAGCGCGAGGTGGACCGCATGGGAATCGCCATCGTCGCGCCCTGCGTCAACCGTTCGCTGGCGACGTTCAGCGTCAGCTCGGGCAAGCTGGTCTATGCGCTGGGCGCGTTGAAGAACGTCGGGGTCGAGGCGATGCGGCTGATCGTGCAGGCGCGGGGCGAGCGCCCGTTCCGCGACCTGACCGATTTCGCCCGCCGGGTCGATCTGAAAAGGGTCGGCAAGCGCCCGCTGGAAATGCTGGCCCGGGCCGGGGCGTTCGACGCGCTCGAACGCAGCCGCAAGCGGGTGTTCGACAGTCTGGATGCGCTGGTCGCCTATTCGGCGGCGGTGTTCGAGGCCGCGGGCTCGGGGCAGTCGTCGCTGTTCGCGGGCGGCGACGATCTGCCGCCGCCACGGCTGGCCGCGGGCAACGACTGGCTGCCGATGGACCGGCTGGCGCATGAACACGCGGCGGTGGGGTTCTATCTGTCGGGCCATCCGCTCGACGATTATGCCGGGGCACTGAAACGCAAGGAGGTGCTGACGCTTGCCGAGCTGACCCGCAAGGCGCAGTCCGGGGCGCTGGTGGCAAAGATCGCCGGGTCGGTCAGCGCGCGGCAGGAACGCAAGTCGGCGCGCGGCAACCGCTTTGCCTTTGTGCAGATGTCCGACCCGACCGGGTTGTTCGAGGTGACGGTGTTCTCCGAGACGCTCGAGGCGGCGCGGCAGTTCCTCGAACCGGGCATGAATGTCGTGGTCACGGTCGAGGCGACGCTGGAAGGCGATACGTTGAAACTGCTGGCCCGGGGGGCGGCGCCTATCGACGCGGTGGTGGCCGATGCCGGGGCGGCCGGGCTGCGGGTGCGGCTGGAAACGCCGGATGCGCTGGGCGGGCTGCTGGAGATCCTGACTGCTTTGCCGCCCGGTGCGCCGCGCAAGGCCTTTGGCCCGCTCAGTTTTTGCGTGCCCGATCCCGGTACCGGCGGCGAGATCGAGATTGATGCCGGCCGCCCGGTGCCGGTGACTCCGTCGTTGAAACAGCAATTGCGCGCGGTCGAGGGCGTGCTGGCCATCGAGGAGATCTGACGTGCTGGCGGTCGAAACCCGGGGCCGCACGCGGCTGTGGTGCCTGACGCGCCCCGAGGCGCGCAACGCCGTCGATCCTGCGCTGGCCCGGGCCCTCTATGCGGCGGCGCGCGATTTCGAGGCCGACTCCGCTGTCGATGTCGCCGTGCTGACCGGCGCGGGCGGCGCGTTCTGCGCCGGGTTCGATCTGAAATCGGCGGCAGGCGGCGAGGGGGCCGGCTGGATCGCCGGGCTGACCATCGCCGAGGACTGGGTCGATCCGGTCAACGATCCGCGCCCCGGCCCCATGGGCCCCTCGCGGCTGATGCTGTCGAAGCCGGTTATCGCCGCCATCGAAGGGCCCGCCGTCGCCGGTGGCATGGAGCTGGCGCTGTGGTGCGACCTGCGGGTCATGGCCGAGGGCGCGCAATTCGGCGTCTTTTGCCGCCGCTGGGGCGTGCCGCTGATCGACGGCGGCACGGTGCGCCTGCCGCGCCTTGTCGGGCAGGGGCGGGCGAACGACCTGATCCTGACCGGCAGGGGGGTGGCCGCGGCTGAGGCGCAGGCGATGGGTCTGGCCGACCGGGTGACACCGGCGGGCGGGGCCCTGGCGGCGGCACTCGCCCTCGCCCATAGTCTGGCCCGGTTTCCGCAGGCCTGCCTGCGCGCCGATTTCCTGTCTGCCCGGATGGCGCCTGCCGATCTGGCGGCGGCCTTGCGCCGGGAATGGGCCAGCGCCGGGGTGGTACTGGCCGAAGGCATCGCCGGGGCGACCCGTTTCGCGCGGGGCGCCGGTCGGGGCGGGCGATTCGACGATTAGGACGCGCGCGTCAGGCCGCGCATTGCGGCAGGGCGGCGGTAAAGGCCGCGACCTCGTCACGCTTGGCCGGGTCGCGCAGGGGTGGCCAGTCGGCGGCGACGCCGCCCCGACCCGAGGCAATCACCCCGTCGCGCGTCACCGCCGCGGTGGCGATCCGCACGGCGCAGGCCAGATTGGCCGCACCGTCATAAAGCCCGTCCTCGGGCAATTCGCAGCCATGATGGCGCGCCGTCGCCGGCGAGATCTGCAACAGCCCCTGATAGCGCCCGCCGCCGCCCGCCGCGCGCGGATTCCAGGTGCTTTCGAACCGGGCCAGTCCCGAAAAGAACGCGACATAGAAGGCGGCGCGCTGGCTGGGTGTGGCGTCCTCGTAGCCGGGGCAGAATACGCTGATGTCCTCAGGCACCTCGCCCACCATCCCCGATCCATGCGTCAGCAGCGCGTCGATCATCGCCTCGTTCCAGATCGCCGCCTCGGGCCGGTGGTTCCAGCGCGCGGCCACTTCGGGGCCGTTGTCCGGGTGCGGCGCCGCGGCGCAGGCGGCAAGGAGCGGGAGGAGGAAGAGCGCGTGACGCATCGGGAACCTGTGGATAGCCTCGGATCGGATCGTGAATGCGCCGCTGCCCGGATTCGCGCAAGCCCGCGGCAGCGCCCCGCCCCCGACTTGCGCGGAAAGGCGCCGGTCGCAAAACAGCTTTCCTCGGCGCGCGGCGCGCTTTAGAACCGGCGCGAAGACCCGAAAGGACGCGTGACATGCTCGATCTCAGCTTTGACACCCCCAAGCCCAAGGTGATTGCCGGGGCCACCGGCGACTGGGAAATCGTCATCGGCATGGAGATTCACGCCCAGGTCGCCAGCCGGGCCAAGCTGTTCTCCGGCGCCTCGACCACCTTCGGCGCCGAACCCAATTCCAACGTCGCCTTTGTCGATGCGGCGATGCCGGGCATGCTGCCGGTGGTCAACGAATTCTGCATCGAACAGGCGGTGCGCACCGGTCTGGGGCTGAAGGCGCAGATCAATCTGCGCTCGGCCTTTGACCGCAAGAACTATTTCTATCCCGATCTGCCGCAGGGCTATCAGATTTCTCAGCTCTATCACCCGCTGGTCGGCGAGGGCGAGGTGCTGGTCGAGATGGGCGCGGGCATCGCCCGCCGGGTGCGGATCGAACGGATCCATGTCGAACAGGACGCGGGCAAGTCGATCCATGACATGGACCCGGCGCTGTCCTTCGTCGATCTGAACCGCACCGGCGTCGCCCTGATGGAGATCGTCTCGCGCCCCGACCTGCGCGGTCCCGAGGAAGCCGCCGCCTATGTGGTGAAACTGCGCCAGATCCTGCGGTATCTGGGCACCTGCGACGGCAACATGCAGAACGGCAACCTGCGGGCGGATGTGAACGTCTCGGTCTGTCGGCCCGGCCAGTATGAAAAATATCAGGCGACGCAGGATTTCAGCCATCTGGGGACGCGCTGCGAAATCAAGAACATGAACTCGATGCGCTTCATCCAGCAGGCCATCGATTATGAGGCCCGCCGCCAGATCGCGTTGCTGGAGGACGGCGGCAAGGTCGATCAGGAAACCCGGCTCTATGATCCCGACAAGGGCGAGACCCGGTCCATGCGCTCCAAGGAAGAAGCGCATGATTACCGCTATTTCCCCTGCCCGGACCTCCTGCCGCTCGAGATCGAACAGGGCTGGGTCGATGCCATCGCCGCCGCGATGCCCGAATTGCCCGACGCCAAGAAATCCCGCTTCATGTCGGACTTCGGCCTGACCGATTACGACGCCAATGTGCTGACCGCCGATGTCGAGAACGCCGCCTTTTTCGAGGCGGTGGCGACCGGCCGCGACGGCAAATCGGCGGCGAACTGGGTCATCAACGAGTTGTTCGGCCGCCTGAACAAGCAGGCGCTGGGGATCGAGGAAAGCCCGGTGTCGGCGATGCAGCTTGGCGGCGTGCTGGATCTGATCGGCGCCGGGGTGATCTCGGGCAAGCTGGCCAAGGATCTGTTCGAAATCCTCTGGACCGAAGGCGGCGATCCGGCGCAGATCGTCGAGGCCCGCGGCATGAAACAGGTCACGGATACCGGCGCCATCGAGAAGGCGGTCGATGACATTATCGCCGCCAACCCGGCGCAGGTCGACAAGGCCAAGGCCAACCCGAAACTGGCGGGCTGGTTCGTCGGGCAGGTGATGAAGGCGACCGGCGGCAAGGCCAATCCGGCGGTGGTGAACGATCTGGTGATGCTCAAGCTCGGGCTTTGAGCCGCGCCACCGCCCGGGCAGAGGGTTCAGGTCCGGAAGGGCTGAGACGCGCGACGGGGGAGGAAGGGCCAATTTGATTCAAATTGGCGGATACCCCGCACCGCCCAACTTTGCGCTGCAAATATCCTCAGGGGGGTGAGGCCCGGCACGGGCCGAGGGGGGCGCGAGCGCCCCCCCTTCTGCGCGGCGCGGCACGCGCCGCCTCGGGTCGCCCGAGGCGCCCGCGGCAGCGGGGGTCGAGGGCGAAACCCCTCAGTATTCCTCGCCGCCGTGTTGCCAGGCCTGCACCAGGTTGCCGAACCGGGTGAAGCGGCCTTCGAAGGACAGCGCCACCGTGCCGATCGGCCCGTGCCGCTGCTTGCCGATGACCACCTCGGCCTTGCCGTGCAGGTGCTCCATGCGCTCCTGCCATTTGGCCATTTCGTCGAGCTTGTCGTCCGAGGGTTTCTCCCGTTCGACGTAATATTCTTCGCGGAACACGAACATCACCACGTCGGCGTCCTGCTCGATCGAGCCCGATTCGCGCAGGTCCGACAGTTGCGGGCGTTTGTCCTCGCGGCTTTCCACCGCGCGGCTGAGCTGCGACAGGGCGATCACCGGGATGTTCAGCTCCTTGGCGATGGCCTTCAGGCCCTGGGTGATCTCGCTCACCTCCTGCACACGGTTTTCCTTGGACGAGCCGCGCAGCAATTGCAGGTAATCGACGATCAGCAGATCCAGCCCATGCGTGCGTTTCAGCCGCCGGGCCCGCGCCGCCACCTGGCTGATCGGCAGCGCCGGGGTGTCGTCGATGAACAGCGGGCAATGTTCCAGTGTCTTGGCCACCTCGACGAACCGGCGGAACTCCTCTTCGGACATGTCACCGCGGCGGATCTGCTCGCTGGGCACTTCGGCCGCTTCGGACAGGATGCGTGCCGCCAGTTGTTCGGCCGACATTTCCAGGCTGAAGAACCCCACCGCGCCGCCGTTCACCGTGCCCTCGGTGCCGTCGTGGCGGATGCCGCGTTTGTGGACCTTGGCGATGTTGAAGGCGATATTGGTGGCCAGCGAGGTCTTGCCCATCGACGGCCGCCCGGCGAGGATGATGAGATCCGACGGATGCAGCCCGCCGAGTTTCTTGTCGAGATCGACCAGCCCGGTGGAAATCCCGGCCAGGCCGCCCTCGCGCTGATAGGCGGCGGCGGCCATGTTCACCGCCTCGGTCACGGCGCGCAGAAAGCTTTGAAATCCGCGCTCGGTCACGCCCTGTTCGCCCAGTTTGTAGAGCGCCTGTTCGGCCTCGACGATCTGTTCCTTGGGCTCGTTGGTCACATCGACCTGCGCCGCCTTGGCGGCGATGTCGCGGCCCAGTTGGATCAGGTCGCGGCGCACCGCCAGATCGTAGATCATCTGCGCATAATCTCGCGCGGCATACGAGGCGATCGCCGCCCCGGCGATCCGCGCCAGATAGGCCGGGCCGCCCAGTTCCTTGAGCCCGGCGTCATCCTCCATGAAGGCCTTCAGCGTCACCGGCGAGGCCAGCGCGTTCTTCTGGATGCGCGCCGCGGCGATCTCGAAGATGCGTTTATGCACCGGCTCAAAGAAATGATCGGCGCGCAGGATCGCCGAGACCCGGTCATAGACGTCGTTGTTGGTCAGAATCGCGCCCAGAAGCTGCTGCTCGGCCTCGACGTTATGCGGCAGCACCTCGGTGGCGTCGGCGCCCTCGGCGGGCTGGGACGAGGGGCGAAGCGCAGTGATCTCGGGCATGGGTTTCCCAGGGTTGGGGGGATCGGAACCGGGCGGAACGGGAATAGGAACAGGCGCCACGCAGCCAGGGGCGCAAGCGGTTTTTATGGCAGCTCCGATCCGCAAAGGCAATCTGGGCAAGGCTGTGGAGAAAGTCTGCACAACCCGAAAATGCCCGGATTTCTCCGGGCATCTGTTTACAAGGATTTGGCATTCATCAGAAAAATATGCCAGACATTCAGGCCGACGGCGGGGTCCAGTCGCGCGGGCTTTTCAAATAGCCCTCGACCGCATCCAGTGTTTCGCTGTCAAAGTCGCCACCGCGCCGGGCCTCGGCCAGCACGTCCCACCAGGTGCAGAGCGCATGCAGCCGCACGCCATGGTCGGCCAGCCGCGGCTCGGTTTCGGGGAAGATGTCGTAATAGAACACCACCGCGGTATGGCCGCAGGTCGCACCGGTTTCGCGGATCGCATCGACGAACGACAGTTTCGAGCCACCGTCAGTGGTCAGATCCT
>JAANMY010003590.1_pt1 | contig 12693 bp, 14 predicted proteins | sample 7279691 | NCBI WGS metagenome assembly JAANMY01 (sample SAMN14094543, study PRJNA606508) | bioreactor metagenome | isolation source: A lab-scale SPAN reactor treating ammonium-rich wastewater day 388 | place: Ireland: Galway | collected 2018-02-07
CCCAGCACCTCCTGCAATTCCGCCACCGAGAGCCGGTTGCGGCCCAGCACCGCCATCAGGCGGAGGCGCGTCGGGTCGGCGAGCAACCGCAGGGACTCCAGCCAGTCGGGCATGGCTGATACATATCATCCCATCATGATATTTCAATAATTCAGTTGCAAAGGGCCGGGCCGCTGGCAACATTCCCCCCGTGACATCGAAAGACTATATCTTCTCTTCGGAGTCGGTGGGCGAGGGCCATCCCGACAAGGTGTGCGACACGATATCGGACGCGGTGCTGGACGCGTGCCTGGCGGGGGACCCGGGGTCGCGGGTGGCGTGCGAGTGCCTGGTGAAGAGCAACATGGTGGTGGTGGCCGGCGAGATCACGACCAAGGCGAAGCCCGATTACGTGCAGATCGTCCGGGACACGGTGCGCCGCATCGGGTACGTGAACGACGACGACGTGTTTCACGCGGACCGGGTATTCGTGGTGAACGCGCTGACGGCGCAAAGCCCCGACATCGCGCAGGGGGTGGACGCGCGGGCGGCGGAGGGGAAGGGTTCGGCGGAGCAGGGGGCCGGCGACCAGGGGCTGATGTTCGGTTTCGCGTGCGACGAGACGCCCGAGTTGATGCCGGCGCCGATCATGTACGCGCACCGGCTGGGGCGCGAGCTGACCCGCATCCGGAAGGGCGGGACGGTCCCCTGGCTGAGGCCCGACGCCAAGACGCAGGTCTCCGTGCGCTACGCGGGCGGCAAGCCCGTCGAGGTGACGGCGGTGGTGGTCTCGACGCAGCACGCGGCGAGCGCCGCCCACAAGGAGATCGAGGCGTTCGTCATCGACGAATTGATCAAGAAGACGCTGCCGGCGGGAATGCTGACGGCGAAGACGGAGTTTCTGGTGAACCCGACGGGCAAGTTCGTCGTGGGCGGCCCGCAGGGCGATTGCGGGGTGACGGGCCGGAAGATCATCGTGGACACCTACGGGGGGATGGGGCGCCACGGCGGCGGGGCCTTCAGCGGGAAGGACCCCTCGAAGGTGGACCGCAGCGCGGCCTACATGGGGCGCTACGTGGCCAAGAACGTGGTCGCCGCCGGGTTGGCGAATCGCTGCGAGGTGCAGTTCGCCTACGCCATCGGGCACCCGAAGCCGGTTTCGGTCTGCGTCGATACCTATGGGACCGGGACGGTGCCGGAGGATCGCCTTTTGGCGGCCATCAACGGGGTCTTCTCCTTCAAGCCGGCCGACATCGTCAAACAGCTGAACCTGCTGCGCCCGATCTTCGGCAAGACGACCAACTACGGGCACTTCGGGCACCCTGCCGACGACCCGGATATCCCGTGGGAGCGGACGGATCGGGCGGCGGAGTTGAAGAAGGCGGCCGGGAGGTGAGTTTCAAGTTTCAGGTTTCGCGATTGAGGTTCTCGGTGTTTGGGATGGCCGGTGGGATACCGGCTGGGGAAAGGGTGGATGGCGTATCGATCATTCGAGGATCTGGAGGTATGGAGGCGCTCCTGTCGGTTGGCGGTGGAGGTGTGCCAGACGGTTTCTGGATGGAGGGAGTTCTGGCTGAGGGACCAGTTGCAACGGGCGGCGGTGTCCGTTCCCTCCAACATCGCGGAGGGGGCAGAGCGGGATTCGCGCATGGAATATATTCGTTTCCTGCGCATCGCGAAGGGATCGGCGGCGGAACTCCGCACGCAATGCTACATCTCGGCCCGCCTGACCCTGCTCGATCGCGAGACGTCCGATCGGTTTGTGCGGGAATGTGTCGAGATCGGTCGGATGCTACAGGGGCTGATCCGGTCCCTCCGCGAGCAGTCCCCGCGATCTTCCCTTGAAACTTGAAACATCACACTTGAAACGAGAGCAGAAATGACCACGACCCTAAAGACAACGACTGAGAAAGACTTCAAGGTTGCCGACCTCTCGCTGGCCGAGTGGGGCCGGAGGGAGATCGAGATCGCGGAGAAGGAGATGCCGGGCCTGATGGCGGTCCGGGATAAGTACGCCAAGGATCGGCCGCTGGCGGGTGCCCGGATCACGGGATCGTTGCACATGACGATCCAGACGGCGGTGCTCATCGAGACGCTGGCGAAGCTCGGCGCGTCGGTGCGCTGGGCGAGCTGCAACATCTTCTCGACCCAGGATCACGCGGCCGCGGCGGTCGCGAGGGCGGGCCATCCCGTCTTCGCCTGGAAGGGCGAGACCCTCGAGGAATACTGGTGGTGCACCTACCGGGCCCTCTGCCACCCATGCGGCAAGGGGCCGCAGCTCATCGTCGACGACGGCGGGGACGCGACGCTGCTGATCCACAAAGGCTACGAGCTCGAGGAGGGCAGCGATTGGGTCAACACGCCGTCGGCCTCGGCGGAGGAGCAGGTGATCAAGGACCTGTTGAAGGAGATTCACCGCGAGGACCCGCTGCGATGGCGCGGGATCGCGAAGGAGTGGCGCGGCGTCTCCGAGGAGACGACCACCGGCGTCCATCGCCTCTACAAGATGAAGGAGCAGGGCAAGCTGCTGGTCCCGGCGATCAACGTCAACGATTCCGTGACAAAGTCGAAATTCGACAACCTGTACGGCTGCCGCCACTCGCTGGTGGACGGGCTGAACCGGGCGCTGGACGTGATGATCGCCGGCAAGGTCGCGGTGGTCTGCGGCTATGGAGATGTCGGCAAGGGCTCGGCCCAGTCGCTCCGCGGGCAGGGCGCGCGGGTGGTGGTCACCGAGATCGACCCGATCAACGCGCTCCAGGCCGCCATGGAGGGCTACCAGGTGACGACGGTCGAGGACACCCTCGGCTGGGGCGACATCTACGTCACGACCACCGGCAACTGCGACGTCATCACCCTGGAGCACATGCTGGCGATGAAGGATCAGGCGGCGGTGTGCAACATCGGGCACTTTGACAACGAGATCCAGGTCGATCGGCTCATGGGCCATCCCGGCGTAAAGCGGGTCAACATCAAGCCGCAGCTGGACCGGTTCGACCTGCCCAATGGGCGATCGATCTACCTCCTGGCGGAGGGGCGCCTGGTGAACCTCGGGTGCGCCACGGGCCACCCGAGCTTCGTGATGTCCAACTCCTTCACGAACCAGGTCCTTGCCCAGATGGATCTCTGGAAGAATCGGGACACGTACCAGCCCGGCGTGTACACGCTGTCGAAGCTGCTGGACGAAGAGGTCGCGCGCCTCCATCTGGAGAAGATCGGGGTGAAACTCACGCGCCTGTCAGAGAAGCAGGCCGCCTACCTCGGCGTCTCCCCGGACGGGCCGTACAAGTCGGACCACTACCGGTACTAGACTCGAAAATACGGCGCAACTCTCTAGTAGCGAAGGGCCTTCGCCCTTCGGTGGGGTATAGGCCGAAGCCGGAAGCGGCTTCGCTACAAATTTTCCCGCCCCGGTGGTGAAACGCCGTGATCAATCAGGGAACGAACCGCGGCCAGGACGCGGTCGGTTGTCACCTCGGCGGGTCGGGAGGCGGCCATGACGATGACGCGAGGGCCGCGGGGCGCCCAGACGGCGGGGTCGCTGGGGCCGAAGATCGCAACCGTGGGGCAACCCACCGCCGCCGCCAGATGCGTGATCCCGCTGTCATTGCCGACGTAGACTGCCGCGCGAGAAAGGAGGCGGGCGACCTCCGTGAGCGGGGGCATCCGGGCGGCGCGATGGCCTGGCGGGATGTGGATTTTGCCCTCGGCCTCCCCGAACAACCAGGTGACTTCCAGCCCCTGTGCGGCGCAGGCGGTGGCCAGCGCGGCAAAACGTTCGATCGGCCAATTTTTTTCCTGGCTGCCGCTGCCGGGGTGGATCACGGCAAGGCGCGAGGTGCGCGGGCGCTGTTCGGCAGGGTGGAATGGCAGCACCGGGATGCGATCCGCATCGGTGACGTGATTGGGCGGGAGCATCGATAGGTGGTAATCCACGACGTGTTCTCGCTGGGCGGGGAATGGCGGCTGGTGGAGGATGCGGGGCACCCCGGCGCGGGCCAGGTTGCCCAGCAGTGGGGAATCCTTCGTGGCGAAGATGAGCGCGGTGTCGAAGTGGGCCAGCGCGCGGAGATCCCCGGCATCGGCGCCGGGATCGAAGAGGGAGGCGTGGCGGGCGGCATCGAGATCCCAGAGGTCATCGATGTATCCGGAGGCGTTGGCCAGAATCCCATGGCCGGGCCGGCCCAGGAGCGTGATGCGGGTCCCCCGATGCTCGCGCCGCCAGACGCGCAACACCGGCAGGGCCGTGATGAAATCACCCAGCGCGCCCGCATGGTAGACCAGCGTTTGTGTCCCGGCCATCGCGGGATCCATCATGGCCTCGGCGAGATTCGTAGCCAAGCCCGTCAGGGCTTGGACCGTCGGCCCGGGTGCGCGCGCGGGCCGGCTGCGCCCCTCCTCGCCACCCGCAGTAGCCCCGCTTTTCCCGGCGGCGGGGACGCCCCTGCATTTCTTGTGCTAACTCGGGCTTGCCCATCGGGCGATAGGTGATTAAATGACCACCCCAATGTGGATCCTAGGCCTATCGTTGAGCGCGGAACCGGTCGCCGGCCTCCCGTGGCTGACGAATTCGATGATCTATTCGGTTGTCGTCGCCTGCGCCATCGCGGTGTTCGTTCAGGTGGCCACGCGGCGGATCGCCTACGTCCCCTCGGGTCTCCAGAACTTCCTCGAGACCGTCATCGAGGGCATCTACGGCATGCTCGAGGGCATCGTCGGCCACCACATGATCCGGAGGACTTTCCCCCTCCTGTGCACACTGTTTCTCTATATCCTCGTGGCCAATTGGGCCAGCCTCGTGCCGGGGGTGGGTTCCATCGGCTGGGGACACGCCACCGAGCACGGCTTCCACGTGGCGAAACCGATCCTCCGGCCGCCGAACGCGGACGTGAACATGACCCTCGCGATGACGATCGTCTTCTTCGTCCTCTGGGTCCGCTGGGTGGGCCAGGAGCAGGGCGCGGTCGGGTTCTGGAAGCACACGTTCGCGCCCAAGGGCGTCACCGGGTTCGTCGCCCTGCTGCTGGCCCCGATCTTTTTCGCGGTGGGCCTCATCGAGATCGTCTCGATCGCGCTGCGCGGCATCTCCCTGCCGATCCGGTTGTTCGGGAATAACTTCGCCGGCGAGAACCTGCTGCACGCCATGGGCTCGATCACGCCGTATTGGGCCGTGAATTGCGGCATCCTGATCCTCTTCTATTTTCTGGAGTTGCTCATCGGGCTGGTCCAGGCGCTGGTTTTCATGTTGCTGTGCGCGGTCTACATCAACCTGAACACGTCGCACGAGGAGGGCGGGCACTAGCGGGAAGAACGATTTGGCCGCGTGACCATATACGAAAATGGGTGGGCGCGGCCGAGAAGACAGAGGCAATCCGGGTGACGCCGGAGAACAAGGAGACGAAACGATGGAATGGATGATGTTGGCAGAGCTGGAATTCAACGCGAAGTTCGCGCTGGCGATCGCCGGCACGGGCGCGGCGATCGGCGTGGGCATGGTCGGCTCGAAGGCCGTCGAGGCCGTGGGGCGCAACCCCGGCGCGTTCGGCCAGATCCTGGTCATCGGGATCTTGGGCATGGCGCTCGCCGAGGCCATCGCCTTCTACGCCGCATTCTTGGGCTGAACGGTTCGGGACCGCCGGCCGCGCCGGGCATAGCCCGGCGCGGCGGCGGCAATCGGCAATGGAATTGGCAATATTGGACATGGTGCCCCTGGCGGCGTCCGGGGCCCACGGCGAGGGTGCGGGTGGGCTGATCGAGCAGTTCGGCATCAACTGGCAGAACCTGATCGCCCAGATCGTCGTCTTCCTGGCCGTCTTCTTTATCCTCAAGCGCTTTGCCTTCGGCCCGATCCTGGCGCAGCTGGAGGAGCGCAAGGAACGGATCCGCGAGCAGCAGGAGAATTCGGAGAAGATCCGGAAGGAGCTGGCGGAGGCCGAGGAGACGAGGAAGCGCCTGGTGGCGCAGGCCAACGAGCGGGCGACGAAGATCGTCTCGGAGGCCGAGGCCTCGGCGGCGGCGGCCTCGGAACGGAAGACCCAGGAGGCCGTGGCGCAGGCCGAGGCGCTGGTCGCGAAGGCGCGCGACGCGGCCGAGAGGGATCGCGACCAGATGATGTCCGAACTGAAGCGCGAGGTCGGCCGGCTCGTGGTGCAGACCACGGCGAAGGTCGCCGGAAAAGTCCTGACCGCAGAGGACCAGAAACGTCTGCAGGAGGAGGCCGCGCGGGAACTGGCGGCGTGATGGGGCCATGAGGATTGGGCGCGAGGCGAGGCAGGCGGCCAAGGGGCTATTCCGCGCATGCTGCGTGGAGGGGCGGCTCGACGAGGGCCGCGTCCGCGAGGCCGTGCGGCGACTGGCCGCCGATAAGCCCCGCCGCTACGCGCAGATCCTGGCGCGCCTGCACAAGCTCGTGGCGCTGGAGGTGGCGCGGCACCGGGTCCGCGTCGAGACCGCCACGCCGCTGGCGCCAGCGGTGCGGGAGGCCATCGGGGCGCGCCTCGGCGAGCGCGGCGCCCGCATGGCGGAGGCGGAGTTCGGTGTTAACCCGGCATTGATTGGCGGCGCGCGGATCCAGGTGGGTTCCGACGTGTGGGACACCTCGGTGCGCGGCCGCCTGGCGGAACTGGAATCGAAACTGTGATGACTTATGGCAAGCATATTGGAAGACATTGAATCGGCGATCTCGGGCGTGAGGTCCGGGGCGGCGAAGAGCAACGTCGGCGTGGTCCGCGAGGCGGGCGACGGCGTGGTGAAGATCGAGGGGTTGGCGGACGCCATGCTCAACGAGATGATCGAGTTCCCGGGCGGGGTGTTCGGGCTGGCCCTGAACCTCGAGGAGACCGAGGTGGGCGCGATCCTGCTCAGCGAGAGCGAGGAGATCCGCGAGGGCACCGAGTGCAAGACCACCGGGCGGGTGCTGTCGGTGCCCGTCGGCAAGGAGCTGCTGGGCCGCGTCGTGGATGCCCTGGGAAACCCGCTGGACGGCAAGGGGCCGATCGGCGCCAAGGGATTTTACCCCGTCGAGAAGATCGCGCCCGGCATCATCAAGCGGCGCGGCGTCAACCAGCCGGTGCAGACCGGCATCATGCCGGTCGACGCGATGATCCCCATCGGGCGGGGGCAGCGCGAGCTGATCATCGGCGACCGCGCCACGGGCAAGACCGCGCTGGCCATCGACACGATCATCAACCAGGCCCGGATCAACAAGGCCAACGAGGGCAAGGCCGGGTTCCGCCCGCTCTATTCCATCTACGTCGCCGTCGGCCAGAAGAACTCCAGCATCGCGCGGGTCATCACGGTCCTCGAGAAGGAGGGCGCGATGCCCTACACGATCGTGATCTCGGCGGCGGCGTCCTCGGCGGCCTCGGGGCAGTACCTGGCGCCCTTCTCCGGTTGCGCGATGGGCGAGTGGTTCATGGACAACGGCATGGACGCGCTGATCGTCTACGACGACCTGTCCAAGCACGCCGTCGCCTACAGGCAGGTGTCGCTGGTGCTGAAGCGCCCATCGGGGCGCGAGGCGTACCCCGGCGACGTGTTCTACCTCCACAGCCGGCTGCTGGAGCGCGCGGCCCGGCTCAACGAGCAGAGCGGCAATGGCTCGCTGACCGCGCTGCCGATCATCGAGACGCAGGCCGGCGATGTCTCCGCGTACATCCCGACCAATGTCATCTCGATCACCGACGGCCAGATCTATCTGGAGAGCGACCTCTTCTATCAGGGCGTGAGGCCCGCGATCAACGTCGGGCTCTCCGTCTCGCGCGTGGGTTCGGCGGCGCAGCTCAAGGCGATCAAGCAGGTCGCCGGGAAGGTGAAGCTCGAGCTGGCGCAGTACCGGGAGCTGCAGGCCTTCGCGCAGTTCGGTTCCGACCTGGACGCGGCCACCCGAGCGCGCCTCGACCGGGGCGCGCGGATCGTCGAGCTGTTCAAGCAGCCGCAGTACCAGCCGGTGCCGGTCGAGATCCAGGCGGCGGTGATGTTCGCGGTGCAGAACAACTTCATGGACGACGTGCCGGTGGAGAAGATCAAGTCGTTCCAGGCGCAGCTGGCGGATTTCCTGACGCTCAGGCAGGGCAAGCTGCTGGAGAAGATCCGCGAGAAGGCGGCGCTGGATGACGAGATCACCGCGGCGCTGAAAGCGGCGATCGGGGAATTCAAGGAGGCGGCCTACAAGGCCTGACGGGGAAGACGGGGCGCTGGCCATGGGCAACAACACGCGCGATATCCGCCGCAGGATCCGGTCGGTCAAGAGCACCGCCCAGATCACCAAGGCCATGCAGATGGTCGCGGCGAGCAAGATGCGCAAGGCGCAGGACTCGGCCCTCAGGGCGAGGCCCTACGCGCAGATGGCGCTGCACCTGCTGCGCGACGCCATCGACCTCGACAACGACCTGCGCTCCCACCCGCTCATCGCGGGCCGCGACGGCGGGCGGACCTGCGCGCTCGTGGTCACCACCGACCGAGGCCTCTGCGGCTCGCTCAACACCAACCTCCTGCGCATGGTCAACGCCCTGCCGGCCGACACGGAATTCGTCACCGTGGGCCGCAAGGGACGCGCCTTCCTCGCCAAGACAAAGCGGCGCCTCCTGGCGGATTTTCCCATCGCGGACCCGGTGCGCTTCACCGCGGCGCGCCAGGTCGGGCGGTTCCTGTTGAACCACTTCGCCCAGGGCAACTGCGACCGCGTGGACGTCATCTACACGAAATTCGTCAACACCGTCGTGCAGAAGCCCGCGACGGCGCGCCTGCTGCCGTTCACCGAGATGGGCGCGCTGATGGCGGCGGGCGGTGAGGGGGGAGAGGAGCGGCGGGACGGGATCGGCTTCAAGCTGGAGCCTAGCCCCCGGGCCGTGCTGGATCTGTTGCTGCCCCACGCGGTAAATTTCGAGGTCTTCCACGCCCTGCTAGAGGCGCGGGCGTCCGAGCACAGCGCCCGGATGGTGGCCATGAAGAACGCCACCGACAACGCCAAGCAGCTGATCAAGGACCTGACCCTGGAATACAACAAGGCCCGGCAGGCGGGCATCACGAACGAGATACTCGAGATCGCCGCGGCTGCGGCGGCGATGGGGTAGGCCAGGGCAAAGCGCAAAGGTCATAGATCGAAACCACAGGTGAAAACTTCAAGGACGACATGAACCGATGTCTCTCGACTGACGAATGGTCCCAGGGCGAGACCCCGATGGAATGCGGCGTCTGCCTTGAGGATGCCGCAGCGTATGGGCCGAAACGCGAGCCCGATCTCAAGGTCAGGGCGTATCGATTTTGCGTGAGCCTGTTGAAGTGGGCCAGCAGCGTCGAACGGGGGCGGATATCGGACGTGGTGATGCAGCAACTCGTCCGCGCTGGCACGTCCGTCGGCGCGAATATCGTCGAGGCGAAGGCCGGCAGCTCGCGCCGAGATTTTACGAGGTATTTGGAGATTGCGCTCAAGTCGGCCAACGAGACGCTCTTCTGGCTATGCCTGACCAGGGACGCGGGTATCGCCGAACGGGATCAGGTCGCGACGCTGGTGGCCGAAATGAAGGAAATAGCGAAGATGCTCGGCGCCAGCATCCTGACGTTGAAAGGGAAGAGGTAGCAGTTTTGATCTGTGGTTTTGAACTTAGAACTTTGAGGTTTGAACTATGAAAGAAGGTAAGATTGCCCAAGTCATCGGCGCCGTGGTGGACGTCGATTTCGGGGAACAGGAGTTGCCGAAGATCCACAACGCGCTCGAGGTGGCGTACGAGGTCGGGGGCGCGAAGGCGAAGCTGACGCTGGAGGTGCAGCAGCATCTCGGGGACGGCTGGGTCCGGACGATCGCGATGTCGTCGTCGGAGGGGCTGCGGCGCGGGATGCCGGTGGCGGACACCGGCGCCCCGATCAGCGTGCCGGTGGGCGAATGCGTTCTGGGGCGGGTGTTCAACGTGCTGGGAGATCCGGTCGATGAGATGGAGCCGGTCAAGCCCGAGAAGCGGTACCCGATCCATCGCGCGGCGCCGTCGCTGCTGGACCAGGACACGGGCTCGAAGATCCTGGAGACCGGCATCAAGGTCATCGACCTGATCTGTCCCTTCGTGAAGGGGGGCAAGGTGGGCGCGTTCGGCGGTGCCGGGGTGGGCAAGACCGTGGTCATCATGGAGCTGATCAACAACATCGCCAAGGGCCACGGCGGCTATTCGGTCTTCGCCGGGGTGGGGGAGCGGACCCGCGAGGGCAACGACCTCTACAACGAGATGTCGGAGGCGGGTGTCATCAACCTGAAGAACATCGCGGAGTCCAAGGTGGCACTGGTCTACGGGCAGATGAACGAGCCGCCCGGGGCGCGGTTGCGGGTGGCGCTCTCGGCGCTGGCGATGGCGGAGTACTTCCGCGACGAGAAAAACCAGGACGTGCTGCTGTTCATCGACAACATCTTCCGATTCTCGCAGGCGGGCTCCGAGGTATCGGCGCTGCTGGGCCGGACGCCGAGCGCGGTGGGCTACCAGCCCACGCTGGCGGCGGAGATGGGCGACCTGCAGGAGCGCATCACCTCGACGAAGAAGGGCTCGATCACGTCGTTCCAGGCGGTCTACGTGCCGGCGGACGACCTGACCGACCCGGCGCCCGCGAACACCTTCGCACACCTGGATTCGACGATCGTGCTCGAGCGCTCGATCGCGGAGCTGGGCATCTATCCCGCGGTCGATCCCCTGGCCTCGACCTCGAAGGCGCTTTCGCCGGACATCGTGGGCGAGGAGCACTATGCGGTGGCGCGGGGCGTGCAGCGGGTCTTGCAGCGCTACAAGGACCTGCAGGACATCATCGCGATCCTCGGCATGGACGAGCTATCCGACGAGGACAAGCTCACGGTGCAGCGGGCGCGCAAGATCCAGCGGTTCCTGAGCCAGCCATTCCACGTGGCCGAGGTGTTCACCGGCACGGGAGGCCAATACGTGTCGATCGCCGACACCGTGCGCGGTTTCAAGGAGATCCTCGATGGCAAGCATGACGATGTGCCGGAGACGAATTTCTACATGAAGGGCGGGATCGAGATGATCCGGGAGGGCTGAGATCCCACGCGCGCCGGGAGAGCCACATCATGGCGAAATTGAAGTTGCGGATCGTCACCCCGGAGGGGGAAGCCTTCTCCGGCGAGGCGGACTATGTCACGCTGCCGGGGACGGAGGGCGAGCTCGGCATCTACCCGAACCACGAGCGCGTGATGACGACGCTCGCGGCGGGCGAACTCGATGTGCGGAATGGGGAGGAATCCGTCCATCTTGCGGTGGGGGAGGGATTCGCGGAGATCGGGCCCGGGTCGGTGCGCGTCATGACGGAGATCGCGCTCCGCGATTCAGAGATCGACGAGCGATCGGCGGAGGAGGCGATCGCTCGGGCGAAGGAGGCGCTGGCGCGGGCCGAGAAGATGACGGAGGAGGACGTGGCGGCGACCCGCGCGATGATATCGCGCTCGCTGGCGCAGTTGCACGTGAAACGCAGGAAACGGGTGTAAGGATTTGGCCTTTTCCCCCAGAGCGCTCTCGGTGGAGTGGGTGCCCGAGGCATCGGGGAAGCCCTGGCCCGGGCGGGTGAGGATCTTGGACCAGACGAAATTGCCGGGCGGGGTCGATTTCATCGAGGCGACCACGACCGAGCAGGTCTGGGAGGCGATACGGTCCCTGCGGGTGCGCGGGGCCCCGGCGATCGGGATAACCGCCGCGATGGGGGCGGCGATGGCGGCGGGGCAGGCCGCGGCGCGCGGGGCGGCGACCGAGGGGGTGTTGGCTGCCCTGGCAAGCGCGGCGGACACGCTCTCGACGTCGCGGCCGACAGCGGTGAATCTCTCGTGGGCGTTGGACAGGATGCGCGCCGTGGCGCGCGAGGGGGCGGTCCTATCGGCGGGGGATCTGGCGGCGAGGCTGGTGGCCGAGGCGCAGGCGATCCGGGACGAGGACGCCGCGATGTGCCGGGCGATCGGGGAGCACGGGGCGACGGTGCTCGAGGATGGGGACGCGGTGCTGACGCACTGCAACGCGGGGGGGCTCGCGACCGCGGAGTTCGGCACCGCGCTGGCCCCGATATACGTCGCCGCCGGGCAGGGGAAGAAGATCTTCGTCTATGCCGATGAGACGCGCCCGTTGCTCCAGGGGGCGCGCCTGACCGCGTGGGAACTCATGCACGCGGGAATCGATGTCACGCTGATCTGCGACAGCATGGCGGCCCAGGTCATGAAAGAGGGCCGCGTGGATGTGGTATTTGTCGGCGCCGACCGCATCGCCGCGAATGGCGATGCCGCCAACAAGATCGGGACCTATGGCCTGGCGCTGCTGGCCAAGGCCCACGGCATCCCATTCTACATCCTGGCCCCGACCTCGACGTTCGACCCGGCGACCCCCACCGGCGCCGGTATCCCGATCGAGCAGCGCGCGCCCGAGGAGATCACCGAAGGGTTCGGCATCCGCACCGCGCCGGAGGGGGTCCGCGTCTACTCCCCGGCCTTTGACGTCACGCCGGCGGAGCTGATCACCGCAATCATCTGCGAGAAGGGTGTCTTTCCTGCCGGTGAGGCGGTCGCGGCGACCGGGGAGGGCTGACCCGAAAATACGACGTAACTCGCTAGTAGCGAAGGGCCGGAGTCTACCCGCCATGGCGGGCCCTTCGGCCGGCGGCCCGGGCCCACGCCGAAGCCCGAAGGGGCTTCGCTACGGGTGAGAGCGCCGGCGGTAGCGAAGGGCCTTCGCCCTTCGGCGG
>JAANMY010003591.1_pt1 | contig 12688 bp, 10 predicted proteins | sample 7279691 | NCBI WGS metagenome assembly JAANMY01 (sample SAMN14094543, study PRJNA606508) | bioreactor metagenome | isolation source: A lab-scale SPAN reactor treating ammonium-rich wastewater day 388 | place: Ireland: Galway | collected 2018-02-07
GGGTGGGAGTCGAACCCACGGTGACATCACTGCCACGCTCGATTTCGAGTCGAGTGCCTTAGACCACTCAGCCACCCTTCCAACTATTGCAAATCAGGCACTTACAACGAACCTGAACCCACCCAATTTGACATTTCTACGGTCGGTTTCTACGGTTACCGCATGAAAACGCGCGATACCGCTCGCCGGAACCCCAAGGAGGATCCGGTCTGGAAGCCGACCCAGGTGCAGTTTCTGTATCGCCACAAGAACCGCAGGTATTATGTGCGCACCTTCGCGGGCGGCAAGGAGAAATGGACGAGCCTGAGGACCACGCTGCTGACGGTGGCCCGGAACCGCATGAGGGAGCACGTCGATGCCGCCGAGCGTGAGCGAGGACCGGGTCCGGCCGCCACGGCGGATGGCAAGCTCAGCTTTGGCGGGGCCCTCGCGATCTACCGGGAACGGCTCGCGGAGGCGGTGGTGCGACCGAACACCAGGGCTTACAGGGAGGCGGGCGTCAAGCTGGTGCTCAAGACATGGGAGGGGATCGAGGAGCAGAACGTGCGGCGGGTCACGCCGGAGGCGGTCTGCCGATGGCTGAGACATCTGAGGGACAGCGCCAAGCCGTATGTCCCGAAACGCGCCAAGTCGGCGGCCCGTAATTCGACCGGGGCCAGTCTCACGACCCTGAAGTGCGCGTTGGAGGCCGTTCGCCTTGTCCTGGACATCGCGGTGGAAGCGGGGCACCTGCACGCCAACCCGGCCCGGCACGAGAAGGTCCGGGCCTTGGCCGCCCAGCTATTCAAGGCAGCCCGGCGCCGGCGCGCGGAGAAAGGCCCGGCCCACATACCCACCCGGGAGGAGTTCACCCGGCTGATCGCGGGCGTCCGGGCCGCGGGGGTGTCGGACTGCCGTGCCTCCGCCGACTTCCTGAGTTTCATCGCCTTCTCCGGTGCCAGGAAGAGCGAGGCGGCCAACGCGACCTGGGCCGACGTGGATTTCGACCGGGGCAACATCCGGCTGAGGATGACCAAGAGCGGCGAGGGCAGGACGGTGCCGATGTTCCCCGAGATGCGGGACCTGCTGACGCGGATGAAACGGGAGCGAGAGAACGTTGGGCCGAGCGATCCCGTGCTGCTCGTCCGGGAGGCGCAGGGCTTCATCAACTCGACGTGCAAGCGGCTCGGTATTCCCCGGTTCACGCATCACGCGCTCCGGGCCATGTTCGGCACCACCTGCCTGGAGGCAGGCATCGACGTGCGCACCGTGGCCGAGTGGCTGGGCCACCGGGACCACGGCGCGCTGCTGCTCAAGACCTACAGCCACGTCAGGCCGGAGCACGTGCGGGAGATGGTGGCGAAGGTGAGCTTCGGGATGCCGGCGTCACCTTCCGCCACTACGCCCGCCGGGACGTGACCGCCCACGACGCCGGGGCGTGGTTCGGCACCCGCCCCCAGAAACGTCCGCGCAACGTCGTCCCGATGCGCAAGGCCGGGTGACCGGGGCGCTGTCGCCACGCGGCGACAGATCTGGGTCTCGGGCCGCCAGCCGCCCCGCGTTGGCCACTCACCTACCGCGCCAGGGGGATGACGTAGAACAGGACCGCGAAGAAGTGCAGGCCGCTGCCGGCCAGCACGAAGAGGTGCCAGATGGCGTGGTGGAACCTCAGGCCCCGCCACAGGTAGAAGACGGTGCCGGCGGTGTAGGCCAGCCCGCCGCCTGCCAGCAGGAGCAGCCCGCCCGGCGCCACGCTGTGCAGCAGGGGCCGGATCGCCACGACGACCGCCCAGCCCATGCCCAGGTAGAGTGCTGTGGCCAGCAGGCGGCTGCGCCTAGAGCGCCGGGCCCGCGCGGCGATGCCCAGGGCGGCCAGCCCCCACACGGCGACCAGGATCGACCAGCCCCACGGCCCGCGGAGGTTGACGAGGGCGAAGGGGGTGTAGGTGCCGGCGATGAGCAGGAAGATGGCGCAGTGGTCCAGGACGCGCAGCACGGCCCGGGCGCGGGGCACCGGGATGCTGTGGTAGAGGGTGGAGGCCGCGTACATCAGGACACCGGTGGCGCCGTAGACCGAGCAGGAGACCACGTGCCAGGCGTCCCCGAAGGCGCTGGCGCAACCCGCCAGCACGGCCAGACCGGCGATGGACAGGAGGAGGCCCACGCCGTGGGTCACGCCGTTGGCGATCTCCTCGGCCACCGTCTCCCGAGGCAGGGCGGCGGTGGCGGTCATCGGGCGTCCCCCGGGGACAGCATCGGGACGCGGCGCGCGGCGCCTGGGCTTGGCGGCGAGGGTCGAAGGGGCTGTGGGAACGGGTTCACGGGGGAGATTGAAGGGCGGGGGAGCCGAAATGGCGAGCGCGGAGGCGGACGTAATTGGCTGAAACCCTGCGGGAGAAGCTCGCGTGATACGACGGTGACCGAACGATTCTCTCTATTCCGATACGAGCGAGCCGTCGGGTCGGAGGGCAAGAAAACAGTCCTTCATGCTCGTTTCCCGCGTGGCTAGGGCACCGGTCAGCGTTCCGGCGATGCAGTAGGAGGAGTCAATCTCATCGTGGGTCACGTCCTCGGTGTTTGGTCGATTCGGGCCGGGGGAGGGACCGTGTCGAAATACGAAGTCGAGGGCGTAGTACACGTTGACCTGTACCCACCGGAATATGAACCAGCGACGGTCGATCTGATGACCTGCAACGTGCCGGCCGTTACGGACTCGATCCCAGATGGCGCGGACCGCATCGTCGTCTTTGGCTATCGAGCGCTTGAGTTCGGTGACCCGACGGAGGAGTTCTGGTTCCCCCGCTTTGAAGCTCATCAAGCCCGGATAGAATAGGACCACTTGCCGCATCATGTCGATTCGGGTCTCGAAGTCCCCCCACCGTTCTGTGCGCTGCCGCTGGATGTGATCCAGTTGCGCCGCTCCCAGCTTGAAGCCCAGTTCTTGGGTGTCCGGATTGAAGCATAACCCAGAGGGCTGGAAGAAGCGTTCGACGGGGTGGGCCGGCCCGCGTGTTTGCATTTCATGTTTTTGCAGATCCACGAGATCGAGCAAGGCGACGGGGTCTTCCCCGGCTGGGAGCTGTCGCATGAACGAGGCTCGCACGCCTCGTTGTCTGTCAGATTCGTCGTAGAAGAGTTCATTCATTAGCTCGGCGAGCATCACGGGTCGGAACCGGCGCGCCAGGTCACACAGCGAACTGTCGCCCCTCGCGCGGGCTTGAAGGTAGCTCTTGTCCAGAATCAGCGCCTTCATCTGCTCAAATTACACCGGTGGGGAGGGGCGCACAACAGGCGGCCTCACCTCTAGGTGCCGGATGATGGGAATGACGACGTGCTCAGTCCTCGCCCTGGCGCAGCACCGGCACGACCGAGCGGGCGTTCCTGGGCAGCATGTCGGCCACCGGGCAGCCCAGCACCCGCGCCAGCAGCCACAGCTCCGCGTCGGTGACCTGCCGGAGCCCGGCCTCGATCTTGCCGACGGTGGGGCGGGAGAGGTTCCAGCCGGCGAGCTGGCAGCGCGCGGTGAGGGCCTCCTGGGTGAGGCCGCGGCCCACGCGCAACCTGCGCACCGCCGATCCGATGACGTTGAGCCGACGCATAGGGCCAGTACCGATGGCCCATTGTCGCCGCCGCGCGCGCCCGTTGTTGTTCTGCCAGTGGAACAAAAAGGCGTTGACTGCCGGGCCGTCTTTTTTTCATCCTTGTGCCGCGCGACCCGCCGGCGCGCGCCGCTTGGCGCGCGGGGCGGGGAGGCAGGAGGGAGGACGGATGGGAGACGGCGCGGAGGTGGCTGAAGATCTGGGACCCGGTGCGGGGGCAGGGGATCGGCCCGAGTGGTCCTACTATGACGGGAGCGGGCCCCGCGGCCCCTTCACGCTGAGGGCGATCGGCCAGATGGCGCGCGCCGGGGTGGTGGGCCCGGACGTGCCGGTGGCGCGGGACGGCTCGGGTGGCTGGCGGCCGCTGTCGGAGGTGACCGGGCGACCCCCAGAGTGTCGCGCGCCGGCGGTCCTGCCGGAGGAGGAAGCCGGTGGCACCGTATTCCGCGTGCACCTGGGCGGCCTGCGGGTGCCGTCGTCACGGATGGGGTTCGTGTGGGGCGGGACGCTGATGATCGAGGACGGTGGCACGCTTCTGGTCACCGGAAGGAAACTCTGGGGCGGCGGGATCCGTTTCCTTGGGGGATTGCTGTCGCTGATCGTGCTGGTGCCGATCACGATCGCCCTGATCGAGGCGGTCACGGGTGGGGTCGCGGGCCTGATCCGGGGCCTCAGTCCGGCGGAACCGGGGACCCTCACCCTGATACTGGGGTATCTGGCGGGCGTGGTACACGGTCTTGGCGCGGGACTCATGCTGATGGCCATCTTCGCGATCCCGCTTTTCGTCGCGGCCCTCTGCATGGCGTCTCGGGGGAGCGGACGCTTCTCGATCCCGGACGGCGCGGTGGTCTCGCGCAAGAGGGCGACGGTGACCATGCCGCTGGCCGATGGCGGCGGGCGGCTGATCAGGGCGGCCCGCATCACGTTCACGAGCGAGGCGGAGGCCGGGCGGTTCGTGGGCGCGATCACCGGAGATCCCGGGCAAGGGCAGGCGGTTTGAGGAGGCAAAATGGCGGGCGATGGCGAATGGATCTATGAGGACGGGGCGGTAGCGGGGCGCAGCTCGAAACGTCATTCGATTTGCGGATTCGTCTTGTGGCCGTTGGCCGCGAGGGATGCGGCAATGTCCATCAGGGTTCCATTTTTTCTCGCGACCACTTTGCCATCAGGCTAGACGAAGGGCATGGACCACGACCCATCCTCCGTGGATTTTAGCCCCTCCATCGAGCCACCCCCGGACGCAGGCTGGCTCGGCGACCTGATCGGTTCCGTTTTTGGCGAGAGCCATGGGCCTGCGCCGGCCCTGGTCGGGGACCCCGGCGGCGACGCCGACCACTGGCGGTTGCAGCAGACGCCCGCGACATGCGCGATCGTCTCGCAGCAGATGATCCTGGAGCAATTCGGTATTGAGGTCTCGGAGGCCCAGCTGATGTACGAGGCCATGTCCTACGGCTGGTTCACGCCGGCGGGCACGTCGCCGGAGGATGTCGGCGCCCTGCTCGAGCTGCACGGGGTCGGCACCCACACGGTGTACGGCGGCGACGTGGAGTCCCTCGCGATGGAGCTCGCCAAGGGCCACAAGGTCATCGTTGGCGTGGATTCCGGTGAAATCTGGGGCCAGGACTTCTTCTTTGAGGACTGGCTGAAGGGAGATGGGGTTGACCATGCGATCGTGGTGACAGGCATCGACGTGTCGGACCCCGACAACCCGATGGTGTATATCAACGACCCCGGCGATCCGAACGGCGCGGCGAAGGCCTATCCGCTGGCTGATTTTCTCGACGCGTGGGACGACTCGGGGCGGATGTACGTGGCCACCGACGAGGCCCCACCGGACCTCTCCGGCCAGGAACGCATCGGGACGAACTATAATGCCGAGACAGGGCTCTACATGGACGCGGCCTGGTGGAGGCACTTCTTGGCCAACTTCGTCGATGTCGCGAAAACGGTCGTGGTCGTCGCGACGCTGGCCCAGATAGGCATCGAGATGCTCGACGATGCCGGCAGGGATCAACTGCTCGCCGAGATCTGAAGGACACATGAAGCGACCCGACAGCAAAAAGAAGGCGGGGAGGGCTGTTGGCGAGGCCGCGCCGGCGACGGACCCCGAGAGCCTGCTGGTGCCCGCTTTCGAGGGCCTCGCGGCGCTCGCGAAGGAGTGGAGGCCCGACCTCGATCTGGGCGCGATCGAACAGAGGCTGAAGAACCTGCGACTGGGGATCTTCCGGCTGGTGGTGATGGGCGAGGTCAAGAAGGGCAAGAGCAGCTTCATCAACGCCCTCCTGGGGGAGCCGGACCTCCTGCCGACCGCGACGGACGTGGCCACGTCCACGGTGTACAAGATCCTCTATGGGCCCGAGCCCCGGTACAAAGTCTTCTTCTACCCCGACGCCCAGTCCGGCGAGCGCAAGGCCCCGCAGGTCATCCCCCGCGAGAGACTGGGCGACTTCGGCACGGAGACCGGCAACCCCGGCAACGTCAAGGGCGTGGATTTCATCGGCATCGAGCTGCCGAACCAGCTCCTGAAGGGCGGGCTGGTCATCGTCGACACGCCGGGCGTGGGCGGGCTGTTCCGGGCCCACAAGGCGATCACGTGGCGCTACGCGCCCAACGCCGACGCGATCGCCTTCGTCGTCGATTCCGTCGAGGCCGTGATGAGCCGCGACGAGGTGCGGTTCCTCAAGGACCTCACGGCCAAGTTCACCAAGCGGATCTTCTTCGTCCAGACCAAGACCGACGCGGCCGACGAGGAAGCCTGGAAGGCGTGGCGCGATCGCAACCTCAAGATCCTGCGCGAGGATGCCGGCTTTCCCGAGAAGGGCATCCTGTATTTCCCCCTGAGCGCCCAGACCAAGGTGCGGGCCGACCAGGAGAGGTCGGAGTTCGACCTGGGGGAGAGCGGCTACCTGCCGGTGCTCGACCTGATCCAGAGGCGGCTCCCGGCGGTCAAGCGGATCGCGCTCGGCGGGGACATCGCGGCGGCCCTCTTGGACGTGGCGGGGGCTGTGGAGAAAGAGCTTGGCAGCAGGGAGGCGATCACCTCCGAGGCATCCAAGGAGAGACTGGCGGCGCTCTCCGGAGAGTTGCAGCAGGCGCAGGCCAGGTTGCACGATTGGGTGGCCAACGATCTGCCGGCCAGACGCTCCGAACTCCAGGGGGCGCTCGACGGACTCAGGCGCAGGATCTCCTCTGGACTTCGTGATGATCTCGAGCCGGAGGGCAAGGTCGCCCGGGAGTTCCTTGAGGAGATCAGGCGGGACGCAACAAACTGGGACGCGGCGGCGATAGTTGGCCGCGCCAGGGAGCTGCAGCAGCAGTTGCTCGACAGGGCGTTCACTGCGGTTGCCGCGGCGCAGGAGGCGCAGAATGACGAGGCCCGGCGAATGATTGAGGATGGCCTCGGCGGTAGCTGGCGGGAGATGGATGCGTGTTTGAGGCGCGACGCGATGCTGGTGCCCGGGGGTTCGGGGGGCATTCAGGTTTCAGACATCATGGTGCTTTCGAAGGATTTCGACACCGTCAGGGGCGGGTTCTTTGGCATGTCGATGGGGGCGGGAATCGCGTACACCGGCGTAGCGTTGATTTCTTTGCTGATCCCCCCGCTCGGGGCGGTGGCGGTCTTGGCATCGGCGGTGGGGGGCTGGGTGGGCTTGACGGCGGGGTTCGAGCGGGAGGTCGAACGGCAGCGCGAGGAGGCGCTACGGGCGCTCGGCCAACAGTTCGCCCGGATCATGCACACCGTCTGCCGCAAGGCGGTGGAGGATTTTGAGGTCAGGGCTAGCGCGCTGGCCAGGGCGGCCAGCCTCGCACTCGATGACATGGCCAAGGCCAAGGCGGAGGAACTCAAGAGGGTGCAGGCGCAGATGCAGGAGCAGATGAAGGCATCGAAGAAGGATGCGGACCACTCGCTGGCTCGCATCCGGGAGGCCAAGAAGGGAGTCGATGGCATCCGCGACGACCTCCGCCTTCTGGGAGGCGGTGGGGCCGTCGCTGTCGCGGGGGGTTGACCACCATGGGGGATCTGGCGTTTTCCTTCGACGAGGTCGTCGAACAGTTCGAGCGCGAGCAGGCCGAGATCCGCGCCATCCTGCTGGGCCATCCGCTGACCGCGCCCTTCGGGGCCCGGCTGGAGCCGGGTCGGGGGGCCGATTCCGTGTTCACGCTGGCGGTGGTCGGCCAGATGCGGGTCGGCAAGAGTTCCCTGATCAACGCGCTCATGGAGCGGGACATGGCCATCACGGGGGTCAACGAGACGACCGCGACGATCAACTGGTTCCGGTACTCCCCGGATGGCGGGCGGGACGTGTGCCGCGTGCACTGGAAGGGCAGGCCCGCCGAGAATGTCCCCGTGGCCAGGATCCAGGAATGGGTGGGAGACAGCGCCAGGGCACAGGAGACCGAGTGCCTGGAGTTTTTCTCCGACAGCCCGTACCTCAAGGTGGCGGACGTGGTCGACACGCCGGGGGCCCGCAGCGTGATCGAGTCCCACGAGGACAAGCTCAACGAGTTCCTCGCCGGCAAGATGGCGGCGGCCAGCGAGCGCGAGGCCGGGCGCGCGGACGCGATCGTCTACGTGCTGCCTCCGGTCGCGAGGGAGAGCGACGAGGCTCTCCTTGGCGAATTCGAGCGGAGCACGAGGATCCCCGGATCGACGCCCTACAACAGCCTTGGCGTCTTGCACAAGTGGGATGCCGCCGAGTGCCCGGACCCGGTGGGCGACGCGCGGCGAAAGGCCGCGGGCCTCGCCGAAAGGATGTCCCGGTCGCTCTCCGGGGTGATCGCCGTCAGCGCCCCGCTGTACAGGGCGACGCTCTTCGACGAACCCTTCTGGGAGACCGCCGGGGACCTGGCGCGCGCCCCGGATGAGAGGGCATTTGGTCTGCTCACCCAGCGGGATGCGGATTTCAAGAGGCGGACGATCGAAGGAGTGCCCCTTGGCCCGGAGGCGCGGACGACGTTCTGGGCGGCGCATCCGCTGCCCTGGGCGAGCCTGCGGCTCATTCTCCGCATCGGGCGGGGCGGGGGACACGACAGTCCCGCGGCCTTGCGCGCCGCGGTGCTGGAAGCCAGCGGCATGGGGGCGCTCAAGGACGCCCTGCGGAGCCGCTTTTTCTCCCGCGCGAGGATCATCAAGCTCTTCTCCGCCCTGGCGAAGGTCCTGGAGCCATGCCGCAAGGCGTCGCTGGCATTGCACCACGAGCGAGACCGTCTCCACGCCCGCCTGCGCCGGGCCGAGAAGCTGCTTTCAGAATTGTCCGGGACCGGGGGAGGTTCCGCCGCGCCGCCCGTCCCGGGCCTAGCCGAGTTCATACGAGATGCCGCGGACGAGGACCGGCGCCATGGAGAGCAGATCCAGGCGATGATCAGCCGGGCGGACGCGATCATCGTGAACGTGCGCGAGCAGCATCGCCTGGCCGAGGCCGACATGAGCTGCCTGGAGGCGCTCGATGCCGGCGCCGTGGGGTTCCCCGGGGCGGCGGAGACACGGTTCCGCCGCCTCTTCGGCCAATGGGGGACCGGGATGCGCGACAGGCTCGCGTGGTCCGAGGGGTTCTCGGGCTCGAGCCTGAGCGCCGTGCGCGGATGGATCGGGGATCTCAGGGATGAGAGGCTCGGGGCGGCGGGCGAGTCCAGGCGACTCGTGGAGCACGCCATCGAGCGGCTCGAGATGCTCGCCCACCAACTGACCAAGATCGCAACCGAGGATCACCCAAACCATGAATAGCGAACCCGTCATTGCCATAGACTTCGGCTCCAGCCGGACCAAGATGGCGTACCGGCACCCCAAGAAGGGCGACGTGCGGCTGGCCCGCATCGACCGGAACAGCGCCGAGTTCATGCCGTCGCTCGTCCACGTACCGGATCACCCGAGCAAGCCGCGCCGGGTCGGGAGCGACGCGGAAGACGCGGCGCAGGACGATCCGGTGGGCCTCATATACGACATCAAGCGGGACATCCACAAGCCCAGCCCGATAGCCTTCGACGGCAGCAGGCCGGACGTGGGCAGGGTGGAGGCAGCCAGCCACATCTTTCAGCATCTGAGGGGGATCGCGGAAAGACAGGTGTTTGGCATGCCGATGGAATCGTGTCGGCTGACCGTCCCGGCGGCCTGCCCGGAACCGCAGCGCGAGGGTATGGAGAAGGCCGCCAAGAGCGCCGGGTTCGCGTCCGCCGAGTTCATGGCGGAGCCCGTGGCGGCGGCCTACGCGTGGATCCACGAAAGCGCTCGTGCGGTCGAGGACGGGCCGGTTGTAGTGTGCGACATCGGGGGGGGGACGACGGATTTTGCCGTGGTGGAAGTCCGCGATGGGCTCCCCGCCGAGCATCGTGGCGTCCTGCCGGAAGCCATACGTTCTGGAGGGAACGACTTGGATGACCGGATCATATCCCAGATCATCAAGTCGGCGGATCCGGAAAAGGGCGGGATGATGGACCGCATCAGGAATTTCTGGGTCAACAGGGTCAGGTCGATCCGGGAGACATTGAGAAACCGCGACCGCGACACATTTCGTTTGTCGGAGGGGCTGCCAGAGGTGACGCGCGAGCAGGTCGAGCGGGTGCAGGGCAGCTTTGTCGAGGAGGTGGCCGAGAATCTCAGGCGGTACGTGGCGCGGAACCGCGATGAGGTAGGAACGGGGCGTCCGAGGATCTTGCTGGTGGGAGGCGGCGCCAGGATCCCAGGCATGTACGAGGCCATCGAGGCCCTCGATCTGGGCCAGGTGATCCCCTGGGACCAGGGGGATTTCGCGGTCGTGCGGGGAGCGCTACTGAAGGATGCGGGGCAAGGCGGGAAGATTGAGAACATCGAGAGGGATGGCGGTGTGCTGGAGGCGACAGCGCCGAGAGACGCGAGATTAGAGAATCTGTCTCGGTATCGCGAGATCCTCAAGGAGGCGTTCGCCGACGGGGACATATCGGGGTTGGAGGCGCAATTTATCCTGTCGAAGCGAGCCGAGCTGAAACTCGTGGAATCCGAGGCGATCGCGATGGAAGTTCAAATTCTTGGACTGCCGATGGGAGATTTCCTGTCGTCGGCGAAGTATCGTGTGGCGGTGCAGCGGTTGGTCGGCGGCGAAATCAGCGACGGCCAGTGGAAGGGGATGATCGATCTTCGCGCCCGGTTGGGGCTGTCCATCCAAGACGCTCAGTCAATCGAAGCTTCTGTGTGGGGCGAGACGCTCGAAGAGATATTCAAGCCGGAGAGGGGGGAAGACTGCCATGTGGAGCATCTTTTGACCGAAGAGGAGCGGACGTCTGGGACCGCCTGCCTTCGGTTTGAGGGAGGGAGGGGCTGTTGGCTTCGGGATTTGGATATGGTGGGCGATGGATTCGTGAAGACCATTGACGGGTACGGTAAGCCGGGTCGTTATGGGGGATCGGCCGGGGACTTGGTGGTTACTTTTCGAGTGCCGCATTCACACGCGGACGTCTCTAGCCAAGGAGGCACGAAGGAGCCCGGAGGGTCGGCGCCAAGAAGCGGATCAGAGGTTCAACATCAGAAACTGCCACCGCTGCTGCCAACACCCGGGCTTGGTGCGGCGGATGATTCGCCAAGTGCTGGAGTTGAATCGCGAAATTATTCGGCTCGTGAGAGGCATCAGGCCGGAGTAGCCACAGCCAAGAAGTTCTGCGTGATAGGATATTTTTGCCACGTGGGGGTCATATCCATGTTGGGAATGTTAGACCTTTCTCGGACTGAGTCTATTATCATGTCGGTGTTTCTAGGACTGTGCTTGGGTGCCCTTTCAGGACTTGCGACAGGAGTTATAATGTGTCTGATTGGTTATTTGGTTGGATTTGGCAACCCGGCCAAGGCGCTTGATCGAATGTCTTTGAAAAAGGGCAGATAAGAATCAGTTAGGGAAAAGCCCCCGCGCCCTGGGCGCAGAGGCTCTCCCGCCCTCACGACATCCCGACGACCGCGTCGAAGAGCCCGTGGAGGGCCTCGCCGCGTCGGAGTGCCGTGTGAGGATTCACGCCGCGCAGCACGCCCGTGAACGCGTTGAACAGGCTCCAGGCGTTGCGCGGCCGGAAGGCCTCGTGCTCGGGGTGCCGCCAGCCCTGGAGCACGTTGGGGATCTGCGACGCCGTGATGGCGCGGCAGTCGGCGGCGCGCACCACGATGTCGTGGGCCAGCCAGTCCGGCACGCGCGCCTCGCGGTACGCGGCCACGCGGGCGTCGAGCGAGCGGAAGCGCTCGCCCAGTTGCCCGACGGCGCGCGCCACGAGGTGGCGCAGGTCGCGCAGGGCGAAGCGCGTGTGCTTGCGGCTGATCTTCACCTCGCCCGCAAACGCCTTATTGTCGCAAACGAGGACGCGCGTGCCGGCCACGAGGCCCGCGGGATACGACTGGTCGTGCGAGTTGCGCAACCCCACGATCCACTCGTACTCCTCCTCGGTCCTGCCGGGCAGGCTGACGCTCAGCACGCCGAAGTAGCGCGCCCCGGCATGGCTGAGCGCGTGGCGCTCGCCCTCCAGCGTGAACCCGGTGGCCGAGAGCTGCCCCTCGACCTCCTCCAGGATCGCGCCGTGGTCCAGCGGGTACCACGTCTCGGTCCCCGACGGCGTGGGCACCGCCAGCAGTTCCTCCCGTTCCACGACCCGGCCGCCGCAGTGCAGCAGCAGGCCCTGGGGCGTCCTCTGCCGCACGGGAGCCGGTTCCATTTCGATCACATTCATGATGTCTCCTTTCGTTGGTGTTCGTTGTAGCGGGTCTCCAAGGTTCCATTACTCACGGCGCCCGGATCCCACTACGGGTGTTGGTCAAAATGGCGGGATCGCCCGCCGAAGTCTTCGGGGCCGATGGGATCGCTCCCACCGGCCCCATGTGCCGCCTACAGGTATCCGGCCGCCTTGAAGGAAAACCAGCCCTCCGGGTACGCCACCGATGGCGCGCCGAGAATGACGTGGTCCAGCAGCGGGATGTCGAGCACCTTGGCGGACTCGCGCAGCGCGCGGGTGATCCGTATGTCGGCCTCCGAGGGCGTCGGATCCCCGGACGGATGGTTGTGCGCCAGCACCACCGCGTAGGCCCTGCGCGCGATCGCCGGGGAGAAGACCTCCCTCGCGTGCACCAGCGCCTGGTCCACCAGCCCCTCGGAGACCGGCTC
>JAANMY010003592.1_pt1 | contig 12685 bp, 10 predicted proteins | sample 7279691 | NCBI WGS metagenome assembly JAANMY01 (sample SAMN14094543, study PRJNA606508) | bioreactor metagenome | isolation source: A lab-scale SPAN reactor treating ammonium-rich wastewater day 388 | place: Ireland: Galway | collected 2018-02-07
GCCGATCACGTGCCACGTCTTACCGGTATCAAAGAACGGAAGCGAATCGGTCGATACTTTGACCGTGTAGAGCCCGGAAGTGCGCTCGTTCCAGGTCACGGAGCTGTCCCGGCCCCATGCGATTCGGCCGATCGTGGCGGGCGTGGGCAGGCTGATGCCCGCTGTGGCGGTTTGCGCAGTTGGAATCCAACTCGCTCCCGAGGCGCCTACCCCGTCTCCATAATTGATGTTGCCGTTGTTCCCGTACCATCCGTCGTTGAGTCCCGAGATTGCGTGGAACGGGTAACCCGAAATCACGCTGCTGGCATGGGGTTGCGCCCCAATTGAGGCCAGAGCCACGTTCCCGGTTTGGGGCACGCCCCCGATTTCAATGAGGTTCAATTGAGCCATCGTAAGGGGCGCAGCGAACAGGGCCGCGCTCCATACGAGAACGAATCGTGTCATGGTTTGTCTCCTATGTGGAAATGAACGGGCGGGATCGAAAAGTGCTGGGGGCCAGACTCGTTGAACCGGCCCCCGATGGCTCCTTTCAGTGCCTTGCACTCAACCCACCCAAGAAGGTCCTAAGCGCAAATGCCGATTAGCGGCGACGGCTCCTCCTTCGGACGAGGGCGATCGCTCCCAGAGCCAAAGTTCCAAGTGTCGCCGGCTCCGGAACCGTCGAGAACTTGAAGTTCGGACCGCTGTAGGTGGTGTAGTAGCCGGGGTTTCCTCCATTGGAGACTCCCCCCCAGCCATTGTAGCGACCCTCACCGGTCAGCACGGAAATCTCAGAGGCGTACGTTTCCGTTGCGAAGGTGTTCGTAGTGTGGGTTTCGGTTCCGCTGTGGCCCCAGATGATGTAGTCCCTGCCCGAGATGAGCTGTACGGGGGTTACGGCCTGGTAGCGATAGAACCCGTCGAGCGTCTCGACGGTTCCCGCGCTCAGATTCGCGTAGGCAACCAACACGTCGGTGTCCCACTCGAAAACCCCAACCTCGATGCTGGCGGCGAATCCGTCCATTTCCAGGTCAAAATTGCCCAGATCGGTTAGCCAGACGTCTTGGTTTGGCATGAACCTCCAGCCAAGTTTGCCCTGCCACGTGGCCCAAGTCGTGACGGACGTCATCTGGATGGCTGCCGTCGACGCGAGGGTCGGCGCGGCAATCGTCGCCGCTACCCCAATCGATGCCAAGGCCCGAAGAGTGATTGATTTCATTTGTTGTTGCTCCTTTTCAGTTCATTTGGCGCGCCCCATTTGGGCACCCATGAAGGGAAGTCGCAAGAAGGCCACGAAACCACTCACCAGTCCTCCAGAATGCCGTCCGGACCGAAGGCTCTCCCGCTTGTGCAGCGGACGAAAGGCAACGTTCTGACCCGCCGCGAACCTCTTTCCCGACGCAGAAGTATTGCGGATTCTGTCGCAAGTCCAAGTCGCTTGCTTATTCTTGACAATTTTGGATACTAAATCTCCGTCACACAATAGAAGGCTATCGAACATATAGGTATTAGGAACCACTCTTCGGTTCCATCTTTTCAGTCACGAAAAAGGAGTGTGAAATGAAGAATCATAAGTCACGTGGCCGCGCGTTTGCGTGGCGCACAATGATGCTGGCCTTTTCGGCCACTTCACTGGCGAGCCTCGCGCTTGCAAATCCATTTGTTGTCGATTCCGACATGTTCGGGTACGACATTACCGTCACTCGATATGGCTCACTGGCCGATGCTATGGCGCAGCAGAACGCCGTATCTGGGCCTCACACCGTACTCGGCGCCGACCCCTCCGATCCGAGGGGAGGAATGCGAGACGTGTGGATGGGATTCTATAAGGATAGGCCCTCGTATTACAACAACTTCGCCGGTTTGATGACCGCGTGGTATTTCACGCTCGATCCCAACCAAGGCGACGGCTGGGGCAACCCCAACAATACGAATACCGGGTTCATTCAGATCTACGACAACATGGCGGATTCCGTGGCCTCGTGGTCAGGTGGGTGGAGCGTGTTAGCTCCAGGCGTCGGCGATGGAAGTAGCTTCTCCTTCACCGTCACCGGCGGAATGCACGCCGATCCCAGCGAGTACCCTAGGCTCTGGGCGGCTCCTGAAATCGGGGGCGCAGGCGAAATCACGAAGGGCATCTTCCACCAATATTACGTGAGCGCGACCGTCACTGGCCTGACCGCCAACGACGACGGCTTCGGGTGGTACGAATCCATGGACTCTCCGGGAGGAATCTCCGGCGGGTTCACGGGCATCTTCGAGAATCAGAGCGCGACGAGGCCTGACCTCAACGGGTTCTACTACTTCAGCGGTGCGCTGAACATGGACAACTGGGCGGTTGCGAACGGGGGTACTTGGGGCAACGGTGCCTACAGTCCGTTCGCGTACTTCGGCGCGGTGCCGGAGCCTGGCAGCCTGGCTGCGCTCGGTCTCGGGATGCTTGCGCTCAAATTGCGCCGGCGCTCGCGACGCTGATTCTAGGCTTCTCTTCGTTGTTTCTCCCTTTGTTCCCCCGGAGTTCGCTCCGGGGGTTCATTGTTTTGTAAGGAGAGCATTGCGGGAGCGGTCCAAATACCGCCGGGTTGGGCCCTTCGCTTCGCCAGTCCCCCGGATGTTGCAGTAGAATTGTTTATACGTTTATGTCGATCGTCACCTACGACAGTCCTTTTCAGTTGACGGGGGGCTTCGAACCCAAGGGAGACCAGGCGGCCGCCATCGAGGGCTTGGTCGAGGGCGTCGAAGCTGGATGTCGTTTCCAGACCCTTCTGGGCGCGACGGGCACGGGCAAAACGTATACGATGGCGAGTGTGGTAGCGAAGGCGCAGCGGCCCGCCTTGGTCATCGCCCACAACAAGACGCTGGCGGCGCAGCTGTGCCAGGAGTTTCGAGCGTTCTTTGCCGACAATGCGGTCGAGTTCTTCATCAGCTACTACGATTACTATCAGCCTGAGGCCTACATCCCGCAGACCGACACGTACATCGAGAAAGACTCCAGCATCAACGAGGAGATCGACCGGCTGCGCCACTCGGCGACTCAATCGTTGCTGCAGCGGCGGGATGTGCTGATCGTGGCGAGCGTGTCGTGCATCTATGGGCTGGGCTCGCCGGACCTCTACGCGGAGTCGGTCGTCACCTTCGAGCAAGGCGCGAAGATGGACCTGCGACAGGCGATCCAGAAGCTCGTTCAGATGCAGTTCACGAGGAACGACACCGTTCTCGACCGGGGAACGTTTCGGGTTCGCGGCGACACGTTGGAGATTCAGCCCAAGGACGAAGAGATCGTCACGCGAGTCGAGTTCTTTGGCAATCAGGTGGAGCGGATTCGGCTGTTCGACCCGCTCACCCGCGACGTATTGGAAGAGCCCAAGCGCGTGAGCGTCTTCCCGGCGACCCACTATGTGACGCCTTGGGAAAAGCTCGACGCCGTCATCGAGCAAATTCAAGAGGAGTGCGCGCTTCAGGTCGGCTGCTTCAAGGAGAACGGAAAGCTCCTCGAGGCGCAGCGGCTCGAACAGCGCGTGACTTTCGACTTGGAGATGATGCGCGAGGTGGGCTATTGTTCCGGGATCGAAAACTACTCGCGATACTTCGATGGCCGCGCTCCGGGAACGCCGCCCTACACTCTGCTCGATTTCCTTCCGCGAGACGCGCTCGTGTTCATCGACGAGTCTCACCAAACGCTGCCGCAGATTCGAGCGATGTACAACGGTGACCGGCAACGCAAATCCGTTCTCGTGGATTTCGGTTTCCGGCTGCCTTCGGCTTTGGACAACCGTCCGCTCAAGTTCGAGGAGTTCTTGGAGCGGGTCCCCCAGGTGGTGTTCGTGAGCGCGACGCCGGGAGATTTCGAGGCGAACAACGAATCCAATCGAGTTCAACAGGTCATTCGCCCGACGTACATTGTCGATCCGGAGGTCGAGATCCGGCCGACGCAAGGTCAAATCGACGACTTGTTGGGTGAAGTGCAGCGCCGAGTGGCCAAGGGCGAACGCACGCTCGTGACCACGCTGACGAAGCGGATGGCGGAGGACCTCTCGAACTACCTGCGCGAACTCGGAATCAAGGTGAATTACCTTCACTCGAACGTACACTCCTTGGAGCGGCCCGAGATATTGCGGGACCTCCGGCTTGGGGTCTATGACGTGGTGGTGGGCGTCAACTTGTTGCGCGAGGGGCTGGACCTTCCCGAAGTTTCGCTGGTAGCGATTCTGGATGCCGACAAGGAGGGTTTCCTCCGGTCGGAGACCTCGCTCGTGCAGACGATCGGCCGTGCGGCCCGCAACGTGCAGGGCATGGTGCTCCTCTATGCGGACAACCTCACCGGCTCGATGCAGCGCGCGATAGAGGAGACCAATCGGCGAAGGCAGATTCAACTCGACTACAACGAAGAGCACGGCATCGTTCCGAAGACCGTCCAGAAGTCCGTTCGAGAGACGGTGAGGTCGTTCGATCCGGACGCAGCTCAGGCGGCCGCGATGGGAACGGCCGAGGGAAGGTCGGGTTATGGGGACGGCGGGGCGAAGATCGAGGAGCCTCCGGTCAACCTCGCTGACCTGCCGGTGCTCATCGAAGAACTCGAGCGCCAGATGAAGCGCTACGCTCGGGAGATGGAGTTTGAGAAAGCGGCGGCGGCTCGCGACGAAATCTTCGCTCTGAGAAAGTACTTGGGCGTCAGCGAAGGGCGGCTGGGAACCGGCAAACGCAAGCTCCCTGGGCGTTCGCGCTAGCGACGCGCCTACTCATCCGCGCACCGAACGCGCCCGACGTTGATGTGTCCCCAGCCCCCGGTCTCTTCGTCCACGATCAAGAGGCGGAGCTTCTTGCCACGGTGCTTGGCAACGTCCCACACAACCTCTCGCATCCGCTCGGAGTTCTGCCCCCGCGCGACTTCGAGTTCTTTCCCCTCCCCATCGACGAGAGCCACATAGACGTTCGAGCCCGATCCTCCCCCCACGAGCAGGCGCATCTTGGGCTTGGTGAGGAGGAACGGCGGCGAGGTGATACGGCCCGTATAGGTGTCGTCGTACCCACCTTTCCCATTCTCGCAGGTGCCGATGAACGCCTCACCGGGCGCGACGCCGAAGTTCATCCGCGTGGAATAGGTCGGAGTCTCTGCGAAGTTCCCTTGGACTTCCCAACCTGGCATCCGCCAATCCGAGAAGTCGAAGGCGGGATCGACGTAGAACACCCACGGCCCTGCCGAGAAGTCGAGCCCTCGCCACTTCCCGACGAGCCGGACCGGCTTGCCGTTCCAATCCGGCGTGAAGTCGGCTCGCAGACTCGTGCTTAGCGCCCCAGGTTGCTCAGGTCCCGAACGCACAGAGTAGGCGACGGCTCGATCGCCCACTTCGGCGACGAAGTGCCCGGAAAACTCCTCAGGCGCGAGCCCCACGAAGTCGGCCGAGATCCCGATCTCGTTCGGTGTCGAACTCGTGCCCGGTCGCAATTGAAGAGTTGCCGAAATCAGGTGCGGGTAGATGCCGGCAACGATTTGGCTCTTGCTTCCCGAGCGTCGCCGGTCCTCGATCCGTCGCCGGGGCGCTTGGGTCGTTCGGGCCGAGTAGTCCACCGCATCGTAGGCGACCTTGCCCCCCTCAGAAGGGATCGCTCCGTCGATTCCCACGGCCCATTTCTCCTGATCGTCGATGTAAACGTCCCCGTATTTGTCAAGCAGCCAAGCGATGGCCGCGAGCCCAGAGCCCTCGCCCCAGTCAAACCCTGTTCGTCCGTTTTGTTGATCCGTGCCGCCATGTCCCGTGTTTTCGGGTTGCAACCCCGGCGGGTAGTTGGGGTTGGGATAGAGGTTGAGTTCGACGTGGAGGGGATGGTTGATCAGCGTCATCGAGGCCCGAGCCGCCGCGACGCCCCGCTCGAAGTAATCCCGTCGGCCAAGCGTCGCGCCAAAGTCCGCAAGCGTACATCCGAACTGCGCCTGCCGTGCGTCGAGGTACTCGCCGTCGGAATTCTGCACGCCAAACCCTCCGAACGTGTAAGCAGCCTTGCGGAATGACACCGACCAGACGTTCTGATAGAGCGCCATGATGTCGAGCGCCTTCAGGGCGTACTTTCTCAGCTCGTACGAGGGGGGCCTGGGCGTTCCCGAAGACGCGATGGGTCCCTCCGTTAGGTCGGCGACCTTCCAGAGCGCCTCGGCCGCCCATTGCATGCAAAGCGTGTTCTGAGGAGGCGAAAGCGTGTGTGCGTCGTGCATCGCCACGTCGTCGAGCGCGCCGTTCGCTTGAAGACACTGCTTGGGTGAGCAAGAGAAGAAAGTCTCGAAATCGTAGTACCGCTGCTGGTCGATCACGTTCGTCACGAGGAACCCGGCCGCCCGATGCGCGGACTGCTTGGCTCGCGCCACGGTGTCGGCGATCCTCCCGAGTTCTTTGGCTTCGACCTCGGACAAGGGATCGGCTCGCCCTGCCTTTTGCGCCGCGGCAACGCGACCGACGAGATCCGACCAAGTCGACACGTATTCGGCCAGGAACCATGCCGGTAGCGCGGACTGGGCGCTGTGATCGAGAATCGGCACGACTTCGTGCTCCTTCGTGAGCCAGGTCGGGAACGACGAATCGCCGTTCTGGAAGCGCATCATGAGCTCCGCCATTTCGCGGCATTGGCGGAGAATCTCCTCACGTCTCGGGCAGTCCTCGAATTCGAGCCAGCGGAGCATCCATATCCCCTTCCAGGCCATGTTGGTGAGGTCGTAGTAGCAGTCTTGCCTCGGCATGATCAGGCACCCGCGCCACTGCTTTTCGCGGGACAAGTACGTTGTGGGCACTGCGCCTCGGTCCATCGGCGCGGCAAGGGCAAGGTTGAGCATCTTGTCGGCCCTATCCACCCACTCGGCGTTGTCGAGCTTCTTGCCCCACCAGCGCAATCCCCAAGCCGAGCGGAGCTGATTGAACCAGCATTGCCAGCTCACCCAGCCGTTGGTGAATCCCCAACCCGCAGGGACGCCGCCGCACACCTGGCCGTCGATCTCGACTTCGAACCACCCGAGCTTGTTACTTCCGTAAGCCTCCTTGAACACCGCCGGATAGCAGAACTTGGCGTACTCCTCGAACGGCATGGCCTGCGGGAGGACCTTCTCAAAGTTCGCGTTGCCGTAGCGCTCCCAGGTGAAATCGACGGCCTGCCGGTAGGCCCCAAACGGCTCTGCATTGCCATCCAGCACCAGGTCATAGGCGAGAAGGAGCGTCTTGGGAACGCGTTTGGTCATCGAGGCGTCGTGAACGAAGTACACGTGCCCTGCAAGTTCATGTTCGGCGAATCCATAGCTCATCAGGGTGGCATCGACGACTCCGTTTGCGGCGTCCAGGTCGAGGATCGTAGCCATCGGCCGGTTGTCCGCCAAGACGTCGAGATCGGGCAGGATCAGCGCGGCGAGCGGGCCCCGTTGCGCCGAAATGACGGGGGCGCGATAGAAGTGGTCGCCTACGACCTGCCCCTCTTTCGGGCGAAGCCCCGGCGAGAACGTGGAGTCGGGTTTTCCGGCCCCCGAGAGCGGTTTTCTGTCAGGCGTGAAGGCATAGGAATCGAGGAAGTACTCGATGCGCTGGCCGTTCGTGGGGAACTCCGCTTGCAGGCTGACCTTGATTTGCCGGCCCTTCTGGGGAGCCCAGACTCTCTTGGTGAGAGTTACTCCCTCGGAAACGCGGCGCAAGAGAAACTCACTGCCCTGGCCCTTTTTCGAGAGGCTGCACGACTCGAACGAATGGGACGGCGCCGAAGCGAAGAGGCCCGCGCCGGTTCGCTTGAGGAGCGTGCTTTCCGCCACACGGGTCAGTCGAGCGACATCCGGGTGAGTCGGGCTCGAAAGCACTGCCTTCCACTTGCCCGTCTCTCCTCGAACGAAGAACTGCTCGACGAACTCGAAGGCTCCTGGATTCCCAGCGACGGGAACCTTGGTCATGCGAACTCCGACGTCGTCGCCGAAGAATTCGAGTTGAGAAGAGGACGGTTCGTTCACGATCGGGCCCATTGCGATCAGCACGGGAAGCAGTACGCTGAACATAGTGCGAGTATAACCCTAGGGGAATCGCCTGTCGGCCCTATTCTTCGCGGGCAGGGGATGCTACAATGCTCCTGTTCGCCGGGAACTGCGCGGCAACCGGACGGTGAACTCCGCCAGGACCGGAAGGTAGCAACGGTAAATCGCACTGGGGCGCGACGCACCCTTCCCGGCATCCGGCACTGAGCAGTGAGCCACGTCTCTCTTTATCGCAAGTACCGAAGCCAACGTTTCGACGATCTTGTTGGCCAGCCGCACGTCGTGCGAACCCTTCAGAACGCGCTCAAATCCGGCCGTTACAGCCACGCCTATCTATTCATCGGACCTCGCGGAACCGGAAAAACCTCGACGGCCCGAATGCTCGCCAAGGCTCTTTGCTGCGAAAAAGGGCCTGCCGAAGAACCCTGCAACGAGTGCGACATCTGCGTTTCGATCACCGCGGGCAACTGCATGGACGTGATCGAAATGGACGCCGCGAGCGAGTCGGGAGTGGACGACGTACGTGAGGCGATTCTGCACATGATCGAGTACCGCCCCGCGCAAGCGAGATTCAAGGTGTTCATCATCGACGAGGTTCACGACCTTTCGCCCAAGGCGTTCGACGCGCTACTCAAGACCATCGAGGAGCCGCCCGCGCACTTGGTCTTCGTTCTCGCGACGACGGAGTATGCGAAGGTGCCGCCGACGATCCGTTCTCGTTGCCAGAAGTTCGAGTTTCGACGGGGGTCGCTCGCTGAGATCGTCTCCCGGCTCCAGCACGTTGCACAAAGCGAGGGGATCGAATCGGACCCCGCGGCGCTGGGAGCCATCGCCCGAATGTCGGACGGCAGTTATCGGGACGCCCTCAACCTCTTGGAGCTTGCGGCGCTCACGGCAGAAGGAAAGGTGACCCTCGACCACGTGTACGATCAACTTGGACTCGTCCACGAAGAGCAGGTCGACGCCCTCCTCACCGCAATTCGGGAGTCGGACGTCGCAAAGGTGGTCCAAACGATCGAGGACGTCTATCGGCAGGGCCGTGACGCCAGGGCCATTCTGGAGTCGCTGATGTATCGCCTTTCGGATCTGACGGTTTCGGCGTGGGGCCTGAGTTCGACCAGTGCCAGCGATGCGGCCGTTGTGGCGAGTCAAAAGGCGCTGGCAATGCAGCTTGGCCGCGACGCGATTCTCTCGATGCGCTCGAGCATCGGCGAAGCCTTGGTCAAGGTGCGGATGGTGAGTTTGCCGAGGTTGTGGCTCGAATCGGAACTGATCCGACTGGCGTCGGAAGTGCCTTGGGGCGCTGCCAAGACCCGTCCTCAGCATGAAGCCCGTGCGGCACAGCCCCAGGCCGAGAAGGCTCCCCAAGTCGCCGAAGAGAGACCGCGAAAGAGCGAGCCGAGTCCCACCAAGGCGGTCGTCGCCGGAGGAGAGGAGACGTCTGCTGCCGAGGAAGCCTCAGGAGGCGTTGCGAAATTGGAGGAACCTCAGCCCGACGACCCGCCTGAGATCGCGAGAGCCAAGGAAGTGTGGAAAGCCTCCGTCGAGCATATTCAAGCGCAGTTCAGCAAGGTGATGGCGCAGAAGCTCTTGAGCACTCGAGTGGTAGGGTTCGAGAACAGCACGCTTTCCATCGAGTTCGACCGCAAGATCGACTGCGACAGTATGACCTCTGGCCCGAACGGGCCCGCTCGAATCACTAAGGTTAAGGAGATCGTCGGGAGATTTGCTGGCGAGGAGTGGGAGGTGGACTTCGCCGCGGCCAACCGCAAAGCGAAGTCGAGTTCGGCAGAGGCGGTAGAATTGCCCGCAGAAGGCGAGAGTCTGCTCGATCTTTCGCGTCAGGTGTTTCCCAACAGTTAGGCGCGGGGACGGTCAAGGCGGGAATCGGAATCCATGAAACTACCTAAGCAATTCGGCGGACAGGGTTTTGCGGGAGCGATGCGCGAGGCGCAGCAGGCGATGGCCCGCGCTCAAAACCTCGAGCAAGAGCTCGAGAACGAGCGAATCGAGGTGGACAAGGGACCTGTCAAGGGTCTTTTCCGGGGTACAGGGGTCATCGAGAAGATCACGATCGACAAGGGCGTCGTCGATCCGGACGACATCGAGGCGCTCGAAGACCTCATCGTGAGCGTCGTTCGAGATGGCCATGAAAAAGCCGTCGAATTGCGGGCCGCCAAGGTCAAGGAGATCATGCCGAACATCCCTGGGCTCGACAAGCTTTCTGGGTTCTAAATGCTGTATTCCAAGCCTCTCGCCGATCTCATCGCCGAGTTTGAGAAGCTACCTGGGATCGGCCCCAAGAGCGCGCAGCGACTCGCCTATCACGTCTTGCGAAGGCCGGCTTCGGAGGCGGAGCGGTTTGCTCTGGTGCTCAAGGCGGCGGTCGAGACTCTACGGTTCTGCTCGTCCTGCCACAACTTCTGCGCGGGCGAGATTTGCGAAATCTGCTCGGACCCCAAGCGCGATAAGGCCTCGATCTGCGTGGTCGCCGAACCCAAGGACATCTCCGCCATCGAGCGGGTGAACGAGTATCGCGGTACCTACCACGTGTTGCACGGCGTCTTGAGCCCCATGGACGACGTCGGGCCGGATCAGATTCGAGCGAAGGAGTTGATCGCTCGGTTGGAGTCCGGGGTCAGCGAGGTCATCTTGGCGATGAACGCCACCGTCGAGGGCGATGCCACTGCGCTGTACCTGGCGAGGCTCATCAAGCCGCTCGGAGTGAAGGTGACGCGGATCGCCCACGGGATGCCCATCGGAGGGGAACTCGATTATGCGGACTCCGCGACCCTTCTCAGCGCCTTCGAGTACCGGCGCGAAATGTAGCCTCAGGTGATCAGTTGAACTCCGGGGGCTGCGGGCCGCCAAGCCAGGCGCAGCCATGCCACCGCCCCATGAACCACCGACACCAAGAGCAGCCACATCAGCGAGAGCCGAGCCGTGTCGGGCAGGAAGAGGAACACTCGTTTGAAGAACTTCGGGCGGTCGAGGTTGGTCAGGCCAAAAGGCCGGGACTCCAGGTTGCCCTGCCATTCGTCCTCTTGGGTGAGGACACCCGGTTCAGGAGCCGCCTCGAACGCCGACGGCCCTTCTGCGCCGGAATCATCCTGAATGCGGAAGACGTCGGACCGGGAGGCGTCGAGCGCGAGCCATTCGGAGGTCGCTCGGGCCGAAGACGTGTTGGCGGCGAGAAGCCCAGTAAGGGGGCTCGTTCCGTCCAAAGGGTGAGAGTCGGACTTCGAGACTTCGGGGTCGATGAGCACCGCAAGGGCAGTCGTAAGCGCGATTGCGGCAACGACGTTCTTCAAGTTCGCGAAATCGCCCGCTCGCTTTGCCGCATAGCCATAACAGCCCGCCGCGCCCAGCATGAAGACCGTTGCCAACGTCCAGCTAATCGGGTGATCGGGGGTCGACACGATCGCCCAAATGCACAGAACGACCGCGCCCAGGAATCCAATCAGGACAGCAGGAGGGGCCCATGCCCGATCCCCCCGACAGTTCCGAGCGATGAGCGAGGCGATGCTCAGAGGCCTCTGGGGGTTCTGAAACCGGAGAAGGGCGATCTCTTCCGAGTCCCGCAACGGCAGCCCCGAAGCAGCCATGTCGTCGGCGCTCTCCCTGAGGTGGGCGTGAATCTCGGCGAGAACCTCGTCGACGCTCTCTTCGTCGAATCGCCGAACGAGTTGGGCTCGCTCTCGATCCAGGAAGACTTCAATCGAACTCCGATACACGTTGAACCTCGATGAGACGGATGGTCGTAGAGTAAGGCTGGCTACTGGGTCTTCAAAACGGAATTGATGCTCTTGACGAATTTCAGCCAAGTGGTTCGCTGGCGTTCAAGTTCGTCGCGGCCCGCTTGAGTCAAACGATAAATCCTCCGGGACGGTTTGCCCTCTTGCTGGTCCCAAGTCGCCGTGACAAACCCGACCTGCTCCAGCTTGTGGAGCGCGGGATACAACTGGCCCTCTCCCAACCTGAGGAGCCCGTTGCTGTTTTTCTGAAGACTCTTGACGATGGCGTAGCCGTGAAGGGGCCCGTCCGCCAACGCGCCGAGCAGGACTGCATCTAGATCGCTTCGGAATGCCATTTCGTTATCTCGCTCCCTTACTATACAACACGCTCGCAGGTACCGAATCATCCGTTGTTGCGCTCTTCGACGCTGTTTTGGGCGCCGATGGCTTGGAGCAGGAGGTCGTGGCCCAGGTAAAGGCTGAGGGAGCTAGGGCCCAGCCGGAGCCACTTCAGCGACTTCGGCACTCCTTCGGTCAAGAACTCAGCGATCTCCAGCGCAGACTCGCGTTCGAGAGCCGCCCCGTCGGTTCGCATCAACAGCAGGTGGAGGAGGTCATCCTCACCTTCGAACACGAAGCGGTACTCTCCAATGACGCCACCGAACGGGCCCGTGAGCGCTCCGGGCGAGGGAAAGCCGCGAGTCGGATCGAAAGAGGCTCTCGGGGAGTCATCTGGAGGCCGAGGAAACGGGACCTTCCGGTTCTCTTCGAGGTAGGCGGCTAGTGCAGACCACACCCTCTCTCGCTCCCGACAAGCCTCATTGTCGGAAGAAAGACGATCAGCCGGTCTCATGATTCTCCCTGCGGGCGCGCAGAGGGGCAGGTCGGTAAGGGAGCGCGGGGAGTCTGGCGGAGCGGGTGGGATTCGAACCCACGACCCGGCTCAACACCGAGTACGCGATTTCCAGTCGCGCTCCTT
>JAANMY010003599.1_pt1 | contig 12673 bp, 24 predicted proteins | sample 7279691 | NCBI WGS metagenome assembly JAANMY01 (sample SAMN14094543, study PRJNA606508) | bioreactor metagenome | isolation source: A lab-scale SPAN reactor treating ammonium-rich wastewater day 388 | place: Ireland: Galway | collected 2018-02-07
GCCAGATCCTCACTTCCGACGCGTTGCTGAGCGAGTGAGCCGAAGCCGGTGTTGATGCCATAGTAAGCCTTTCCGTCGCCAAGACACGCTTCAACGCGAGATCGCGACGCGGCAAGCCGGCGCACCGCTTCGGCACCGATCTGAACGGGGCGATTGTGGCGAGCGACCTCCACGACCTCCTGGATCGTGAGCGGGCCGCCGTCGAGAGTGAGGGGGCTGGTTGGTTGGGGTCGAGTCATCTGTTGCCCAAGTCTCGCCCGTCGATTACCGCCTGGCAACGCCGAAACTGCGTCACCCCCCTGCCCAGTCCGAGAATAACGGTTACGTCAACAAGACGTAACGATACGCCCGATCGGGGAGTTGTTCCGTCATCGGGACGCCCCCCCCATACCCCCCCTGAATACCAAAACCAAAAAGCGGCGGCGGCGCGCGCTGACAGTGGGGGACAGAGTACCGCCGCCGCCGCCGCTTTGTCTGCCCTGCTTCGCATCCCGACGATGGGCGAAGGGCAGGCACAGGCCCTGATCGCCGAGCACGGGCCTGAGCGGGTAGTCGCCAACATCGCCCACCTCCGGGCGAGCGGCCGCGCACTCACCGCGCCTCGCGTCATCACAGCGGTCCGCCAGGACTGGTGCGGAGAAGCGCTGCGCGCCGAGGCGATCGCCGCCGCCACTCCGCTCGCGGACAGCACGGACGACGCGCGCAACCTGGTTGACCGCCTGCCGGCCGACCGCCTCGCGGTGCAACGCTGGTTCCAACTCGCCGACGCCGCGGACGTGGAACACACGCTCATCGCCTCCGTCGGCTCACTCGCTGACCTGGACGAGCGAGTGAAGGCCGTCGCGCAGGCGCGCCGAGCGCCGCGTCAGGTCGTGAACGAATGGACGCTCAGCGTTGCAGGCGTGCTTCGAGATCATCCCACCCCGGATGACCGGCGACGAGTGGCGGCGGCGGTGCTTCGATCGGTCGATGAACACGTGCGCGCGTTTCAGGAGCAAGAGCGTCTGACGCGCGAAGCGTTGGACCTGGCCTCGCGGCTCGGAGACGAAAGAGTGCGTGAGGTCATGCGCGCGGTGGCCGACGCTCACCCAGAGGTCCGCGCCGTGCTCAACGGGAGTCTGGCGCGACATCTTGACCGCCGACCGCTCCAGGCCGTGAGGGCGTGTCCCTCGCAGTTCATCGAGCACGCGAGAAGTCTGGAGGCCGTATGAACGAGACGCTCAAGCGCGTTGCCATTGACTTCCTGGACAGCCTCGACGACGAGACGGTCCTCTCGTTGCTCTGTGAAGGCGTCGCCTGCTTCCCGGCCGACTTGGCCCAGCGTCGAGCCGTGGAGTTGCAGCAACGCTGCCAGCGCGGGGAGACGGTGAGGGAGATCGCCCTGTCGCCGCCGTTTGTCCGCTGCTTCGTGGAGAAAGCCAGTGCGCACGTGCGCCGCGTGCGCCGGTACGTCCCCCTCCCGGCCCAGGAGACTCGCCATGCCGACGACTGACGCCGACCCCACCGCCGACCCGCGCCCCGACCTTGCCCCGATCGAACGCCGCAACGTCGGCGACGTCTACGCCGAACTGCGCGCGAGACTCGCCGCGTGCGACGAGGAGGAGCGGTTCACCGTTGCAGTCGAAACGCTGGGGGGGAACGCGGCCGACTTCAGAGTCACAGTCGCGCGCAGGACCGACCAGGGCGGGAAGGCGAGCGTGTGGAGCGGATCGCTTCGGGATTACGACGATGCGCGACTGGCGCGGATCGCCGGACCCGGACGCTACACGCTCACGCTGAGAGACGCGCGCAACCGCATTGTCACCAACCGCGAGGTCGAGATCGACGCGGCCGCCGCCCACGAATGGGCCGGCGCCCCGACTCCGCGGCCGCTTGGGGAGCCGCCCGCGCCGCTCGCACTCACCGCGTCGGACGTGGCACGCATCGTGCGAGAGACCATGCGCGAGGAGCAGCGCCCGACGCTCGGAGGGCTGGACGCGCGCACCGTTCTGGCGGCCCTGCCGGCGGTGGCCGAGGTGGTGAAGGCCCTTCGATCCGACGGACTCACGATCAAGGACATGCTGCCGCTCCTCCGCCAGGACAAAACGCCGGTCGCGGACCTGGTCGGTGCGATGCGAGACCTTCAGGCCCTCGCGCCGTCCGCAGCGGAGCCGACCGATGCTGCGCTCAGTCAACTCGTCCCGCTGTTGGCCGCGGCCCTGGCGTCCACGCCTGCGCAGGGCGTCGCGCAAGCGCAACCACCAAGCCGCCGCCCCGCCGCATCCCCAGCGACGACGAGGCAAGTCCCGCCGCCTGCGCCGCTCGTCGTCACCGGACCTGGTGGCGAACACCGCACCGCGCTTGTACCGACCGACACAGGGCTGCAGCGCGTCGATGGGCATGCGGCGGCTCTGGCCCTGGCCGGACTCGACGACCCGTTCTCCGCCGTGCTCGCGTTCCACGCGGCGCACGGCCTGGACCCGTCAACCACAGCCGCGGCGCTCGCCGACCTGGCCGAGCGGCGCGGAGCGTGGCCTGTCAAACCGACCGACACCGAGGCCGTGGTGCGCTGGCTGCGCGCCGCCGCCCCGTCGCTTGCCGAAGGCGACGACCAGGCGATCGCGGAACAAGTGCTCGCGGAGGTCGAGGACCGACGCGCCGAGAACACCACACCACACCAGGAGGCCAACGATGGCGACGAAGAACCTTATCCCGATCGTGACTCGTGACGGCTCGCTGTACGTCGATCCGGAGGACGTGTCCGCCGTGGTCGGCGTGGGCATCGGACAGGCCGCGGTGCTCATCAAGGGTGCGCCTCCAATCGCCGTGCCGATGAGCACTTCCGACGTGTACGCGGCGCTGATCGGCAAGCCGCGGCCTCAGACCGACTCGCTCAAACTCTCCGGAAACAACGGGCACGTCGGAGGTGTCTCGTGACCGGCCTCGTCGTTCCGCTGCCAAGCGACGCGGACGCGAGGGTAGAGGCGACGATCGACGTGATGCGCGCGACGATCGACCATGCGCCGGAGTGGCCGGAGGTGCGTGCGCTCGCCAACATCGCTTCGATGCACCGCGGCGGTCCGATCGCCGGCGTGTGGGCGCTGCTCAAGGCGTGGGTGAGGTTCAGGAGAGACCCGCCGGGCGTCGAGTTCCCGGCGCGGCCGGATCGCCTGGCCGCGGCGATCCTGAAGGGCCGCGCGGTCCAGGGCGACTGTGATGACGTGGCCGTGCTTGGAGGCTCGCTCCTCCGCGCGCTCGGCATCCGCCCCGCGTTGATCGTCATGGGGCGTTCGGAGTCAGGCCCTTACGAGCACGTCTACTTCGGCGCGGTGGTCGATGGCCGTCTGATCCCGCTTGACCCCCAGGAAACTGATCGGCTCGGAGCGGAACTCCCCTCGCGGCGCCGCCGCGTGTGGACGCTGTGAACAGGAGACGCCCCATGCGAAGACTGATTCGACGAGTGTTCCAGGACGACAACAAGCGGCCGTTCGTGCTGACCGCGAGGTACGACGCGAAGTCGGGGACGGTGCGCGTCTTCGTCGAGGCTGTCGGCGCACGCGGCTCCGCGTGCGCCGTCGTGAGAGTGCCACAACAGGACAGGAAGGCCGCGCGATGATGCATCCGCACGCGCACTCGGTCATCGCCACGGCTCGGAGCAGCCACGATGACCTTCTCGTCGGCTTCCTCGTGCGCGACGACGACGGGAGGATCATCGGCGCGGCTCACACGTTCTGGACGCCGGACGCCGACGCCTGGTCGCGCTGCCCGTGGGACGCGGCGGCATCGGCAGTCCGCCAGGCTCGGTGTCACCTTGGAGTACGAACATGCCACGTCGCCCCGCACTGACCGCTGCGCGCGTCGAGGGTATCGACGCGCTGCTCACCCTGCTCGACCGTTACGACCTGGACGCGCGGCGACGCGGGCTGTTCTCGCTCGGGCTGACGAGCGAGCAGGCCCGGGCGATGCGCAACGCGCGCGAGTACCTGCGCGAACTGGTCGCGTACCACCGCCTCGCCAAGGAGTCATCCGATGCAGAGAGTACCGACGATCCATCCGCTGTTCCCGCGACACGATGAGAGCGACCGCCACAGTCCGATCCTGGCCTCGCTCGTGCGCGGCCTCTCCGGACTCGACTACGCCATCCGCCCGCCGGTCGTTCACGTGCCGATCCCGCGCAATCGCTTCGTCGGCGCCAGTTACCACCAGGCTCCAGAACTGCTCTCGCACGTCGCCATGCGGCTGGCGGGCGTTCTCCCGGACGCGTTCCAGATCATCTCGATCAACTACGAACCGCGCGTAAGGGTGCAGGAGCGCGACATCAACCCGCTCATTCACCAACACAGAACCGGCGTGTTCGCAACGGCGGCGCACGTGTGCCTGGCCAGCGCGCTTCTCGGCTCGAATGTGGCGGGACTCGGTTGTGACAGAGTGACGGCGTACCGCTCGTTCGGAGGCGTCAACTCGACCATCAACAACTGCCTGCGCGCCTTCTACGACGAGTACGCGCCGACCGCCGGCGTGTACGCTCGCGGGCCAGCACACGACGTTGCTCTGGACCTGGTCAACTTCTACGCGGAGGCGCGACGGATGGGACTGCGCCTCTGGTTCGTCCAGTTCTGGCCGGTTCAACTCGACCAACGCACGCCGATCACGAGCGCGCAGGCGGAGTCCTACGCGGCCGCGTTCCTGGAATCGCCGCACGTCAACGCCGAGTTCATCCTGTACGCCGAGGCGCAAGACGCCGGCCAGGCGGAGGCTGAGGCGGAGGGCGTCCGCCGATTCACCGAGGCGGTGATGAGGCTCAGAGCATGAGCCGTAACGACGTTACGGCTCGGAGGGGAGTCCAGTGCGCCGCGTGCGGGGCGTCGCTGATTGACCGCACCGGCTATCGAGGCTGGACGATGGGGTACAGGCGGCGTCGCCGCCTGGATCGGCGGTACTGCTCCAACGCTTGCCGCCAGAGGGCGTACCGAGCCAGGAAGCGAGCCGGAAGCGGTGGGGGAGTGGCGGAGTCCGGCGCGGTCGGATAGAGTTCTCTGAACGCTGAACGCCGAGCCGCCCCACGCGAGCATGGAGCACCGCCCATGTTCGCGCTCAGACTGGCCCCCCTGTGCATCCTGGCCGCGCTCATCGGCGGCTGCCAGACAGGTGACCCGGGCGACCGCTACGCGCGTCGCGCCGACGAGTTGGCCGTGGCGGCCGAATCGCTCGCGGAGGCAAGCCGGAACATCGGCGCCGGCGTCGCGGCACTGGCCCCAGAGGACGCCGCGGCGATCCAGTCGGCGGCCGACAGGGCGGCTCGCGCGGCGGAGACGGCCGCGGAGGCCTCCCGAGAGGTCGCGGAGGTCCAGAGGTCCACCGCGGACGCGATCGACGCCTGGGCGAAGTCCGCCGCGGTGGTGGCCGGCGCCGCGGGGACGATCGCCGGCGGACCACAAACCGGCGCAGCGCTCAGCGTCGGGGTTGAGCAGTTGGTCCAGGGAGCCGCCGCCGTCGTCCTGGCGGTGGGGGGGTGGTGGGCGAGGTCGCGCGTTCACCGCGCCGCCGATGCATCCTGGGACGAAGCGGCCAAGACGGCGGGGAGCGCCCGCCCATGAGCGACCAGGTCATCATCGGCGTCAACATCGCCGTGATCGCCGCCGCGGCCATCGGCGGCGTCGTCAACGCCATCAAACTCGCGCGGCTGGAGGAGCGGCTGACGACGATCAGCGCTCGGCTGCTGCGAGTCGAACGTCGGCTCGGCATCGCCCAGGACCAGGAGACGTGACCATGACACCTCTGACCAACGCGGAAATCGACGACATTCAGCGCGAGGGCCTGAGCGGCGTGCCTCGCACGTTCTCGGCGCACGCCAGTCTCGGCCAGCCCGGATCGCCGCGAGGAACGCTGATCCGGCAACTCCGCCACAACCGGCGCTCCATGCTGAACTGGAAGGGATCGGCCCTGAAGGCTCAGGCCCAGGTGCGCCAACTCATCGCGGCCCTCGCGGCCAGGGGCTGACCATGCCACGCTGCCCATCGCAACTCGGCGCAGCGCCGGAACTGCAGGTAGTCGCCGAACTGGCGATGATGCCGGCGGCCCAGCAGCGTGCCGTGCTAGCGCGCATGCGGCCCGACCAACTCTTGCTGCTCTACCGAGCGATGACGGCCGCGGGCCTGAACGGACTCGACGATCCGGTGAACGATCCCGAGGCGGAGTTGTCGGGGTTTTTCGGCAATCTGCTGGGGAACCTGCGCAACGCGCTCAAGGCCGCCGTGCCCACGCTGGCGACGGCCGCCGGGACCATTCCAGTCGTCGGTCCGCTCATCCAGGCCGGGATGAGCACGGCCCAGGGCGCGGCTCGGGCGTTCGTCCCGGCGTCGTCCCCGCCCCCCCCTCAGCCGCAGAGCCGCGGCATCGACCCGACCATCCTTCTCATCGGCGGCGCGCTGCTGCTGATCCTGCTCACATCCCGGAGGTGACCGCTCATGCTTCGCTTTCAGACTTCGTTCGGCAAGCCGGTGACCGTGTACGCCGATGACGTGCTCGCCGTCGTCGGCGAGACGGAATCGACGTGCATCCTCCACCTGGCCGGCGGGCAGTCCGTCACCGTCGATTGCTCGCACGATCAGGCGGTCGCGGCGATCGCACAAGCACAGTCGGACGACTGGGACATCGAGCCGGTCGAAGAGCCGGAGGAGACCATCCCCGAGCCGGCCGCGGGTCAGGACGGCGGTTGATCGGACGGAGGAGGAGTGGACGCCAACCAACACTCGTAACAGGCCACCACAGCCAGCGGAGCGGCGACGAGGTAAAGCAGTATGGCGATGACGAGACGCAAAACGCGGGCGTCGGATTCCCTCAAGTACCTGACGAATGAGACGCTGTACTCGGCCATTGCCTGGAATCTCTGGTTGCTGTCCATGCTGATGAGGGCTTCTTCCGTCGGCGCTGTTGGCGTCTCTAGAGGCTCACCGATTGAGAGTAGCGCGGCTGTCCCAGCGCCAAAGAAGAGCATCGACAACGCCAACGCGATAAGGCCCACGTTCAGCCGTTGCGGGCGATGGATGGTTCGGCTCATGCCCAAGTGTACCGCATCGTGACTCAGCAAGTTCCCCAACTCGGACTCTGGCCGTTCGGCCCATCAAATGCCGAACATGAGTCATTTGCCCGCGACTACATGACGATGCCGGCCACCGTTCGGAGGTACTGGCACCTGCGCTCGGCGGCGGCCTCGGTGCGCAACCTCGCCCAGGCTCGCGGTGTGGGGACCTTGCCAGCCCTGGACCGGGCGGTGCACCGCCTCGCCCGCGCGGAGTCGCTGCTGGCAGCGGCGAACCGACCCGTGGTCGAGGCGGCCCGCGCGTTGATCGCCTCGGGCAGACTCAAGCCGTCGGATGTCCGCATCGTCCCCGCGACCGAGTACAACACCGGGCTGGGCGCTATCTGGTACCTCGTCATCGCGCTGTTCGTAGTTGTACTCGGCGGGATCAGCCCGTTCCTCGGCCGGGCCATACGCGAAGTGAAGAAAGGCAAGGCGGAGGCGGAGGCTGAGTTGGCCCGCGCGCAGGCGGATATCGCCATGGCGCGTGAGTACGTCGAACGCAATCCCATTGTGCCTCCGCCGCCTGTATACCGCCCACCTCCGACTCCTGATCCGATCATGGATGCAGTCGCGTCAGGTGCCAGGGCGGGAACGACGATCGGGCTGGGCGGCATCATGCTGGTCGGCGCCGTCCTGGCGTTGTTGCACTTCCGCCCGCGTCGCCGGAGTCCCGCGCCATGAGCCGCCTTCCGATCATGGATACCGCGCTGTGGCTGAACGCGGGCACGCGAGCGAGGTATCCGCTCCGCCAGTACCCGGTCCCGCGGCTGTTCTACGAGGCCGTGTGCCGGCGCGAGGGCGGCGCCGCCTGCGAAGCGTGGGCGGGCACCCTGTACGTCCAGAAGTTGGCCGACGCCGCGTCGGCGATCCGACAGGCGATGGCCGCGGCGCCGGCCCAGTGGCCCGCGACGTGGCCGCACATGGCGAAGTTGGTGGGGGAGTTGGAGGCGGCTGCGGATGGTCGCGCCCCGTTGCCTGCCAAGAAGAGCCTGGAAGCGGCCCTTGTGCTCGCGGCCTCGCACCCCGTGTACGCCGCCAGGACGCTCGCTGCCGCGTCGCGCCTCGGGTTGATCCCGAGTGCCGCCGTGCCCGCCGGAACGGCGCAGGCGGCCGCCAGCGGGGCGGTTTCTCCGGCGTCGCCGCTCAAATCCGCCGCTGCGAGCGCAGCCGGCGGCGCGGCGGCGGTCCTGGCGTCGATGGTCTCTCCTCCGCCGGGCGGCGCCCTTCCGCTCGCGCCGTCGGCCCCCGCGGCCGCGGGCGAAGGGTCCGCCGGCTCAATCGTCCTGGTCCTGGCCGCTCTGGCGGCGCTGCTGCTCTTCAGGAGGTGATTCGTGGCGAAGAAGCGTCGTCGAACCGCGGCTCAACGGGCCGCGACCCGCAGAATGATCGCCGCGGCGCGCGCGCGCCGGGCGAAGTCCGCACCGAAGCGCCGGCGTTCGCGCCGTCGCTCACGAGTTGGAGTGACCACGATGGCCAAGAAGCGCCGTAGCACGTCACGCCGTCGCGTCGCGCGGCGGCGCTCCCCGTCCCGTCGAGCGTTCGCGTTCCTCCCCGCGGGCACGCTGCCGACCGTCGCCGCGACCGCGGCCGGCCTGGTCGGCTCGAACATGCTCATCGACCGACTCCCCCTGCCCGCGCAACTCCAGGTCGGCAACGGTCGCATCCTGGCGAAGGTCGGCATCGGCATCGTCGGGGCGATGGTGCTCCGCCGGTTCGCCGGCGGCAAGGTCGCCGCCGGCGTGCTCACCGGCGCGATGACGGGCGCCGCCCTCGACCTGTACAACCGCTTCGCCGGCCGCGGGGTGTCCGGCATGGGCGAAGGGTTCGTTCTGCCGGCCGACACGCGCGCCGAGCAGTTGCTCGGGCAGGGCTTCGTGACCGCCCAGGACACCGCCTCCGAGCAGTTGAGCGGCGATGTCGTCGAGTACGAGAGCGCCTAATTCTCGACCGCCCCACAGGTCCAGAACCGGGAGGCGCCCGGCACCACTCGCACAGCCCCACGCGCGTGGAGACGAACGATGTCCTGGACTCTCGAACGCGCATACCGCGCCGTGCTCAACGGCACAGGATTCCCCGCTGCCACGTACCATGCTCGCGCGCACTGCATCTGGCACCGCGTCGCTCTCCCGGACACCGGCGGAGCCGGCGGCTCCCCCGGCCGTCTGACCTTCTTCAACCAGAACAAGCAGACCAACGTCACCAACATCCCGCAAGGCGGCCGCCTGCCGGGCAACTACATGTTCGGCCTCCAGAAGATCGGCATCTACATCGAGCAAGGACGAACGCTCACCGGTGCCGGCTCTGCGGCACACGTCGTCTTCCAGCAGGCCACCGCGGCGCCGGCGGAAGGTGCGCTGACCGCCGCCGAGGTGATCCGACTTCTCTACACCCACGGCAACGTCAACATGAAGGTGGGCAACCGCAACATCGTCGAGGACGTGTTCGGCGTCCACAACTTCCCGTGGGGGAGCGTGCCGGCCGCGCACTGTGCGGCGGTGGAGGACACGAACACCACCGCGTACCGCGCGGCGATGCAGGCCGGAGTGACCGGCAACCAGACGTCTGACGGCTGGTGGTTCGACGTTCCCCAGGACATCTACCCGGACAAGCAGATCGAGTTCACGATCGACTGGACCCAGTTGCTCCTGGACACCTTCTCCGACCTGGTCGTCCGCGTCGGCCTGTTCGGCCAGTTGGTCTCGCACACGTCGCGCTGATATCACATTCTCCCGGCGGGCCTGCCCGGCCCGACGGGTCTTCTCCTCCCCGCCCCACGCGGAGGAGACCGACCATGAATGAGTACCCGCACCTGCTCGCCGGCGGCGAGTTGATCGACGAACTCGGACGCGCGCCGCAGAAGCGCGACTGGTTCCAGTACACTCTGGACTTCAACACGACGATCGCCGCGGGCGCCGCCGGCGTCGCGCAGCGACAGATCAACTTCGGCGGTCACTTCGTGCTGCAGCGCATCCAGGGCACCTTCTTCATCGTCGCCGCATCAGGATCAGCCGTCGCCTACGCGCCGGCGGCGATCGACGCGGACCCGCTGCAGGCGAACAACACGTGGATGTTCTACTCAAACTTCCTGGTGCAACTGCGCACGTCCGCGGGCCTGTGGTCGTCATCGCCCGTGAGAGCGGATCTGCTCTGCGGCACGGCGAACCGGCCCAACTACCTGCTCACGCCGCGCCTGCTCCGCGCCGGTGAGGAGGTGTTCGCGGAACTGACCAACAACAGCGACGAGGCGATTCAGGGGCAGATCGTCCTGGACGGATACCGACTCACGTGACCTCCTTCGACCCACACCGCACCGCCGCCGGCGTTCGCCCGCGGAGCCTGGCCGACGCCGTCGAGCGACAGGCGACGGCGCCGGTTCGTCGCATCGGCGAGGACGACCCACGCCGCGGCGTCGCCGACCTGCTCGGGCTGTTGCCGAGCGTCTCCGCGTTCCAGGCCTGGTTCGCGCAGATCAGCGTGCCGGTCGGCCTCACCGCGTCGGCCGGCGACTCCGCCTGGTTCACCTTCGGGTCTATACGCATCCCGCAGGACATGCCGCCGAGTGCGCTGGTGGGCCTCGACGTTGAGTTGCTGCCTACGGACAATGCCGGCGCTGGCGACGGCGTAGCGGCCTCTCCGCTGGCCTGGGGGGACGCGCGCGGCCGTGCCGCGGCCCTGGTTGTCTCACGCGACCTTCCCGGCCCGTTCCAGACGTGGAGTTTCCGGCCGGCGAACCTGCCGATGGTCGAGACCACCGGCCTTCTTGGCCAGCGTTCGTCCGCGCGGTACTTCTACGTCTCGCGCTTCCCAACAGGGAAACTGAACGACACCGCGGCGAACAAGATGCGCGCCGCCGAGCGGTGGGCGCCGCATGTGTACCGCCTGCCATCCGGCTCGCGGCTCGACTTCGCGCTCGCGGTTCGCGCCTCGGCCGTGACGGGCGGCGTCGGCGTGCGGCAACTCTGCGGTGACGTGCTGGTGACCGCGTACCTGGCGACGACGCATCACGCCTCCAATCTCTGAGGCACGCCGTGGACTACTACACGCTGACGCGCGCCTATCTCCGCGGGGAGTTGACCGCGACTCAGGCGGCGGCGGCCGCCTCCGCGCGACTCCGTCGCCTCGGCTTGGCGCATGGCGCCATGCCCCTCGCGCTGGCTGGTGCGCGCGCAACCCGCCGGCGACGGCGGACGTGGGCCGACGTAGCCGCTCTCGGCGCGGTGATCGGCGGCAATGGCGGCGGCGCCGGAGGAGGGTGGCTCGGCGGTGGTGGAGGCGGCGGTGGCGGCGGCAACCAGCATGGGGGAGGGCTGGATAGCGGCGGCGCGAACAACATCGTCATCCGCAGCAACTCCGACTTTGAGGACACGTTCGCCGATGGGCTGCTCGACCCGTGGTGGACGACAGCACGCGGCTCATTCAGCGAGGCCGACGGAGACTGCCTCTGTGACGCGGTAGAGGCGGCAGGCAACCCACGCTCGGCGCTGCTGTACAACCCCATCGCGTTCGCCGACGGTGAGGCCGCGGTCGTGATCGGGAGCACGGCAGGCGAGCACGTTGTCGGCTTGCGCGTTGTAGACGGGGGGGGGGGCGTGCTCAGTGGGTACTTCGCGCGGGCCACGGCCGCGAGCACGATCCTGTTCGAGGTGACGGCCAACGTCGCTACGACACTCTCGACGGCGTTCTCCGGCTACACCGTGGGGGATGAGATCAGACTGCGGGCGACGGGCGCGACCATCGACGTTGAGCGGAACGGAGTCGGCGTCATCAGCGTTGCTGACTCGACGCACGCCGGTCCAGGCTACGCCGCCCTCGGCACGTGGACGCTGGCCACCAGGCGGTTCCAGGCGTTCCGTGTACTCACCTGAACACAAATGGCCCTGCCCGCCGCGGATGCCGCCGACGACGGGCAGGGCCGGCCTCAAGGGGGTTTCAAATGCCCTCCCGGCCACTGACTGGCACGGGAAGGGCGTTACCGCCCCACGCGGTTCCATCCGGGGCGGTACCGCAAGGCGTGGGGTGTCGGGGGGCGTCCTGCCCCCAAGGGCTTGCGTTGCCCGACTTGTAATGCTATTCTCGCTGGCCAGCCGATAGAGGAGTCCCGTGGTACCCCACGCCACCGATGCAGCCACGCTCGACCACATTCTCGCGGCCGCGCGCGCCCTCAAAAACCCGGCCGGAACGCTGGTCTGGCTCGCTCACCTGCGGGAGTCGCGCGATGGAATCGTGCAGGTTTCCGCCCGGAGAGTCGAGGAGTTGACCGGCCTGGACGCCCGCTCGACCGTGCCCAGGCAAGTTGCGGCTCTGCTCGAATGTGGATATCTGGCGGTGGTGGACGGAAGCACCAAACCCCGTACATATTCCGTCCGAATGACGGAACGTGCCCGCTCAGAGACGGGAAAGGGGGGTTTACGTCTATCTGACGAAACGCGCCCTCCCGTTGACGGCGCGTTCCGCCATCGAGAGCAACGTCCGAGAATAGCGGTTATGTTAAACAAAGCCTGCGAATCGACCGTACCCGCCGCGACCGGGTCGCCCTCAGGATTTGCTGCCTGCCCATGACTCCTTGGCGAACAGTGCCATGACCAGCAATGTTCCCAGGAGAAACAGGCC
>JAANMY010003601.1_pt1 | contig 12664 bp, 9 predicted proteins | sample 7279691 | NCBI WGS metagenome assembly JAANMY01 (sample SAMN14094543, study PRJNA606508) | bioreactor metagenome | isolation source: A lab-scale SPAN reactor treating ammonium-rich wastewater day 388 | place: Ireland: Galway | collected 2018-02-07
GTGTGGTTGATCATTGTCCTGTCCTCAGAATGCTGGTGGCTGGTATTGATAAACCGTCATTCTACTGCTTCCTCTTATATTCTGCAACGACTCTAATCATAATTTTCTCCTCTTGATTGATAATGCGCAAAGTCGTCAGGCCTGCCGGACAGAGATCAGCACGATCCCCCGTCCGTGCAGCCGCCGGATCAGGCCGACCAGGCCGGCCTGATCCATGACGATGTTGCTGAAGGTGGTCGCCTGGCCGCCGTCCGCCAGAGATTCGACCTTGACCTGCGCGTCGCCGAACCACTCCCGCCACGAGTCGTCGGGTTGACCGTGGATGCGAATCTCGTAGGTGTTTTGTGAATTCAAACTGATTGGTTGCGGCATGTTCGTTCCTTGTGTTATGCCAAGCCCAGCACGACTCCCAAAATCAAAATCAGGAAGAACACGCTCTGCCCTGAATGGATGATGATGGGGAACCAGTTACTGCGGAAGCGTCTGCCCGAAAACGCGAAAACCAGATCGGCTGGAAGCGTCGCCAGAATGCCCCAGGGCTGGTGCAGGTGATAGAAGGAAAACATCACGCCGTTGGCGACCCAGTCCCATTTGCCGAACACGCCTTCCATCTTCGGCAGCAACACGCCGCGGAAGATGAACTCTTCGCCCAGAAACGTATTGAACAACGCGCTCACAAAGTACAGCGCAAACAATCCCCACGCGCCGACCAACTGTCCGCGCATTTCAGGCGTGAACATGGCGGCAAAATCATAGCCTTCGGGTTCGGCAAGGAAGGGGAAGATTCCCGTCCACACATCCACGAGCGTGGGGCGCAAAGTGATCTCCAGCGCCGCGGCAAGCAGGAAGAGCGGGATGAGCCACCACCACAACGCTTTCTTCGTCTCGCCGCTTCGCGCGGACTTGGGGTGGTTCAGCCAGAAACGACGGCTGATCGTACTCGGACGGATGTTCCCCTCTTCGCGGTAGAGAATGATCATGGACAGGACGAACTGCCAGACCAAGCCGATGATCGGCAATTTCATCCGCAGCATACCCGCGTCCATCGGCGCGAGTCCCGCGCTGAGGGCGGGGTACGCCACCCAGCCGAGAATCCACATCGGCGCGCCTGCGGCGAACCAGATTCCCAGAATCTGCGGGAGGGTGTATTGATCTCTCCTGGAGGTTATTTCTTGCGTTGACATGAGATTTCTCCTGTTTTTTGGAAGCCCCAAAGGTCTCTGAAGACCTTTAGGGCTTTAGCATTAATACCGCCAGCCGAGCAGGTTCCAGTAGTTCAGGAACCAGACAAAGCCGACCGCCGCGACCGTCGCCAGCGTGTAATACACGCGGAACGCGACGCCCCAATAACGATCCTTCCACGCCAGCACGGCGTAGACCAGCGCGGCGACGGTCAGCAGGGCGGAGAGGGCGCCCAATCCCAGCACGATTTTGTAGATCAATCTGAGGGGATGCACTAAGGTTATCGGCTCCATCCACAGCGCCGTGCCGACCAGGAACAGCAGGTTCAGAATGCAGATTCCCAGGATGATCCAATGGGCAGCGCGGGCGGGGCGCGGCGCAGGTTTCCGGTCACTGCTCAGGCGGCGCTCCCGAATCGCGCGGATCAGTCCAACGGGGAGCATGGACAGGAATACCAGGATACAGCCCAGAACCAATGCCATTTGGAAACCGATTGTTTCGTACCAGTCCAGTCTTTCAAAAGCAAACTGGGGCATGCTGTCGGTATACATGTAGGTGATCCGTCCCTGGTCATCCTCGCGAAAGGCGAGTCCGTACGTACCGTCCACCTGGCGGAAGTACAGCGGCTCCACTTCCACGAATCGCCATTCGAGGTCGTCCATTGTGAAGAGCAATGTCCCATCGCCCGGAGCGCTGATCTGTGCTGTGCCAAAAAGCCCTAATATCTTGATGAGAGTGGTTTTAGATCCCATCGTCCATCTGTATGCGCCGACGAACCGTTCGGCTCGTTCCGCGAAGTCTGCCGGAGGTTGGATCGGCTCGACCGCGGCAGCCGGATAATAGTGGTCGAAAAATGCCCGCTGGAAACCAAGGTGCTGATTGGTCAGATTGACGCCGCCCGCGCTGTTATAGGCGACATATATACCCAGGCTCTGGTCGGGTAAAAGCAACAGCAGGCTATGCTTGGTGGGCGGTGTTTCACCGCTATGTCCGAGAGTTCGCTGCCCGTTGTCGCTGAAATCGAACAAGCCGTACGTTGTGCCGTTGAGCCTGGGGTGGGGAGTGTACAGCGTGCTGTGCATTTGCCGCGCCGTGCTCTCTTCCAGGATGCGCACCTCGGTGGCGGCGTCGCCGTAGAACCCGTTCTGCAGATACGCGATCATGAAACGCGCCATGTCCGTAACGCTTGCCTGGTGAAAGCCCGATGCCAGAACCGGAGGTTGAACCAGATAATCAGGGAACGGCTGGAATGCGCCATCCACATACTTGTAACTCTTGGATGCATACGGAAGCAGTTCCGCAGGCATTTGCGGCCGGACAGTCGAATGGGTCATGCCCAGCGGGTCAAAGATGTGATTCTGGATGTACTCCTCATACGGCTCGCCCGAAACGCGCGCCACAATGTAGCCTGCCAGCATGGCGTTGTAGTTCGAGTAGCCCGCCGCTTCCCCGGGCGGACGCACGCGCGCGTGCATATGGGAGACCAGCCACTCGCGCGCGGGAACGATGTCTTTGATATCCGTCACCGCGCTATCGAGAAGCCGGTTTTCGAGCCCTGAGGTATGGGTCATCAGGTGTTTCAGGGTGATCGGCTGTGGATAGGTATCGGGAATACGAAAGTCGAGATAGGTATTGATATCCGCGTCGAGGTCCAGTTTGCCCTGCTCGGCAAGCTGCATCACGGCTGTCCATGTGATCACTTTGCCAACGGAACCGGTGGCAAAGACTGTCTGCTCGGGGTTAACGGGGATTTTGTTTTCGACATCGGCATATCCGTAGCCTTTGGCAAAGAACAACTGCCCGTCCTTGACGACCGCGACGGCGGCACCGGCGATGTGGCGCTCGGCCATGTCCTTTGCGAACAGGCCGTCCAGGAACGCTTCCATCTCCCCCGCGTCGGTGGGGCCTTGCACCTGCGCTGGCGTCGAGACGACAGGGCGATCCGCGGCGCTGCCGTTGCGCCCGGCCAGGGCTGGCGTCGCAACTGTCAGCAGCAGCGCCAGGGTCAACAGGATGGCGACAATCTTCGTCGGTGTCATGGGATTGCTCCTCATCGGTATTTATATCTCCTTCGTGGTGTGTGAGTGTTCAGGATTTGTCCCGCCCTCGTTTCACGCGGCGGGCCTGTACGATCCGCATTCTATGACCGCGCGCAAAAAAAAGAACCACATATCCATGTGGTTCTGCGTCGGGCAAATATGTGGTTTTGCAGATGTGGGAGTCAGATCAACCCCATCTCCCTGGCTCGCTCCATGGCCTGCACCCGCTTGTTGACCATCAGCTTGCCGTAGACGTGCTTGACGTGAAACTGCACGGTGTTCAGGCTGAGGAAGAGCTGCTGGCCGATCTCTTTGTAACTCTGCCCGGCGGCCAGCAACCGGAGCACGTCAAGCTCCCGGTCGCTCAGCCGTTCCCCATCCACCTGGACGACCGCGCCCCCGCCGGCGGCGCGGCTGAGCTCACCGAAGCCCGCGCCCGGCAGGGCCGCCAACAAACGCCGGACGAGGGCGGAGAGGGCGCCGTCCCCGGCGCGCAGTTCCGGGGCTTCCAGCAGCGGGCGCAACAGGTCGCCGTCGTCCAAAAAGAGGCGCACGTAGCCCCGCGACGCGGCCGCGGCCAACGCCATCCCCAGCCGCCGCCGCGCCTCCTCCGCCCGTCCCTCCACCCGGTAGAGCACGGCCTGCGTCGTCCAGATTTGCGCCAGCCAGCCGGTCAGCCCCTGCGCTTCGGCGAAGGTCTCCTGGCGGGCCAGATAGGCGTGGACATCGGCCAGCGGCTCGGCCTGCGCCGTGCGCGCCAGTCTGGCCCGGACGTGGGCCGCGCAGAGGTAGGCCTGAAAATAGAAGCGGCGCAGGGGATCCAGGCTGGCCACCGCGGGCAGGGCGTCGAAGCGAAGCCGCGAACGCGCCAGCCAGCGCCGCGCTTCCTCCGGGCCAAACGCATCGGGTACCCAACAGGTCCCCGACAGGCGATGGCGCAGGGCCTCCGCGTAGAGGGCGATCTCCGGCCGGGTCTCCGCCAGCAGTCCCAGGCTCTCCGCCATCCCCGCCTGGTCGCCCCGGATGCAGCGCAGCCGCGCCAGGGCGGCATGGCCCTCCACGTAGGCCTCGTACTCCCCGGTGTGGCGAATCAGGCTCAGGCCGTGGGTCAATTCCTGCTCCGCCTCGGCCAGACGATCTTCTTCCAGAAAGATGGCGCCCTGGGCGATGTGCAGCGCGCCGATGGGCGGGAAGCGTTGCCCGGCCAGCAGGCGGTTGAAGCGGGCGATGTTCGTCTCGCACGATTGCAGGGCCTGGCGCGGCTGCCCTTTGGCCAGGGCCAGCCCGACCAGGTTGATCGGCCCGTAGATGGCGGCGTAATAATTCCCGCCGGCCATCCCCTCTGCGAACGCCTGCCGGAAGGCCTGCTCGGCCGCGGGCAGATCCGCCATCGTCAAATACCCGTGGCCGATGCCCAGGGCGTTGACGCTGCGGATCGCCCTTTCGCCCGCGGGCAGCAGCCGCTGCGCCCGCTGCGCGGTCTCGATCACGGTCTCTGGCGCTGCGTCGGCCTGCGCCGGCGTTTGCATCAGATAAGCCTGGATGCTGGCGATATGCCCGGTCACCCGTTCGGCCAGCGCCGCATCCACATCCGGGCGGTTCAGCGCCTCGGCCGCCGCGTGCAGCGCCTGCGCCAGATCGTCCATGCGCGTCTGCCGTTGCAGCAGGGCCAGCGCCCAGGCCCGGTTCACGCACATCATGGGAGAAGCGTGCAGCAGCGACTCCGGCAGCCTGTCGAACCACCCCGCCACCGTCGCCACCTCGCCCTGATAGAGCATGGGCATGGCGTGGCGTTCGATCAGCCGGGACACCTGATCGCCGCGCGAACTTCGGAAGGCGTGCTCAACCGCTTTGGGGATGAAGCCGTGCGCCTCGTACCAGCCGGCGGCGCGCTCGTGCAGCTCGTCCACCCCACCCGGCTCGGCTTGCAGGAGCTGATTCTTGAGCAGCTCGCCGAACAGGGCGTGGTAGCGATACCAGGTGCGCTCCTCGTCCAGCGCCACCAGGAAGAGGTTGCTGCTTTCCAGGTCTTGCAGCGTTTTGCGGCCCGCCGCCTGGCCGGTCACAGCTTCGCACAGGGAGGCCGAAAGCTGGTCGAGGATGGATGTGCGGCGCAGAAAAACCCGCACTTCTTCCGGCTGGCTGGCCAGCACTTCCTCGATCAGATAGTCCAGGATGTGGCGGTGCGTGCCCCGAAACCCCTCCACGAAACGGGCGGGGTCTTCGCTCTCTTTCAGCGACAGGGCCGCCAGTTGCAGGCCGGCCGCCCACCCCTCCGTGCGGCCGCGCAGGGTCTCCATCTGCCTTTGGGAGAGGGTGACGCCCATCACTTTGGCGAAGAAAGCGCTGGCCTCATCGAGGGAAAAGCTCAGGTCTGCCGCCCGGATCTCCGTGAGCTGGTTGCGCGCCCGCAGCCGCGTCAACGGCAGGCTGGGGTCCTCGCGCGTGGCGATGACCAGATGCAGCCGGGGGATGTTCTGGCTGAGCAGCGCCTCGAGGAAGCGATCGATCTGCTCATTTTCGATCAGGTGATACTCTTCCAGCACCAGCAGGATCGGCCGCTCCAGGCCGTGCAGATCGTTGACCAACAGCCCAAGCGCCTGCTGGACATGCACCTCCTGCGCGCTCTCCACCAACTCCAGGGCCTCCTGGCCGAGATGGTCCGCGGCCTGGTTCAGGGCGGTGAGGAGATAGACGAGGAACTGGCGCAGATCGTTGTCGGACTTCTCCAGCGTGACCCAGGCCACGGGGCAAGCTGCCTCCTCCACCCACATGCGGATCGTCGTCGTCTTGCCGTAGCCGGCCGGGGCCGAGACCAGCGTGAGCAGATGCCCCTCCTGCAAGCCGTCGCGCAGCCGCGCCAGCACCTTCTCCCTGGGCACGACCGCGCGCCGCAGGAGCGGTAGGCTGGTTTTGGTGGTCAGCAGCGAGTCAGACATGCAGCAAGCGTCCTTTTCAGCGCGGCACGGAGATCTCGGCGTTGCCGCGCTAGCCGCGGCTGGGGTGGCGGAGTCGGTTCCATCTGTTATGGTCGTGTCATCTCACGTCTACCCTGCAAGAACTGCCTGAAGTCTTTGATAAAAAACCCAAACATTGTGAAATCCACGCCTCTTGTTCCTATTTGTACCTCGAAAAACCACAACTTCCACTCCCGCATCCCTGCAAATTTTACATCGGCAATCCTTCCAAGGTCTGTCATGCAATACACGGCGATACTTCTCTCGGCTGAGCGCCTTATTGCGCATCTCTTGACCATCATCTCCTGCCCGAAGTAAGTAATCATCATACTCAAGTAGTTCATCCAGGAGAGAATCCAGATGAACTTCATTCAGCAGACCCCGATCATAACCACGCAATAGGCGCCTGATCCGAAGTTCTTGTCTGATTACATCTGACATATGGCGACCATTCTTGGAAACATAGTGAATGACTCTATGATTTGCTGATTGTGGAACTCGAATGGCAGTATACCAAGTACCAGACTCTGTCCAGTAGTTTTGTCCGGATCGCAGCCAAGCCTTGCGTAGGTGAGATGCGCTATCCATACTTGTAACGCCCAGGGCTACGAATCGTTTCACGAAGTCAAGTTTCGCCACCCCAAAGAGATGTACGTCAACGTGTGCTACGCTTCTAAGCGTTTTGTAATCATGAATTGCCTTATTTACCGACTCTAGTACTGTCAGAATATAATCACCTGACGAACGCGCCAGACCGCCGAGTGCAATGTGGCGGTAGCCCATTTCCAGTAACCGCCACACTGAGTCTGCATACGAGTTGGGCGACCATCCTTGCGCCGCACCAATCGGACGGAATTGATAGTTCTTTGACCTGTGGCCCTCAAAGAATTCATGTGCTCTTTCCAGAGTGAGGGTCTTCCGTCGCTCGCGTTCATTTGGAGACATTGTGTCGAAAATGAGGTGATCGACCGATACTCCAAAATTAACACCGATACGACTATAGTAATCTAGAACGTCACCTGTATCGTATGGCGGATCTTCCTTATCAAAGTAGCTAAAGGCGCCACAGTCCCCTAGAATCGGGAAACTGGCTGGCACTCGAAATACCTCGTGTATTCCTCTGCGATTGATCTGAGCAGAGCGAGATTTCCCTTTCTCCACTACTGCCCGGCTTACTAGCAACCCATCATAGGGCGGGACCTCAAAGACCTCATGGGCATAACGATCATTGTCAATGTTTCGGCCAGTTGCGAATTCATCCCTGACAAAATCAAAGGCGGGATCAATTCGATCATCCCAATCTGGTAGAAAGTATTTCAACGAATTAGCTGATGACATATTTTTGAATGCCAGGGTCACGGGGCTGAAGGCGCCCCACGATATCTGTTGCCAGGTGCTGGACAGAATGTTCTGAAGTCGCAAACGGTACAGGTCTCATCGCGCGGGTTAGGATTCCAGGTCTGGGTGAGTCGTTGCCCATTGCTCTCTCGGGCTACGGACGCCTCAATTTCTGATACTACGCCATCAAACCGTTGCAGACTATTGTTGACCCCCTGGGGATCTACAAGAACTACGCGTTGAGACCGACTCACGCGATAGGCTAATGAAAGGGGTTGAGGCATCTGCGGCATTCGCGGGAAGGTTTGTCCTTGATCTCGACCTGTTTTCCACCAATCCCGTACCTGGTCGATCCAGGGTGCCAGTTGTTGTTGCCACTGGCGTTTGCTTTGAGGCCACGCCCGCAATGCTTGTTCATCGGCGCCGCGTGGAGGCAAGTCCGTACTTGCTCCACTTGTAGCAAACACTTCACCATAAAGCCGATCCATGTCTTCCATACCCGGAGCGAGTTCGTTCAAATAGAGTAGAATGCCACTGCGGACTTGAGCAGCGCCGGGCTGTTGTCCCCTAAGCCAGGCATAGGTCAAGACCTGCCACTGTTGATAGTTCCACGTCTGATCGCTAGGCCTCCGCATGCCCTTATAGTCAACTACAACCTCATAGACCTGGCTGGAAATCGCTTGAAGCACTGCATCTACAATTGGATTGGGATTCGTTGCCGCTGACAACTGAACTGATGTGATGACATCAACTATACCCTCTACTTCATAGTAGTTACTTTGACGGATGGTGGTTGTACCGGGCGGCATTAGTCGAATACCCTTGAGGCGGACCTCGGCTTCCGAAATCAAGGGAAACAAGTAAGTCCCCCACGTATTGATTGAAACAAATGCGCGCTCAATCGCGATACCGAGCAACTGATACCGCTGAAAGTAGATGCCTCGAGCGGCAAGCCGGCGAATGATCAAATCTACAATTGGTGTGATTTGTGTGTCAGACCACGGTAAAGACGAGTTGCCGGATTGCCATGCCCGGTATGCCTCTTCCATGACACCGTGAATAAACTGGCCAAACCACAGTTGAACTGGTTTGGAGGGAGGTAACGCCCCTCTATTCTCATACCTATACTGGAGTCCGCAATTCAGATAGGCCAGCAGGTCGCCCGTCAGGCTGTAAGCTGGAACTGCATATGGACTAGGGCGCACAGAAAGTGTCATAGAGTTGCTCCTTTACAGATAGACAATGCCTGGCAATCCCCGCCAGGGCCACTGACGGTCTCGCCTCCATCCGGTGGCCACATTGGGAATTTGTCCCGGACCTTGATTTCTTTCTCCCAAGCCCACTAATATCAAGACATCTTGCGGTCGGCTAAAAGCAACAAAATATTGCCGAACAAGGTCATCAAAGGCACGACCAATCGTAGGGCGAGAGGGGCGCCCCAGTGGAGAGAAGGGCCTCAGAACGTCCTCAAGAATGTGAGAGGATGAACCACCTGTTGGAAATCGTTTGAACGCCTGCGTCCAATGATTGGACCTGAAATCGCTCCCCACATCAACAATGACCAGCGGAAACTCAAGGCCCTTAGCTTGATGAATCGAAAGAATGTTAAGCCGATCACGTGGCAACAATTCGATGAGGTCCTCGTCAATGTCAATCGCGCCTGACGCAAGTGGTTCAAAGATACCCCACAGTATTGCCCTGATCGATTCATCCGCTTGTGGCTGATCGCGCTGAATAGTGGCATCATAGGCGATAAATCGGGCCGACTGGGTAATAGTCCGTGTGATAACTTCAAGATAGACTAGCCCTTCAGGATCATCTTGAAAGGTTGGGATCCAGGTTATCAACTCGTACAGCAACTGCATCAAAGGAACTTCACGTGGCCACGTCCCGGCACCCTGAGATTTGCGTGATTGCCAAGCTCGCACGAAGTTCTGGAGCGTATTGTTGCTGCGTGGGGAGCCGGGTGTCTGGGGATTAACGGCAACATATTGGCGTGCGGCTTGTCGCCAGCGGTCAAAGATTGGAGGAATACTCGGTGGAAAGTTAGGTACGCTGCTTTGAACCATCGAGTTGGGGTCTATACACTCCAACATTAGGCCGCAGAGTTGCTCAATTTCCCTGATCTTACTAAATTCCTGGCCACGGGGGTTGAAAACTCTGATCGGATTCGGCAACCCAGCCAATTCATTGCCGATCAGTAACGGCAGGCGCTGATTGCCTCCAGAGCCGTACTCTCGCGGAGAACTGCACAACAAGGCGCAGTCACCAACAGCGCCACTCTTAGGATTCCGGACAATTCGAAACTGCTGAGTGCCTGTCGAAACCGCCACACCATTGCCATTGAACACCTCAGCAATGAATCCTGCAAGATCTCTAGCCAGCACAGCAACATCAGGACGAAACATTCCCAAGATGGGATACTCCAGAAATGAACCGCCGCGTGAAGCTGACAGCGCGGGCTTATTGGGCACACGAACTGGCGCAAAATCGGGATCGAGTTGAACAAAATCGCTATACCATGTGACAATCCTCTGGGTTGAGCGATAGTTGTTGCTCAAGTAGATAGGTCTGGCCTGGAATCCACATTGATTGGCTAGTCGCTGCTGGAATTCAGTAAACAGCTCAACGGTGGCCCCCCGGAATCGGTACAAGGATTGGTCATCGTCACCAACTACTGCAATTGAACCGCCTTTTGCACCTACTTCTCTGGCCAGTGCAAAGTAGATTTGCTCTTGCAGGAGATTCGTGTCTTGATATTCGTCTACAAGGACCACTTGGAGGCTTTGAACGAATCGAGTCAGCAACCCCTTACTCAGACGATCCAGAAATTCCTGCTCTAGGGCGGCAAAGTCCATAACCAAGTCAGTGTTCAATCTGGAAATATAGTCATCAATTACCTGGCGCAGCACAGCGACTCCCGGGTTCTGGGGTGTTTCAGCAGTCTCGTACGCAGCCATGTCAATTTGATCGTGGGCAATTCGGTCCCTCACAGAACGGCAGATGCCCAACATGTCTTTCAGATTTGGCGGGCGATTATCTCCTCGTAGTTGTTGGACATAGTTCTGAAAGTTCGGATCCTGATTGCGGCGTCCATTCCAGAGGCCACTCCGTTGCATCATTGCATCCGCTACAAACTGCTCCAAGGGTATTGGAGGCTGTGTTCCCGGAGCACGGAAGTCTGCCAGAGTTTGTTCCGCGATGCTGTCTAGGGTTCCTGTAACGACCCTGTTAAGATCAAGGCGATCAAGCTGGATCTGAAGCATACTACTTGCAGAACGGCTGAGCAGTGCCTGACGTAGTTGATCGCCCCAGCCGAGGATTCTGGACCGCAATTCTGCAGCGGCCTTTCGAGTAAAGGTGGTGGCCAGGATCGCGGCTGGGTCAACATCATCGACGAAGATTAGTTTCAGAACTCTTAAGGTTAGGACCGTCGTTTTGCCGCTGCCGGGGCCGGCGATTATGAACAAAGACTCGTTGACGGCAGCACGTACTGCATCTTGCTGCGATTGGTCGCGGTCGATACTTCGATTCAAAACAGCAGGATCGGTAACCAATGAAAGAAACTGGGACCAAGGTATCACGACGACCCTCCTGGATAGCAAGGCTCTCTATCATCTAGGGAGATATGATGCAGCCATTTTTTCATCGTCGACATTTTTACGCCAATACCACCCGTTGCATAGATAACTATGTCAGATAAAAAATTCATACGCTTGCTTCCTTCTAGGGATGCTAGATAATCACTGCCTAGATTAACAAAAATCGTACTATAGTGGGTTTGTTCTAGGAGTATATCCAGAGCACGGCTGACCTTAGATTGCAGTGTCAGTGCCCTTTTGCGTGTCATCTTCAGGTTGTAGTTTTCAATAGGTGTGTCAAGCTTTATTAGGCCATACTTTGCTGACAGGATCAAAACATCCAAATTCCCCGGCCAATATCCCTCTCGCATGGCCTTGCGCAGAACTCTGAAGTTAACGCCATCATAGCGCTCGATAGCTGGCAATAGGCCAGCGCCAGGACGCTTGCGCTGCGAACAGGCCAGAATGAGCAGACGTTGTGTTGCCCCGGTGTCACCCACGTTACCCCACCTCTTGCAGACGCACGATCTTCTCTTTTAGCTGCTGCATCAAGCGGTACTCTCCGGCCCACTGCACATACTCGTCGTCACCACCCTGCAGGTCTTCGGCTGCCATGTGCCCAATAAAGTGCTCGGTGGCGACGCCATACCTCCGTTCGAAGGGGAGCAGCCGTTCTTGCGCCAGATTCAGCGCCAATTCCAGGCGAACGATCTCGCCATTCACGGCGGATCGTACCAGCGGCAGCAATTGTTCCGCGCACTCCACTGGTTGAACAAAGATCGTGCTCATCTTTAACATCTCCTACTCGTTGACCAAGAACGGATTGAAGCGGGTGTCATAGTCATAAACATCTATCCCTTCGCGGCGCTTCAGTGCGTTGACAGCGGCATAGGTAAATGGCGTCGCAATAATCTCGTAGACGGATTTGAACAGCCACTGCGCAACGATCGCGGACACTAGCCCTGCTGCCGGGATCGTGCCCCAGAAAGCCAGCGTGACGAACACCAGAGAATCCAATCCCTGGCCGATTAGAGTCGAACTGATGGTGCGCGTCCACAGCCAGCGGCCCCCGGTGGCAATCTTCAGTTTAGCCAGAACGAAGGAATTGGCAAACTCGCCGACCAGGTAGGCCAGGAAGGATGCAACCAGAATGCGCGGAACATAGCCCAGGATGCGCTCGTACGCGGCCTGGCCGTCCCAGAATCCAGCCGGGGGGAGAAGCCCGGCCACCCAGATAGCTGCCACGGCAATCAGATTGCAGAAGAAGCCCAGCCAGATCACCCGGCGCGCCAAGCGGTAGCCATAGACCTCGGTCAGCACGTCGCCGAAGATATAGCTGATTGGGAAGATGATGACTGCGGCCGGCAACACCAGGCCAAACACCTCGACCAGTTTGACCGCCGTGATGTTGGCCGTGATCAGACAGGTGATGAAAATCGCCGTCACGACGATGAACCAGGAGGAATAACGGTTGGCCAATGAAGGATCTCCTTTGCAGTAGTTTGCATGGCTATCTATGATCATTAAACGTAGCTCACGGGCGGCCATCTTCACCCGCAGCCACTGA
>JAANMY010003603.1_pt1 | contig 12651 bp, 11 predicted proteins | sample 7279691 | NCBI WGS metagenome assembly JAANMY01 (sample SAMN14094543, study PRJNA606508) | bioreactor metagenome | isolation source: A lab-scale SPAN reactor treating ammonium-rich wastewater day 388 | place: Ireland: Galway | collected 2018-02-07
TTGTCGGCGACCTCGCTTTGCTTGGGGTCGTAGACCCGGCCCGCGGCCGAGGTGGCGTCGATCCAGATCGCGCATTTGCCGGTCTGGAACAGCGCCTGGTTCTCGTTGAAGCCGTTGCTGACCGCGCCGGGGGGCCCGTATTTGGTCATCAGGTCGACGTAATAGGTGATGGCCTGCTGCCAGGGCTGGCTGTCGATCTGCGGCTGCCAGTCCATGTCGAACCATTGCCCGCCATGGGTGTTCACCAAGGTGCCAAGGAAGGCCATGTTCTCGCCCCAGCCCGGCTTGCCGCGCAAGCAGATGCCGTATTGTTCCTTGGACTTGTCGGTCAGCTTTTCGGCAAACTCGCCGATCTGGTCATAGGTCGGCTGCTCGGGCATGGTCAGCCCCGCCGCCTCGAACAGATCCTTGCGATACATGGTGAACGAGCTTTCGGCGTAGAACGGCGCCGCGACCAGCTTGCCGTCGGCCGAAAGCCCGGCCGCGACCGAGGGGATCAGGTCGCCGTAGTCGTAATCCTCGCCCAGGTCGTCGAGCGGCATCAGCCAGCCCTGCTTGCCCCAGATCGGCGCCTCGTAGGAGCCGACCGTCATGATGTCGAACTGCCCGCCCTTGGTGGCGATGTCGGTCGTCACCCGCTGGCGCAGCACATTCTCTTCCAGGATCACCCAGTTGATCTTGTTGCCGGTGGCCTTTTCCCATGCCGGGGCCAGTTTCTGCATGATGATCATGTCGCCGTTGTTCACGGTGGCAATGGTCAGTTCCTCGGCCTGCACGGCACCCGTCAGGGCGATCGCCGTCGCGGCCAGCAACGCCGTCTTCAGTTTCATCCTTGTCCTCCCTCGGTGAAGCTGTTGCCAAGGAAGCTACGGATTTCCACCGAATGGGTCAATCAATATTTTTACGCGCGAAAATTTTTTAGAAGTCGCGAACCAATAATCAGGCCGAGGCACGCAGGATCAGCCTGCCCTCCAACCGGCGCAGCGGGCTGGACGGGCGCACCCCGTCCTCGATCATGCCGAAAAGCGTCGAGACGCTGTTTTCCGCAATGGAAACATAATCTTGCGCCACCGTGGTCAGGGCCGGCGCGGTAAAGCGGGCCATCGGGTGGTCGTCATGGCCGGCCACGCGCAGCGCCGTGGCGGCACCGCGCCCGACCCGCAGCCCCTTTTCAAAGGCCGCCGCGATCAGCCCAATCGCCATGCGGTCGTTGGCGCAAAGCACGGTATTCGTCGGCAGCTGATGCGTGGGCAGCAGGCGCAGCCCGGCATTGTAGCCTAGCTCCTCGAAGTCCCAGCCGGCCGATTCGGCCGGGATCACATGCGGCTCGAAACCCTGCTCCTCCATGGCGCGGACATAGGCTTCGCGGCGTTCGCGGGCATTGGTGTTGACGGCGGGCATGTCCAAGAAACAGGGCGGCTCACCGCTGCGGCACAGGTAATCGACCATCAGCCCGACGCTTTGGAAATTGTCGGTGCCGACGAAAATCTCGTCCCCGTTCATGTGGTTGTCGAAGATCACCGTGGGAATGTCCGCCGCAAGCTGCCGGATGCGGTCCGAGACGGAAGTGTCCCCCAGGGGCGCGATGATCGCGCCAGCAATGCGCAGGGAATAGAGCATCTCGATGGCGCTCAGCTCGCGCTCGGCATCGCCGTGCGAGCCCAGGACGATGGCCCAATAGCCCGCCTCGACGCAGCGCGTCTCGATCTGGCGGACGATCTCGGCATAGAAGGGATCGACGATATGCGGGACGATGATGCCGATGTTCTTGGTGAACTTGCGGTTCTGGTTGATGGCGAACAGGTTCGGCCGATAGCCGTAGCGGGCGATGGCCTCTTCGATCCGCTCGCGGGTCGAACGGCGGACGCTGGACGGGTCGTTGAAATATTTCGAGATCGTCGGCCGCGAGATGCCGCTGACCGCCGAAAACTCTTCCATATTCCTGATCTTCTGCTCTTCCATGCCGCCTCCCCTTTCGGTTGCAAATCCGAAAGCAATATCTTGTCTCGCGTAAAGACTTATCTTGACAATATCAGCCGCGAAACGGCGAGGGTCAATAGCCGCGATCCCTGGTGCAGCATGGTCGGGAACGGCGAAGGGCCGGGAAGATCCCAGCCCTTGCACGGCGGCGGGGCCGTTCAGGAACAGCAGGCCGCCACATAATCCTGCGCCAGCCGCTCGACCGCCGCCAGCGCCAGATCCCTGGCGCAAGGCCGCAGGCGGCCGGCCCGGACCGCGGGATAAAGCCCGCCCAGATATTGCGCGACCAGCGTCTCGGGCAGGTCCACCCCGTCCAGCAGCGCGAAAAGCTCGTCCACCGCCTGCTCGGCGGCAGGCTGCGGCCAGTAATAGCGGATGCGGTCGCTGTAGGAGAAATGCCGCTGCAAGGCGCGCTCGGCATCGGTGCCGTGATAGTAGCGGTCCCAGTTGCCGGGCGCCTCCAGCATCACCGCCTCCATGGCCTGGCGCAGGGTCCGCCGGCGCCGGCCGGGGAACAGTTCCCCGGCAATGGCATCCAGCCCGTAAAGCGCCTCGCGCAGCACGAAGGTCAGGCCCGGCCCGACCTTGAGGATGGCGAAACCATCGCGGACCAGGGCGGCCAGCGCATCGCGGGTTTGGTAGTCGGTCGAATGCGCCTCGAAGACCGTGCCGGGCATTTGCGCCAGCGCGGCGGACAGGTCGCGCGCCGCCGCGGGGTCATAGTCGATGACGTTGTGATTGCCGAACTCGACCCCCGGCTGCACCACCAGGCCGATGACGCGGGCGAAGGCGTCCTGCTGGCCCGCATCCGCGAAGGCCCGCCGATGCACCTCGAAGGTGGTCAGGGCGGCATCGGGGCTGGTCAGCTCCAACCCCTCGATCTCTTCCATCGCGCCGCCGGGGATCGGAACCTCGGTGCCGATGATATAGACCGGGGCAACGCCGCCCTGGGGTCGCGCCGCCTCGGCCACCACCGCCAGCCGCGCCGCACGGGTCGCGGTTTCGGCATCGTCCAGCGCCACCGGCTCGCCGGCGCAGCCCATGGAACAGTCCAGGTGCAGCTTGGTGAAGCCAGCTGCGGCAAAGGCGCGGATCATCACCTCGGCCCTCTCCATCGCCTGGTCGGCGGGCAGGCCTTTCCACGGGTTCGGGCCCAGATGGTCGCCGCCCAGGATCAGCCGCTCCGACGGGAAGCCCGTGCGCGCCGCGATCCCTTCCACGAAGCAGCGAAAATCGGCGGGGGTCATGCCGGTATAGCCGCCGTCCTGGTTGACCTGGTTGCAGGTCGCCTCGATCAGCAGCGGCAGGGGGGTCGGCAGGGTGCAGCGCATCGCCGCCTCGATCGCCATGGGATGCGCGGTGCAGATCGAAGGGATGCCCGAGGGGCCGTGACCATCGCGCCATTCCGCAATGGATTTCAGAGGATTATAGGTCATACTTCAGCCTTTTTGTTCCGAAAGCAGCGCGTCCAGTTCCGCGCGGGTCGAGGTGCCCTCCATCGGCCCCAGCCGGGTCACGGCGCGCGCGCCCGCGGCATTGGCCAGGCGCAGCGCCTCGGCCGGGTCGGACCCGGCCAGCCACAGGCTGAGAAAGGCGCCGCCGAAGGTGTCGCCGGCCCCCGTGGGATCGACCTCCTCGACCGCCAGCGGCTTGGCATCGACGCGCAGGCCGCGCTGGAACAGGCTGGCCCCGCCCGCGCCGCGCTTGACGACCACGGTGCGGATGCCGCGATCCAGCAGGGCGGCGATCACCGCCGGCTCATCCCGGCCCGCATCGAACAGGAACAGCTCCTCGCCCGAGGGCATGAATAGGTCGGTCATCGCCAGCACCGCATCCAGCGCCGCGCGCATGCCGGGCGCGTCCAGCAGTTCCGGCCGCAGGTTCGGGTCGAACGAGATGGTGCCGCCGCGCGCCTTGATGCGCCGCGCCGCGTCCATCACCATCACGCCCAGCTCCGGCGCCGAGAAGGCCGAGCCCATGACATGCAGGTGGGTGCAGCTTTCGATCAGCGCCTCGGATGCCGCGGTCGGCCGCAGCTTGCCGCAGGCGGCGTGGCGGATGTTGTAGACGAAGGCGCGGCTGCCATCCTCGCGGTAGCGGACGAAGGCGCTGCCGGTGCTTTCGCCCGCCGCGATCTCGATGCCCGAGACATCCACCCCGTCGGCCCGCAGCCTTTCAAGGTTCACCCGGCCGAAATCGTCGTCGCCCACGCGCGAGATGATGGCGCAAGGCGTTCCCAGCTTGCCGACCTGGTCGATGAAGATGGCGGGCGCGCCCGAGGGGAAGGGGCCGACCAGCGGCTGCGCCGCAAGAAAGCCGTTGCCGCGGGTGGTCGCCACGATCTCGACGAGAACCTCGCCGATGGTCAGAACCTTGTTCATGCTCAACCCCGCTTCTGCTTGGCGCGCACGTCCAGCCAGACCGCGACCAGGATCACGAGGCCCTTGACGATGAGCTGGTAGAAATAGGGCACCGACAGCATGTTCATGCCGTTGTTCATCACCCCGATGATCAGCGTGCCGACCATGGTGCCGACGCCGCCCGCCAGGCTGGTGCCGCCCAGCACCGCCGCGGCGATGGCGTCAAGCTCGTAGCTCATCCCGGCATTGGTCTGGGCCGAGTAGAGGCGCGAGGACAGCAGGATCCCCGACACCGCCGCCATCACGCCCGAGAGGGTGAAGATGGCGATCTTCAGCCGGTTCACCTTGATGCCGGAATAAAGCGCCGCCTCGCGGTTGCCGCCGGTCAGATAGGCGCGCCGGCCGAAGGTCGTGCGCGACAGCAGGACATGGTTGAACAGGAACAGCGCCACGACGATCCAGATGATGATCGGCAGGCCGAGCCAGCTGTCGCTGCCGATCGCCGTCCAGGCCGGGTCCGAGATCATCGCCGGCGCGCCGTTGGTCGGCAGGCTGACCAAGCCGCGATAGATGCCCATCGTCGCCACCGTGACGATGAACGACGGCAGCATCAGCCGGGCGGTCAGCACGCCGTTCACCAGCCCCATCGCCGCGCCGGCCAGAAGCGTGAACAGCAGCGCGGGGGCAAAGCCCCAGCCAAAGGCCAGCGCCTGCGCGCCCGCCATGCCCGCCACCGCGATGATCGAGCCGATGGACAGGTCGATCTCGCCCAGCAGGATGACCCAGGTCATGCCGAAGGCGGCGATGGCGACCACCGCCACCTGCTGCAGGATGTTCGTCAGGTTGGCGACCGTCATGAACCGCTCGTTCAGGACGGTGAAGATCACGCAAAGCAGGATAAGCGAGACGAGGATGCCCCCGTATTGATGCAAGGCGGCGCGCAGCTGCTCTCGCCCGGCGCTAAGGGTCGTGTCGGTTGTCTGGGTCATTGATGCGTTCCCGTTGCATGGGCCATGACAAGCTCGGGCGTCAGGTCGCGGCGGGCCAAGGTGGCCCTCAACTCCCCCTCGGCCATGATGGCGATGCGATCCGCCAGCCCAAGCACCTCGGGCAGTTCCGAGGAGACCAGCAGGATCGCGGTCCCCTCGGCGGCAAGTTCGCGGATGATGCGATAGATCTCGAATTTCGCGCCGACATCGACGCCGCGCGTCGGCTCGTCCAGGATCAGGACGCGCGGGCGGGTCAGCAGCCATTTCGCCAGCACGATCTTTTGCTGGTTGCCGCCGGACAGCTTGCCCGCAAGCGTTTCAAGCGAATTGGTGCGGACCCCAAGGCGCTGCACCTCTGCCCTGGCCGCGCGGCGTTCGCTGCCGAAGCGCAGGAAACCGCCCTTTCCCGCAAAGCCGTCCAGCGCCGCCATCGAGATGTTCGAGCGCACCGGGGCGCCCAGGGCCAGCCCTTCCTCCTTGCGGTTCTCGGTCACGAAGCCGATCCCGGCGGCGATGGCGTCTGCGGGATTGCGCAGCCTGGCTGGCTTGCCGTCGATGCGGATCTCTCCGCTCGCCTGGCGCATGCCGAACAGCGCATTCATCACGTCCGAGCGGCCCGAGCCGATCAGGCCGAAGAAGCCGAGGATCTCGCCCGGCCGGACCTCGAAGCCGACATCCCGGAACCGGCCCGCGCAGGACAGGCCCCGCACGGCAATCATCGGCGGCATATCCGCACCGGGCACGGGCGAAAGCCGCGGCGGATAGATCTCGTCCATCCTTCGGCCGACCATCAGCGCGATCAGCTCCTCGATGCAGGTTTCGTCGCGCGCGCGTGTCGCGACATAGGCGCCGTCGCGGATGACGGTGATGTCGTCGGACAGGCGCATGATCTCTTCCATGCGGTGCGAGATATAGATGATGGCCGTGCCCCGCGCCTTGAGCCGGTCGATGATGCGGAACAGGATCTCGGCCTCGGAATCCGACAGCGACGAGGTCGGCTCGTCCAGGATCAGCACCTTGGCGGGCCGGCTGAGCCCCTTGGCGATCTCGACAAGCTGGCGCTGCGCGATGGACAGCCGCCCGACCTTTGCGGTGACGTCCACGGGCAGGCCAAGCTCGCGCACCAGCGCCCTGGCATTCGCCCGCAGCGTCCGGTCGTTGATGAAGCCGAAGCGCGCCGGTTCATGCGTCGCCATGATGTTCTCGGCGACGCTGAGGTTGTTGCACAGGCTGAGTTCCTGAAAGACGATCGCCAGCCCCTGGGCGGCGGCGTCCTTCGGGCTTTGCGGCGCATAGGCTCGGCCGTCGAGCATCATCTCGCCACCCGAAGGCGGATGCACGCCGACCAGGATCTTCATCAAGGTCGACTTGCCGGCACCGTTCTCGCCCAGGATGGTATGCACGCGGCCCGGCCGGACATCCAGCCGCATGGATTTCAGCGCCTCGACGGGGCCGAAGCTCTTCCTGATATCGCGCAAGGACAGCACGAATTCCGCTGGCTGGTTCATCCGTTCAACTCCCCCCGTGGTCACGCCGCAAGGCATCGCCGAAGCCCCGCGGCGCAGCGGTCACTTCTTGACGTAGACGCCTGGGACGATGGGCTGCTTGGCCGGCACGTCCTGGCCTTCGATCACCATCGCGGCGGTATCCACCGCGGTCTTGCCCATCTGGTCGGGGAACTGCTGGATGACACCGGCCATCACCGGGTTGGCGTCCACCGCGTTGCGGGCCTCCTCCATGCCGTCGAAGCCGATCACCTTGACCTGGTCCTGAAGGCCCGCCGACTTCACCGCGACGGCGGCGGCCAGCGCGGCATCGTCGCCGAAGCCGAAGATGCCCGAGATGTCGGGATTGGCCTGGAGCATGTTCTGCGCAACGGCCAGTGCCTCGGCCCGCGTGATGCCGGTCTGCTGGGCGACGATCTCGATTTCGGGATGGGCCTCCAGCGCCTTCCTGAAGCCCTCGACCCGCGCGACGACCGATTGCACGGTCGGATAGTCGATGATCGCGACCTTGCCCTTGCCGCCCAGAACCTCGGCCATCAGCTCGCCGGCCTTGACCCCGCCGGTGTAGTTGTCCGTGCCGATATGCGACGTCACCTTGGCATCGGCAGCGGGTACGTCGACCGTGACGACCTTGATCCCCGCCGCATCCGCCTTGGCGATGGCAGCCATCACCCCCTGGCTGTCCACCGGCGAGATCACGATAACATCGACGCCCTTGACGATGAAATCCTCGACATCGGCCAGCTGCTTGTTCAGATCCTGGTTGGCGATGCTGATTTCCAGCGGCACGCCCCTAGCTTCCGCCTGGGCTTTCATCGCATCGGCAAGTTCGATGTAGAACGGATGCTGCTGGGTCAGCAGCGAGGCGCCGATGCCATCGGCATGGGCCGCCCCGCCCAGCCCGCAGGCAACAGTCGTCAACAGCGCCGAAAGCGCTTTCTTGAAGGTCATGGAGTCCTCCCAGGATATCGATTTCGAGGAGATGGTGCCGGCAAGTCCCGGCCGTCCGCCGAAGCTCCTCCCCCTATGGCGGCTCAGGGGACGCTAGCTATATATTTTACGCGTGTCAAATTTAAAGTTTGTTCGCGAAGATATTTTGCAAGCGCATCAAACCTATCGAATTGATTTCAAATTGTAATAGCGCGAGGCAAGGCCGGGTATCTTCTGGAAGGGTTTCGACCCCAAAGACCTGGCAAGCCGAACAGCGTAAGCAGCAGCCGGCGAATCGTGAAAGGCGACATGGCCTTGCCGGCCTCATCCGGGGGCGGGCAGGGATTGTGCCGTTGCTTGAGACGGCGATGCCGGCACGGCTTCCAGAAACCTCGGCCCGAACGCCCGCGTCTCCGCATCGAATCAAAGGCCCGCGGCCAGCCACCGATGCCCCTTCCCCTCGGCGACCCTGTCCCTGAAGCGGCCTCCCCCCGCCATCATTCCGCCAGGAAATACATTAAAATATCCATGACAAACAACGACAAGACATCCATCTGCGATGCCGGTCGCATTTTCTGCTCCTCCGACTCACGCTTTCATTGTAGACAATCTGCAATCAGGGATTCGGACAGCAGGACGGAAACCATGGCTGCGCAGTCGATAAGACGTGAAACGATGGGGGCCCAGCTGGTGGCCATGCTGCGGTCGGCGATCCTGTCCGGTGAATTCGCGCCCGGAGAGCCAGTCACCGAGACGGCGCTGGCGCTGCGTTTCGGCGTCAGCCGCGGGCCCATGCGCGAGGCGATGCGGCACCTCATCGATCAGGGCCTGCTCGTCACCGTCCCCTATACCGGCACGCGCGTGCTGGATCTGTCGACCGCCGACATCAACGACATCTATTCGATGCGGATCTGTCTGGAAATCTTTGCCTTCGAACAGGCCTGGGACCGGCGCGATGCGGCCTTCCGGGGCGAGATGGCCGAACGCCACCGCAAGCTGCTGGAGGCGATCGACGCCCGCGACGATGTCCGGGCGATCGACGCCGAACTCGACCTGCACGGGCTGGCCTATGAATGGTGCGGCAACAAGCTGCTGCTCAGCAGCTGGGATGCGGTTCGCGGCCGGCTGCAACTTTACTGGGCGGCGCATCACCGCGCCCATGGCATCACCGGGCCGCTGCGCGAAAGCCATGACGACTATATTCGCCTCGCCTGCGGTGACAGCCTCGAGGCGATGAAGAACGAGATCCACAGCCATATGCGGCGCGGTCTCGACAAGACCAAGGCCTTCGTCGAGTCCCTCGACGAGCAAAGGCGGCAAACATCACCCAACGGGAGAACGAAATGAAACGACGGATGTTCCTGATCGCAGGGGCGGCTGCGTCCTGCCTGCCCTATGCGCGCGCCTTTGCGGCGGACAACGATACGCTTTCGCAGGTCAAGGCCAGCGGCAAGCTGCGCATCGGCGTGACCTCGGCCGAGCCCTGGTTCTTCAAGGATCCGATGACGGAGAAATGGACCGGCGTCGGCATCGCCATGGGCGAGCGCATGGCACAGGAGCTGGGCGTCGAGATGGTCCCGGTGGAGACGAGCTGGGCCAATGCCGTCGCGGGGCTGCAAGCCAACCAGTTCGACATCATGTTCGTCCTCGACCCCACCGAAGAGCGTCGGAACGCCGTCGATTTCCCGGATCAGCCGCTGTTCTACTATGCCATGGGGGCACTCGTCCCCGAGGATTCCGCCGTCGCAAGCTGGGCCGACCTCGACACGCCGGAAACCAAGCTGGGCGTGACCCTGGGCACCTCGCTCGACCGCAACGTGACCGAGATGATGAAGAGTGCGGCGATCAACCGCTTCTCCTCGAATGACGAGGCGATCGCCGCCTTCGCCGCCGGCCGCGTGGACGCGGTGGTGCAGTTCCATCCGGCGCTCGTCGTGCAATATTCGCGGCTGAAGATGGGCAAGGTCGTGCTGCCCACGCCGGTCGATCCTGTCGCCACCTCGGCCGGGATGCGCAAGGCAAGCGACGACAGCTTCAGGACCTGGGTCGGGGAAACCTTCGCCAAATTCTATGAAGAAGGCGTGCCGGACCAGATCTTCAGCGCCTATCTGGAAAGCAAGAACATCGACCCGACCGGCATTCCGGGCCTCGTGAAAGAGAGCTGGTAGACCACCCCGGACGGCCCGCCGCCTGGTCCCGTGACCGGGCGCGCCGGCCTTCTTCCCCCCAAGCGAAAGATGTCAGATGGACTATTCCTGGGACTTCGGCCCGGTCATTGCCCGTTTCGACATGCTTGCGATCGGTTTCCTGAATACGATCAAGATCGCGATCGTGTCGATCCTTCTGGGCGTCGTCGTCGGCCTGGTGCTGGTGCTGATGCGGCTTTCGCCGCGCAAATGGCTTTCCTGGCCCGCGGCGATCTTCATCGAGTTCTACCGCAATACGCCGCCGATCGTGCATTTCTTCTGGTTCTTCTATGCGCTGCCGGTGCTTCTGTCCGTCAGCCTCGATCCCTATGTCGCGGCCGTCCTGGCGCTTTCGACGCAATCCGGCGCCTTCTATGCCGAGGTGTTCCGGGGCGGCATCGTCTCGATCGAGCGCGGCCAGTGGGAGGGCGCCCGCGCGCTTGGCATGACCCATGCCGCGCTGATGCGGCGCATAATCGTGCCGCAGGCGATTTCGCGCATGGTCCCGCCCTTCATCGAGCGCAGCTTCGAATTGCTGAAGACCACGGCGCTGGCCTCGACCCTCGCCTATGCGGACCTGCTCTATCAGGCGATGATGGTGAATGCCGAAACCTTCCGGCCCCTCGAAGTCTATACGACCATCGCGCTGATGTATCTGGTCCTGCTGGTCACCGCCAGCCAGCTCGCGCGCCTCGCCGAGGCCCGGCTGACCGCCTATCAGTAAGAGGTCGATGATGAATTATTCCCCCGATTTCAGCGTCGTCCTGGACAACTGGCCCGTGCTTGCCCGCGGGCTTTGGGTGACGATCCAGATCTGGCTGCCCTCGATCGCGCTGGGGCTGATCGGCGGCTTCCTGATCTCGCAGGCCCGGCTGTCGTCGCGCCGCTGGCTCTCGATCCCGAGCCTGGTCTATGTCGAACTGTTCCGCGACACGCCGGTGCTGATCCAGCTGATCTGGTTCTTCTACGCCTTCCCGATCCTGATCGGCGTGCAGCTGACCCCCTTCACGGCGGCCCTGCTGGGGCTGACGCTGAACACGACGGCCTATTCGGCCGAGATCTTCCGGGGCGGCATCAAGTCGATCCATCGCGGCCAGATGGAGGGGGCCAAGGCCATCGGCATGACCCATGCCCAGGCCATGCGGCGGGTGATCCTGCCCCAGGTGGTCAAGAGGATGCTTCCCGCCTTCACCAACCGGATGATCGAGGTCGCCAAGATGTCCTCGCTCGCCTCGGTCATCTCGGTCCACGAGCTGATGTATCAGGGCCGGCTTCTGTCCTCGACCTATTACCGCCCGTTCGAGATCCTGACGGCGGTGGCCTTCATCTATTTCGTGCTGATCTATCCCGGCACCTTCCTGGCAGGGCGTCTGGAAAAGCGCCTCGCGCGGTCGTCCTGAGCAAAGGAAAGGATACCCCATGCAAAAGCCAATTCTCGAGATCAAGGGCCTGCACAAGCGGTTCGGCGACCACCACGTCCTCAGGGGCATCGACTTTTCCGTCGCAGCGGGAGAGCGCATCGCGATCATCGGCGGATCGGGCTCGGGCAAGTCCACCTTCCTGCGCTGCATGAACTTCATGGAAACGCTGAGCGAGGGCGAAATCTGGCTGGATGGCAAGCGCATCGGCACCGAAAGGAACGGCCAGGTCACCTACCCGGAACGCCAGCTGTGCGCGGTGCGCGAACGCGTCGGGATGGTGTTCCAGCAGTTCAACCTTTTCCCGCATATGACCGTGCTTCAGAACGTCATGGAAGGGCTTGTCACCGTCAAGGGCATGGCGAGGGAGCAGGCACGGGAAATCGCCCTGCAGGAATTGGACAAGGTCGGCCTGTCGGAAAAGGTCGATGCCTGGCCCGGCCGCCTTTCCGGGGGCCAGCAGCAGCGCGTGGCCATTGCCCGCGCCCTGTCGATGAAACCCGAGATCCTGCTTTTCGACGAGCCGACATCCTCGCTCGACCCGGAACTGGTGGGCGAGGTCCTGCGGGTGATCAATCACCTTGCCGAGGAAGGCCGCACCATGCTTCTGGTCACGCATGAGCTTGGATTCGCCTATCATTTCGCGACCAAGGTCATCTTCCTGGCGGACGGCGTGTTCCACGAGGTCGGCACGCCGGACGAGGTTCTGAAAAACCCGCGGCAAGCCCGCACGCAGGAATTCCTGCGCCGTTTCGGCGAATTCGCCTTCTGAGCTTCCACATATCAAAGGACACTGAAATGACTCCGCAGAGCAGCGCTTCGTCGCAAAGCTATGTCAAGGATCCGCGCAACGAATCCGTCGAGATCTATGTCAACGGCCAGTTCTACAAGCGCGACGAGGCCAAGGTGTCGATCTTCGATGCGGGCTTCGTCCTGGGCGACGGCGTGTGGGAAGGTCTTCGCCTAGTCAACGGCAAGCTTCTGGCCATCGACGAGCATATGGACCGCATCTTCGAAGGCGCGCGTTCGATCCAGCTGGACATCGGCCTTTCCAAGCAGGGCCTGGTCGAGGAGGTCTGGAAATGCCTGCGCCACAACGGGATGGAGGACGGTGTCCATATCCGGCTGATGATCTCGCGCGGGTTGAAATCGACGCCGAACCAGGATCCGCGCTTCGTCGTCGCCGGCGCGACCATCGTGATCGTCGCCGAATACAAGCAGCCGAACCCCGAACTGAAGAAGAAGGGGCTGAAGCTGATGACCTCCACCATCCGCTGCTCGAC
>JAANMY010003605.1_pt1 | contig 12629 bp, 9 predicted proteins | sample 7279691 | NCBI WGS metagenome assembly JAANMY01 (sample SAMN14094543, study PRJNA606508) | bioreactor metagenome | isolation source: A lab-scale SPAN reactor treating ammonium-rich wastewater day 388 | place: Ireland: Galway | collected 2018-02-07
CCGCCGATCATGAAGAGGATCGAGAACATCGACCACATGAACGTGCCGGCGGTCGGCTGGTTGCCGATCATCGGCTCGTACGGCCAGTTGTTGGTGTAGGTGCGCGGGTCCTCCACCGACCGGTTGGTGCTGGCCGCCCACGAGGTCCAGAAGAAGAACGCGGTCAGCGCGCGGCGGTTCTCCGCGTCCGGCACCGTGTTGTTCTTCATGGCGTAGGTCTCGCGCAGATCCGCGGTGGCCGGATCGTTGGAGAACACGCTCATGTAGTGCGAGGCCACCTGCGAGATCGCCTCGGCGCGCGCGTTGCTCACCGTGATGTCGCCGGTGGCCGGGTCGTAGGTGTTGGTCCGCATCTCGGGCTTGATGCGCGCGTGGATGCGGGCCTGGCCGGCCTCGTCCAGCGAGGCGTAGGGCTCGGCGGTCTCGGCGCGGGCGTCGAGTTCGGCCAGAGCCACGGCCTCGCGGTGCAGCCAGTCGGCCGACCAGTCGGGCGCGATCAGGGCGCCGTGGCCCCAGATCGAACCGAGCTGCTGGCCGCCGATGCTCTGCCAGACCTGGCGGCCCTTGTCGATGTCGGCCTGGGTGTAGAGCACCTGGCCGTTGGCGGCCACGACGCGTTTGGGAATGGGGGGCGCGGTCTGGTGCAGGTCCGCGCCCAGCCACAGCATCACGGCGAAGCTCGCGATCAGCAGCGATGCGAGCCCCAGCCAGAGTTTCTTGGTGGTGGACATGATGGTGAACCCTCCTTTGGGTGTCGCCATCGTCGTCGCGGGGGGCGGGAGTGTCGCTGACTCAGGTCAAGCATGCCGCCCCGCCGGCCGGCTCACTCGCGCAGCACGTCGCGCGCCATGTCCTGCAGGCGCGGCATGTCGAGGATCTCGAACTCGCGGCGGTCCACGCTCAAGGCGCCATCGGCCTGCAGGCGGCGCAGCACGCGGCTCACCGTTTCCGGCGCCAGGCCCAGGTAGTTGGCGATGTCGGTGCGCGCCATCGCCAGCTGGAAGCGCTGCGCCGAATAGCCGCGCTGCGCATAACGGCGCGACAGCGACACCAGGAAGGCGGCCATGCGCTCGTCGGCGCTGAAATCGCCGGCCAGCAGGTTGGCCTTGCCGATGTCCGCCGACAGCAGGCGGAACAGCTGCGCCTGCAGGCCGGGCATGCGGGTGGCCAGCATCGCCATCTTGGGGAAGGAGAAGTTGCACAGCATCACGGTGTTGAGCGCGACCGCGTTGCAGGGATAACGCTCGCCGTGGATCGCGTTGAGGCCGATCACCTCGCCGGGCAGATAGAAGCCCAGCACCTTCTCGCGGCCGTGGGTGTCGATGACGTAGGTCTTGACCATGCCGGCGCGCACCGCGGCGATGGCGTTGAACGGGTCGCCCTCGCGGAACAGCAGCGTGCCCTCGGCGAACGGGCCGATGTGCTCGACCAGCACGTGCAGGTCGTGCAGGTCCGACTTGTCGTAGCCCTGCGACAGGCAGGCGCTGGAGAACGCGCAGGTGCTGCAGAAATGCAGCGCGTCGCCATCGTCGGCCATGCCCGGGTTGGCGCGTGGCGTCTTGAGTGCGCGCGTCATGCGGGCGCCTTCCGGCGGACTCGGCTCAGATCGCCTTCGAGAAGCGGGGCTGGGCGGGCGCGGCGGCGAGATAGGCATCGAAACACATCGCAATGATACGCAGCAGGTACCGTCCGCGCGACGTGACCTGGATCACGTCGGGTTTCATCGTCACCAGGCCGTCGTCCTGCAGCGGCGCGAGGCGCCCCAGCGCATCGGCGAAATAGGCGTCGAAGTCGATCTCGTAGCGGCGCTCGTAGCGCGACTTGTCGATCACGCCCTGGCACATCAGCTGCTGGATCACCTCGCCGCGCAGCACGTCGTCGTCGGTCATGGCGATGCCGCGCCAGACCGGCAGGCGGCCCTCGTCGATCGCGATCTCCCACTCCGGCAGCGTGCGCGGGTTCTGGCTGAAGGTCTCGCCGACGTGGCTGATCGACGACACGCCCAGGCCGATCAGGTCGCTGTCGGCGTGCGTGGTGTAGCCCATGAAGTTGCGATGCAGGCCGCCGCGCGACTGCGCCAGCGCGAGCTCGTCGTCGGGCAGGGCGAAGTGGTCCATGCCGATGTAGACGTAGCCGGCCGCCGACAGCTTGGCGATGGCCAGCTGCAGCAGCGCGATCTTGGTCTCCGCCGAAGGCAGGTCGTAGGCGTTGAGCTGGCGCTGCGGCTTGAACAGCTCCGGCAGGTGCGCGTAGCTGTAGACCGCGAGCCGGTCCGGGCGGATGTCGAGCACGGTGTCGAGCGTCCGGCCGAAACCTTCCAGCGTCTGCTTCGGCAGGCCGTAGATCAGGTCGATGTTGACCGAGTGGAAGCCGTGCGCGCGGCAGGCGTCGACCACCGCGCGGGTCTCCTCGACGCTCTGGATGCGGTTGACCGCTTCCTGCACCGCCGGGTCGAAGTCCTGCACGCCCAGGCTGGCGCGGTTGAAGCCGATCGCCGCCAGCTCGCCGATGTCGTCCGGGTCGACGAAGCGCGGGTCGAGTTCGATGGAGAGGTCGCGGTCGGGCGCGTCGGAGAAGCGGAACTGCCGGCGCATCTCGTCGACGATGCCGCGCAGTTCCGCCGGGCTGAAGAAGTTGGGCGTGCCGCCGCCGAAGTGCAGCTGGATCACCTCGCGGTCGCGGTCGAACAGCGGCGCGACGGCGCCGATCTCGCGCTTGAGCCGCTCGATGTAGGGCGCGCTGCGCGATTTGTCGCGGGTGATGATGCGGTTGCAGCCGCAGTAGAAGCACGGGCTCATGCAGTACGGCACGTGCACGTACAGCGAGAGCCGGCGAGGGATGGGATCGCCGTTGCTGGCGGCGATGGTCTCGCGCAGCGCGTCCTCGCCGAAGTCCGCGGCGAACTGCGGCGCGGTGGGATAGGACGTGTAGCGCGGACCGGGCCGGTCGTAGCGGCGCAGCAGGTCGGCGTCGATGGGCGCGGTCGGGGTCATGGGGAGGGAGACTGCCGGAGGCCCTCGCCCTCCACCTTGACCCGCGTCAATCCGTGCCGGCTCAGCTGCAGCTGGCGTTGATGATGCGGCCGCCGTCGGTGATCAGGTTCAGCCGGCCCTGGCGGTATTCCATGGTGATGACGGCGTCCTTGTCGAGGGTGCGGACGACGTCGGCGCCGGCGGCCTTGCGGGCCTGTTCGACCACGGCGGGCGTCGCGTTCTGGCCGATGTAGGCCTTGGCGGCGGCCACGTCGCAGCGGCCGGTGGGCTCGCCGGCGACCGGCGGGGTGGCGGCGCAGGCATTGGCCGCGAGGGCGGCGGCGATCGGGAGGGTCAGGGCGATGGCGCGCATGGGATGTCCTTTCCGTGGGGGAGCCCGGAGTGTCGGCGAGCCGACGTGGCCGTGAGGTAAACGCGGGCCCTGGCGATGAAGCCAAGGCCGCCTTTCACGGCCGCTGCAACCCGGCTCGGCCAAGGTGGGGCCTCCTTTCCCCCGAGGAATCCCGCCATGTCCGATACCCCCAACGACACCCCGGATGGCGTCATCGGTGAATTCGCCGGCAGCAAGGTGGCCGCGATCTTCCCCGGCGAGGCCGCCGCGCGCGACGCCGCGGCCCGCGTCCGCCAGACGCTGTCGCTCTCCGACGCCCAGGTGCAGGTCGTCACCCCGCGCGACCGCCGCCCCGGCCGCAAGCTGGAACCCGAAAGCCACGGCATCTTCCGCACCCTGCTGCAGGCGCATCTCAAGCTCGGCATCGCCGGGCTGGTGCTGGGTGTCATCGCCTGGTTCGTGCTGAAGACGCTCGGCATTCCCTTCATCGTCAACAACGGGATGGTCGCGCTCGCGGTACTGGCCGCCTTTGGCGCGGTGGCCGGCCTGATGCTCGGCGGCCTGGTCACCCTCCGGCCCGACCACGACGTCTACATCCACAAAGTGCATGAGGCGATGGGCGAGGGCCGCAGCGCCGTCGTTGTCCACGCCTTCGACGCCGACCAGCGCCAGGCCGCCGACGTCCTGCTCAATGAAATGAGTGGCGAAGTGGTTTCCACGCTCTGACGCGGTCCCGCCCGCCCCCGATGCGTGACGCAGCCGGCATCGACCATGCCTTTCGGCAGGGGCCACGCCGCGCTGGCTCCGTAGGATGGGGCGATTGACCCGGAGACCGCCATGAAGCCACGCCTGCGCCCCGCCATCGCCGTCCTGGCGCTCGTCATCAGCGGCGCGTTGCAGGCGAAGGTGCCCGAGCCGCGCGACGTGCCCTACGCGCCCGGCGCGATCACGGTGGAGGTGGATGCCACCAATCTGGCGCAGCGGATCATGCGCATCAAGCAGACCATCCCGGTCGCGCCCGGCAAGCTGACCCTGCTGTATCCGCAGTGGCTGCCCGGCAACCACGCCCCGCGCGGGCCCATCGACAAGCTGGCGGGCCTGGGCTTCAAGGCGAACGGCCGCGCGCTGGCGTGGAAGCGCGACCCGGGCGATGTCTACGCCTTCCACCTCGACATTCCGGACGGCGTGTCCAGCATCACCGCCGACTACCAGTACCTGACGCCGACCGATTCCGCGCAGGGCCGGGTGGTGATGACGCCTTCCATGCTCAACCTGCAGTGGAACGCGGTGATGCTGTACCCGGCCGGCCACGCCGCCTCGCGCATCACCTTCAACCCGAGCGTGAAGTACCCGGTGGGCTGGCAGGCCGGCACCGCGCTCGACGTGGCCGCGAAGGGCGCCGACAACACCGTCCGCTACCAGCCGGTGTCGGCCGACATCCTGGCCGACTCGCCGGTGTACGCCGGCCGCTACTTCAAACAGATCGACCTGACGCCCGCCGGCAAGCGCCCGGTGAGGCTCAACGTGGTGGCGGACGACCCGAAATACCTGGAGACCAAGGACGCCCACATCGCCCAGCACAAGGCGCTGGTGGTGCAGGCACTCAGGCTGTTCGGCAGCGAGCACTACGACCACTACGACTTCCTGCTCTCGCTGTCGGAGCAGATGGCCGGCAACGGGCTGGAGCACCAGCGCTCCAGCGAGAACGGGCAGGAGCTCGGCTACTTCAAGGACTGGAACGCGAAGGACGGCAGCGACGACCTGCTGCCGCACGAGATGACCCACAGCTGGAACGGCAAGTACCGCCGCCCGGCCGACCAGGCCGTGCCCAACCTCAATACGCCGCTGCAGGATTCGCTGTTGTGGGTGTACGAAGGCCAGACCCAGTACTGGGGCAACGTGCTGGCCGCGCGCTCGGGCCTGCGCCCGATGGAGCGCTCGCGCGACACGCTGGCGATGGTCGTCGCCACCTACCGCGACAACCGCCCGGGCCTGGCCTGGCGCAGCGTGCTCGACACCACCAACGACCCGATCATCAGCGCACGCCGGCCCAAGCCCTACCGCAACTACCAGCTGTCGGAGGACTACTACTCCGCCGGCCAGCTGATCTGGCTCGGCGCCGACGCCCTGATCCGCAAGGAGACCGGCGGGAAGAAGTCGCTGGACGACTTCGCGCGGACGTTCTTCGGCATCAACGACGGGCAGTGGGAAGTACCCGCGCCCTACACCTTCGACGACGTGGTCGCCGCGCTCGACGCCGTGCATCCGCATGACTGGGCGACCTACCTGTCCGACCGCATCGAAGGCCGCGTGCCGTTCGCCGACAGCATCGAATCCACCGGCTGGCGCCTCGTCTACAAGGACGAAGCCAATGCCGCCGCCAAGGCCGACAAGCGCGTCGAGGGCGACTTCACCTATTCGCTCGGCCTGTCGCTGGGCAAGGACGGCAAGGTCAACGACACCCGCTGGGACAGCCCGGCCTTCAACACCGGCATCGGCACCGGCATGACCGTGGTCGCGGTCAACGACGCCGAATACCGGAGCGAGGTGCTGGCCGACGCGGTCAAGGCGGCCAAGGGCGGCCAGGCGCCGATCCGCCTGCTGGTGAAGGACTTCAACCGCTACCGCACGGTCGCGCTCGACTACCACGACGGCCTGCGCTACCCGGTGCTGGAGCGGATCCCGGGCACGCCGGACACCCTGACCGCGATCTTCAGCGCCCGGAAATAACTCACCGCGCCGTCACCGGCGGCGTTCAAGCATTTGCCCATGGATGGGAAGAAGACGCTTCGTTTGGCGCTCGGGCTGCTGCTCGGTTTCGCCGTGGCCGCGCCCTGCGCGTGGGCCGCGCCGAAGAAGCCGTCGGCGAAGCCGAAGCCGCCGGCGACGATGGAAGCCGCCGTCGCGCGGCCCGGCAGCTATGTCTGGCAGCCGGAACGCTCGATGGAGGGCGGTGTCGTGATCATCGTCAGCCTGCCCGAACAGCGCGCGCACATCTATCGCGGCGGCAGGCGTATCGGCCTGACCACGGTCAGCACCGGCAGCGAGGGGCGGGAAACGCCACCCGGCCACTTCGAGATCCTGCAGAAGAAGGTGATGCACCGCTCCAACCTGTACGACGACGCGCCGATGCCCTTCATGCAGCGCCTGACCTGGGACGGCATCGCGCTGCATGCCGGGCATCTGCCGGGCTATCCGGCCTCGCACGGGTGCATCCGCCTACCGCGCAAGCTGGCCGAATCGCTGTACGCGGTGACCGACCTCGGCACGCGGGTGATCGTGGCCGACGAAAACGAGTATCCGGAAGTCGTCCACCCCGGCAACGACGCGCCCGTCGACGCGGTCACCGGCGCCTACATTTTCCCGGACGCGCCGCCGCCTCCGCCGCCGGCCGAACCGCCGCGGCAGACCGTGACCGTTCTCGGCGACGGCACGGTGCGGGTGGGCGAGTCAGCTTCGACGCCCGCCGCCGTACCCGCGGCTTCGTCCGCGCCGGACCGGGTCACCCCGCCTGAAGCGATGCCCGCGCCACCGCCGGCTTCGTCCAATCCCAGTGATCGTGGGTACCAGCCGTATTCGGCGCCGGTCACCGACCCGGCCAAGCGGATTCCGCCGCCGCCGCCGAAGCCCTGAATGGGTAGGGATGGTCGGAAGCCGGGCAAATCCGCCCTCGGTTCATCCAAATGAACCATTCAGTCCTGAATGCGCGAATTCGGAATCCCGTCGCCGGATAACGACGTATTAATACAAATCAAGGACTTGTGCGTGTATTGTCCCGCGCATGAAAAGACTTCACGCCGTCTTCATCGCGCTGACCGCTTCCACCCTGGTGAGCTGCTCGACGACTCCGCACCGTGAAACCTCCGCCCTGCCGAAGCCGGTCGCCGCGCCCGTGGTGCAGGCCGATCCGGACCAGGCGCTGCTGGCCCGCCTGCAGCAGCTGGCCCCGTCCGCCGACCCCGGCGTGCTGGCGCTGGCGGTAGAAGCCCGTGCCTGCGCGGTCGCCTCGGGTGAAGTCAGCCCGGATACCCGGTTGGCCGTCATCGACTATTCGCGCGCGTCCACCGACAAGCGGATGTGGGTCTTCGACCTGGCCAACGACCGCCTGCTGTTCAACGAATACGTGGCGCACGGACAGGGCAGCGGCAACAACTACGCGACCCGCTTCTCCAACGTGGAAGGCAGCTACGCCACCAGCCTGGGCCTGTTCCGCACGGCCGAGACCTACATCGGCGGCAACGGCTACTCGCTGCGCATGGACGGGCTGGACCCGGGCTTCAACGACAACGCGCGCCAGCGGGCTATCGTCATGCACGGCGCCTGGTACGCCAATCCGGACCTGATCCCGCGCCAGGGCCGGCTCGGCCGCAGCCAGGGCTGCCCGGCGCTGCGCGAGGGCATCGCGCGCCAGGTCATCGACAACCTCAAGGGCAGCCAGCTGGTGTTTTCCTATGCCGAAGACGCGGCCTGGCTTGAACGCTCGCGCCATTTCGGTTGCCGTGGCAGGACCGCGCGGCAGATCGTCGCTTCGGCCCGCGCGGTGCGCGGCGGCAGCCTGCCGGTGGTGGCGACCGCGGTGCCCTGAAGCATCCGCATCGATCCGACTTCGACGCCCCGCACCGCGGGGCGTTTTTCGTTGCGCGATGCGGCTCCGGTTCAGCGTTTCGCGACGCCCGGTGAACGCACGGCGTCGCAGCATCGAACCTCCCCCCGAAGGAGCATCGCCATGCCGAATCAGATCCAGCGCAACCGCGCCGAGGCCCAGCGCGCCAACGACCCGCAGATCAACCGCGACAACGAACGCCTCGGCGCCGATGCCGAACGCGAACGCCGCGCGCACGAGGAACGTGGCCACGGCGCGCCCGCCGAAGAAGAGGAAGAGTGAATCTCGCTCCACTGGCTGGAACGAAAACGCCCGGCATCGCCGGGCGTTCTCCTTGACGGCGCGGCGGCGGCTCAGGCCGCCTGCACCACCACCCGCAGCGGGTTGCGCCATTCCCCGAGCAGTTCCGCCTCGCGCGCCTTGGCCTTCTCGAAGTGCGCTTCCTTGACGTGGCCGAAGCCGCGGATGTGTTCCGGCACCGAGGCGATCTCCGCCGCCAGCGCCACGTTGCCGCCGTCGAGCGTGTCGAGCAGGCCGCCCACGGTCTGTTCGTAGTCGGCGATCAGCTGGCGCTCCATGCGGCGTTCCGCGGTGCGGCCGAAGACGTCGAACGCGCCGCCGCGCAGGCCCTTCAGCTTCGCCAGCAGGCCGAAGGCGCGCAGCATCCACGGACCGTATTCGCGCTTCATGAGCTCGCCGTTGGCGTTCTTCTTCGCCAGCAGCGGCGGCGCGAGGTGGAAGCGCAGCGTGTAGTCGCCCTCGAACTGCTGTTCCAGCTGGCGGCGGAACTCCGGCGCGGAATACAGGCGCGCCACTTCGTACTCGTCCTTGTAGGCCATGAGCTTGAAGAAGTAGCGCGAGACCGCTTCGGACAGGTCGGTGGAGCCGGGGGCGCGGCGTTCCTCGGCCTCGCGCACGCGGGCGACGAAGCCGGCGTAGCGCTGCGCGTAGGCCGCATCCTGGTAGTCGGTGAGGAAGGCGACGCGACGCGCGATGAGTTCGTCGAGCGAACGCGACAGCCGGCCATCGTCCAGCGGCAGGAAGGCGACGTCGCCGCCGTGCGCGGGCACGTGGCGGAGCTCGTCCTCCTCGAACGTCGCGTCCTGCGGCGACAGGCCGGATTCGTGGCCCTCGTTCGCGGTCGGCGCCAGCAGCGGCAGTGCGTGCGGGCGCTTTTCGGCGGCGGTTGGCGCGTTGCGGACGATGCCGGCGGCCTCGATCACCGCCGGCAGGTCGATCGCCGCGAGGCGACCCCAGGCGAACGCGGTCTTGTTCATCTCGATGGCGGCGCCGTTCAACTCCACCGCGCGCATCAGCGCCTCGAACGACAGCGGCACCAGGCCCTGCTGCCAGGCGTAGCCGAGCATGAAGAGGTTGGCGGCGATGGCATCGCCCATCAGCGCGGTGGCGAGCTGGGTCGCATCCACCTGCAGCGGCTCGCCGCCTTCCAGCGCGGTGCGCACCGCGGCCACGATGTCGGCGGCCGGGAACTGCATGTCCGGGCGGGTGGTGAAGGTGCCGGGCATCGCCTGGTAGGTGTTGAGCACCACCTGGCTGCGCCCGGCGCGGATCTTGGAAAGCGCCCAGTAGTCGTTGACCACCACCATGTCGCAGCCGAGCACCAGGTCGGCTTCGCCGGCGGCGATGCGCACGGCATGGATGTCATCGGGCGTCCTGGCGATGCGGATGTGGGTGGTCACCGCGCCGCCCTTCTGCGCCAGGCCGGTCTGGTCGAGCACGGTCGAGCCGCGGCCTTCCAGGTGGCCGGCCATGCCGAGCAGCGCGCCGATGGTCACCACGCCGGTGCCGCCGACGCCGGTGATCAGGATGTTCCACGGCTGCGCCAGGTCGGTGCGGAACGAAGGCGCCGGCAGCGACGACAGGCGGTCGGCCGCGTTCGCTTTCCTGCCCTTGCGCGGCTTGCCGCCGTGCACGGTCACGAAGCTGGGGCAGAAGCCCTCGACGCAGCTGTAGTCCTTGTTGCAGTTGGACTGGTCGATCTCGCGCTTGCGCCCGAACTCGGTGTCCTTCGGCAGCACGCTGACGCAGAACGACTTCTTGCCGCAGTCGCCGCAGCCTTCGCAGACCAGCGAATTGATCAGCACGCGCTTCTGCGGGTCCTCCATCTTCCCGCGCTTGCGGCGGCGGCGCTTCTCGGTGGCGCAGGTCTGGTCGTAGATCAGCACGCTGACGCCCTTCACCGTGCGCAGCTTCTTCTGCACCTCGTCCAGGTCGCGGCGGTCGTGGAATTCCACTTCCTTGGGGAAGAGGTAGCGCTGGCGCGTCCACTTGGTGATGTCGTCGGACAGCAGCACGATGGTGTGCACGCCCTCGCTCAGCACCTGCTGCGCGATCTGCGGCACGGTCAGCGTGCCGTCCACCGGCTGGCCGCCGGTCATCGCCACCGCGTCGTTGTAGAGGATCTTGTAGGTGATGTTGACGCCGGCCGCGACCGACTGGCGGATCGCCAGCGAACCGCTGTGGAAATAGGTGCCGTCGCCCAGGTTCTGGAACACGTGCGGCGTCTCGGTGAAGGCCGCCTGGCCCGCCCACGTCACGCCTTCGCCGCCCATGTGGGTGAAGGTGTCGGTGTCGCGGTTCATCCACGTCACCATGTAGTGGCAGCCGATGCCGGCCAGCGCCCGCGAGCCGTCCGGCACCACCGTCGAGGTGTTGTGCGGGCAGCCCGAGCAGTAATGCGGCACGCGCGGGAAGTTGGCGCGCGGCAGGGCCAGCTCGCCCTCCTTCGTCTCCATCCAGCGCAGGACCTCGCGGATGCGTTCGCTGTCATGGAACCGCTGGATGCGCTTGGCGATGACGCCGGCGATGCGCGCCGGGGTGAGCTCGCCGGTGGAGGGCAGGATCCAGTCGCCGGATTCGTCGTACTTGCCGACGATGCTCGGCCGGTCGCCGTCGAAGTTGTAGAACAGCTCCTTCATCTGGCTCTCGATGAAGCTGTGCTTCTCCTCGACCACCAGGATGTCCTGCAGCCCGCGCGCGAAGGCGCGGATGCCGACCGGCTCCAGCGGCCAGGTCATGCCGACCTTGTAGACGCGGATGCCGATGTCGCGGCAGGTGGCCTCATCGAGCCCCAGGTATTCCAGCGCCTGCAGCACGTCCAGGTAGCTCTTGCCGGTGGTGACGATGCCGAGCCGCGCGTCCGGGCAATCCACCACCACCCGGTCGATGCGGTTGGCCCGCGCGAAGGCCTGCGCCGCCTTCACCGCGTACCGGTGCAGGCGCATCTCCTGCTCCAGCGGCGGGTCCGGCCAGCGGATGTTGAGGCCGCCCTCGGGCATCTCGAAGTCGTCGTCGCCCGGCAGGATGATCGGCAGCGCCAGCGGATTGACGTCCACCGAGGCCGAGGACTCCACCGTCTCGGCGATGGTCTTGAAGCCGACCCAGCGGCCGGTGAAGCGGCTCATGGCGAAGCCGAGCAGGCCCATTTCGAGGATGTCCTGCACGCCCGCCGGGTTCAGCACCGGCATCATCGCGCTCACGAACTCGTGCTCGGAACCGTGCGGCAGGGTCGAACTGCGACACGCATGGTCATCCGCCGCCAGGGCCAGCACGCCGCCATGGCGCCCGGTGCCGGCCGCGTTGGCGTGTTTGAAGACGTCGCCGCAGCGGTCCACGCCCGGGCCCTTGCCGTACCACATGCCGAAGACGCCATCGACCTTGGCGCCCGGGAAGAGATGGGTCTGCTGGCTGCCCCAGACCATCGTCGCGCCCAGGTCCTCGTTGAGACCGGGGCTGAACTTCACCGAACTCCGCTCAAGATGCTTCTTCGCCCGCCAAAGTTCGAGATCGAACCCGCCCAGCGGCGAACCGCGGTAGCCGGACACGAAGCCCGCCGTGTTCAGTCCCGCAGCAACGTCGCGCAGGCGTTGCATCATCGGCAGCCGCACCAGAGCCTGCACGCCGGACAGGTAGATGCGGCCTTCGGTCCGGCCGTATTTGTCGTCGAGGGTGTAGTCAGGGTCGGTCAGGCCATGCGTCAGGCCAAGGTTGGCCGATGCCGGCGACGAGAGTTCGGCCGTGCTGGTCATGTAGATGAACGAAAACGGGCCGGATTGGCCTCGCACATATATTAAATGAGGGCTGAGACCGCGTCATTTGGACCACTTCACAGGTCTTTTAGACGGGCGTCACAAACTGTTACCATTTCGCATCACGTGTGGGACAGCGCGTTTCGCGTCCTGGCACCGCAATTGCTAGTGCATCACAGAACCAGTAGCGAAGCATGTATTCCACATGTCGAAACCAATACATGCAGGCTGCGAGCGCGCAACGTTTAGACAGGGGTCGCCAGTGAATCGTGGATCGTTGCTTCAGTCGCTCGTGCTGAAACTCGGCGTGTTCCTGTTGCTTGCGCTCTGCCTTGCCACCCCAGGCCTGGCGCAGTCCACGGCCACCAACAGTGCAACCGTATCCGTGCCCACGTCCGGCGCGGTGGTCGACAACACATCCGGCAACAACACCTCCAGCGTCAGCAATGCGATTACGCCTGTCGCGACGATTAGTGTCAATCCGGCGACGGTGCTTGAGAACGGCGCAGCCACCCTGATTTACACCGTCACCCTCGACCGCACCTCCACCAGCGCGACGACGGTGAACCTGACCACGACGGGCACGGCGACCTCGGGCACGGACTACACGGGCGCGGTGACGTCGGTGACGATCCCGGCGGGCAGCCTGACGG
>JAANMY010003609.1_pt1 | contig 12622 bp, 12 predicted proteins | sample 7279691 | NCBI WGS metagenome assembly JAANMY01 (sample SAMN14094543, study PRJNA606508) | bioreactor metagenome | isolation source: A lab-scale SPAN reactor treating ammonium-rich wastewater day 388 | place: Ireland: Galway | collected 2018-02-07
GCCTGCTGGACCGGCTGCTCAAACCCAGTCAGTCCAAAACGGTGGAGGACGCCAAGCTGGTGAGCTACGTGCGCCGCTATCGTCGCCTGCACCCCAAGATCAAGGCCGCCCGCAAGATTTCCCGCACCGACATCTTCGAACTGCTGTTCGGGCCGGACGAGGACGCCAAGCGCCTGGCGCATCGGGCCTTCGATCGTTGTTACCGCAACCACTACGGGGATGTACATCCCATGGAGCCGGCCATGCGGGAAAACCTCGAAACCCTGAGCAACATGGGCATCACCCTCGGCGTCATCTCCAATCGCAGCCGCGAATTCATGAGCCATGAAATCGCCGTGGTGGATGGCACGGGCTGGGCCGATCTGTTCGAAACCATGGTGTGCGGCGATGATGTGCCGAATCGCAAACCGGCGCCGGATCTGATCCTGAAGGCGCTGGACAAGCTCGGCGCCCCGCCCTCGCCGGCATGCTGGTATGTGGGCGACAGCACCACTGACGTGGTCGCCGCCAAGGAGGCGCAGGTCACCTCGATTTTCTACAACGGCGCCCATTGGGATGCGGCCTGGATCGACAAGATCTTTCCTGGAACCGTCCGCCATCCCCACCGCCCCGACGCGGTGGTGGATAACTTGCCGGCGCTGCTGATCCTGGTGCGGCGCTTCCTGGGCGCTGCGACGACTTGACGCAGATCAAGCGTTCGGTACGAATCGCGGCAAATTCACCACCCATCATCCATGCTGCGATGAGTGACTTACAAACAAGGAGGAAATCATGCTCTATCAGGCTTTTTCATCTTTGTGATCGTGTTTCTGGGGGCCTGTTGCTGGCCTAGCGGCACTTCCAGGAAGACGATGTGCCCCTACTAGCCCTAGCCCTAGCGATGGGGCATGGCGCCGGTGGGGTGTTGGGATTGGTCATTCATTTCGCGGCCAGCAGCCTGGAGGCCACGTCCCTGTGGATCATCTATGTCCTGGCTGGCCTGGGAGGCTGCGGCCTGACGGTGTATGGCCGCATCATCGGGGATGGCGCGCCCAAGGCGATGATCCTCGGGCACGGGCTGGTGGCCGTACTGGGTTGCACGGCGCTGAGACTGGGTGTTTATAGCGTACTGACGGCTTAACCCGCTTCCCCGAATCGGGAGGGCTCGGCAGGCGGGCGGGACAGTTGCGGCAATCCCATGACCGGGCGACCCAATTGCAACTGATGCGCCAGCGGGCCATTGCGCGCCACCTCCAGGGCAAATCGCACCGGCTGCCGGGCACAGACGGCACGCTCGTCCCCCGGCAGCAGTTCCTCCCGTTGCACGATCATCCCCCGCTCATTGAGGAAAGCCAGGCTCAGGGGGAGGAGCGTATGCTTCATCCAGAAGCAGGGACGCCCGGGACGCCTGAAGACAAACAGCATCCCCGCATCCGCGGCCAAGGCCGTGCGTCCCGCCAAACCGCGCTCCCGAGCACGCGATGTCCGGGCCACTTCGACCTGAATGGGCACGCCATTCACGGCCAAGGTCAGGCGTGGCAACGCCTCACCGGGCGCCGCCCCCCATGCCGTCCCCGCCATCACCCCCCATATCCCAGCGTACCAGCCACCCAACAGCGCGTTCCGTCGCCGGGAACGCCCGGACGTCGCAATGGTCTTTTTGAAGGTGAGCACCTCACGCCACATCGCCATTCTTCCCATCCCCCTTGCCCGCCAGGAGGCCCGACCCCATGTCGATTCCCGTACTGCCTTGCTATGTGGCCAATCGCCCCGTCCAGACCGATGATCGCCTCCCGGTACGCGACAAATATCACGGCTCGACCCGGTGGGAGGTGAGCCGGGCAGATGCGGCCCTGATGGAATCAGCCATGGCCGGCGCCGTCCAGGCCGCGCCGGCCATGGCGCACATGCGCCCTCACGCCCGCCAGGCCATCCTGCGGCATTGCCTGGGACGCCTTCGGGAACAGGCGGCATCCCTGGCCGCGATCCTGGTCCAAGAGGGCGGCAAGCCGCTGACCGCCGCACGCACCGAAGTCGAGCGGTTGCTCCGCACCTTTGAGCTGGCGGCCGAGGAGGCGGGCCGGCCCGAAGGCGCCTTCCATGACCTGCGCGGCAGTTCCTTGAGCGGAGAGACGCTGGCCTTCGAACGGAGATTCCCGGTCGGTCCATGCGCCTTCATCACGCCGTTCAATTTTCCGCTGAATCTGGTGGCCCACAAGGTGGCCCCCGCCCTCGCCGTGGGGTGTCCCTTTGTCCTCAAACCGGCCAGCAATACGCCCGTCAGCGCGCTGATGTTGGGGGAAATCCTGGCCGAGACCGACCTGCCGCCCGGCGCCTTCTCTATTGTGCCTTGCACGCGGGAGGCCGCAAACGCGCTGGTGGAAGACGATCGGCTGCGCTTCCTGAGTTTTACCGGATCAGCCACTGTGGGCTGGGATCTCAAGGCGCGGGCGGGGAAAAAACGTGTCACCCTCGAATTGGGCGGGAATGCCGGCTGTATCGTGGCGGCCGATGCCGATCTGGAGCGCGCCATCCCGCGCATCGTTCAAGGGGGCTTTGGCAACTCCGGCCAAAGCTGCATCAGCGTCCAGCGCATCCTGGTGCATCGCCCGCTGGAATCGGCGTTCCGGGAACGGCTGCTGGCGGCCGTTGCCGCCCTGACCGTGGGCGACCCGGCGCATGAGCATACGGCTGTCGGCCCGCTGATCGATGAAGACGAGGCGATGCGCCTGGAAAAATGGATCGCCGAAGCCCAAGCACGCGGGGCGCGCGTATTGTGCGGGGGGCATCGCCAGGGCGCCGTCTTCAGCCCGACCGTGCTGGAAGCGGTTCCGGAGGATTGCCCCATCTGGGCCGAGGAAGCCTTTGGGCCGGTGGTCGTCATTCGCGTTTTCAGCCATTTCGATGAGGCATTGGCTATTGTCAATGCCAGCCGTTATGGCTTACAGGCGGCATTGTTCACCGATCACATGCCCCATATCCTTCGAGCCTGGGAAAGCCTGGAAGTCGGGGCCGTGGTGGTCAACGAAGCACCCAGCTTTCGTGCTGATGCCATGCCCTACGGCGGCGTCAAGGACAGCGGGATGGGGCGAGAGGGCGTGCGCAGCGCCATGGCGGAGATGACGGAACCGCGGCTGCTGGTCCTTCCCCACGCCGCTGAGGCTGCGGCGCCGGAGGCTCATCGTTCCATGTAGGGGGCAAGACCGCATTGCCGCCCTCCCGGAAGGCCAGGCGGGAGAGACACCGGGGGTGAACGGGATAAAAAGCCTGGCTGCTTCCGGTTATGTCTGTGGCGGCTTATCACGCAGGCGCATCACCAGCCGGCGGCAGCCTTCCTCCAGCAAATCCAGCACCCGGTCAAAACCCTGGGCGCCGCCGTAATAGGGATCGGGAACCTCCCGAAGTCGACCATCAATCAAGGGTGCCAGCAGCAACTCGGGAATTGCCGTGGCGCCGTGTGGCTGGATCGCCTGCAAATGGGCCAGATTCGCCTGGTCCATCACCAGAATGTGGGTGAATGTCGCGAAATCATCCGGCTGAAAAAGCCGGGCGCGCAGGCCGCTCAAATCGATGCCCCGGGCCAGGGCAGCCGCCACCATGCGGGGATCCGGCGGCCTGCCGGTGTGATAACCATGGGTGCCGGCGGAATCGATCTCGATCCGCTCCAGCCATTCGGGCGCTTCCTGCCGCAACAGGTGGCGAAACACCCCTTCCGCCGCCGGCGAGCGGCAGATGTTTCCCATGCAGATAAACAAGATCCGAGGCATGCGTCCTCCCCTGGTGAGATCGCCGGGCGGAACGGGTTCAGCCCTGCAGCGACTGCTGCCTGAACAAGGCCTCGACCCGCGCCAGATCGGCTTCGGTATCCACCGCCGCCCCCGGCAAGGCGGGCGCCTCAGCCACATGGATGCGCATGCCGCCCCATTGAGCGCGTAACTGTTCCAGCGACTCCTGACGCTCCAATTCGGAAGGCCCCAGCGCGGCAAAGGCGCGCAGCGCCCCAGCCCGGTAAGCATAGATGCCCAGATGACGCAGCCACAGGCCGGGTGGCATCCCCGCATCCTGGGAAAAGCCGCCATCCCGATGCCAAGGAATCGGCGCGCGGCTGAAATACAAGGCGAAATCGCCCCGATCGCACACCACTTTGACCACATTGGGGTCGAGCAGCTCCTCGACGGTCCCGATGGGTGTGCAAAGCGTGGCGACCTGGGCCGTGGGCTGTGCTTGCAGGTTTTCCGCCACTCGCGCGACATTCACCGCAGGCATGGTGGGTTCATCGCCCTGCAGGTTGACCACCACCGCATCGTCTGCCCAACCGCGCTGCGCGACCACTTCCGCAATCCGATCGGTGCCACACAGATGTTGATCCCCGGTCATGCACACCGTCGCCCCAAAGGAACGGGCCATCTGCGCCACCAGCGCATGCTCCGTGGCAATAATGACCTCCTCGGCACCACTGTCCATCGCGCGGTGATAGACATGCTGGATCATCGGCAGGCCGGCAATCAGGCGCAGGGGCTTGCCGGGCAGGCGGGTCGCACCGTGACGTGCGGGAATCACCACCTTGAAGCTCATCGCACCTCCTCCTCGGGGTCCAGGGCGCGAGCTTCCTCTACCAGCATGACCGGAATGCCATCGCGAATGGGGAAGGCCAATCGATCGGCCTTGCAGATCAATTCCCCCGACCCGGAACGGTAGACCAAGGGTCCCTTGCAGACCGGGCAAGCCAGGATTTCCAACAGTTTCTTATCCACGATCCCTCCGTTCACCTCATCCCTGCCGCCAAATCCTTGCCCCGTTGACGCACCCAGGCCAGCACCTTCGCTTCCAGCACCGGATCCACCCGGGCGCTGACCGGCACGAACCAGGCATTCCGCAAGGGGAAACGGGCGCACTTGACCGCATCTTTCTCGGTCATGAGCAGGACCCCATCCGCCGCAAATCGCAGATCCTCGGGGCGGTAATCATAATGGTCTGGGAAGGGGTGTTCCACCACCCTCAGTCCCGCCTGGCGCAGGGCGCCAAAAAAGCGCTGCGGATGACCGATGCCGGCCATGGCGTGAACGGTCTGTCCCACGAATTCGGCCAAGGGTCGACAGCTGCCATCAGTCACTGCAACAACCGTATCGCCGAGGGGCAGATCCATGATGAACGCTGGACGCCCCAGCGACAAACCGCCGCCCTGCACCACGACCGCATCGACCTGTTTCAAGCGCTGGGCGGACTCGCGCAAGGGGCCGGCGGGCAGGCAAAACCCATTGCCCAAACCACGGGCGCCGTCCATGACAATAATTTCAACATCGCGCGCCAGCGCCTGATGCTGGAGGCCATCATCGCACAGCAACACCGTGCAACCCTGGGCGAGCAGCAAACGCCCCGCCGCCGCCCGATCCGGACCCGCAGCCACCGGCAGACCACTGCGTCGCGCAATCAGCACCGGCTCATCGCCCACCTCCCGTGGGTCGCTCCCGGGCGTGACCTGCCGCGGCCAGTGGGCGGAAGCGCCGCCATAGCCGCGGCACAAAATGCCGGGCCGCTCACCCGCAGCCGCCAGCCGTTGCGCCAGATGGATGACCAGCGGGGTTTTCCCGGTGCCACCCACCGTGATATTGCCCACCACGACGACGGGCACCGGCAAGCGCACGGGATGTCGCCAACCGAACCGATAAGGCGCTGCGCGAACAGCGACGGCAAGCGCAAAGAGCGCGCTCAGCGGCAGCAGGGGCCAGGCGCGCCAAGGCGGGCCGTACCAGAGCCCAAGCACCGCGGACTCCAGCCGTCCGCGCCAACCCGCTGGCATCAACCGGTCGCTTCCATTTCGCGGAACTGGAGCCGATACAGTTCGGCGTAAGGTCCTTTATTCGCCAATAACCGGGCGTGGCTCCCCTGTTCGACAATCCGCCCGTCCTGCATCACCACGATGCTGTCGGCGCGCGTCACGGTGGAAAGTCGGTGGGCAATCACCAAGGTCGTCCGATCCTGCATCAGGGCTTCAAAAGCCGCCTGGATATGGCGCTCGGCTTCGGTATCGAGGGCGGAAGTCGCCTCATCAAGAATCAGGATCGGCGCGTCCTTGAACAGGGCGCGGGCAATGGCCAGTCGCTGGCGCTGGCCCCCGGAAAGCAACACGCCCTGTTGTCCCACCGGGGTCCAGAGCCCCTGCGGCAGTTTCTCGATGAATTCCCAGGCATGGGCCGCGCGGGCCGCCGCCTCCACCCTCTCCATGACCTGCGCGGGATCCTCGCCATAGGCAATATTGGCCGCCACGCTGTCGTTGAACAGCACGACCTCCTGCCCCACCACGGCAATCTGTCGGCGCAGATCCGCAAGCCGATAGTCGCGGATGTCGACCCCGTCCACCAGAATCCGGCCGGCCTGGGGCTCATAGAAGCGCGGCAGCAGGTTCACCAGGGATGTCTTGCCGCTGCCCGAACGGCCCACCAGGGCGATGGTTTGGCCAGGTTCGATGGCAAGATCAATCCCCTTCAGCACCTCACCCTTGGCCGGATCGTAAGCGAAACGTACCCTTTCGAAACACACCGCGCCCTTGGCTCGCCCCAGGGGCTTCTGGCCACTGTCCGGCTCGGCATCCACGCCCAGCAGGGCGAAGATGCTGCCGGCGGCGGCAATGCCCCGTTGCAGGGTGGCATTCACCGTGGTGAGCTGTTTCAGGGGGTTAAGCAGACCCACCATGGCCCCCAGGAAGGCGGCGAAAGCCCCGGGGGTCATCGTCCCGGAAATGCTGTCGTTGGTGGCCACGTAAACAATCTCCGCCATGGGAATGGCGGCGATGAGCTGGATGACCGGGTTGCTGGCGGCCTGGGTCAGCGCCCGTTTCATGAGCAATTGTCGATTCCGTTCATTCACCCGATCAAAGCGCCGGGATTCATAATCCTGGGCGCCGAACACCTTGGCCAGCCGCTGCCCCTTGATCATCTCCTCGGAAGCGCCGGTGAGTTCCCCCATTGAATGCTGGATGCGGGTGCTGATGCGCCGAAATCGACCGCTGATCCAGCGGATCAACACGGCAATCAACGGGATGACCAAGACAGCGAAAACCGCCAGCCTGGCGTTGAGATAAAACATCAGGCCCATGAAGCCCACGACCTTGATGCTGTCGCGGATCATCACCGTGACTGCCTGGGTCGCGGCATTGGCTACCTGGTCGACATTGAAGGTCAGGCTGGACAGCAGTTGGCCGGAGGCATTGAGGTCGTAGAATGACGAGGGCAGGCGCAGGAAATGGTCGAATAATTCGGTCCGGATGGTCTTGATCACCCGCTGGCCCACGTCGGCCATGTAGTAATCCGACACGAAAGCCGCCGCGCCCCGCAACAGGAAGAGCCCCAGCACCAAGGGCGGCATCCAGCGGATGATGGTCGGATCCCGCTCCACGAAGCTGCCGTCCAGCAGCGGTTTCATCAGCCAGGCAAATGCCGTTTCCGACAGAGCAAACAGCACCATGCCGACCACGGCGACGAGAAACAGGTGCCAGTGCGCCAGACTGTAACGCAACAAGCGCCGATAGATCGCCAGTGGCGCCATGGAAGCCAGGCGATCGGTCACGGTGACCCCGGCGGTTGCACGGTCTCGATCACCACATCCCGAATACCCATCTGGGCCAGGACATCGAATACCGTCACCACTGATTGGTGGCTGGCGCGGCCATCCGCCCGCACCGCCACCGGGCGGTTGCGTTCCGCGCCCAATTTCTGCTCCAGTGCGCGGCGCAGGGTTTCCGGCCGGGCATTCACCAAGGCCTGATCTCCAAGAAAATAATGCCCATTGCGATCCACCGCGACCGACAGGCCAGGATCCGTGGCCGTTTCAGGCGCTGGGGAAGCCTTGGGCAATTCCAGCCGCAAACCGGTTTGATGCGCGAAGGTGGTGGTCACCATCAAAAAAATCACCAGGACGAACAGGACGTCGATAAGTGAAATCAGATTGACTTCCGGCTCATCTCCGCGCCGCGAGCTCAGATTCATGATGTCGCCACCGGGGCCTTGATCGGCCGCCGCCGGGTCGATGCCCGACTTGGTGGCGCATATCCACCATAGAGCAGGTTCACCAGGCTGATGGAGGCGATCTCCATCTCCACCACGATCTCGGCCACTTGTCCGCGCAGGTAACGATGGGCGGCCAGAGCGGGAATGGCCACAATCAGCCCCGCTGCCGTGGTGATCAAGGCCTCGGCGATGCCATGGGCCAGTTCCGCCGGATTGCCGACCCCGGCGGAGGTCAGCGCGGAAAACATGCGGATCATGCCAAAAACAGTCCCCAGCAAGCCCAACAATGGCGAAATACTGGCAATCGTGCCCAGCGTGTTGAGGTAGCGTTCCAGCTCATGCACCTCATGGCGCCCGGCATCCTCGATGCCTTCCTTGACCGCGGCCCGATCCAGATGACGACTGGCCAGCCCCGCCGCCAGCACCCGCCCCAAGGGCGAATGGCGGCGCAAACGAAGCAAAGCCTCCTCGTTCAACTGATCCGCCTTGATCCATTGCTGAACCTGGGATACCAGATTCGGCGGCACGATGCGCCCGCGGCGCAGACTCCACAGCCGCTCGGCCACAATGGCCACCGCCCCCAAGGAACACAGCAAAATGGGCACCATCACCCAGCCGCCAGCCCGCACCAATTCCCACATCGTATCCACTCCCGTCCGTTGTCGACGGCCCGATGGCCGCATTCTACTTGATCGGCGGCCCTGGCTTCATTCCTTAGCCGGACAGCCCACCGGCGCGGCTTGCCAATAGCGGCGCGCGCGGCACCGATAACCGTCCATTGCGATCGGCTTTCCTGGGCGCAAGCGCACCGTCACCGCCCCCAGCTCCCCGGTGACCGCCAGTGCGCTGCCCTGGCGCGCCAGGCGATCCCGCACCACCGAGCGTGGAAAATCCCAGCGGTTGCCAAAACCTGCGGCAGCCAGGGCCCATTCCGGCGCCACTGCCGTCAGAAATGGCGACGACGACGAGCCGGCGCTGCCATGGTGCGCCAGGGCCAGGATCTCGGCCCGCACATCCATCCCCTGTGCCAGCAAGGCCATCTCGGTCCGGCGGCCAATGTCCCCGGTGAGCAGGATTCGTCCGCCCGGCGCAATGATGCGCAACACACAGGAACCCTCGTTATCGGAGTCGTTGGGCGTGATGCCGGGATGCAGGATCTCAAACTGCACCTGATCCCAGGTCCAGGTCGCGCCGGCCCGGCAGGGGCGGGTTCCGGGGAAAGGGGGTGTGCCACCACTCAGCCAGTCATCCACCGGCATCACCTTCCGTAATCGCGCAGCGCCGCCGCTGTGATCGGTGTCCGCATGGCTGATCACGACTGCGTCCAGACGATCGACGCCCTGGCGGCGCAGATAAGGCTCAACCACCCATTCCACCGCATCGGAAGTCCCCATGCGCGGACCGGTGTCATAGAGCAAGACATGCCGCGCAGTTCGCACCACCACCGCCTGACCCTGCCCCACGTCCAGCATCACCATCTCCAGCTCGCCCGCCCCTGGCGCCGTATCCACCCGCGTCCAGGCCAGCAAGACCAGCAGCAGGCCGATGAGCCGCCCCGGATACCCGCGCGGCGCCAGCATCCAGAGCACCCCACTCACCAACACCAGCGTCGACATCCATCCCAGCGCCGGCAAGCTGGCCGCTGCGCCCGGCCACGCCGCCAGCATCGCCCAGGGCGTCCACAACCACGACAACACGCGGGCGGCCGCCCACAGAAAGGGCGCACCCAGCACGGGATGGGTCGCCGCCAGCAGCGTGCCCCCCAGGATCAGGGGCAACAGCACCAGGCTGAACAGCGGGATCAACACCAGATTCACGATGGGCGCCACCCAGGACAGGCGACCGAAAGCCAGCAGCAGGATCGGCACCAGACCCAGTGTCACGACCCATTGGCTGCGCAGCAGATCCATCAGGCGCCCTCCCCCGCCCATCCGGCCCCGCAGGCCGACATACAGGCAGGCCACCGCCCCGAAGGACAGCCAGGTCCCAGGCGCCAGGGCCGCACGCGGATCAAGGGTCAGGATAAGGGCCAGCGCGCCCAGCAAAATCCGGCTCGCCGTGGCTTCCCGTCGCCACCACACAGCGGCCGTGAGCGCAGCCAGCATCATTACCGCGCGCTGGGTGGGCACGGAAAAGCCAGCCAGCGCGCTATAGCCGAAGGCTGCCGCCAACAGGGCGAGAGCCGCCGCGCGCGGGGCCGCAATACGCAACGCCAGACCCGCCAGCCGCGGCCAGGCCCAGCGGGTCAATCCATAGACCGGAGCGGCGGCCATGAGGATGTGCTGGCCGGAAATCACGGCCAGATGCGTTGTCCCAGTATCGCGGAACACCTCCCATTGCTCAGGCGTGAGCGCCCCCTGATCCCCCAGCGCCAAGGCGCGCACCAACCCGGCCTGGGGATGATCGGCCAATACCCTGTCGATTTGCCCCGCCAGATGGGCGCGCAGATTTTGCAGGCTGAACCACGCCGTTGTCAGGCGGGCATTGGCCGGGTCTTCGCGGATGCTGGCGGTGGCCACGATGCCCTGCTGAAACAGCCAGGTCTCATAGTCGAAGGTGCCGGGATTACTCAGGCCACGGGGGGCACGCAATCGCACCTTGAGCCGCCAGGTTTCACCGGGTCGATAGATCCGCGCCATGCCATACTCCGAGATCCGCACCGTGGCGCCCGCGGGCAGCGCCACGACGGGATTGGCCGTGGACACCACTTCGGCCAGCAATCGCTGCCCCCCATTGCGGTACTGGGGGAAATCGACGATGCGCACGGTCAGGACCGTGACCACGCCCCGGGGCGGCAGCTCGGGACGCTGACCCAGGAAGTTGCCCGCCGACATGCTTGCCCACAGAAATCCGGACAGACCCGCCGCCAGCATGATCCAGCCGCTGGCGCGTGCGCGAATCGCCAGTAGCAGCAGGGGAAGAAGAAGGAGCCCAAGGCCCAGGCGGATCGCCGGGCTTGGCAAGCTGGGAAAAGCCTGGACGGCGAGCAGACCCAGCACAAAGGCCAGGAGCGCACGACCCGTCACCGGGAAGCATCTTCAGAGCGGCTGCAAACGCCCCGATTCCAGCCGCAGCACCCGATCCATGCGCCCAGCCAGCGCCACATCGTGGGTGACGATGAGGAAGCTGGTGCCGAGGTGGCGGTTGAGTTGCAGCATGAGGTCATACATCTGGCCGGCGGTGCGCGGGTCGAGGTTCCCGGTGGGTTCATCGGCCAAAACGCAGGGCGGTTCAGTCACCAGCGCCCGAGCCAGCGCGGCGCGCTGACGCTCCCCGCCGGAAAGCTGGGCCGGACGGTGTTCCAGGCGTGGTCCCAGCCCCACCTGCTCCAATAAGGCCCGCGCCCGTGCCGCCGCCTCTGCAGGCGCCATGCGCCGCAGCAACAGCGGCATGGCCACGTTTTCCAGGGCGCTGAACTCCGGCATCAGGTGATGGAACTGGTAGACGAACCCCATCGCCTGGTTGCGCAAGCGTCCGCGGGCGGCATTGCCCAGCCGGTGCATCGGCTGCCCCATGACTTCCACCTCGCCGGACAGGGGGCGCTCCAACCCGCCCAGCAGGTGCAGCAAGGTGCTCTTGCCCGATCCGGAAGCGCCCACGATCGCCACCTGTTCACCGGGCGCCAATGTGAGATCCACGCCATCGAGCACGGGCACCTCGGCCTGCCCCTGCCGGAAGCGCTGGACCAGGTTGCGGCAGATCAACACTGGCGCCGACTCACTCATAGCGCAGGGCCTCGGCTGGCTCCATCCGCGCGGCGCGCCAGGCGGGATAGAGCGTGGACAGCAGGGACAGCACGAAGGACAACACACTGATGCGGATCACGTCGGTGGCATCCAGCCGCGAGGGCAGTTCGCTGATGTAGTACACATCCGCCGGCAGGAAGTTGAAACCGACCACCCGCTCGATCAACGGCACCAGCGTCTCGACATTCAGGGCGATCAGGACCCCGACCGCGACCCCCGCCAGCGTCCCAACGATGCCGATCAAAACACCCTGGACGATGAACACGCCCATGATGCTCGCCGGCGAAGCGCCCAGGGTGCGCAGGATGGCGATGTCGCCCTGCTTGTCGGTTACCACCATCACCAGCGTGGAGACGATGTTGAAGGCGGCGACGCCGACGATCATCGCCAGAATGACGAACATCACCGTCTTTTCGGTCCGGATCGCCCGGAAGAAATTGGCATGGCGGCGCGTCCAGTCGGTGGCGAAATAACCTGGATCCAGCGTCTCCACCAGCTCCTGGCTCACCCGCGGGGCGCGATAGATATCATCCAGCTTGAGCCGCACGCCGCTGACCGCCTCTCCCAGGGCCATCAGCCGCGCCGCGTCCGCAAGGTGCACAAAGGCCTGAGTACGGTCGTATTCATACATCCCCACCTCGAACACGCCCACCACATGAAAGCGGCGCAGGCGCGGAATCAGACCGGCCGGGGTCAGGTTGGCCTGGGGCACCATGAGATCGACTGCATCCCCCAGCCCGACGCCCAAGGCTTCCGCGAGCGCCTTGCCCAGCACCACGCCATAGCCGCCGTCGGTCAGATCCTCCAGACGGCCTGCCACCATGCGCCGCCCCACATCGGATACCTGGCCTTCCCGCTCGGGCAGAACGCCGTAAAGCATGCCGCCGGTGA
>JAANMY010003613.1_pt1 | contig 12618 bp, 13 predicted proteins | sample 7279691 | NCBI WGS metagenome assembly JAANMY01 (sample SAMN14094543, study PRJNA606508) | bioreactor metagenome | isolation source: A lab-scale SPAN reactor treating ammonium-rich wastewater day 388 | place: Ireland: Galway | collected 2018-02-07
CGCGACAACTGGGAACTGAGCCAGGCGCGCGCGCTGGCGGTGGTGCGCTACATGGTGGACGATCTGGGCTTTCCGGCAACCCGCCTGGCGCCTGCCGGCTTTGCCGATACCCGCCCGGTGGCGCAGGGCGACACGCCCGAGGCCCGTGCCCGCAATCGCCGCATCGAGCTGAAGCTGACCGAACGCTAGGCGCGTGGCAGGCCGCTGTCAGGCGTCGATGGTGCAGGCCCCGTGCCGGGGCAGCTTTGCCGGGTCAGCTTTCCTGCGGGGCGGGCTCGCGCGGCGGGCGGCCGATGATGTCGCGCAGCGCGTCCAGTTCGATGAAATTGTCCGCCTGCCGGCGCAATTCGTCGGCGATCATCGGCGGCTGGCTGCGCATGGTCGAGACCACCGAGACCCGCACGCCCTGGCGCTGCAGCGCCTCGACCAGCGGCCGGAAGTCGCCGTCGCCGGAAAACAGCACCGCATGATCCAGCCGCGGCGCCAGCTCCATGGCGTTGATGACCAGCTCGACATCCATGTTGCCCTTGACCTTGCGGCGCCCCAGCGCGTCGGTATATTCGCGCGCGGGTTTCGTCACCATGGAATAGCCGTTGTAATGCAGCCAATCGACCAGCGGGCGGATCGGTGAGTAGTCCTCATTCTCCAGCAATGCCGTATAATAATAGGCGCGGACCAGCTTGCCGCGCCGTTCGAATTCCTGCCGCAGCAGCTTGTAGTCGATGTCGAAGCCCAGCGACTTTGCCGCAGCATAAAGATTCGACCCGTCAATGAACAACGCCAGCCGGTCGTCCTTGTAAAACACGATTCCCCCGAGATGTCTCGAAACCAAAGTCAGAAAGCGAACTTAGTCCTCGTTGCCCTGGGTGCAAACCTGCCTAGTTCGGCAGGTTCGCCCTCGCAGAGCCTGCGTTTCGCCTTGCAAAAGATTTCGCAATTACCGCAGGTTGTGCCGTTGGCCTTCAGCCGCTTCTGGTTTACCCCAGCCTTTCCGGCAGGTTCCGGTCCCGATTATGTGAATGCGGCGGCGTCTTTCCGCTGCGTCATGCCGCCCGAACAACTGCTGCGCGAATTGCACGAAATCGAGGCCGAACTGGGCCGCAGCCGCGACGGGGCGCGCTGGCAGGCCCGCGGGCTGGACCTGGACCTGCTGGCCCATGGCGATCTGGTGCTGCCCGATGCCGCCGTGCAGGACCATTGGCGCGGCCTGCCGCCGCAGGAACAGCCGCTGCATGTCCCCCAGGGCCTGATCCTGCCCCATCCCCGGCTGCAGGACCGCGGCTTCGTCCTGGCCCCCCTGGCCGAGATCGCGCCGGACTGGGTGCATCCGCGCCTTGGGCTCAGCGTGGCGCAGATGCTGGCGGCGCTTCCGCCCGAGGCGCTGGCGGGGATGCGGCCCGCAAGTGCTTGACATTTCCGTCGCGGGCGCCCAAATATCCGTCCTCGCCCCCTGCACCCCGATTCCAGCTGATAAGGTTGACCGATGGCCCGCGTTACAGTCGAAGATTGCGTCGATAAGGTTCCGAACCGTTTTGACCTGGTGATGCTGGCGTCCCATCGCGCGCGTGAAATCGCCGCGGGCAGCCCGCTGACCGTCGATCGCGACAATGACAAGAACCCCGTCGTGGCGCTGCGCGAGATCGCCGACGAAACCCAGCCCGTGGACGATCTGCGCGAGCGCATGATCGAGGCGCATCAGACCCAGATCGAGGTCGACGAGCCCGAAGAGGACGCGATGGCCCTGCTGCTGGGCGCCGAGATGGACCGTCCCAAGCCCGCCGACGAGGAATCGGAAGAGCGCATGCTGCGCATGATGCTGGAAGCGCAAGGCAGGAACTGAATCCAAAGGTCTTCGGCCCATCATGATCGACGTCGAAGACCTCATCGCGCTGATCCGCAACTACAACCCGCGCACCAATGCCGAACTGATCCGCGACGCCTATGAATACGGGCGTCGCATGCATGAAGGCCAGTTCCGCCATTCGGGCGAACCCTATTTCACCCATCCCGTCGCCGTCGCCGCCATCCTGACCGAGATGCGGCTGGACGATGCGACCATCGTCACCGCGCTTCTGCACGACACGATCGAGGACACGCGCTCGACCTGGGCCGAGGTGGCGCAGATCTTCGGGCGCGAGATCGCCGACCTGGTCGATGGCGTGACCAAGCTGACCAACCTGCAGCTTTCCGGCGCGCATTCCAAGCAGGCCGAGAATTTTCGCAAGCTTTTCATGGCGATGTCGCGCGATCTTCGCGTGATCTTGGTCAAGCTGGCCGACCGCCTGCACAATATGCGCACGATCAAGTCCATGCGCCCGGACAAGCAGCAGCAAAAGGCGCGCGAGACCATGGACATCTATGCGCCGCTGGCCGGCCGCATGGGCATGCAATGGATGCGCGAGGAGCTGGAAGACCTGGCCTTCAAGGTCATCAACCCCGAGGCGCGCAATTCGATCATCCGCCGCTTCGTCAGCCTGCAGCGCGAATCCGGCGACGTGATCCCCAAGATCACCGCCGACATCCGCGCCGAGCTGGAACGCGAGGGGATCGAGGCCGATGTCTATGGCCGCGCCAAGCGCCCCTTCAGCATCTGGCGCAAGATGCAGGAAAAGCAGCTTTCCTTCTCGCGCCTGTCGGACATCTACGGCTTTCGCATCATTACCCGGACGGAACCCGACTGCTATCGCACGCTGGGCGTGATCCACCATCGCTGGCGCGCGGTGCCGGGCCGGTTCAAGGATTACATCAGCCAGCCCAAGGCGAACGGCTATCGCTCGATCCACACCACCGTCTCGGGGCGCGACGGCAAGCGGGTCGAGGTGCAGATCCGCACCCGCCAGATGCACGAGGTGGCCGAGGCGGGCGTGGCCGCGCATTGGGCCTATCGCGACGGGGTGCGCACCGCGAACCCCTTTGCCGTCGATCCGGGCGAATGGATCGCCAGCCTGACCGAGCGTTTCGGCGAAGAGGATCACGACGAGTTCCTGGAACACGTGAAGCTGGAAATGTATTCCGACCAGGTGTTCTGCTTCACCCCCAAGGGCGATGTGATCCCGCTGCCCAAGGGCGCGACCCCCTTGGATTTCGCCTATGCGATCCATACCCGGCTGGGCTCGTCCTGCGTCGGCGCCAAGGTGGACGGCATCCGCGTGCCGCTGTGGACGCGGCTCAAGAACGGGCAGTCGGTCGAGATCATCGCCGCCTCCGGCCAGCGCCCGCAGGCGACCTGGCTCGACATCGTCGTCACCGGCCGGGCCAAGGCCGCGATCCGCCGCAGCCTGCGGCAAGAGGACCGGACCCGCTTCATCCGGCTGGGATCGGAACTGGTGCGGGTGGCCTTCGAACATGTCGGGCGCAAGGTCAGCGACAAGGCGCTGCGCACCGCGGCCAAGACCATGGCGCTGCCCGACACCGACGAGCTGCTGGCCCGCATCGGCAGCGCCGAGATCTCGGCCCATGACGTGCTGACCACGCTTTATCCCGAACTTGCCGAAAAGCGCAGCGAGATCGACGCCCGCCGCGCGGTCGCGGGGCTGGCGGCCGACCAGGAATTCACCCGCGCCCCCTGCTGCAACCCGCTGCCGGGCGAGCGCATCGTCGGCATCACCTATCGCGGCAAGGGCGTGGTGATCCATGCCATCGACTGCCCCGTCCTGGCCGAGTTCGAGGAAAGCCCGGAACGCTGGGTCGACCTGCATTGGCGCGAAGGCCAGCACCCGGCCGCCTATTCCACCATGCTGTCCCTGACCATCCGCCACGACGCCGGGGTGCTGGGCCGCATCTGCACGCTGATCGGCGCGCAGGGGGCGAATATCTCGGACCTGGAGTTCATCGACCGCAAGCCGGATTTCTATCGCCTGCGGGTCGAGGTCGAGCTGCGCGACCGCGAACATCTGCACACGTTGCTGACCGCGCTGGAAACCGAAAGCGACGTGGCCCAGGTCTCGCGCATCCGCGATCCTTCCGCCCATATAAGCTGAGGCGCGGCCGGCATGTTCAAAAGACGCAAGCCGCTGAGCTATGCTCAAATGTGGACCGAGATGTTCTATCCGCGCTCGGGCTGGAAGCGGGCGTCGAAATACGTGCTGCACCGGCTGCGCCGCCTGCCGGACCAGCCGCATCGGGTAGCGCGCGGCTGGGCCTGCGGCATCTTCATTTCCTTCACGCCCTTCTTCGGCTTTCACTTCATGGGGGCTGCGGCGCTGGCCTGGCTGATCCGCGGCAATATCCTGGCGGCGCTTCTGGGCACCTTCGTCGGCAACCCGCTGACCACGCCCTTCATCGCGCTGACCTCGGTGGGGCTGGGGCGCTGGATGCTGGGGGTCGAGGGCCGCTTTACCCCGCACTTGATCTTTGACGAATTCACCCGCGCCGGCAGCGAGCTGTGGAACAACCTGCTGGCGCCGCTCAGTGCGGAGCGCACGGCGCATTGGGACCAGCTTTTGCAATTCAACGAGCAGATCTTCCTGCCCTATGCGGTGGGGGGCGTGCTGCCCGGAATCGCGGTCTCGGTCGCGGCGCATTACCTGACCGTGCCGCTGATCAAGGCCTATCACCGCCACCGCGAAAAGCAGATGGCCGAGCGCATCGCCCGCGCCAAGGCCCGGCGCGACCGCGAGCTGGCGGAAAAGCGCTAGAAGCCCAGCCGGTCGCGCAGCGAATACCAGCCCATGCCGGCGACCAGCAGCGGCCAGCGCAGCGCCGCACCGCCGGGAAAGGCGGGCGAGGGCAGGGCGGCCATGGTGTCGAACCCCTCGGCCTGCCCCTGAACCGCCTGCGCCATCAGCTTGCCGGCAAGATTGGCCAGCGCCAGCCCATGGCCGGAATAGCCGCTGGCCGACAGGCAATTCGGCGCCGGCCGGGCAAAGCAGGGCATGCGGTTCATGGTGATCGCCAGCGTGCCGCCCCAGGCATGGGTCAGCCTGACGTCGGCAAGGCCGGGATAGATCTCCAGCAGCGGCTTGCGCACCTTGGCGGCGATGTCGGCGGGAAAGCGATAGCTGACATTCTCGCCGCCGCCGAAGATCAGCCGCCCCTCGGGGTCGAGCCGCCAGTAGTTCACCACGAACTTGGTGTCATGCACGCCGATGGGCTGGGTCAGCACCTCGGCCGCGCGCGGCCCCAGGGGCTCGGTCGCGACGATGAAATTGTTGATCGGCATGACACGGGCGGCGACATGGGTGTCCAGATTGCCCAGATAGCCATTGCCCGCCAGGATGACATGGTCGCAGATCACCCGGCCCTTGCCGGTCTGGACGATGCTCTTTTCACCGGCGCGGCGGGCGTGGCGGATGTGGTGGACATGGCTCAGCTCGCGGATCTTCGCGCCGGCCGCATCCGCCAGCCGCGCCATGCCGATGGCCAGGTTCAGCGGATGCAGATGCCCCGCGCCATGGTCCAGCTCGCCGGCGACATAGGCGTCCGAGGGCACCAGCGCGCGAAAGGCGTCGCGCTCCAGCGCCTCGATCCGATCATAGCCGTAGTCGCGCGCCAGCCTGTCGATCATGGCGCGGGCATGGTCCAGCTCGGCGGGCTTGCGAAAGGCATGGGCGATGCCACAGGCGACCGGCACCCCGGCGCGCGCTGCCAGATCGCGGGTCAGGCGCTTGGCCTCCTCGGCCATGTCCCACAACCGATGCGCCGCCTCGACCCCGGCCATCCGCTCCAGCTCGTCCACCTCCAGCCGCTGCCCCGAGCCGATCTGGCCGCCATTGCGCCCCGAGGCGCCGAAGCCCACGCGATGCGCCTCCAGCACCACCACGTCGCGGCCCGCCTCGGCCAGGTGCAGCGCCGCCGACAGGCCGGTATAGCCCGCGCCCACCACCACGACATCGGCACGTTCTTCGCCCTGCTGCTCGGAAAAGGCCAGCAAAGGCGCGCGGGTTTCGGCGTAAAGGCTCGGCGGATACTCCCCCGGCCGATCATTGGAAAACAGCAGGTTCATCCCCTCGGCCTTCTTCGTTGTCCAAATACCCATTCCGACGGCGCGCCAAGGCCAGGCCGTGCCCGGCTCTAGACGTTCAGCAGCAGATGCTCGCGCTCCCAGGGGCTGATGACTTGCAGGAACTCCTTGTATTCGTTGCGCTTGACCGCCTGGTAGACGTCGATGAACTCGGCCCCCAGCACCTCGCGCATCGGCGCGCTCTCGTCCATCAGGTCCAGCGCGTCGCCCAGGTTATAGGGCAGCTCGTCCTCGGACATATAGGCGTCGCCCAGGCATTCGGCGCGCGGCGCCTCGGCCTCGGCCAGCCCCAGGTAGCCGCAGGCGAGGCTGGCGGCCAGGCCCAGGTAGGGGTTGCAATCCATGCCTGCCAGCCGGTTCTCGACCCGCCGCGATTCCGGTTTCGAGATCGGCACCCGCAGCCCGGTGGTGCGGTTGTCGCGCCCCCATTCCAGGTTGATCGGCGCCGCGAAATCAGGGACATAGCGGCGATAGCTGTTGACATAGGGCGCCAGCAGCGCCACCGCCGCCGGCAGGTGCTTCTGCATGCCGGCGATGAAATGCATGAAGGCCGGCGTCTCGCGGCCCTGCTCGTCGGAAAAGATGTTGCGCCCGTCGCCGATGCCGACGACCGAGTGGTGGATATGCATGGCGCTGCCCGGCTCGCCCTCGATGGGCTTGGCCATGAAGGTGGCGAAGCAGTCGTGGCGCAGCGCCGCCTCGCGGATCAGCCGCTTGAAATAGAAGATCTGGTCGGCCAGGGCGACGGGGTCGCCGTGGTTGAGGTTGATCTCGACCTGGCCGGCGCCGCCTTCCTGCAGGATGCCGTCGATCTCGAAGCCCTGGGCCTCGGCGAAGTCGTAGATGTCGTCGATGACCTTGCCGTATTCGTCCACCGCGGACATGGAATAGGCCTGCTTGGCGGCGGCGCGGCGGCCGGTGCGGCCCATGGGCGGCATGATCGGCTGGTTCGGGTCGATGTTGCGCGCGACCAGGAAGAACTCCATCTCGGGCGCGACGATGGGCCGCCAGCCGCGCTGCCGGTAAAGATCGACCACCCGTTTCAGCACGTTGCGCGGCGCGATGGGCACCGGGTTGCCGGACTGGTCCGAGACGTCGTGGATGACCTGCAAGGTCACGTCCGCCGTCCAGGGCGCCGCCGTCGCGGTCGAGAAATCCGGCGTCAGGATCATGTCCGGCTCGGTGAAGGCGCCCGAGGGGTTGTCGGCCCAATCCCCGGTGATGGTCTGCAGGAAGATCGAGTTCGGCAGGTAGAACCGTTCCTGATGCGCGAATTTCGAGGCGGGCATGGCCTTGCCCCGCGCCACCCCGGCGATGTCGGCGACGATGCATTCCACCTCGTCCAGCCGCCGCCCGGCGACATAGTCCTGGGCGGCCTGCGGGGTTTCCTCGATCCAATGCGGTCTCATGCGGCCCCCTGCCGGATTTCTGCGCTGAAGGCGCGCGGCGCCTTGAAGAAGGCCTCGATCCGGTCGGCGATGCCCGGCGATTGCCGCGGGGTGCCCATGCGGGCGCGGGCCTGGTCCAGCAGCGGCTTGGGCACCGCGCCGCGGCCGCGATGCTCGATCAGCCCCTGGATGAAGGCGTCGTCGAACTCGGGGTGGGCCTGCACGGTAAAGGCGCGATCCTCATAGACCAGCGCGGCGTTTTCGCAGAACTCGTTTCGCGCGACGATCTGCGCATCCCTGGGCAGGGCGATGACCTGGTCCTGGTGCCAGGCGTTCAGCGTGACCTTTTCGCCGCCGAAATCGTAGTCATGCGCGCCGACCGCCCAGCCGCCGGGATGCTTCGTCACCGTGCCGCCAAGCGCCTGGGCGATGATCTGGTGGCCGAAGCAGATGCCGACCAGCGGCACATGCCGGGCATAGGCGGTGCGGATGAACTCCTCGAGCGGCGGGATGAAGGGATGATCCTCGTAGACGCCATGGCGCGAGCCGGTCAGAAGCCAGCCCTGGGCCGCGTGGACATCCGGCGGGAACTCCATCCTTTCAACGTGATAGCTGGTAAAATCGAAGCCCCGGCCGGCAAGGAGCCGCTCGAACATGGTGTCATAGTCGCCCAGATCGCCGCGAAGTTCCTCGGGCGATTGGCCGCATTTGAGAATGCCGATACGCATGGTGACTGGCCTGTCGGTTGTTCCCCCTGAAGCTAGTCGGGCGCAGCGCGGCCGGCAAGGGGCTGCTGCGGGCTGCCGCTTCGGTAGGGCTGGCCGTGTGGACGAGGGCGCGCTAGGCTGCCGGCAAAACCAGCAGAAAGGATCGGCCATGCCCGGACTTCGCCCCGATGTGGACCCCGAGGGATTGCAGGAATTCTCGGTCGTCTTCACCGACCGTTCGCTCAACCACATGTCGCAGAAATTCCAGGGCGTCATGCGCGACATCTCGGCCACGCTGCGCGAGGTCTATGGCGCCGACGCGGTGGCGCTGGTCCCCGGCGGCGGCACCTGCGCCATGGAGGCCGTGGCGCGCCAGTTCGGCCGCGACGCCCATGCGCTGATCGTCAGGAACGGCTTTTTCAGCTATCGCTGGAGCCAGATCTTCGAGGCGGGCGGTTTCGCGCGCCAGACCACGGTGATGATGGCACGACCGCAGGGCAACGAGCCCCGCGCCCCCTTTGCCCCCGCCGCCATCGAGGAAGTGGTGGAAAAGATCCGCGACACCCGCCCCGATGCCGTCTTTGCCCCGCATGTCGAGACGGCGGCGGGCATGATCCTGCCCGACGACTATATCAAGGCGCTGGCCGGTGCCGCGCATGAGGTGGGCGCGATCATGGTGCTGGACTGCATCGCCTCGGGCGCGATCTGGGTCGACATGCGCCAGACCGGCGTGGACGTGCTGATCTCGGCGCCGCAAAAGGGCTGGTCGGCCTCGCCCTCGACCGGGATGGTCATGCTGTCCCCGCGCGGGATCGAGCGGCTGGAGACCACGGTCAGCGACAGCTTCGCGCTGGACCTGAAGAAATGGCGCGCGATCATGAAGGCTTACGAGGACGGCGGCCATGCCTATCACGCTACGCTGCCGACGGATGCGCTGCTGGGCCTGCGCGATGCGATGGACGAGACGCGCGCCTTCGGGCTCGAGGCGGCGCGCGAGGCGCAATGGCGGCTGGGCGATGCGGTGCGCTCGGAGCTGGCGCGGCGCGGCCTGCGCTCGGTCGCGGCCGAGGGCTTTGCCGCGCCGGGGGTGGTGGTCTGCCATATCGACGACCCCGAGATCTCGACCGGGCGCAAGTTCCTGGCCGCCGGCTACCAGATCGCCGCGGGCGTGCCCCTGCAGGTCGGCGAGGGCGAGGGATTCCGCAGCTTCCGCATCGGGCTTTTCGGGCTCGACAAGCTCAAGGATGTCGAGGGCACGGTGGCGCGGCTGGTTTCCGCCTTTGACGCGACACTTTGACGCTGCGGGCAGGAAATCGCGGCCGGTCCGGGAACGATCTGCGGGTTTCGGGGTTTGCTTTTCCGAAACCGATACAGCCCTGCGAAAGGACAAGATCATGGCGAACCACGAAGCCACCGCCGATGAACTGAAAGCCAAGGCGCGCGAGGCCGCTGACGATGTAGGCCGCCACGCCAGCCGCGCCGCCGACGAGGCCAGCGCAGCCTATGAGACCGCCCGCGAGAAGGGCGCCGAGCTTTACGAGACCGCGCGCGAAAAAGGCGCCGAATTCGTCGAGGACGCCAAGCGCCGCGGCGCCGAATATGCCGAAACCGTCCGCGAGCGGGGCCATGAATATGCCGAGCGCGCCCGCGACGAAGCCCGCCGGCTTTACCGGCAGGGCGAACGGCAGGCGCATGAGGTCGCGGCCCATGCCGAGGAATATTACGACGAGGTCTCGGGCATGGTGCGGCGCAACCCGGCGCAGGCGCTGGGGATCGCGGCCGGCATCGGCTTCCTGCTGGGCCTGATCATCGCGCGGCGCTGAGTCTCGGCGGATGTTCGACTATACCAGGAAACTCCAGCTCGCCCTGACCGACAGGCTGCGCCGTGCCGGCCTGTCGGCCGGCGCAGGCGCGGCCCTGCTGATCGGGGCGGGGTTCCTGCTTGCTGCGCTGTGGACCTGGCTGGCCGATCACCTGGGCTGGGGGGCGCTTGGCGCCTCGCTGGCGATCGGCCTGGGCTTCGTGCTGGTCGGGCTGGCGGTGATGCTGATGGCGCGCAAGGAACGCCATCCCGTCCCCACCACCGACGAGCTGAAGGCCGAGGTCGAGCAGCGGCTGATGCTGGCCGCCGACATGGCCGTCGAAAAAGCCACCGGCGCTGCGGATGCGGCGCTGGAACGTGCCTCGCAAAAGGCCGGCCAGCTGATCGACCAGGCCGAGCAGCGGGTGCATTCGCTGACCGACAGCCTAGCCTACAAGGCGGACCGGATGGCCGACCGCGCCGAGGCGAGCGTCTATGGCGCCGCGCGCCGGGCGGGCGAAAGCGCCGTCGGCACGCTGGGCCTGCCGCCCGATACGCTGCGCCGCGTCGCCGGGCAGGTCCAGGGCGCCTCGCAGTCGCGGGCGGCGGCCGTGGCGCCGCTGATCGGCGCCTTTGCGGTGGGGATGACCCTGGCCTCGCGCCTGCAGCACTGGCGCCACCGCGACGAGCCGGACTGGGAAGAGGCCGAGGATTGGAGCGAAGATCCCTATTGAGGATCGTCCCGCAACCCATTGACAACAAAAGACCCCGCCGCCGGCGGGGTCTTTTTTCCTGTCGCGTCGGCTGTGCCTGCGCTCAGGCGTTCGCTTCGCGGATCTTGTTGGCGGCATCCTTGTCATAGGTCACGCCGGCCTTGTCGAACAGCTGGTCGAGTTCGCCCGAAAGCGTCATCTCGGTGACGATGTCGCAGCCGCCCACGAATTCGCCCTTGACGTAAAGCTGCGGGATGGTCGGCCAGTCCGAGAAATCCTTGATGCCCTGGCGGATCGTCTCGTCGGCCAGCACGTTCACGTCGCGATACTGGACGTTCATATAGTTCAGAACCCCGGCCACGCGGCTTGAAAAACCGCATTGGGGCATCTCCTTGGTGCCTTTCATGAACAGGACGACATCGTCTGCGTCGATCGTCTCCTGGATTTGCTGGCGTGCATCGGTCATTTCGTCCGGTCCTTGCTGAAGCGCCGCCTGGTCGCGACGCTTGCGGTTGATCTTAGTCGGGTGCCTTGGTGGTCAGCGCAAGGGCATGCAGGGCGCCGTTGGGGCCGTCCATATGGCCCTGCAGCGCCGCATAGACGGCACGTTGCTGCTGAACGCGGTTCTGGCCGCGGAAGCTTTCGTCGATCACCTCGGCGGCATAGTGGTTTCCGTCCCCGGCAAGGTCGGTGATCGTGATCTTGGCATGCGGAAATGCAGCGCGGATCAGGGCTTCTATATCCTGGGCTTCCATCGCCATGGCGGATCCTTTCTTTGTTCTGCAAGATGTAGGGGAAGCCCGCGCGGGCCGCAAGATCGACCGGCCTGCGCAATCGCTCCGCCCCGCGGGGGCGGGGCAGATCCACCCGCCGTCCTGCGGGTCCGGTGGCCTTGCTTGCCCGCGGCAGGCGCCGCCGGGATGGCGGCCCATGCCCGGCCTGCGGGCGAATGGAAAAAGGCAGGTCCAGCTTCCTGGCGGCCCCGCCTTGGCTATTGCACCAGGGTCTTGCGATGCTGGGCGTGGCGCACCGCCAGCTTGCGCCCCATCCGGCCCGAGGCCAGAACGCGCGCGCCCACCGGCACCTCATCCTCGGGCCGGTCGCGCAATTCGGGGAAAAGCGCAAAGATCTCGGCCTGGGCCTGGCGGCCGACGGATTTCAGCGCCTCGGGCCCGGTATGAAGCGATTCGGTCTCGGCGCCCTCGGACAGGACGATCTCGTGCTGGTCGAAGAGGAAGTGGAAATATTCGACCGAGGGCAGGTCGTCGGCGATGTCGATGCCGTCGATCTGCAAAAGCTGCTTGGCGGCGACCAGAACCTCGGGCGTGCCGAACATCTTCAGCGCGATCCTGGAACGCACCAGCACCCGGTGCTGGGGCGAGACGACCAGGTTGCGCAAGGGCAGCCCCTTGCCGAGCGCGCCGGCCCTGATGCGGATCGGGCGCAGGTTGGGACTGGCGTCCAGCGCCTTGCTGCCCAGCACGCGCGAGCCGATCCAGCGCACCGGCTGCAAGCCGTTGTCGCTGGTCACGACCAGCATGCCGGGGGTCAGTTCCTCGACCGGCCGCGGCCCCTGGTCGGTTTCGATCAGCGTTCCGCGGACGAAACAGGGAAAGCAATGCCGGTCGGTGAAGATGCCGTGGTAGTCCAGCTCGTAATTGCCGGCCCCGGCGGGAAACGAGACCGAGACGATGGGCCGCGTGGTCAGCGTCTCGATCTCTTGCAGCGAGGCGCCCTTGGGCGGCGGCATCAGGAAGGCGTTGCCGGCGGTGTCCTGCATGATGCGGACCGGCAGGACCAGCGTCTCCTGGCTGCCGTCGGGATTGGCGAAGGTGACGGCGGTGTTCTTGACGACGAAGGTCGAGTCGACCTTGTAGCTGGCGATATTGCCGTCGCCGTCGGCATCGTGGCGGATCGGCTCGGCCAGAAAGCCGAAGGGGCCGTTGGTGCGGATGATGCCGTCCTGGTCCAGGTCCACGGCGCTGACCTCGACCAGCTGGCGCGACAGCGGGTCCGCCTGCGATCCGAAGCTGGCGCCGGCCAATAT
>JAANMY010003615.1_pt1 | contig 12609 bp, 13 predicted proteins | sample 7279691 | NCBI WGS metagenome assembly JAANMY01 (sample SAMN14094543, study PRJNA606508) | bioreactor metagenome | isolation source: A lab-scale SPAN reactor treating ammonium-rich wastewater day 388 | place: Ireland: Galway | collected 2018-02-07
TTCGCCTTGCCGCGCGCCGGAAACCCGCTGCACCGTGTTCCAATCACAGAAGTTGTAAAGTGTGCCATCAGAGCCGTGAAATTCCATGTGATGGGTCTGTCCAAAGGTCGTTGGTTCATGGGCGACCGTAGTTACATGCACCACACCCTGCGCGCCATTCTCAAATTGCAGCGTGACAATCGCCGCATCATCGCCAACCGTATAAGGCTGACCGGAGGAGTCAACCGGTGGACGTGGGACGTTATAGGCTAGGTGACAAGAAACGCTGGTGATTTTGCCATAATACCAGCTTGCCAAATACAGAAAATGCGAACCTATATCGCCAACCGCACCTGCGCCGGCCTTACCGCCGCGCTCATCGAGCGCCGCAACGCATTGATCGCGGCGGCGGAAGCCGCCGAGACGCGCCGCCGCGCGGCCGCCGACCTTCTCGCCGAAGCGGAGGCCCGCCAGGCCGAGCACGAAAAATCCCTGAAAGCGCTGGAAGCGCGACTCGCCGACCAGCGCGAGGCGCGCGGCCGCGCCGAAGGCGCCGTCGCGCAATCCGAGCACGCGCTCACCGAGATCGCGCAGCGCATCCAGGAGCGCCTCGCGGTGGAGCCCGACGGCGCGCTCGCGCTCGCCGAGCTCAAGGAGGGCCAGGAGATACCGCCGCAGGCCGACGTCGAGCGCCGGCTCGAGCGGCTCGTGCACGAGCGCGAGACGATGGGCCCCGTGAACCTGCGCGCCGAGCAGGAGGCGACCGAGCTCGAGCAGCAGATCGCCGGCTACGAGAGCGAGAAGACCGACCTCGTCGGCGCGATCGACCGCTTCCGCCGCGCGATCGCCGAGCTCAACCGCGAGGGCCGCGAACGGCTCGTGGCTTCGTTCGAGGCCGTCAACGCGCATTTCGAGAAGCTGTTCGTCCAGTTGTTCGGCGGCGGGCGCGCGCACCTGCAGCTCATCGAGAACGAAGACCCGCTGCAATCCGGCCTCGAGGTGATGGCGCAGCCGCCGGGCAAGAAGCTGCAGTCGCTGACCTTGCTCTCGGGCGGCGAGCAGGCGCTGACCGCGCTCTCGCTGCTGTTCGCGGTGTTTCTCACCAACCCGGCGCCGATCTGCATCCTCGACGAGGTGGACGCGCCGCTCGACGATGCCAACGTCGACCGCTTCTGCTCGCTCGTCGAGGACATCGCGGGGAAGACCGGCACGCGCTTCCTGATCGTCACCCACCACCGCATGACGATGGCGCGCATGCACCGGCTTTACGGTGTCACGATGTCCGAGCGTGGCGTCTCGAAGCTCGTCTCGGTCGATCTCGAGCAGGCCGAGCGGCTGCGCGAAGCGGCGTAGGCCCGGCCTTTCCATCTGCGCGATTGCGCAGGCCGCGCCGCCCGCGCATTCTCGCGCCATGCCGCTGCGCGCCGCACGCCCGATCGACGTTCCCGTCCACCCGCGCTTCGCGGGCTTCGCGCCGTTCTATCAGCGCGAGATCCTGCCCTGGCTGATCGAGAAGGAAGCGGCCCGGCGCAAGGCCGTGCGGCGCGGCGCGATCGCCGTGGCGGTGACGGTGGCGCTCATCGCCGGCTTGCAGGCGCTCGCGTTCGGCGTTTTCGGGATGGGTATCGAGGTGGCCGTCATCGTGTTCGGCGCGGTGCCGGCGTTCTTGGGCGGCGGCGCGGCGTGGATGTTCCTGACGATGTTCCGCGCCGAGATGAAGGGCTTCCTGCTGCCGAAGATCGCCGAGCGCCTGAAACTCGACTACACCGGCCCCTCGCCCGCATTCCCGTTCGACGCGTTCTACGGCACTGGCATGCTGCCGCGCCACGACCGCCACACGCTCGAAGACGGCATCGCGAGCGACGAAGCGGGCATCCTGTTCGAGGCGGCCGAGGCGAAGCTCTCGGTGCGGCGGAGCACCAAGAACGGCGGCACCACTTACAACACGGTGTGGCGCGGCCTGCTGTTCGCCGCGCGCACGCCGCGCCCGTTCAAGGGGATCACGCTGGTGATGCCGGAGCGCGGCTTCGTCGCGCGGCTGTTCGAGCGCGATCCCGGCGAGCGGATCACGCTCGGCCTCGGCGAGCTCGAAGACAACCTCGAAATCCGCACGACGCTGCCCGAAGAAGCGCGGATGGCGTTGACCGAGCGCGTGATGCGCCGCCTGCACGAGCTTCACCTCCGGCTCGGCTCGGACCGCCCCTCCCTCGCGCTCGCCGGCGACCGCGTGCTGCTTGCGATCCGCTCGAAGAAAGACCGCTTCGAGGGCGGCTCGCTGTTCAAGCCGCTCGACGATCCGGCGCGCATCGAGGCGCTGCTGCTGGAGTTCGGCGACCTGTTCGATCTCGCCGACGCGCTCGGCCAGGCGCTGAAGCTCGAGCGCGCCCGCGCGCCGGCCGCGGAGTTCTCGCCGCCGCGATGACCGTTGCCGGTGGTTTCGGAACCCCCGCGCCTCACCAGGCCTGCGTAGCTGCCAGTGGCGCGGCGCCGAAGCCGGCAGGCAGGAACGGCGCGCGCGCGGGCTTGCGCTTGCCGCCGTCGCGCCACGCGGCCGGCGGCTTGCCGACGAGCCGGCGGAACGCGCGGTTGAACGCCGCCTCGGATTCGTAGCCCACCTGCGCCGCGATCTCGGCGATGTTCTGCCCGCTCTCGCGCAGCAGGCGCTTGGCGAGCTGCATGCGCCAGTTCGCGAGGTAGCGCATCGGCGATTCGCCGACCATCGCCGCGAAGCGCTCGGCGAGCGCGGAGCGCGAGATGCCCGCTTCCTTGCCGAGCGCCGCCACGGTCCAGTCGCGCCGGGGCTCGGCGTGAATGAGCTTCAGCACGCGCGATATCTGCGCGTCGTTGACGGCGGCCAGCCAGCCCTGTTCGCCCGCGGGCACCGTCTCGATGTAGCGGCGCATCACCTCGGCGAAGACGAGTTCGGCGAGCCGCGCCAGCATCGTGCTGCCGGCGGCGTTCGCCGCATGTGCCTCGGTCACGGCATAGCGCAACGTCGTCTCGATCCAGCGGGCGGCTTCGGGCGGCAGCGCGAGCTCGCGCAGCTCGCTCGTGCCCGCCGTCGTCTGCACGCTGGCGGCGCCGTCTCCGACGCGCACGAGCACCAATTGCGGCAGCGCGCCCAGCAGCGGGTTGAAGCTCTGATCGCACTGCAAATAGCCGCAGACCAGGTTCGACGCCGCCCCGGCGCCGCCGTTGCTGAGATGTGCCAGGCGTCCCGGCGGTACGTTCGCGACGACTGCGGGGATCACGCGCAGCGCGTGCTCCACCGGCGGCGGCGGAATCGCGGGGTCGCTCGTCATCACGTGCTGCTCGCCTTGCGGCAGGATCACGAGATCGCCCGGCATCATCTTGATCGGCGGGCGGCCCGGCAGCGCCACCCAGCACGGCTCGCCTTCCACGAGGATGTGGAAATGCGCGAGGCAATCGGCCTCGGGCGCCAATAGCGGGCGCAGCCGCTCGGCAGGCGGCGACGTCACCGACCAGGGCAAATTCATCTTCGCAGTGAAGAACACGCCGCAGGCGACGCGCATGACGCGCAAGGCATCGGCTAGGACATCCATCGGTCCCACCTTTCGTGGTCGGTGCTGCCCTGTCGGAAGACGCCCGCCCCGGCGTCTCGGTCAAGACTCGCAGAGCCGCGAGCATTGAGTCAAGGCGGGCACAGAAGGCATATCGCGCGCCCGTCGTGACGGGCACCTGACTAGCCGAGCCCGTCGCTAACCGTCTGTAACCGTTCTCACATCTCGTGGAGTCTACCTATGGACACGATGCAACCCGCCGTCGACGAAGCGAAGCTCCAGGCTTTCATGGGCAAGCTTGTCGGAGACATGGGCGCCGCCTGGAGCGGCGTGATGGTGCTGATCGGCGAGCGGCTCGGCCTGTTCAAGGCACTGGCCGAGGGCGGCCCCGCCACCTCCGACGAGCTCGCCAAGCGCACCGGCACGGCCGAGCGCTATGTGCGCGAGTGGCTGTCCGCGCTCGCCGCGGCGGGCTATCTCGAGTACAGCAGGACGACGCGCCGCTTCGCGATGACCGCGGAGCAGGCAATGGCGCTGGCCGACGAGAACAGCCCCGTCTACTTCGCCGCCGCATACGACGTGGTGAAGTCGGGCTATATCGACGAGCCCAAGGTGACGGAGGCATTCAAGACCGGGCAAGGCGTCGGCTGGCACGAGCATCACCACTGCTTGTTCCGCGGCGTCGAACGCTTTTTCCGCACCGGGTATCAGGCGCATCTCGCGCAGGACTGGCTGCCGGCGCTCGACGGCGTCGTCGAAAAGCTCGCGCGCGGCGCCAAGGTCGCCGACATCGGGTGCGGCCACGGCGCCTCCACCGTGCTGATGGCCAAGGCGTTCCCGAACAGCACGTTCGTCGGCTACGACTACCACACGGAGTCGATCGAGCGCGCGCGCGCCGCGGCCGCCGAGGCAGGCGTCGGCAACGCCAAGTTCGAGATCGCGAAGGCCAAGGACTTCCCGGGCCGCGACTTCGACTTCATCGCCGCGTTCGACTGCATCCACGACATGGGCGATCCCAAGGGCGCCGTGGCGCACATCCGCAACGCCCTGAAGCCCGACGGCACGTTCATGATGGTCGAGCCGTTCGCGCACGACGACATCGCCGACAACCTCAACCCGGTCGGTCGCCTCTACTACTCGGCCTCGACGATGATCTGCACGCCGGCCTCGCTCTCGCAGGAGGTGGGGCTGGGCCTGGGTGCGCAGGCCGGCGAGGCGCGGCTCCGCGAGGTGGTGACGTCGGCCGGCTTCACGCGCTTCCGGCGCGCGACCGAGACGCCGTTCAACCTGATCCTCGAAGCGCGCCCGTAAGCTCTGGCGGCGGAGGCGGCATGCGCGCCGCCTCCGCCCGCCGGTACAGATTTCACACTATCGCGCGCGGAGCCCGCATGTTCGGATTCGCGCCAAGAAACGAGTCGGAGATTCGAAGGGATAGAGCGTCGTTTTTCATCAACGGAACGGTATTTCCATGTCCGATCGACGCCTTTTCGCTCCCGATTGTCTCGACGCCGGCACCGGCGCGCTCGTCGTCCTCCTGCACGCGAGCCTCTCCAATGCGCGCCAGTGGGGGGCGCTCACGGCGGCGCTCGAGCAGCGCTACAGCACGCGCGCGCTCAACCTGTTCGGCTATGGCCGCACGCCGGCCTGGCCGGCACCCGCCGTGCCGACGCTCGACGACTACGCCGACCTTGTGCTTGCGGCGATTCCCGCCGGCGCCGAAGACGTCACGCTGATCGGCCATTCGTTCGGCGGCGCGGTGGCGATGCAGGCTGCGCGGCGGCTGGGCGCCCGCGCGCGCAAGCTCGTGCTTCTGGAGCCGAGCATCTTCGCGCTGCTCGAGATGTGCGGGCGCCGCGACGCCCATGCCGAGATCATGGCCGTCGCGCGCGACACCGGCCTCAACCCGCCCGAGCCAGCGGCCGAGCGCTTCATCGACTATTGGTCTGGCCCCGGCGCCTGGGCCGCCACCCCGGAGCCGCGCCGCGCGGCCTACACGCGCGGCATCGGCCTCGTGCGCAACGAGTTCGCCGCCGCGTTCGGCGCGCGCCTGATGCTCGACGAATGGCGCGATTCGCTGCCGCGTCGCACGCTCGTCACCTTCGCGGCCGACACGACGCGGCCCTCGCGCGAGATTGCCGATCTCCTCTCGCTCGCCGGCGCCGGCTGGGACTTCGCACGCATCAATAGCGGCGGCCACATGTCGCCGCTCACGCGGCCGGAACTCGTGAACCCGGTGGTGGCGCAGTTCTTGGGATAGCGATTGAGGTGCGACGGGAGCCTAACTGCCTCCCGGGCATCTGTGGTGCACGGAAATCCCTTGCTCGCGCCGCAAACGATGAATCTGTTCTATCGTTTCGCTGTCCACGCGCATTCGATGATCCGGCTGCGAGGCGTGGCAGAGCTCGCACAGCGCCTTCAAATTCGAAACTGCATTGTCACCCTGAACTCCATTCATATGGTGCGTATGTAGCAGAGCTCTCTTGCTGCTCAGATCGACGCCACAGCACTCGCATATCCAATTAACCCAGGTGCGATAGGCCCGCGACTCCTCACCCCACCCCTTCGTGTACCCAGGCCCCGGTGCAGTATCCACGGTATACTTCGGCGTAGTCACAAAGCGAGTTGCGAACTTTTGCAGGAAATCAGCTATCGAAAACTCTTGCCATATCTTAGCCCTCACACGCATGGCCGCATCTGCGGAGCCTTTGTAGTTCAGACGTTTGAGACACAATTTGCAAACTTTGAGGTGTGCCTGAATCGGTTCCTTTTCGTGAGCACGTGCGAAGCGATCGTACGCAAACACCTTAAACACGCCCGAAGTGCTGTTGGTCACAACATAGCGATCTAACCGACCCTTTTTGCGGCGGTCATCTATCCAACTGCAATCAGCGACATGAAATCTGACCGCATGCTCGGGCGAGTTGGCCAGCGTTTCGTGATCGTTATAGGAGTCTCTAATATAAAGAAGGACCACCTCATTTTGGTAAGTTAGCAGACCGTCAGGCCCGACCGCGATCTCATCGATCTTGATTTCAATGCCTTTCTGAAGGCGATCACGGATATCAATAGAGCCCAGTGTTGACGCAAGGCTGCTCCAATTTCCTTCTGTCGCCCCCATCTTAGTGAGGACAGCGTCGAGGGCCGCAAGTGAAACTGACAGCTTCACTGAAGCGTCTCCAGTACTCGAACAATTTGCTCTTTAGATTTCGTCACGACCCGAAACTCAACTCTGCGCGACTGTTCTGGATCCTCCCGGCCCTCGGGGGTGAGCTTCAGCTTGCTCGACGATCGCCCCACGGCGGTTATGAAGCCGCGTAGCCACTCCTTATGTTGTCCAACCTCGGGAAGCTGAAGCGTAAATTGAAGAACGGCTCGTGTTCGATCTTGAGACAGCCTCATGTTTTCTGCGTACGCATAGTCGCCGCTCATTCCACCCCAATCCGAAGATGTGTGCCCTTCAATTCTCACCTCTTCGATCTTGTCGCGAAATTTTTCCAAAATGGCGACGTACCTCGGCAGGAACTTCCGCAGAGTCTCCTGGAATTGAGGCCTGAGTATTGATTGCCCTGTCGAGAATAGAACGTCAGGTGCCTTGAAACGGATGATTAAGTCGGGATCTAACTCGGCATTCCACTTCGGCAGATCGTCTTTGAACTCCTCGAAGAGGGCTTCATAGAGCTTGCGCTCACCCTCCTTCCACGCGACTACGAGAGCCTTGACTGTATCTCGCTGAATAGTCACCGGCCTGATGTATGTAATCGCGATAAAGAGAAAGATGACCATAAGTGCGGACATCAAATCGGAGACTGTGATCCAATGATCATCGTCCTCTTCCGCGTTCGCTTGAAAGATGCGATCGGCCGACATCATGCCCTCGGCGTCATGCTAACGAGTTGGCGCAGTTTTTCAGTCAATGGCGAGTAGTCCTCGACAAACTTGCTCGAGAGCCCGGCGAGCTTGTTGCCCATCGCCTGAATGACGCGACCAACCTCGTCCTGCATTTGCCTGTCGAATTCCTCGAACTGCTTCGCAAGCCTTTCGCCGCTTTGCTTCAAAAGCTGCTCAAACCCCCTGTGAGAGTCTGAAAGTTTGGCTTGCATGGTCTTACCTTGCTCCTCGACCACTTTGGATAAGCGCTCTGAAAGGGACTTCGCAGATTCTTGCATGCCCTGAGAAAAGCGGTCGATAGCGGTGCGCGTTTGCTCGTGCAGCCGCGAGAAGCCTGTTTCCATCTGGGCGAACGAACTGGTGTGCTGCCTTAGTGCCTCAGCGTGCGCCGCGACCGATTTCTCAGCCGAGGTTGTCAGTTCGCTCGCGGCGTTTGAGATCGCTTTCTGCTGGTTAGCGAGGTTCTCATTGACGGCCCGGATGGATTCTTGGGTCACTTGGGCAGTGCTTCTGGTTAGGTCGGTCAGCGTCCGGTGTTGGCCCGTTACAAACTCTTGCGCTTGCTGCAGTGTCCGTTCGACGTTGGATCGCAACCCCTCAGTGAGTCCGTTAAGGCTACGCTCGATATGCGGAAGTGCATCCGTTGCCCGCACGCGGATTTCTTCGAACGCCTTCAAGTGGCGGCTTAAGTCCTCCGTTTGAACTTTTAGACCACGGAGGATTTCGGCGAGTGAAGCCATCGTCGAGGGAATGGCTTCGGTCTTGGAAGCGATCTCTGCGATTGACTGCTTGGTCGCATCAATGCCCGACCTTGCCTGTTCAAAGGCCGCGACTAGAGCCTCGATTTGCTTTCGATACTGCGATTGCCAATCGAGTAGCTGCGTAACTGCCTCGTGCGGATGCCGAAAGTTGTCTCCGAACTGCTCGTGAATCTTCTGGTTGAAATCTCGGATCAATTCCCGTAACGCTTCAACAAGCGCCTTTGCATTGTTCTCGGACATCGTCTTTGCGAAAGTCCGAAATTCCTCCAATTGTCTGTCGAACCCGGAGCGGACGCCTTCGTTCAGCAACTTGGCTTGATCCGCCGAGTCGGTTCTCAACCGCTGTATTTGAGTAAGCAGACTCCCGTCGGAATCACCGGCAATTGACGAACGCAGGCCGGCCAAGCCGTCCTTAGTGGAGGCTGCTGCGTCTTTCGCCGTGTCGCGCACTTGAAGCAACGCTAGATGAATGTCATCAGCGGTCACGCCGACTTTCGCGGTTGCCGCCCGCGCTGGGACGATCGTCGCGAGAACTTTGAACGAAATTCCAGACGACATGCCGACGATGCTTGTGATGAATGCGAATTTCATCCCTTCCAAGAGCTTCGGCACGCTGTCGTCTATCTTCTTGACGTTGAAGTCTAACAGTCCGAGGAAAATTCCAGCGAAGGTACCGAGTATCCCGAGGCTGATTAGCGTTCCCGGCATAGCTTGAGCGAATTTCCGTCCCGCAGTGCGCGAACTCAGGTGCGCAAGCATGCCGAGCGCGAAAAGCGCAATGATCACAAGTGAAAACCATTTGGTGAGGGCATCCGCTTGAATGGCTGCGATGATGCGCTCGAACACTGAGCCTGACATATCGATTCCCCGGTAGTAGATCCTACGTACTCAAGCGACCAATAATAGACAGTCAGCTCGTGTCTCCGCCATACACCAAGCGACAGATCGTGTTTGGTCTTGGCGACGCCGTGATCAGCGCCCCAAGCACGGCACTACACCGCCCCGACGCCGAAACGTCGCACCTGCGAAATCCCGCGCGAATCAGCGTTTTGGCGCGGATTTTCGGGCGCGACTTCGGCTTGACCCCCGGCGGTCGCTTCCGTAACTTGCGGCCCGGTCGTGGCCGGGGCTCGTTCCCGGCCACAGCCATTCATGCCCCCCAGGGGCGCCGGGGATAGCGTCGCCGGCCCGCCATGTCCGACACGGAAAAACCCTCCGATATCGCCCGGCTCGAAGCCCGGCTGAAGGAGGCCGAGTCGCGGCGGCCGCCGGAGGACACACGGAGCGAGCGGAGCAAGGGGTTATCCTTCGCGTTCCGCATCGGCACCGAGCTTGTCGCCGGCATCGCCGTGGGGGTCGGGATCGGATGGGCGCTCGATCGCTGGCTCGGCACGAAGCCGTGGCTGATGATCGCGTTCTTCGTTCTCGGCGCCGCGGCGGGCATGATGAACGTCTTCCGCGCGGTCGCCGGCCTCGGCGGCCAAGTGGGCTACAAGGCGGCGCGCGAAAAGCGCGCCGAGGATGAAGGCAAGAAAGCGGGCTCATAGCCCGAGGGGAGTCACGGTGGCAGCGGAAAAGCATTCGCCGCTCGAGCAGTTCCTGATCAAGCCGCTGATCCCGATCAAGGTCGGCGGCGTCGATCTTTCCTTCACCAACTCGTCCCTCTTCATGGTGGTGGCGGTGGTGCTGGTGGCGCTGCTGATGACCGCCGGCATGGGCAAGCGCGGCCTCGTTCCGGGCCGGATCCAGTCCATCGCCGAGATGGCTTACGAATTCGTCGCCAACCTCATCAAGGAGACGGTGGGCAATGAGGGCCGCAAGTATTTCCCGCTGATCTTCACGCTGTTCATGTTCATCCTGTTCGGGAACATGATCGGCATGATCCCCTCCACCTTCACGTTCACGAGCCACATCGCGGTGACGTTCGCGATGGCCGCGGTGGTGTTCGTGGCGGTGACGATCCTCGGCTTCATCAAGCACGGCGCCCACTTCTTCAGCCTGTTCGTGCCGCCGGGCGTGCCGATCGCGATGTGGCCCCTGCTGATCCCGATCGAGATCATCTCGTATTTCTCGCGCCCGATCTCGCTTTCGGTGCGCCTGTTCGCGAACATGCTGGCCGGCCACACGCTTCTGAAAGTGCTGGCGGGCTTCGTGCCCGCGCTCGGCGTGGCCGGCATCATCCCGCTCGCCTTCGTGACCGCGCTCACCGGCCTCGAGATCCTGATCGCGTTCCTGCAGGCCTACGTGTTCGCGATCCTCACCTGCCTCTACATCAACGACGCGCTGCATCTGCACTGATCGGCGCGGACGAGCTTCGACCCTCAACCCGACGAAAGGATCTTTCCAATGGACGCTGCGACCTTCCTTGCCGCCATGAAGGCGGTGGGCGCCGGCCTCGCCGTGATCGGCCTCATCGGCGCCGGCATCGGCATCGGCAACGTCTTCTCCTCGTTCATCCAGGCGGTGGGGCGCAACCCCTCGGCCCGCGGCGACGTGTTCACGATGACGATGCTGGGCTTCGCGCTCGTCGAAGCCATCGCGCTGTTCGCGCTCGTCATCGCGCTGATCATCCTGTTCGGCTGACGCTTCCCAGGATTGTCGCCCCCGCGAAAGCGGGGGCCCACGCACCGGCACTCGTCGGGCTCATGGATTCCCGCTTTCGCGGGAATGACAAGATAAGAAGCGGGACACGACCATGCCGCAACTCGAGCAGCTCTACACCTTCCCCTCCCAGATCTTCTGGCTGGTGGTCACGTTCGTGGGCCTCTTCCTCTTCCTGCGCGCGGTCGCGCTGCCGAAGGTGGCGGAGGTGCTCGACGCGCGCCGGCGCAAGATCGAGGGCGACATCGAGAAGGCGGCGGCGCTCAAGGCCGACGCGGAGAAGGCGCTGGCGCAATACCAGGCCGCCGTCGCCAAGGGCCGCGAGCAGGCGCAGGCGCTGCTGCGCAAGGTGGGCGACGAGGCGCAGGCGAAAGCCACGGCCGCTCAAGACGCGCTCGGCCAGAAGCTCGCGCAGCAGATCAAGAGCGCCGAGGAGCGCATCGACGCGGCGCGCAAAGCGGCGTTGACAAACGTCGAGCGCGTTTCGGCCGAGCTGGCCCAGGCGGCGGCCGAACGTCTCATCGGCGTGAAGGTGGACGCGGCGGCGGCGGCCAGCGCCGTCGGCGCCGTGGCCCGGGAGCGCGGAGCATGACGGGCGAGATTCTCCGCGACCCGTTTTCGTTGCTGATGGCGGTGAGCAAGGGCCATCAGGAGCCGGGCACGATCTCGGGCTGGCTCAAGGGCCTGTTCGACTTGAGCGGCGGCGAGTTCTGGGTTCTCGTCGCGTTCATCCTGTTCGTCGGCTTCATGGCGTGGAAGGCGCGGAAGGCACTCGTCGGCGGGCTCGACTCGCGCGCGGCGCGCATCAAGGCCGAGATCGACGAAGCGCAGCGCCTGCGCGAGGAAGCGCAGGCCCTGCTCGCCGACTATCAGAAGAAGCAGCGGGAGGCGCTGGGCGAAGCCGAGGCGATGGTGAAGCAGGCCGGCGAAGAGGCCACGCGCTTGAAGGCCAAGGCCGAGATCGAGCTGGCCGCCGCGCTGAAGCGCCGCGAGCAGCAGGCGCTCGACCGCATCGCGCAGGCCGAGGCGCAGGCCCTCGCCGAAGTGCGCAACCTCGCCGCCGACCTCGCCGTGGCGGCCACGCAGAAGATCCTCACCGAGAAGCTCGATCCGGCGAAAGCCCAGTCGCTCGTCAGCGACGCGATCGCCGAGCTGCCGCGAAGGCTGCAGTAGCCGACCGCGAAGGTTCGAATGCGAAGGGCGCCCCAAGCGGCGCCCTTTTCGTTTCAAACGACGTCATCCCGACCGGAGCGGCGCGCCCTCGCGCTGCGCAGTGGAGGGATCGCGGGCCAGCTGTGGCACGATCCCTCCACTCCGCACGTCGCAAGAGCGACGTGCTCCGGTCGCGATGACGGGATGGGAGGGGCGAAGAAAAGCGGCGCTCAGCTCTCGCCCGGCGGCGCGGGCACGGGCGTGCCTTTCTGGATGAAGGCCTTGCCCCAGATCTCTCCGCGGCGGACTTCGTGCGGGGCGAAGAAGCGCTTGTTCTTCTCGATGAAGCCCTTCGCGGCCGAGTGCCCGCGGTTGGCGGCGATGAACAGCCATGCATAGGCGCGGCGGAAATCGGTGGCCACCTTCTCGGGCGTCATCAGGCGACGGCCGAGCTTGTACATCGATTCGATGTCGCCCGTCATCGCGGCGCGATTGAGCCAGCGGCGCGCGAGCGTCTCGTTTTCCGCGCGGTAGAGGCCCTCGTGATAGAAATCGGCGAGCGCCACGATGGCGCCGCGATGGTCCTTGCTTGCGGCCGCGATCCAGAAGCGCTCGGCTGCGGCCGCGTCGTAGCCGACGCCCTGCCCGGTCGCGTGGAGATAGCCGAGCCGGTATTGCGCCTCGGTGTTGCCGGCCTGCGCGGCCAT
>JAANMY010003617.1_pt1 | contig 12607 bp, 13 predicted proteins | sample 7279691 | NCBI WGS metagenome assembly JAANMY01 (sample SAMN14094543, study PRJNA606508) | bioreactor metagenome | isolation source: A lab-scale SPAN reactor treating ammonium-rich wastewater day 388 | place: Ireland: Galway | collected 2018-02-07
CCGTTGGCAAACCGCCGGCTAATTTTCTCCAGCTCTTTCCGGCATCTTCCGATTTATAGATGGCGGATTCGGGGCCGCCGTTGATGAGTGTGAAGACGTACTGGGTGTAGCCGAAGAAGATGGTGACGACCTTGCCCTTGAAGTCGGCCAGCGTGCGCGGCGTGCCGTGGTGGTCGGTGAGGGCGAAGTTCTTGCCGTAGTCGGCGCCGGTGATGTCGGTGCTCTTGAATGCAGGCTCGGACGGGGCGCATCCGGCGAGGAGGCCGAGGGCGAGCAGCGGGGCGGCGAGGAGGCGGAAAATGAGGCGGACGATGGCGTGATGGCGTGAAAGCATGGGGCGTGCCTGTGATGTTGTGTTCTATCAGCGCCCGATGATAGTCCGCCTTGCGGGGCCGGGTCAGCCGATGTGCGACGGATCGTCGCAGGAGACCGGGAAGAAGATACGGCGCCTGAATTCGCACACGTTGATGCGATGATGTTTTGGTGCTATTTGTTAACCGCACAAAGCTGCATCCACCATCAGGAAGTCACCATGAGCCGACTCACGATCACCCTCGAAGACTCGCTCTACCGCGCACTAAAGGAGACGGCCGCGCGCCAGGGCCGTTCGATCACCAAGATCATTGAAGAGAGCCTTGTGCTGCGAGGCATCAAGCCAGTGGAAAGCGCACGGGATCTGGTGGCGCGCGCACGCACCCGATCGAAGCTGTCCGAAGCCGAAGCACTGGATCTGGCAACCGAAGAAACCCGCCAGGCGCGTCTGCCGGGATGAAGCGCATCTTCATCGTCGATACCAATGTGCTCGTATCCGGGCTGATCAGCGCCGAGCCCGGCAGCCCGACCAGCAGGATCGTCGACGCCATGCTCGACGGAAGCTTGATCCACGTGGTCTCGCCAGCGCTGCTCGCCGAATACCGCGCCGTTCTTCTGCGCCCCAAACTGGCCCGACTGCATGGGCTCGATGAAGCACAGATCGACGTTTTGCTCACCGAGATCGTCGCCAACGCGATGTGGCGGGAAGCCGCGGACGACACGGCTCACGAAGCGCCAGACCCTGGCGATGCTCATCTTTGGGCCCTGCTGGCCAGCACCACGGACGCGGTCCTGATAACCGGAGATCGCCTGCTGCTGGACGGACCCCGTCCGGGCAGTGCCGTCATCACACCGACCGAGTTCATCGATCTGTGGCGAGCGCCCGGGACGCCGCATTGAAGTGCGCCGCTCGCTGCGCGCTCAAGGGGCCTGTCAGCCCGGTTCGCCCGTCGCGCTCAACCGGCGCTTGATCAGCCGCATCACGCCCCCGAGCAGCGGCAGCTTCTCGTACAGTTCCTCGGCGGCATCCCAGTAGTCGCGGTGCAGCGTCACCCGGCCGTCGGCGTTAAAGCGCAGATGCGTGACGCCGCGCACGGTCAGCGCGCGCCCGCGCAGCGCAAAGTGGAACTCCCAGCACAGCATCGCCTGCTCGCCCTGCTCGATGCACTCCGTGACCACGAAGCGCGGGGACGCGGTGGTGGCGAACATGTGCGCGAAGATGCGGCGGATGGCGGCGGTGCCGGCGACCTCGTTGAAGGGGTCCTTGAAGCGGGCATCCGGTGCGTAGTGCTCGCCGAGCGTGGCAACGCTGGCGGGAGTCAGGGTCTCGTAGAAATCGGCCAGACGGCGCGCGGGACTCGGATTCGCGAGCAAGCCCGCTCCTGCCGGACCCGAGCCCCCGCCAGCCCGTGGTAGCGGGCTTGCCCGCGAACCTGCCTCGCAGGACGTCAGCGCGGGATCGGCATTGGAACGCGTGTCGCTCATCGCCCCTCCTCAAAGCCCGGTCGCGCGACGCACGAGCGGAAAGTACAGCCGCCGCGGCAGCCATTGCAGCAGCTTCAGCACACGCGTGAAGCGCTTCGGGAAGTGGATCTCGAAAGCCCCGCTGGCGAAGCCGTCAACGATCGCCTCGGCCGCCTGCGCGGGGGTCTGCAGCGCCGGCATGGCGAAGTCGTTCTGTGCGGTCAGCGGCGTGGCGACGAAACCGGGGTTGATCAGGAACACCCCGATGCCGCGCGGGGCGAGATCGAGGTGAAGCACCTCGGCGAAGTTGATCAGTGCGGCCTTGGACGGGCCATAGACCGTCGCTTTCGGCAACCCGCCGTAGCCGGCGACGCTGCCGACCAGCGCGATGGCGCCATGGCCTTGCGCGAGCAGGGTCGGCAGCACGGCGGCGGTACCGCACAGGGTGCCGATGAGGTTGGTGGCGAGCGTTTCGCGCACAGCATCCGCGCTCAGTTCCCAGGCGCGCAGCGGGCGGTAGGTGCCGGCGTTGAAGATGACGAGGTCGATGCCACCCCAGGCCGCGAGCAGTTGGTCGCGAGCCTGTTCGATCTCACCGTCGCGGGACAGATCGAGCGGGAGCGCGAGTGCGCCTGCGGGAGCGGATGAGCTGGCGCCAGCAGCAGCGTCGCAGGCTGTAGACACTGCCTGCAGCCGCGCCTCGCCGCGCGCCGACAGCGCCAGCCTCGCCCCACGGCGGGCGAGTTCGAGCGCGAGCGCCTCGCCGATACCCGACGAGGCGCCCACGATCCACACCCGCCTGCCGGCCCAGTCGCAGATCGGCGTGTTGAGCGGCGCAAACAGACGCCCCAGCATGCCCGCGCCGCCGCTCATCCGGGCGCCCGCTTGACGAAGCTCAGCGTGACCTCGCCGAGCCGGAAGCCCCACTTGCTCATCAGCGAGCGATTGAGCATGACCTTGTCGTCCATCAGGAACATCCAGTCGTCGAAGTCGACGTTGTACACCTTGCCATCGACCGGCAGCGCGAGCACGTAGCGCCAGCGCAGCGCGTTGCCCGCGGCTTCGCCGGCAGCCTCGCCGACCACGTCGTCGGCGCGGCCGGTGTAGCGCCCCTCTCCCAGCCGGGTGATCGTCCACACCCGGCGCTGGGTGCTGCCGTCCGAATAAGTGAAGCGCTCGTCGAGCGTGCCGACCTCGCCCTGCCAGCTCGCCTCGATCAGCACATGGAAGCGCTTGACCACCTTGCCCGAACGGTCCTGGAACATGCCCCAGGCGTCGAGCGTGCCGTTGAAGTAGTCGCGCAGCTCGAGCACGGGCTTTTCCGCGCGGTAGTCGTCGATGTCCACGGTGCTGCACCCCCATAGCCCGAACACGGCCACCAAGATCATCCAGAAACGTTTCATTCGCCTTCTCCTCATTCATCAGCGTTTGCTGGGACGCGGCGAACCCGTGGGAGCGGGCTTGCCCGCGAACACCCCGGCTCGATCGCATGCCGCCAGCGCCACAGCAGCGCGATCGCCGCGACTTTGAGCGCCAGCGGCGCAAAGCCATACACCCCGGCCAATGCCGACACCGCCCCCGCGTCGCGCGCGCCCGGTTCGTACCCGAGCACGGCGAGCAAGGGCAGCGCCAGCCCGGCGGCAAGCGCCAGGTTGGCCTTGGTGACGAAGTTCCACCAGCCGAAGCAGGCGCCGGCCTCGAGCGGGGCAGCCTGGCCTTCCGCTCGACCTCGGCCTTCCGCTCGCCCCTTCGAGCCCCCTTCCGCCCGCGCATCCGAATTCGCGTCCGCATACCCATCCGAATTCACTGCCGCTCTCCCACCCGAGCTCAGCCCAGCATGTCCGTCCGCATGCCGCGCCGCGCGGCTACGCGCAAGCAGGTCGGCGAGCAGCGAGGGCGGCAGGCTGAGGTCGGCGCCGAGCGCCAGACCCGAGAGCACGCAGATCAGGCCATAGGCAAGCAGATCCCCACCACCGAGCAATCCCGCCCATGCGAACACGGCCACCGCCAGCACCATGCTGGCCAGCCAGGCGCGCAGCTTGCCGATACGCTGCGACACCCGCACCCACAGCGCCAGGCTGGCCGCCGCGGCGACGAAATACAGCACCAGGAAGAGGCCGGCGAGCTCGGCCGCCTGCAGCACGTCGGCGACGAAGAACAGCACGGTGGCCGAAGGGATCGCCGCGGCGATGCCGTTGGCCGCGAACACCGCGAGCAGGCGCGCGAAGGCAGGCTCGCCGAGCGCGGCGCGCAAGCCCGTCCATACCGGCGCCGTTCCCGCATGCACGGCGGGCGGCGCCGGCGCGCGCCACAGCGTCCACAACCCGAAAGCAGCCAGCAGCGGCAGGAAGACCCAGGCCAGGCGCGCCAGGCCGGCAGGCTCGCCTGCGGCCAGCAATCCCGGAAGCGCCGCCGCCAGCACCACGCCCACCAGCGCGAACGCCTCGCGGCTGGCGACGAAGCGCGTACGCGCCGCGGGCGTGGTGCCCACCTCCGCCCCCCATGCGTTGTAGGCGATGGTCGCCACCGAATACGCCAGCGACACCAGCACCAGCAGCGCAAACAGCCACAACGTACCCGCCCCGGCCGGTGGCGCAAGCAGGCCGACCATGCCCGCGCCCAGCACCGGCAGCGCGAGCGCGATCCACAGCCGGCGCCGCGGCAGGCGATCGTTGGCCCAGCCGATCAGCGGGTCGGTGACCGCATCGAAGATGCGCGCGGCCAGCAGCACCGCACCGACCAGCGCCAGAGACAGCCCCAGCCCTTCGGCGTAGAGCCGTGGCACATGAACGTAGATCGGCAGCGCGGCGAACGCCAGCGGCAGGCCGAGCGCGCCGTAGGCTGCGAGCGCAGCAGTCGGCGCCGAGCCCGCATCGGCCGGATCGGCTGCGCCGGGTTTCATCGCCCGCCGTCCGCCAGCCCGAGCAACTGCGCGCGCAATTCCGGCTCGCGCGTGCGCGGGTCGAGCCAGATGGCGAAGAAGGCGCGTGCCAGATCTGGGTCGCGGATCTCGCCGCTCGGCTGGCCCTGGTGCCAGAACCGCGCGCCCTCGCCCGGTCGGTGCAGCGCAGCGAGTGTTTCGCCCGCCTGCACCGAAGGCAGAGCGGCGGCGAGCGCCTCGCCCCAGCGCGCGAGCCGGGTCTCATCGGCGACGCCCAGGCGGCGCATCTCGTCGAGGCTGACAGAGACCAGGCGCTCGCTGCTGATCGCACGCGCATAGCGGATCGACAGCGCGTGCGCGTCGCCCACCGCCGCCTCGCCACGCGCACGCGCCCACAACGCGGCGTCGTAGAGCTTGAAGCCGAGCCAACGCATCTCGCCGCCGCCGACGCGGTCGAGCTCGGGGTGCTGCGCCGCCACGGCGGGCGGCAGGACGACGGCGAACGCGGGAAAACTGAGCGCAAGACAGAGGGCGAGGATGCAGGCCGCGCCGCGGGGTAAGAGCCGGCTTTTCGCGGGCAAGCCCGCTCCGACCAGCCCCTCCGCAGCACGCAGACGCCCGTCGGAGCGAGCTTTCCCGCGAACGGACTGCGCCCGGAACATCACCGCGCCCCCGCCCCACCACCGGCATGCGCAAACACGTAGTGATGCACGTCGATATCGCCAGTCTCGAAGCCCGCCTCGCAGTACGACAGGTAGAAGCGCCACATGCGCAGGAAGCGCTCGGGGAAGCCCTGCGCGCGCACCGCGGCGGACTGTGCCTCGAAGGCGCGATGCCAGTGCGCCAGCGTGCGCGCGTAATCGCGGCCGAAGGCGAAATCGCCCACCACGTCCAGCCCCACGCGCTGCGCCTGCTGCGCCACCGCGCCCGGGCTGGGCAGCATGCCGCCGGGGAAGACGTGACGCTGGATGAAGTCGGTGCCGCGCCGGTAGCGCGCGAACAGCGCGTCGTCGATGGTGATCGCCTGCACCACGCAGCGCCCGCCGGGCTTCAACAGCGCCGACAACTGCGCGAAATAGGTCGGCCAGAAGCGCTCGCCCACCGCCTCGATCATCTCGATCGACACCACGTGGTCGTACTGGCCGCGTACGTCGCGGTAGTCGCACAGCTCGAAATCCACCCGCTCGGCAAAGCCGCCGCGCTCGGCGCGCGCGCGGGCGAACTCGAGCTGCGACGGCGACAGCGTGATGCCGAGCACCTTGCAGCCGAACTCGGTGGCGGCGACCTCGGCGAAACCGCCCCAGCCACAGCCGACCTCGAGGATGGTCTGCCCCGGCTGCGCGCCGAGCTCGCCGAGGATGCGGCGGTACTTGCGCAACTGGGCCTCGGCCAGCGACTCGTCCGCGGACGCGAACACCGCCGCCGAATACGTCATCGTCGGGTCCAGCCACAGCGCGTAGAAGTCGTTGCCGAGGTCGTAGTGGGCCTCGATGTTGCGCCGCGAGCCGCTGCGAGTGTTGGCACGCAGCAGGTGCTGCAGGCGGTGGCCGAGCAGGCGGAATAGGCGCCCGTAGATCGCGCCCTGCAGCCGGCTGCGGTTGGCCGACAGCAGGCGCAGCAGCGCGGTGAGGTCCTCGGTGTCCCACAGGCCGTCCATCCAGGCCTCGCCGAAGCCGATGTCGCCGCGCGCGAGCACCTCGTCGAACACCGCGTGGTCGCGCACGCGCAGGTGGGCAACGAGCGGACCGTGGCCGGCACGGACGCGAAGGCCGTCGGGCAGCTCGACCGCGAGCGCGCCGCCGTCGAGGCGGTCGAGCATTTCCAGGCACAGCCGGGTGGCGCGTGGCAGGCGCGTGAGGCGCAGGCCGGCGATCGGCTGCAGGGCATGGTCGAGTGCGTTCATCAGGTGGTCTCCTCGATCGGGGGTGGCGGCTTGCGGAAGAAGCTCACCCGCCGCAGCGCAAGGCGCAGCGCCTGCCAGTGGATACGGGCGACGACGCCCAGGGTCATGAAGGGTTGGCGCGCGAGCCATTTGCGCATCGCGCGGCCGTCGAGCGCTTCGGCGCGGCCGGACAGGCGGGTGGAGAGCTGCAGCTCGCCGCCATCCCACAGGTCGATCGACACCGCATGCACCGCGCCGCGCTGCTCGAAGCGGAAGCGGTATTCGCCGCGCACCGAAAAGAAGGGCGAGACGTGGAAGCACTTGGTCGCGCGCAGCTCGTCGCCCGCCACGATCTGGCGTTGGTCGGGGTGATGCACCAGGTAGTTATGACGCTCGCCGAAGGTGTTGCTGACCTCGGCCAGCACCACGCGCAGGGCGCCTGCGCGGTCGTGGCAGAACCAGAAGCTGACCGGGTTGAAGACGAAGCCGAGGATGCGCGGCATGGTCTGCAGCACGATTTCGCCGTCGCAGATCTCCGCCAGGCCCTGCGCGCGCAGCAGCGCGTGGATCCAGGGCAGCAGCGGGGAGCCGTCGCGCGCGCCGTGGTCGCGGTTGCGGAAAGTGAACACGTTGGCGCGCTCGATGCCGAGCAGCGGCGCGCGCAGGGTGGCGAGCCGCGACAGCGGCAGGCGCAGGAAGGCGGTGGGGTAGATGAAGCGGTTGTTCGCCTGCACGTGGCGCTCGTGCATCACGGCGCCGAAGCACACCGCGGGCTGCAGCGCGTCCACCGCGGGGCAGGCGTCGGCCGACGCCTGCTGCCGCGCCTCACCCGCCACATGCAGCGGCGCGTCGACCTGCCGGGCGGCGTTCATCACGCCGCCGCCTCCAGCGGCTCAGTCTCGTGCACGGTGGAAGCCAGCACACGGCCGCGGCGCCACGGCACCTCGACGCCCATCGCCTCCACCACCGCGACCGCCGACTTCAGGCCATCTTCATGGAAGCCGTAGCCGGTCCACGCCCCCGCGAACCAGCTCCGGTTGCGGCCCTGCAACGCGGGCAGCGCGGCCTGGGCGTCGATGGCGCCGTGGTCGAACACCGGGTGCGAGTACTCGATGCGCTGGATCGTGTGCGCGGCGGCGGGCTCGGTGAAGGGGTTCAGCGACACCACCACCGGGGTCTGGAAGGGCAGCGGCTGCAGGCGATTGATCAGGTAACTCACCGACACCGGACGCGCATCAGGCGCGCCCTTGCCGGCGAGGTAATTCCACGCCGACCAAACCTTCTGGCGGCGCGGCAGCAGCGCGGGGTCGGTGTGCAGGTACGCGACATTGGGCTGGTAGCGCACCGCGCCGAGGATGCGGCGCTCTTCCGCCGTGGCCTCGCTGCCGAGGATGGCGAGCGTCTGGTCACTGTGGCAGGCGAACACGACCTCGTCGAAGCGCTCCGGCCCCTGCGCGGTGTGCACCCACACGCCGTCGCCGTTGCGCACCACGCGGTGCACCGGCGCATTCACCCGCACGTCGTCCACGCGCGCCAGCATCTTCCTGACGTAGCTGCGCCCGCCGCCCTTCACCGTCATCCACTTGGGTCGGTCGAAGACCTGCAGCAGGCCGTGGTTGTGGCAGAACTGCACGAAGGTGGCGAGCGGGTAGGCGAGCATCGCGCGCGTCGGGCACGACCAGATCGCCGCCGCCATCGGCAGCAGATACCAGTCGCGGAAGCCCTGCGAGTAGCCCTCGATGGCCAGGTAGTCGCCGAGCGCGAGCGCCGGCATCGTGCCCTCGCGCGCCATGCGCGTGGTCTCGCGGTTGAAGCGCAGGATGTCGCGCAGCATGCCGAGGAAGGCGGGGCGCACCAGGTTGGCGCGCTGCGCGAACACGGTGCCGAGGTCGGAGCCGGCCCACTCGAGTTCGGGCTCGGCGAGGCTGAGGCCGAAGCTCATCTCGGTCTCGACCGCCTCGACCTGCAGCAGCGCGAACAGCGCGCACAGGTTGGGGTAGGTGCGGCGGTTGAAGACCAGGAAACCGGTGTCGACCGGATGGGTGAGACCGTCCACCGTGACGTCGATGGTGTTGGTGTGGCCGCCGACGTAGCTGCCGGCTTCGAACAGCGTCACGCGGTGCTGCTGCGCGAGCAGCCAGGCCGAGGACAGGCCGGCGATGCCGCCGCCGATCACGGCGATGCGCCGCCCCTGCCCGCTGCCACCGTCGTTGCCACCCTCGCCGCCGACGCCCGGCAGGCGCTCGATCTCGCCCATCTTCATGGCGTCACTCCGCCGCGTTCTCGCCCTCGATCAGGGCGTACGCGGAATGGTTGTGGATGGACTCGAAGTTCTCCGACTGCACCGACCACGCGGCGATGCGGGCGTCGGCGCGCAGGCGCAGCGCGATGTCGCGCACCAGGTCCTCGACGAACTTGGGGTTGTCGTAGGCGCGCTCGGTGACCCACTTCTCGTCGGGGCGCTTGAGCAGACCGAAGACCTCGCACGAAGCCTCCTCTTCGGCCATGCGCACCAGCTCGCGCAGGCCGAGGTCGCCGCGCAGCGTGGCGCTGAGCGTGATGTGCGAGCGCTGGTTGTGCGCGCCGTAGGCCGAGATCTTCTTCGAGCACGGGCACAGGCTGGTCACCGGCACCACCGCCTGCAGCGTGCTGAAGGTGGCGCCGCCTTCGAGCTTCTCGACGATCACGCAGGCGTCGATGTCGAGCAGGCTGTCGACGCCCGACACCGGCGCGGTCTTCTTCATGAACCACGGAAAGCGCGCCTCGATGCGGCCGCTGGTGGCCTCCAGACGCTCCAGCATGTCGGCGAGCAGGCCGCGCAGGCCATCGAGGTCGAGCGCGTCGCGCTGGGCCTCGAGCAGCTCGACGAAGCGCGACATGTGCGTGCCCTTCACGTCGGCGGCCAGCCCCACCGTCATCTCCAGCGTGGCGACGGTGTGCTGCACGTTGCCGTCGACATCGCGCATCGACATCGGGTAGCGCAAGCCGCGCACGCCGACGCGCTGGATGACGAGCGCGCGGTGGTCGGCGCTGGACTGGACATCGGGCAGGAAGAACTTCTCCGGGGCGTTCATGAATGCTCCTTGTGCTTGGGGGGGGCGGCGCGCAACGGCAGGTCGGGGCGATGCACGAAAATCATCAGATCGATCGGTGCAACTGTAACGTTGTCCAGGACGGCGTCAGGCTGGGGCGCGGCGAGCGCAACAACCTGCTGCTGTGCAGGAGGCTGGGAAGATCCCGCAATAGCGGGCATTGCGAAGACTGCAGCGGCGGCGAACAGCATGCCGGCCCGCATCGGGAAGGATTTCGCGTTCATGGCCGTGTCCTGGACAGTGGTGGATGACGACTGAACGATAGAACAGGGCTGGCGCACTGTCAATCGTTTGTCCAGGACAAAATGAAACTCTTTCCCAAGCACGACAGCAGCCTGCAGATGTCCTCGTCCGCGACGGCTGCCACTCCTCAAGGCGCTCGTACGGTATTACGCTTGCCGTACGAGCACCTGAGCACGCCACCCGAGCACGCCACCCGAGGACCCTCCCCTGGACACGACCGCACTCACCCCCTTCGACGTCTTCGCCGGGCTCGCCGGCGGCATCGGCCTGTTCCTGCTCGGCATGCACCTGCTCACCGAGGGCCTCAAGCTCGCCGCCGGACGCGCGCTGGAGGGCCTGCTCGAGCGCGGCACCGCCACCCCGCTGCGCGGCTTGGGCGCGGGCATGACGATGACCGCGCTGGTGCAGTCCTCGACCGCGGTCACCGTGGCCAGCATCGGCTTCGTCAACACCGGCCTGCTGTCGCTGCAGAACGCGATGTGGGTGATCTTCGGCTCCAACGTCGGCACCACGCTCAACGCCTGGCTGGTGGCGGCGCTCGGCTTCAGCTTCAGGATCGATGCCTTCGCGCTGCCCTTCGTCGGCGTCGGCGCGGTGCTGATGCTGGCCGGGCGCAGCGTGCGCCAGCGCGCGCTCGGCCAGGCGCTCGCCGGCTTCGGCGTGCTCTTCCTCGGCATCGACGTGCTCAAGGACACGTTCTCGGTTTTCGGCGCGACAATGAACCTGCAGGACCACATCGCCCCGGGCTTTGCCGGCTGGCTGGTGCTGGTCGGCATCGGCACCCTGCTCACCGTGCTGATGCAGGCTTCGGGCGCGGTGGTGGCGATCATCATCACCGCCGCACAGGGCGGGCTGATGTCGATCGAGGCGGCGTGCGCGATGGTGATCGGCACCAACATCGGCACCACCTCGACCGCGATCCTGTCGGCGCTCGGCGCCACCTCGAACGCGCGCCGACTGGCCGCCACCCACGTACTGTTCAACCTCGTCACCGGCGCGGTGGCGATCCTGCTGCTGCCGATGCTGATCGGGCTGCTCGGCCTGCTGCGCGCGTGGTTCGAGCAGCCGGCCACGCCGGCGGTGATGATCGCGATGTTCCACACCGCCTTCAACGTGCTCGGCGTGCTGCTGATGGTGCCGCTGGCGCGCCCGCTGCTGCGCTACCTGGCCGCCCACTTCCGCAGCCGCGAGGAAGAGATCGCCCGCCCGCGCCACCTCGACGCGCCCTCGCTGGCCGTGCCCGACCTGGCGCTGCGCGCGCTGCGGCTGGAACTCGGCCGCACGCAATCGTTCGCGGTGACCGCGCTCACGGCGGCCACCCGGGTGCCACCCGACGAGCCCTGGATCGAACGCCAGGCCAGTGCGCTCGACGCGCTGGCGCCGGCGATCTCCGATTACGTGCGCAAGCTGAGCGCGATGCGCCTGCCGCCCGCGCTGGTCGAGGCGCTGGCCCACAGCCTGCGCGCGCTGCAATACCAGGAGAGCGCGGTGATCGCGGTACGCCAGGCCTGTGCGCTCGCCACCACGCTGGGTGCGCCGCCAGGCGCCGAACTGGAGCCGGTCGCGGTCGCCTTCCGCCAGGCCACCGGGGCGCTGGCAGCGAGCGCCGACGCGGCGCGCGACGATTTTTCGGCGGCGACGGTGGAGGTCCGGCTGGAAGAGACCGAGCTGCGCTACCACGCCCTCAAGGAGGCCCTGCTCCTCGAGGGCGCGCACGCCCGCCTGGACATCCGCGCGATGCAGGACTGGCTGCGCCTGGCGAGCCTCGAGCGGCGCGCGATCGAGCAGGTGGCGAAGGCGGCACGCATGCTCGCGGTGCTCGATGGCGACCTGACACCACAGCAGGCGGCCGACGCCGCCGAGTTCGCGGACAACAACGGGACGGGGTGACTTGTTTGTCCTGGACAAACAAGACTTCTGCGCCTACCATCGGTACAGATTCTTGCCCCCTTCCCCCTCACCGACATCCGCGATGAACGCCCTTACCCCACCCGAAGCCGCCTTCAGCATCGCCGCCGTCGAACGCGACACCGGCCTCGCCAAGGACACCTTGCGGGTGTGGGAGCGGCGCTACGGCTTTCCCGCCCCGACCCGCGACGCCAACGGCGAACGCCTGTATCCGCCCGAGCAGGTCGAGAAGCTGCGCCTGATCCGGCGCCTGATCGACCATGGCCGGCGTCCGGCAGGTGTCGTCGGCGCCAGCATCGAAGAACTCGCCAGCATGCTCGACAGTTGCGTGTGCCCCGAGGTCGCCAGCACCGGGCGAGAGGACGGGCTGCTCCAGTTGGTGCGGCTTCATCGCAGCGTCGAGCTCAACGCCGCACTGCGGCAGGCGTTGATGAAGCAGGGATTGCAGCGCTTCGTCGCCGACACGGTCGCGCCGCTGGCGGCCGCGGTCGGCGAGGCGTGGATGCGTGGCGAGGTCGAGGTGCCGGAAGAACATCTCTTCACCGAGCAGGTGCAGAACGTGCTGCGCAGCGCGATCGGCGCCCATGCCACGCCGGGCGGGCGCCCGCGCGTGCTGCTCACCACCTTCCCGGAAGAAGAACACGTGCTCGGCCTGCTGATGGCCGAGGCAATGCTGGTGCCCGAAGGCGTCGCCTGCCTGTCGCTCGGCACGCGCACGCCGCTCGCATGCTACGTGTTTGACGCAAGAATTTCAGTTCCGGTTAATACTGCGGAAGAATACAAACCGGTATCAACGTGTAAGCATTGTGGGAAACCATGTGACAG
>JAANMY010003621.1_pt1 | contig 12600 bp, 9 predicted proteins | sample 7279691 | NCBI WGS metagenome assembly JAANMY01 (sample SAMN14094543, study PRJNA606508) | bioreactor metagenome | isolation source: A lab-scale SPAN reactor treating ammonium-rich wastewater day 388 | place: Ireland: Galway | collected 2018-02-07
CATGGCCCTTGAAGCGTCAACGAAGTCGATGAGCCGAAGCCCATGAGCGTGCGGTGACGTGTTCAGATCGCACGTTGAAAGCGAATCTAGTCAGCGCCGGGCGAGGAACAGCGACAGCGGCGTGCTGTCGGAGTCCAGCGTGACGATCTCGAAGCGTGCATCACGCAGGCCGGCCGCATCGAATGCTGCCAGCCATGTCGGGATGTCGAACACGCCGCATATATGCCGATCATAAACCGTGCGCGCTGTCCCGTCCGGCATGCGCAGAAGATACACGTAATCGGTCACGAACGTCTCCGCGCCCGGCTCCGGCTCCCACGTCCATTCGAGATACCGCATCGGCCGGGGATGGTCATGGCCGCCGTGACCGGTCGACGGAGCAAACGACTCTTTGGTGAAGTCGGGGACGACCAGCACCAGCCCGTCCGGCCGGCAGTGCACTGCAGCGGTCGTCAGCGCGCGCTCAAGGTCTCCAGAGGAAGTCATGTACATCACGGCGTCATGGATGAACACGATGTCGAACGCGCGGCCGAGCCGGATTGTGCGCATGTCGCCGATGAGGTGCTCGCACTCCGGGTTCTGATTGCGGCTCTCGGCCGACATCTGCGGCGACAGATCGACCAACGTCATCGTGTAGTGCCGCTTGAGGTGCGAGGCGTTGTTCCCAGCGCCAGCGCCCAACTCAAGCAGCGTGACCGTCGGGCCGTGTGCGTGCTGCTGGATCGCCGCGTGGTAAATGTCCGCCTCTTCCGCATAATCCTCTGGCGCCGTCAAGCTGGTGAACCACGCGGCGATTTCGGTGTACATCAGGGGTAAGCGAGCCGGCATCTGGTTATTCCGTGATCGACTCGCTGAGCGGGGTGGGCAGGCCGTCGATACTGCTCGCGTTCTTGTTGGCCTGATACTCGGCTTTGTAGGCGTCGCCTTTGACTTCCCAGTACTTGATGAGCGTGTCGCGCTGACCCACATAGTCGAAGTACGGGACGGCGTAACCGCATGACGTCTGCGCCTTATGGATGTCGGCGACGATGATCTGACGGACGCCGGTGAACAGCGTGAACTGCGGGGCGAGGGCATCCCACGCTGGCGTGCCGGGCAAGATTGTGCGGCCCGTGCCATACAAGCGCACGATGTCTGGTGGCCCGTCGAAGGCGCAGAACATGAACGTGATGCGGCCGTTCTCAGCCAGATGCGCCGATGTCTCATTGCCGCTGCCGGTCATGTCGAGATACGCGACCTGATGCGGCGACAGCACACGAAACGAATCCAGTCCCTTCGGCGAAAGGTTGACGTGACCGTCATCCGCAAGCGGCGCGGTGGCGACGAAAAACACGTGCTGCTTGGCGATGAAGCGGCGCAGTTCGTCGGTGATCGAATCGAAGAACTTCGACATCTGAACAAGCCCCCGGTTGGCGAACGTTGAGAAGTATAACCCGGATCGCTGCGGGATGATGCTTGGCGTGGTGTGGACGGACGCGAGCCGTTACAGGGCGGCGCGTACCTGATTCACCAGCGCGATGAACTGTTCGCGGTTGCCATAGAGCAGACCGCCGAGTTCCATCAGGATAAATTTGTGCTCGGCGCCGTCACGCAGCGTGATCTTGACGACCGGGTTCACGAACAGCACGGTATCGCGCCGGATATCCACGATGTCCCGCAGCGAAAAGCCGATGTCGGCGCGGTTGATGACCGCCATCACCGGCGCGGGCATCAGGATACGCTGATTGGTCAAATAGAGCGTGCGCTGCGCCCACATCATGCTGCTGTACAGATTGATGCCGTGCTGGCTGAGGACGTGTTCGCCGGGCAGCAGCGTGAGTCCGGCCGCCTGTTGGACAGCACCGACAAACAAGGCGTCAAGCTCGTCGGTCTCGGTGGGCGAGGGCATGCGCACGGGCGGTGTTTCACGCACGGACGGACTGCGGGTCATCTTTTCGTATTCGGACTGTGCCGCACGGACGATGTCGGGCCGAACCATGCCGGTCGATTCGCGGACTTGGCGGGTCGGCAGGCCCAATTCGGGCGCGAGTTTGGCCGGATCGCCGTAGTCGGGCGCGTGCTGCCACAACTGGTCGAGCTGATGCTTGGCGGAAGCAATGTCGCCGCTGTTGTAGAGGCTGAGCGCCTCTTTGTACAGCCACGCGAACGACTGGTTATGCTTGGCGAGTTCCAGCCCTTTGTGTGCGCGCGGATCGCCGTTGGTTTCGGTGACCATGGCGTTCCACGCGGCGATCTCAAGGCCCCACTCGCCTTCGAGCCGTGCCTGATACGCGATCTTCTTGAGGCGCTCGATCCACACCTCGGTGCGCTTGCGCAGCAGTTCCGGCATACGGTTGGCGATGAAGTTATTACGGTAGGTCGGGTTAGCGTCGATGATGCGATGGAACAGATCGGTGGCGCGGTCGAGCTGACCGGCGACCTCGGCCTTCACGGCGCGACGATACAGGTCGTCCAGCTGCGCGTCGGATTTCGGCGTGGGCCGCCGCATCTCGATAGCGCCGGCCGGCTTCAGCACGATGGGCGAGTCGTCGGCGAACTTGACATCGCTGGGGCGCGGCGGAGGCGCATCGGTCGGCAGATCCATCAGGTGATCGACCAGCAGGGCAAGCCGCTGCGGATAGCTCGGCTCGCCACGGAAGTCGAACCAGTGGATGCTGTCGGCCAAGATTTCCTGAGGCACGCCAGATGGGCAGTCGCGCAGCAGCAGCACGTAGATCGGCCGGCCGATCGCCACCGCGTAGCGATATTCCCAGCCGACATACGGAGAAGCGGCCGCATCAGGCGTGAGCACCAGCACGAGCGCATGGGCACGGTCGATGGCGATTTGCAGCTCGCGACGCCAGTTGGCCCCACCGCGCGAGGCCAAATCCCGCCGGTCGAGCCACGTATCGAAGCCGCGCACGCGCAGATCGACCTCAAGCCGGTCGACAAAGGCGCTGTCTACCCGCTTGTAACTGATGAACAGCGACAGCGGTTGATCGGGCATCGGAGTCCTCTATTTGCCTACAGCGCGGCGTTTGATGAAGTACGCGACGACCAGACCGACGATCAGCCCGCCGACCGCGAACGGGAAGGTGTAATCGGGGCAGATGAGCGCGTCAGAGAAGTCGAAGAAACACTGGTCGAGTGGAGAGGCTTCCAGCCCCATCAGGCCCCCGCCGATCAGCCCTAACCCACCGAAGATGACGTACATCAGCAGTGGGTTGGCGCCGGGACGTTGAATCGTGCCCGGTGAAATTGGCTCAACGGGCTGCCGGGGTGGGGGCGCTTGGACGCGCTGGGGTTCCGGCTGCGGGGCCGGCGCGGGCTGGCGTGCGGCTTGTGGGCGTGACGCCGCTTGCGGCTGTGGCGCGGGATGCGAGACGCCGAGACGGGCGGCCAAACCGCGCGGATCACCGTAGTTCGGCGCGCCGTGATACAACATGCGCAGCAGCTCGCCCGCCGCGCCGGGGTCGCTGGCCGCGATTTCCAGCGCTTGATCGTACAGGTTGGCGTGCTGCTGATTCTGCCGCGCTGTCGCCAACATCGGCTCCACGGTGCGCTCGCCCTGCAAGCGGCCCCATGCGTTGAGCGCGGCGATCTCGCGGTTCCAGTCGCCGACACCGCGCGCATCCGCAGCGTAATGTTCGAGGCTGCGGATGCGTTGGTCTTGCAGCTGCGCGTTCAAGTCGTCCAACTGGGACTTGACCAACCCATTTTGGAAACCCGGATCGCGTTCGAGGATGCTGGCGTAGATCGCGGCGGCGCGCTCACGGTCTTCGGGGGTGCTGCGCGCTTTGGCGCTGGTGGCCGCGATGAACAGCGCGTCGAGGCTGTCGGGGGGTTCGGGCAGCTTGGCGATGCCGGCCGTTGGGTCGAACGTCGCCGGGCTGCCGGGCGTGACGAAAGCGAGGTTGAGCAGCAAGTACTTGAGGTCGCGGTCGTAGCGGCCTTCCTCGAAGTCGAACCACTGAATCGTGTCGATTGGCTTGGGCAGGCTCACCATACGCAGCTTGAGCGGGATAATCAGCTTGCGCTGTTCGACGGCAAACTCGATCTCGCGCATCACGTCGGCGCTGGCGATGGCCTCCGGCGACGCGATCAACAGCAGCACGTCGGAGCGTTCGACGATGGCGCGGATGCTCTCCCAGCCTGTTGGCGTGCCGCCACGGGTGGGCATCAGGCCGCGATCCACGACCGCCTGAATACTGCGGGCGGAGAGGTCGGCGGCGATGCGCTCGACGAAGATGAGATTGGCGGGGGCGTAGCTGATGTATGCGCGCAGGGTCGCCATTTGGGCGGCGTCTCCTTGTGCTGAACTCTCCGAAAGTGTAGCCCTAGAATCCGATACGGCGCAACCGGGCCAGCGGACGGCGAGTCCAAACCGATGTGGTAGACTTCGCCCTATTATCGCTTGCAGCATATCAGGGATGGGTCATGTCCGCAGCGTCCACGGCTGTTCGCAGCCTTCTTGCCAGCCTCTATGGAGCCGACCGCGCCGGTGCATTGACCGCGCGCATCCAGCAGTTGATCCGCGACTCCGGCATCTCGAAGCGGCCTGCGTACGATCTCAGCCAGCGTGACGTCGTCGCCATCGCCTATGGCGACCATGTGCGTAAGGAAGGCGAGCCGCCGCTGGTCACGCTGCGCGAGCTGCTCAAGGCGACGTATGGCGAGCAGATCAACACCGTTCACGTGCTGCCTTTCTATCCGTATACGTCGGACGACGGGTTTTCGGTGGTCGATTACTGGGCGGTTGATCCGAAGCTCGGCACATGGGATGACGTGCGCGCGCTGCGGGCGCAGTTCCGCATGATGTTCGACGCGGTGTTCAACCACGTCTCAGTATCGAGCGCGTGGTTTCAGGCGTTCCTGCGCGGTGAAGCACCGTACACCGATTACTTCATCACCGTCGATCCGTCCACCGACCTGTCGCTGGTGCGGCGTCCGCGCACGCATCCACTGCTGACGCCGTTCGAGACCGCGCGCGGCATTCAGCACGTGTGGACAACCTTCAGCGCCGATCAGGTGGACGTCAACGCGGCCAACCCCGACTTGATGCTCGACCTGCTGCGCGCGCTGCTGTTCTACGTGGCGCAGGGGGCCGACTTGATCCGGCTCGACGCTATCGCGTATCTGTGGAAAGAGATTGGCACAACGTGCATCCACCTGCCGCAGACGCATCAGGTCGTGCAGCTCATGCGCGCCGTGCTCGATATGGCCGCGCCGGACGTGCTGATCGTGACCGAGACGAACGTGCCGCACGACGAGAACATCTCATACTTCGGCGATGGCACGAACGAAGCGCAGATGGTCTACAATTTCAGCCTGCCGCCGCTGCTGCTGCACACGTTCCGCACGGGGGACACGACCCGCCTAACGGCATGGGCCGGGACGCTTGAACGGGTTGGCGGGCGCACGACGTACTTCAACTTTACCGCGTCACATGACGGGATCGGCGTCACGCCGGCGCGCGGCCTATTGACCGACGCCGAGATCGACGCGCTGGTGGCGCTGGCGACCGATCACGGCGGGCGCGTCAACTACAAAACCGACAGCGACGGCTCGCGCAGCCCGTACGAGCTGAACATCACGTATTTCGACGCGATCACCCACCCGGACGTGACCGCCAGCGATCCGCAGACGGCGGTGAAGCGGTTCCTGTGCGCGCAGGCGATCATGCTGGCGTTCGTCGGCGTGCCGGGCATCTACTTTCACAGCCTGTTCGGCTCGCGCAATTGGGCCGAAGGCGTGGAACAGACCGGCCACAACCGCACGATCAACCGGCAGAAGCTCGACTATGATACGCTGCTTGAGGACATCGTGCGGCCTACGTTGATCCCGTCGATGGTGTATTTCGGGTATCGGGCGCTGCTGGACGCGCGAATTGCCGAGCCAGCGTTTCATCCGTTCGGCGGTAAGCGTGTGCTGGCGGTGCATTCCTCGGTGTTCGCGCTGGAACGCACGTCGCCGGACGGCATGCACCGCGTGATCGCGTTGTTCAACGTGTCGGGGGAGTCGGTGGCGGTGGCGTTAGCGGACAGCGGCGGAGGGTGGCACGATCTGCTTGGCGGCGACGCGCCGGTGCATGACGGGGCGAGCATCCGCCTGACGCTCGCGCCGTACCAATCGGCGTGGCTCAAGGCGTGGTGAGGGCGATAGAGATGGCGCGGCGCGTATCGCCCCTGAGGAGGGCGGCGGTATGCGACGTGCCATAATGGGCGTAATGTAGGGCGGAATCGGGTAGAATCGCTAACGTGGGAAGTTGGAAGTCGCCCGTTCCCAGTTACCAGTCAAGATGCAGCGTGTCCGTTCAATCGTTCATCCGTAACGCAAAACTGGAGGCTGGAAACGGGTGACCGGCAGCTTAAGTGAGCAAAAGTGGTGAGAAAGCGCCAACCGTCTTCACTTGGCTGGCGTCGCGAGCCGGATAGTCCGGTCCACCGACTTTCGGTGACCTGCTTAAACCATCGATCGAGAGTCGAGAGAGCGGGTCTCCTATGACGTAGCGTTCATTGAGCGATACAGCGTGGCATTTTCTCATCACCCGACACTTTCAACTACTCGCCTAGGAGGGCGTCATGGCTCCAGAACCACTCAAGAAACTGCAGCAGGAGATCGAGAAGACGCAGGCGTCGAACGATGAGCAAGCCGCCAGCATGGCCGACCTGCGCGATCACATCCAGCGCGCGATCGACGAACCGGAAAATGCGCCGGGCCTGCTCGAAGCCTTGCGTGATAGTTTTGCGCAGTTTCAGGCCGACCATCCGCAGTTGGCCGCCGCGATCCAATCCGCCGTCGATTTCCTCGCCGAAAGCGGGGTGTAGCGCCGGACGCTAACGCGCGATCAACCCCGCCTTTTCAAGAGCCTGCACAATGTAGCCCGTACCGAGCGCGTCGAGCGAATTGGCAGCGTTCGCCCATGTCACGACGCTGATGCCCGAGGCGGGGATATAGGCCGCGTCGGACGTGAAGCCGAGCGTATGCCCGCCGTGACCCCACAAGCCCGGCGCGATCTCGCCGACGCCGATGCCGTAGTTGAGCAACGGAGCGCCAGACGCGGGTACGGATTCGAGCATTGCGTCGAGGGTCGCGGGGTCATCGAACAGCGCGCCGGTGAACAGCGCCTCGATAAACATCTGCATGCCCGGCGCCGTAGAGATCACGCCGCCGGCGGCCCACCCTTGCGATAGGTTCCAGTCACGGGTCGACCGCTCGAACGGCGCGCCAAAGTACGCATTGGGCAGGTCGAACGCGTCGCTCGGCACGTCATTCCACAGGAACGAACTGGTCATCCCCAGCGGCGCAAAGATGCGCTCGCGGAACAAATCCGCCAGCTTTTGGCCGGTCACGTCTTCGATGACGAGGCCGAGCAAGACGGCGTTGGTGCTGCTGAAGCCCCATTCGCCGGATGCGCCCGGCGCGAAGGCCGGCGTGCCGCCGTCGATGGCGGCGTCGACCAGCTCAAGCGGCTCAAGCGTGCGCCGGCGCAGGTCGATATCGGTGAGGCCGCTGCCGATAACGCCCGATCCCGGTTCGCCGGCGTAGTCTGCGATGCCGGATGTATGGTTCGCCAGCTGCCGCAAGGTGATGGCGTCGCCGTTGGGTAGGCGCGCGGCGATCCCCGGCAGGTAGTTGGAGAGCGGATCATCCAAGCTGAGGCGGCCCTCTTCGACCAGCTGCATGAGCACGGTCGCGGTGATGGTCATGGTGCTGCTGCCGATTTCGTAGGCGCGATCACACCCGTCCAGCGGCTCGTGAGTGGCGGCGTCGGCGACACCAAGCGACTTATGGAAGCGCCAGCCGGGGCCGGAGACGAGCAGCACGATGCCCGGAGCGCGCCCGAACAGGCTGGACGACGCGCGCGCGAGATAGAGCGCCATCTGTGCGTCGAGCACTTCCTCGACCCCTGCGGGGATGCTGTCGGCGGTGTGCGTCGGGCAGACGATCAGCGTGGATGGCATCGGAGTGGCAGACGGCGCGGACGTCGGCGCTGGCTCGTCGTTCAGGCGTTGAATGAAGGCGTTGAGTACCCATCCGGTCGTCCCGTCTGGAAGTTGGATGTTGGCCCACTCGCCGTCGGTGCTGACGCGCAGGATCGCCACCTGTTGACCGCGTGAAATCGCCGTGATGTACTCGCCGCCAGATGACGGAAGCGACCGCACGTTAAGCCCGCGCCCGGCGGTGACACGGCCTGTCTGCGGGGTCGCGGTCGGGGTGGGCGTACGGGTCGGGGTCGCGGTGAACGTCGGCGTGAATGTCGGCGTCGGGGTGGGGGTGCTGGTCGGCGTCGCCGTCGGAGTCGATGTGTTGGTGGGCGTGCTGGTGGGCGTGCTGGTGGGCGTGTCCGTCGGCGTAGCGGTGGGCGTATCGGTCGGTGTGTTCGTCGGCGTATGCGTCGGCGTGTCGGTTGGCGTGTTCGTCGGCGTATCGGTCGGCGTTGCCGTGTTGGTTGGCGTGTTCGTCAGGGTATCGGTCGGCGTTGCTGTGTCGGTCGCCGTTGGTTCAGGTGTATCAGTCGCCGTCGGTTCGGGTGTATCAGTCGCCGTTGGTTCGGGTGTATCAGTCGCCGTTGGTTCGGGTGTTTTAGTCGGGACGTCGGTCTCGGTCGCCGTTGGTTCCGTGGTCACGTCGACGGGGATCGCGGTGCGCGTCGGCCCCGGCGTGTGGGTGGCCGTGACGGCATCCGTCAGCGCGCTCTCAACGGCGTCGATGACGTCGTCCGGCGCGGGCGTGGCGTCGGCGGACTCTGCGATGCCCGGACAGGCGATCACACCGGTGAATACCGGCTCGTCGCTGTCCTCTGCGGTCAGCAGGAACACATACGTCTCGGCTGTCTCCGCAAGCGCGCGCCCGATCACGAGTGTCTCGCCGGAGTCTGCGATGTCGACTGCGAAGCTCACCCGTTCCCCGGAGGTCTCGATGACGGCGTCGAGTGTGGTGCCGGCCAGCGACTCGTCATCCACGGTGACTGTGACCGCGACGATGTCGGCGTAGCAGACGGCGCTGACCCCGGCGATGCGGTCGCCGCGAAGGATCGTCGGCTGCACATCCTCTGGCTCAGGGCCGATCTCGGCGGTTGAGTCTGTGGGCTGGCCGGTCGGACTTGGTGTGTCAGCCTGCCCCCATGCCAGCCCTTGAACGGCGAAGATCACCGTGAAGGCAACGACCAACCGGACAACCCACGCGTGCTGCCGCATACCGCGTCTCCTCGATGTGTCAGAAGCGCTTCCCAACACCTCGACCGGCCTGCTGGGTGCACGATACCGGTCGAACTGTACTGCTCAACGCTGAGTGAAAATACTACCCGTATTGTTCACGACTTCGCAATTCTGCGCAACAGTCTTACTAAGCGAGACAGGAACGATGCGGAGTGATGCGTGATATGTGATGCGTGATGAGTGCGTGCGTGTGGGCGTTTTTTTGACATCCGAAACGTTTCGGGTTATCGTTTAGATGTGATCCAAAACGTTTCGGATTGCGTTTTGACGTGAATTTAGGTTTCTTGCCACGTATTGAGTAAGTCGACCCTCAAAGAGATCGCGCGGGCGACGGGTTATTCGATCACGACGGTGTCACGCGCGCTTGGCGGCTTCGATGACGTCAACGATCACACGCGCCAAGTCATCCTCCAAGAAGCGGAACGTCAGGGGTACGAACCCAACCTCGCGGCGCGAGCGCTGCAAACCCAACGCTCGAACACGGTCGGGCTGATCACGCCGCTGGACGGCCCCCGGTTTCCTAACCCGTTCTTCACCGAGTTTGTGGCCGGTGTCGGGCACACGGTTGGGTTAGCGCACTTCGATCTGCTGCTGAGCACCAATGTGTCGCATGGCTCGGAGTTGGACGCCTACCGCCGCTTAATTGGCGGGCGGCGCGTTGATGGCATGATCGTGCTGCGCACGCGGGTCGATGACGAGCGCATCCAGTATCTTTCGCGCACGGGCACGCCGTTCGTCGTCTTTGGCCGCACGGAGAACGTCGACGAGTACGTGTTCATCGACGTCGATGGCGAGGCAGGACAGGCCGCGCTGACCCGCCACTTCATCGGTCTCGGCCATCGGCGTATCGCGTATCTGGCGCCGCCAAGCGAGCTGATGTTCGCGCGCTACCGCCGGCACGGTTTTGAACGGGCGATGCAGGAAGCGGGTCTCGAGGTCGATCAAGGACTGATCATCGACACCGAACTGACCGAACGCGCCGGGGCACAGGCGGCGAAGCATCTGCTCGATCTGGACGATCCGCCCACCGCCATTATGGCCGGTAACGACCAGATGGCGTTTGCGGTCATGGGGGCGGTGCAGGAGCGCGGACTGCGTGTTGGGCAGGATATCGCCGTCGGCGGGTTCGACGATGTCTCATCGGCCGAACACATCCATCCGGGGCTGACGACCGTGCATCAGCCCATTTTTGACATCGCGCAGCGCTGCGCAGCTACCCTCTTGCTGTTGATCGCGGGCGTCGCTATTACGAACCGCGCAACGTTGATCGAACCGGAACTGGTGATCAGAGCCTCGTCCGGGCCACCGCGTCCGTGAGGCAGAAAGGAGCGCACACATCACGCGATCTTATTGTTTCCGCCGCGACATCTATTTGAGATCGACCCATTGAGGAGGCACGAAGATGCAGAAACGCTTCTTACTCGTCCTGCTGGTTGCCGCGCTGGCGATTGTTCTGTCTGGCGTATCGGTGGCGCAGAACGCGGTCACGCTGACGTTCTGGAGCACCGAAGAACAGCCTGAACGCGCCCGCGCAACGCAGGCCATCATTGATCGCTTCACCGCCGAGACCGGCATCAACGTATCGCTGGTGCTGACCAATGAGGACATCCTCGACAGCCTGATGGCCGCGAACCTCGCCGCAGGGACGCTGCCTGACGTCATGTTCCACCCGTCGGACTATGCCGCGGCATGGTATTCAGAAGGAATCTTGGACGCCGAAGCCGCGACGCAGGTCATCAACGATCTGGGCGTGGATTACTTCAGCGGCTTGGCCCTCGTCGGCGCCGGGGAAGGGCAGTACATGTCCGTCCCGACCGATGGCTGGGGGCAACTGCTGATCTACCGCAAGGATCTGTTCGACGCCGCCGGCCTTGAGCATCCCGATACGTTCGACAAGATCATGGCCGCTGCTGAAGCGCTCAATGATCCGGACAACAACTTCTACGGTATCGCCGCCGCGACCGATCCCGCTGCGGTGTTCACACAGCAGACGTTCGAGCATTTCGCGCTGGCGAACGGTGTGCACCTGACCGACGCTGAGGGCAACGTCACGCTGAATACACCGGCGATGGTCGAGGCGCTCGACTTCTACACCACGCTGGTCAAGGACTACGGCCCTCCGGGCATCGTGGACGTTGTGACTTCACGTGGAACGTACTTTGCGGGCCAGTCCGCGATGGTGGTGTGGTCGCCGTTCATCCTCGATGAGATGGCGGGCCTGCGCGACGCGGCGCTGCCGAACTGCCCGGAATGTGCAGACGACATCGCGTTCCTCGCTCGTAACAGCGGGTTCGTGCCGGCGTTTGTCGGGCCGAGCGGCACCGAGCCAGCGCAGTACGGCCAAGTTTCGATGATGGGGATCAGCACCAGCGCCCCGCCTGAGGCACTCGAGTTCGTTAAGTTCTGGCTGACCGAAGGCTATATGGACTGGTTGGCTGTAGCGCCAGAAGGCAAGTTCCCGATGCTGCGCGGCAACGCCGACAACCCGACCGCCAATATCGAGGGCTGGTCGCTGCTGCCGGCGGGCGTCGACCGCAAGGCGCCGCTGGGCGACTACTACAGCCAAGATGTGATCAACGGCATCGCGGAAGGCGCGACGGGCTTCGCTCGTTGGGGCTTCGCGGAAGGGCAGGGTCTGCTGGTGAGCGCGATCTATCAAGACCTGACCGTCCCGCGCGCGATTGCCGACATCCTGAGCGGTGCGCTGACGCCGGAGGAAGCCGCGGCCGAAATCCAAGCCGAGGTTGAGGATATCGCCGCCGGCCTCGCCGAGTAACCGACCATTCACACTAATCCGGCCCACGGTCATGTCCGTGGGCCGGAGCCTCTCCCCCCAATCTGTCTCGTGAGGGAGTTCTCAAATGCTGGCTCAACTCTCCTTATTCGAACTCGGCGTTTTTACGTTTGCATGGGCCTGCATCGGCGGGCTTCCGGGATACTACTTGTTCAACGCCATTGACCGTAATCCACGGGCGGGCGCGCGGATCGGCGTGCTGGTTGGCGCGGCCGTCGGGCTTGGCGGGGTGGCGATCGGATTGATCGACTCGGTTTCCGCGCTGTTGAACGCCGCGCTGATCTTATGGTTGATCGGGTTCGGCGCGGCCGCCATCGCGCCGTTCACGGGTATTCAGCCGGGCAGGTACTCGAAGACGGTCTCGCTGTCGCAGCGGTCGGCGGATTTGGCGTACGGGCTGCTGCTGCCGGCGTTCGTGCTGACGTCGATCATCATCGTCTTTCCGATGATCTGGAACGTGCTGCTGGCGTTCCGGCCGGTGCGGCTGCGCGCACGCAGCTCGAGCATCTCGCCCAGCGACTTCATGCGGGCGAAATGCGTGACGAGCCGCTGGCGCCCGTCCCGGTCCGGGGCGGTGAGCAGGCCGTCGATCCAGACCATGCCCTC
>JAANMY010003628.1_pt1 | contig 12591 bp, 7 predicted proteins | sample 7279691 | NCBI WGS metagenome assembly JAANMY01 (sample SAMN14094543, study PRJNA606508) | bioreactor metagenome | isolation source: A lab-scale SPAN reactor treating ammonium-rich wastewater day 388 | place: Ireland: Galway | collected 2018-02-07
GATCACGTGGTCCTGGCCGCCGAACCAGACCCCGAAACGCGGAAGGTGGTGGAGGTGGTTGCGGGCGACGCGGTTCCCGGTCCCGCCGAGCTGGATGCCGCAGCCCTGTTTGTAGAACGCGCCGGTGCGGGTGATCTCGTTGCCCTCGGCATAGTTGCCCGCGGGCGCGAGCGCCTTCTCGTCGCCGCCGGCCAGGCTGATGCCGTGGCTGCCGGTGTCGGCGATATGGCATCCGACGACGCCGTTGCCCGCCCCGCCGACGATGGAGACGCCGCTGCCGCTGTAGTCCCCGACGTTCTGAATCAGGCACCCGGCGATCAGGCAGTTCGTGGCATCCTTGAGGGTGATCGCGGTGCCCTCGCAGTATTCAAATGTCAGACCGCGGAACGCCACGTGCGCGGCGCCGGGCCCTATCTCCAGCAAGGTCCTGAGCCTCGGGGCGTAAACCTCGCGCCCCCCGAGCGGCTCCGGCGGCCAGAAGTACAGGGTCCCCTTCTCGGCATCGAGGTGCCACTCGCCGGGGGCGTCGAGTTCCTCGAGCGGCCCCTGGACGAAGTACCGGTCGCCGGCCTGTATCTCGTAGGAGCCATTGCGGGCCAGGGTCAGGATCCGGCCCGCGCGATCGAAGGCGGTGACCGGGATGATATTATTCCACCACTCGTGCGAGGGGAAGATGCTCACTTCGGCATCGGTGGGCCGTGCCCATGGGCGCAGGTCGGCCGCGGCGATGCGGAAGATGCGCCTGGCGCCGGTCTCGCCCAACTGTTCCCCTGGTACCGGCTCGGCATCGACGAAGGCCCAGCCGCTCTCGAAGGGGCGCGCCGGGTCGACGTTCGGGTAACGGGCCAGTTGCTGGCGACGGCCATCGAAGAAGAGCTGACGGAAGCGGACGCCGCCGAGTCCCGCCGGCGCCACATCGGCCTTGAGGATCGCGCCGCGGTGCGGCTCGAATCGCGCGATGGGCAACCCGCCGCGCAGGACCGGTCGCTCATCGCGGTATGCGCGATACGCGATCGGCGCCCCGGCCGCGCCGGCATCCCCGGCCCCCAGCGCAAAGGTGCCCGAAAGGTGGTACACGCCCCCGCGGAGATACACGGTCGTGGGGGGCCGACTCCCGATCTCGGATTTCCGGATTTCCTCTCGCGCGCGCTCCAGCGTGGCGAAGGGCCGCGCGCGGGTGCCCGGATTGGTGTCGTCGCCATCCGGGGCGACGTACAGTTCCCGCACGCGCCCGGTGCACGACGCGAGAACCAGAACGGCCGCGAGGGCGGCAGGCGACATCACGCGGCAGGGGAGTGTAGCCCATCTGGTGACAGATGGGCGTCCGCGATGCATCGGTGCGGGCGACCCTTGGCGTCCGCGCGGCCCATCTGTGGCCAGATGGGCTACTTCCTGCATTCTCGCACCGGCGGCTGGATTACGCTCTTCTCTCATCTCATGGCCCGGAGCCTCCGCCCCACCTCCTTGAGCGTGGCGACGTCCTCGGGGTGGATCGAGCCATCGGGCAGGGGCCCGACGTTCAGCAACAGGTTGGCCTGCTTGGATGCGGCATCCTCGAGCATGGCCATGACCTCGTCGGCGGTGACGTGTTCGGCGCCATCGAGCCAGCCCCACAGCGCGCCCTTCGGCGTCTTCGGGCCGCGTTTCTGCATCGTGAGGCAGATCTCCATCGGCTTGTCGGCGCGATTCCGCATCGCCGCCTCGATCTGGGGCTTCTCCGGCGCCATGAAATCCTCCAATTCGGGATACAGGCCCGATTTGTAGCAGATCAGCGCGTGGGGCTGCAGCTCTCGGATCTTGGCGTACAGCTCCGGAACCCGGAAGCGCCCCTTGTCGCCGCTCAGCGGCACCGCGATGCCATCGAGCCAGACGCCCGCGATGGGCCCGTAGTTCGAGCACAGTTCGCCGACGCCCGCATCCACGTATTGGACGTACTTGTTGAAGTCATACCGATCCTCAGGCGCATAGAACGGATCGGGGGGATCATAGGCGGGTCGCACCGCCTTGTTCTTCCAGTCCCATGGCGCGGGGCCGTGGGGATGCCGCCAGTCGAACCCGTGCTCGTAGAATGCGAAGAACCCCAGCCCGCGTTCCCGGCAGGCCTCGGCCATCTCGGCGACCAGGTCGCGCTTGGCGGGCGAGTTGACGCTGTTGAAGTCGGTGGCCCGCGTGTCCCACAGGCAGAAGCTGTCGCAGTGCTTGCAGACCAGCGTGACGTATCGCATCCCCGCCCCTTCGGCCATCGCCGCGATGGCCCGCGCGTCGAACTTCTCCGCGGTGAACCGCTCCTTCAATTTCGCGTACTCGGCGATCGGGATCCGCTCGTGGAATTGCACCCACTCCCCCTTCCCAAGCAACGAATACAGCCCATAGTGAATGAACAGGCCAAACCTCGCCTCCCGGAACCAGGCCAGCGAGGCGCCGCGCGGGTCCCGCGCGAAAAGGGCGGCGTGCTCCTTCAGGTGGTTGGGGACGGCGTCCGCCTCGCCGCGCGCGCGGCCAAGGCTTGCGGCCAATGCGCCCCAACCGACGGAGGTGATGAAGGTCCTGCGATCCATCGTCCAACTCCTATCTATCCGATCTCTCCTAACCCCGGGGCGCCAGTCCCCGGGTTCATTAGATAACATCATCCTTGGGGTTGCCAGGCGCGTCTATATCTGATTAGGTACTTGTTGTGTCTGTTTCGACATTGAGGAAACGGAATCGCGGGGCGTACGGGACCCCGTTCTCCGGCGTCGGGATGGAGTTCTACCCCTTGGGCATCGCGCCCGATCAATCGGGCGTCGTCCTGCACGAGGCGGGATTCCTGCCCCGCAACGACTGGTGGGTCTTCCCGAACGTCTTCAGCCCCTTCTGGCGGCTGTATTATAATTTCCGCCCGGGGCACCGGGTCATCTTCCCGGACCGGGAGGTGCCGATCACGCCCAGGCACATCATGCTCATCCCGGAGCGATGCCTCTTCCACTGCGAGGGGCGCGTGGCGGTGCCCAACCTGTGGCTCGCGTTCAGCGTGGCGCGGCGACTCGCCACCGGCACGCGCGTCCCGCTCCTCCTCAAGCCGGCGCCGACCGAGATGTGCCTCCTGCGTGCCATCGCGGGCCTGATCGACCGCCGCCACCCGCACCGCGATGGCGCATACTTCGCCGGCCTGGCCCTCCTGCACCTGGTCCTCGCCCGGCCCGAGATCCGCTGGGCCGGGGGCGTCATCCCCGACGGCGTCCGCCGCGCGCTCCGCCACATCGAAACGGCATACGGGTCGCCGCTCGCGATCGTGGCCCTCGCGCGCGAGGCCGGCATGAGCGTGCGCGGCTTCACCGCCGCCTTCCGCCGCGCCTGCGGGAAATCCCCGGCCCGCTACATCACCGAGATCCGCGTCCGCGAAGCCGCCCACCTGCTGCTGGAGACCGCCGAATCCATCGACGCCATCGCCGAACGCACCGGATTCCCGAACCGCCACCACTTCAGCCGCGTCTTCAAGGCCACCACGGGGGAACCCCCCGCGCTATTCCGGCAGCGCCACGGCGAGGGCGGGCTGGGGAGGAAGACGACGTAGCCGGGCCCTCGGGTTTCGGGAACGCTGATCGTCGCTAATCTTCGCTGATGGTCCTGCCGGTCGCCCCTGGCGCGAAAGGGATTTCGCGCCCTACAGAAACATGGTTTCTGGCATCGGCGGATCGGAACGCGGCCAAAGGGAATCTATTATAGAACGCGCGGTTGGATCAGCGGAGATTAGCGCAGATCAGCGTTCCCCTCTCCTCGGCCGTCCCATCACACCTTGTCCGGGATCTCGTATCCCTTGCGGTATTCGGGCCGGATCATGGCGTTGGCCTTGTCGTTATCGAAGCGGCCGGTGGCGGCGTCGTAGCGCATGGCGATGTTGCCGAGGCGGTGGGCGATGTTGCCCATGTGGGCGATGACGTTGCTGGCGTGCGCGATCGAGATGTCGGCGTTGGGCTGCTTCCGGCTCTTGAGGCAGTCGAGGAAATTCTTGTAGTGCTCGAAGTCGCCGGCCTCGCCGAGCATCTTCTCGACGATGCGTGAGCCCGATTCCTCGACGACGAAGCCGCCGCCGTGGCGGCCGACGATCATGAGCTGCTCGGAGCCATAGATCTCGACGCGGGTGGAATTCTGCTTCCAGTCGGGGACCAGCGTCTTCCGGCGGAGGGCGTCGCTGCTCTTGACCATGTATTTCGGGTAGCCGGAGAGCTCGAAGGTCATGACGAAGGCATCGAACTCCCAGTTGGCGACCTGGACATCGGGCACCTCGGAGTCGTCGCCGCGGTGCACGAAGCGGCCGCCGACGGAGCGGACGCTCTTGGGGAGGCCGGGGTCGCCCATGAGCATGAGCGCGAGATCGGTCTGGTGGATGCCGTCGTCGCACATGTCCCCGCCGCAGAAATCCCAGTACTGGTGCCAGCCGCCGTGGAACGGGATCTTCTCGTGGTAGGGGCGGAACGGCGCCGGCCCGAGCCACTGGTCCCAATCGAATCCCTCCGGCGGCGTGCCGGGATCGCCCAGCTTGAACGCGTTGCCCGACTTCAGGTTGAACACCTTGACCAGCCCGATCTTGCCCAGCTTCCCGCTGCGGAGGTACTCGCGCGCGGCGAGGTTGTATTCCTTGGAACGGTTCTGGGTGCCGACCTGCACGATCCGGTTGTATTTCTTCGCGGCCTCGACCATCTTGCCGCTCTCCCAGATGTTATGGGAGTGGGGTTTTTCCACATACACATCCTTGCCCGCCTGGCAGGCTAGGACGGTCAGCGGCGCGTGCCATCGGTCGGGGGTCGCGATGATCACGGCATCGACGTCCTTGGCATCCAGGACCTTCCGAAATTCCTTCTCCAGCCGCGGCTGCGCGGGCTGCGCCTCGGAGAGGAATTTCCAGCATTGCTCCAGGCGCTTGTCGCTGAGGTCGCAGAGGGCGACGCAGTTGGCCTTGCCCTCCTCGACCATGACGCGGATGATGAAGCGTCCGCGGCCGCCGCAGCCGATCAGCGCGACATTGGGGCGTTCGTTGGGGGAGTCCGGCGACTGCGCGCGCGCCGCGGGGCGCGCGAGGCCCCCGAGCGCGGCGAGCGCGGCGGCCTGGGAAGAATGCCTGAGGAAGGCGCGGCGGGAGAGGGAGTCCATGGGATTTTTCCTTTCGGTTGGGATCACGCCGATGACCCCCTCAGGCTACGCGAGCCGGGCGTGAGATTCAAGCGCGCCGATGGAATCCTACCCGGGATCCCGGGATCGGTTTGGCACCCCGCCGTCGTCCTTCGGCCAGGCTCATGCGTCGCGCTCGCCTATGATTTCCTCTTCCCCTTCTTCGTGGCCTTGGGCCCAAAGGGTCGATTCGGGTCCATCTTCTCGAGGTCCTCGGGGCTGGGCTCGCCGCCAAATTGTTTCCAATACATTTCTTTAAAGGGATTGATCCTGGGGCCGGTGGCGCCCTCGTTGACCATCATGGGCCTGACCTCTGCCCACCAGGCATCGAATGCGGCGGCCATGTCCTTGACCACCTCGGGATGGCCAGGGGCGACATCGGTCTGCTCGCCGGGATCGGCCGCGACATCGAACAGTTCCCACTTTGGCTCGCGAGCGCCCGCGGCCGAGACGAGGTGCCAGCGGGGGCGGCGCACCGAGCAGGTCTTGTACTTCCACTCGTCGGGGTCGGTCCCCTTGGGCCACCTCCCGAGGTGGGTGAACAGCGTGCGGTCGGGCCATGGCGCGGAAGGGTCCTTCAACAGGGGCAGGAGGCTGCGCCCCTCGATTTGCCGGGCCGCGGCGTCGTCCAATGTCACGCCGGCGATCTCGGCGATGGTGGGGAAGAAGTCGATGTGCGCGGCCAGCGCGGGCACGTCGGCGGGCTGGAGGGTGCCCGGCCAGCGCCAGAAGGAGCAGGCGCGGGTGCCGCCGAGCCAGGCGGTGCCCTTGTTGCCGCGCATCCCCGCGTTGTAGACCTTGACCCCGGCGGTCCCGCCATTGTCATTCATGAAAATGACCAGGGTGTCCTTCGCGATGCCCCATTCGTCCAGCCGGTCCAATAGTCGCCCGATGTTCTCATCGATGTTGTGGATCATGCCGAAGAAGTGCGCCACGGCATCGTCGGGGACCTGGCCGGCGAAAAGCGCGGCGTCCTCGGGGCGCGCGGTGTACGGGGCGTGCGGCGCATTGGTCGGGATGTACGCGAAGAACCGCTTGCCGGCCTTGCGCTGCGCGTCCATCCATCGCAACGCCTGCGCGTAGAACACATCGGTGCAGAAGCCCTTTGTTTTCACGAACCGGTCATTGTGGAGGATCGCGGGGTCGAAGTAGGTATTGCCTGGCGCGTCGCCGCAGGAGCCGGGATAGGTCTGCCCGATGCCGCCGCCGCCATGGATGAACATCTCGTCGAAGCCGCGGTGGTCTGGGCGGTGCTCGGCCTCGTCGCCGAGGTGCCATTTGCCGAAGATGCCGGTCGCGTAGCCCCCGGCCTTCAGGACCTGCGCCAGCGTGACCGCGCCGGGCGCGAGGCGCTCGCGCTCGAGGATCGTATGGGTGATGCCATTCTTGAATTCGTGCCGCCCCGTCAGCAGCGCGCCGCGGGTCGGCGCGCACGTCGGGCTCACGTGGAAGTCCGTCAGGCGGACGCCCTCCCGGTGAAGGCGGTCCATGTGGGGCGTCTTCAGCACGGGATTGCCGTGCGCCGAGACGTCGCCATAGCCCTGGTCGTCGGTTATCAAGAACACGATGTTCGGGGCGGAGGCACCCGAGAGGGACAGCGCGCCCCACAGGGCGATCGACGGCAGGATGCGTGGTTTCATGGGGGATCTCCTTTGGTATCGCGGGAGCGGACAGTATAGGTCCCTCCCCGGTGACGATGGAAGTCCCGATTGCGGAAGCGCGACGTACGCCAAGAGTCCCGCAATCGATAGCCATGCGGCCGCCTTTTGGCTTCGCACCGGGGCCTCGGGGGGTAGGATCTCCGCCGATGTCGGTCCGGATGACAGCGGTGGCCGTGGCCTTTGCGGCGATGGTGTGCTCGCGGGTTGGCGCGTGGGCCGAGGAGGTGCGCCCCGTTTTCGACGAGGAGGTGGCGCGATTCCGGTCGCTGGCGAAGGGCCCGTTGGCGGGATTTCGGATCGAGGCGGCGCAGGGCTTCGGGCTGATGCGGCACCATGCCGGGGAAGAGGCGCTGGTTCCCCTGGTGGTCGATCCGGATGCCGACGTGCGGCTGGCGGCGATCGAGGCGCTTGGGCACTGCGGGATGCGGCGCGGCGTCGAGGCGCTGGCTGCCGTGGCGGGCAAGGGGGCGCGCGAGGAGCGTCGCCTGGCGCGGCTCGCGCTGGAGCGGATGACGGGCGAGGCCTTTCCCGAGGACAAGCCCGGGGCGTGGGGCGCCTGGCTCGCGGCCGACGGGTGGGACGCCAAGGAAGACCGGCTGCTCGCCGCCATCGGGGGCAACGATCCCGGCGCGAGGTGGCGGGCGCTGGTGGCGCTGCGGTTCATCGGGAGCCCGCGGGCCGAGGATCGGCTCCTCGCGCGCGCGGGGGGACCGCCCAAGTTCAACGGCGAAGAACTGCGGCAGTCGGCGCGCGCCCTCGAGCGGATCGGGACTGCGAAGTGCGTGCCATTCCTTGCATCGCTGGCGGCCAGTTTTCCCGATACCGCCTGGGCGCTGGGGCAGATCGGCGGCGCCGAGGCGGAGGCCGCGCTGCGGCGCTCGCTGGCGAAGTTCGGCTCGCGGCGGGTGGACGCGACGGTGAATCTCGACCGCCTCGCGTCGACGAATTGCGCCGCGCACATCCCGGCGATGATCCGCTCGTTCGGGTTCGCGATCTACCGGAGCGACACCGATGATTTGCACCGCCCGCCGCATGCCGCCCAGCGCGCCGCCGCCAACCTCATCCTCCGCAGCGGCGAATCGCAGAGGGTCGTGGACCTGGTGCTCAAGGAGGCCGAGGGCACGCGCAAGGACGAGGAGACCCCGGAGAGCTGGCGCGGGGTGCTCGCGGCGATGCGGCCCGAGCTGAAGGCCGGATTCTGGCGGAACGACGGGCGCACGGAGGCCGACCCGCTGGCGGCGCTGCCCCACATCATCCGGGATAGGGCATTCGTGCCGCGGCTGCGGGCGCTGCTCCGGCATCCCGCCTTCATCGCCCGCACCTATGCCGCGGAATGCCTGGGCGCGCTCAAGGCCGAGGAGACCGTGCCCGAAATTCTCGCCGTGATCCGGGAGCCCTATCCCTTCGTTGACGAGGTCCAGCAGGTTTCCGGCAAACACCGGGAGATGAGCCAGGGCGTCCGGTGGAAGGGTTTCCTATGCATGGCGCTCGGCCGCCTCGGCGGCGAGGGTTCGCGCGCGGCACTCGAGGCGCTGGCGACCGATCCCGCCGCGCCGCGCGACGTGCGCTTTGGCGCCGTGGCGGGACTGGCATTCCTGTCATCGGCGAAATCGCTCCCCGCGCTGCGCCAGGTGGCCGAGCGCGATATCGTCTGGGCCATCCGCAATGCCGCCGCGGGCGCCGCGGAAGAGATCGGCTTACAACAGACGGCGGGAAAGGCCGTGGCGAAACATGATTGAGATCCGGTTGCCGCTGGCGTCGCTCATTCTCGCGGGATCGGCCATGGCCGGACTCGCGCAGGCGCCCGCGCCCCAGCCCGCGGCCCCCGCGCCGCCCAAGGCCCAGCCGGCCAAGCCTCCCCCGCACCCCATGCAGGCCGTCCTCCAGGCCGCGATCAAGAATCGCGACCTTGGCGCCGCGATCCAGCTGGTGGGGGCCGGGGAGTCGGCGCGGCCCCTGGTGCGCCAGGGCCTGCAGCATCCCGGGCCCGAGGCGGCGCTGTTCGCGTTTGCCCTGCACGGGCACCCGGATCCCGCCCTCGCGCCCGAGCTGCGCGCCCTGCTCGGCTCCTGGAATCAGGTCGCGGGGTACTGGGCCGCCAGGGCGCTGGGCCGGATGAAAGATGCGGGCTCGGTGCCCGCGCTCGCCGCGCAGTTGGCGCATTCGCCCAATGGCTACTGGGAACTCAGCCGCGGCAAACAGAAATGGCTGCACAACGCGGAGACGGCCAAGCGATTCCAGCAGCCGGAGCTTGCCCCCGACGGCATGCCGAACATCCGCGTCGCGTACGCGTCCCTCCTGGCGCTCGGCGAGATCGGCGGGGCCGAGGCGGCGGCGACTTTGCGCAAGGCGCTCTCCAGCGACCAGCACCTCATCCGCCTGGCCGGGGCGACGGGACTCGGGCAACAGCGCGCCGCCGAGGATCTCCCAACCCTGCGCGCCCTCGCCGCGCGCGACCCCGCGCTCGTTGTCCGCGAGGCCGCCGCCGAGGCGGCCGCGAAAATCGATGGCTCGTGCCGCCCGCCGGACGCCGGGCCGCCCGCCATGCCGCCCGCGCTGGTCTTCATCAAGGCGAAGAACCGCAGCGAGTCCAACCTCGGATTCCGCGACTCGTATTTCTTCCCGAAGACCCCGTGGTATGGCTGGGGCGAGAACCTCTTCCTGCTGAGCCCGGTGGCCCCGGACGGCCAGGCGCGCAACCTGACCGGCCTGACCGACGGCGCCGTGCAGGGCCCCGAGGTCTCGTTCGATGGCAAACGCATCCTCTTCGCCATGCGCCGCGAGTTTTCCAAAGAGGGATTCCATATCTACGAGATGCATGCCGACGGCTCCGGCCTGCGGCAGCTCACCGCCGGGCAGTGCAACGATGTCGATCCCCATTACCTGCCCGATGGCCGGATCGTTTTCTCCTCCGATCGCGCCGGCTACCAGGAATATTACCATCAGGAGCGCTCCCGCGCGATCTACGTGATGGGCGCGGATGGTTCCGGGATCCGCCAGATCACCTTCAACCCGAACCAGGACTACGAGCCGCTGGCGCTGGCCGACGGTCGGATCGCCTACGGGAGCTACCGCTTCTACGCGCAGGATGGCAGCCCGGGGCCGATCCGGGGCGACGGATTCATGCAGCGCATCGAGACCGTGCTGCGGACGGCGCTGCCCGACGGCTCGGAGGAGGCGCCCTTCTATGGGGCGGCGCGGGGCATGTACTACACCCCGATGCGCCCGTCGCCCATCGCCCTGCAATATCAGGGCTGGCACCGGCGCGGCCTTCACATCGGCGTGTCGGTCAGCCAGCCGCGCGAGTTGCCCGGCGGGGACATCGTCTGCATGACCCCCGCGGGGCTCACCGTCATCGACCGCGCGCGCATCCCGTTCGATTGCGAGCGCCCCGTCTTTCCCGAGGTGCTCAACCTCGCCGGCGGCGAGGAGGTCTACATCCACAACCACGACGACATGAATCCGGTCGGGCGCTATACCACGCCCCACCCCGCGGGGGGCGATTGGGTCTTCGTGTCCCACGCCCCGTGGCACCGCCCGGGGAACGACGCCTACGGCATCGTCCTGCTCAACCTCCGCACCCGCGAGTCGCGCCCCATCCACGACGACCCCGCGCTGAGCGACATCGAACCCGTGCCGCTCGCCCCGCGCCCCGCGCCGGTCGTCCGCGCCTCCTCCCGCGACCCCGCCGCTGCCCCGCACGGATTCGTCTATTGCAATTCCGTCTTCCACTCCGACCTCCCCTACGACCGCGCCGCCGCCCGGTCCGTCCGCGTCCTCGGCGCGGAATTCCAGCCCGCCTCCATCAACGCCAACGCCTCGTTCCGTTCCCGCCTCCTCGGCACCGCCCCGCTCGAGGCCGACGGCTCGTTCTATTTCCGCGTGCCGGCCGACACGCCGTTCCGTTTCGAGTTGCTCGACGCCAACGAGAACGTCTTGGTCCACGAGACCGAATTCCACTACGTCCGGCCCGGCGAGACCAAGGGCTGCGTCGGCTGCCACGAGCCGCTCCGCCAGACGCCCCCCAACGCCCGGCCCATCGCCATGTCCCACCCGCCGGCCAATGCCCTCCCCAAGCGCGGCGACCTCATCTTCCAGGGCCGCCCCGAACATAGCTACAACCTCATCGTCAGGGAGTGACCGGCGCCCTTGCACGATCCCGCCCATCGGCCACACTCGGAGGGCATGGAACGCGGGGCGATCGAACGGGCCGTGGCCTCCCGGCTGTCTGGGGGCCTCGCGATGCTGGAGTCATGGGTCCTGACCAACAGCTTCACCAAAAACCGCGAGGGGGTGGAGGCGCTGGGGGAGATGACCGCGGGGGCGTTCGCGCCGCTGGGATTTTCGGCGGGGCGGGTGCCGTCGGTGCTGGGTGGCTGCGGGCGGCACGTATTCTTGCGGCGGGGCGGGTCTTCGGACCTGACGCTGATGCTGGTGTCGCATCTGGACACGGTGTACCCGGCGGCGGAGGAAGCGAGGGAGGGGTTCCGCTGGCGGCGGGAGGGGGACCGCATCTATGGTCCCGGCGTCTTGGACATCAAGGGCGGGACGCTGGTGATGTGGCTGGCGCTGTGGGCACTGGCGGAGGCTGCCCCGGCGGCCTTCGCCCTGCCAAACTGGGTGCTGGCCTTCGATGCGACCGAGGAGGTGCTATCGGCGGATTTTGGTGCCCTGTGCCGGGAGCGGCTCGGCGCGGGGCCGGCGGCGGCGCTGGTTTTCGAGAGCGGGCTGATGGATGGGTCCCGCCACCGCGTGGTGACGTCGAGGAAGGGGCGCATCACGTTCCGCGCGACGGCGGAGGGACGGGCGGCGCACGCGGGCAGCGGGCACGGGTCGGGCGCCAACGCCATCCAAGCGCTGGCGGCATTCATCCGCGACGCGTCGTCCCTCACCGACTACGGGCGCGGGCTCACGGTGAACGTCGGCATCGTCGAAGGGGGCGAGGGCGTGAATCGGGTGCCTCACCGCGCGTCGGCCGAATTGGAGGTGCGGGCCGAGGTTCCCGCGGTGCTGGCCGAGGCAGCGGCGCGGGTCCGCGCCTGGGACGGGCGGGTCCTCTCCGGGGCCGTGGGCCTGGGCGCGGGATGCACGATGCGCGTCGAACCACTTGGCGAGGTGGCCGCCTGGCCAGAGAACCCCGGCACGCGGTCGTTATTGGATATCCTGCGGCGGGCTGGAGGAGACATCGGGCTCCAGATCGAAGGGTCGGCGCGCGGCGGCCTGAGCGACGCGAATTTCCTCTGGGATGCGGCCCCCGTGATCGATGGCCTGGGCGCCTGTGGCGGCGGTGCCCACTGCCCCCACTGGGGCGCCGACGGCTCCCCGCCAGAGCATGTCGAGACCGGGTCCTTTTTCGCGAAGGCCCGGCTCGTGGCCGCCGCGTTGGCTCGCCTCATCCGGGATCCGTCGAGTGTGCCCCGCGCGCGGGGCACCACCGGGGCAGAAAATTTGTAGCGAAGCCGATCGCCAGAGGCGATTGTTCCGACATTCCGGCTTCGGCCTATCCCCCGCCGAAGGGCCCGCCATGGCGGGTAGACTCCGGCCCTTCTCGCCGAGTCAAAGCGGTGCGAGGACGCCCCGCACTCCAAAGCGCTGCGCGCGAAATGCCGCGGCATTCCAAGATGTCGCCACCGCCCTGAGCTGTTGCCGCATTTCGGCCGAAGGCCTTTGGAGTGCGGACCGTCCCCGGGCCGCTTTTTGGCGGGCAATGGGAATTTCCGAGCCAGTCTCAACCGCCAAGCGCGGCCTCGATGTCCCCGGCGCGACCCATGCGCAGGAGGGC
>JAANMY010003629.1_pt1 | contig 12588 bp, 2 predicted proteins | sample 7279691 | NCBI WGS metagenome assembly JAANMY01 (sample SAMN14094543, study PRJNA606508) | bioreactor metagenome | isolation source: A lab-scale SPAN reactor treating ammonium-rich wastewater day 388 | place: Ireland: Galway | collected 2018-02-07
TTTACCTCTTTTTCCGTACTGCTTCTAAGTTTGCTTTTGTTCTTGCAAAATCAATTATTATCTACATATAATTAAAATAATTAAAATAATTAAAAATTATTTTACAAAAATATATTTATAGTAATTTTAATTTAAAGGATTAACATTAATTAATACAATATTTTTTTTATTTAATCTTTTTTCATAAGTTTGTGAATACCAAATTAAAAACTAAAACTATCCAATATGAAAACATTCTTTATCAAAATTCCATAGTTTCTAAATTTTCGTAATCTCAGGTAGCACAAGACTAACTTTAAAAACTGTACCATTTCCACATGATTTTCAAAAACACATACTACAAGATTGTAGCAAGTATTGCTGTATTCTGCTCTGCTCAATTCTATTCACAATTAGTTGGCTCAGATGCTCAAATCTGGGAAAAAGCAAACGCCTCGATTAGAGAATCTTCCAATATAAAAAATGATCATTTACTTAATTTCCATGACGGAATAAAAAATCGTTTTCTCAAAAAGTATATAAGATATAGTCGGGATAAAAGTCATACACTAAGCTTAGTTCATACCTCAAGGGAAGAGGAAAAGATATGGGAGAATGATTCAAAGAAAATTATTCTTAATAATAATGTATTTGAAAAAGGGGATCAGACGAAGATAAAATTGCAGAAAAGAGCCAGTATCTTCACTTATGCTGGAAATGCAGAAGTAAAAACTGGTAAACCGGACAGTATCAAAATTAAGTTTGATGACCAGAATCTCTATGAGATGATATTTATTCCTAAGAAAGCAAAAAAAACAGATATTAATAAAATTCATAGTTATCTTTCCATAAAATACGGAATATCTCTTACTAAAGGAAAATATATTTCTTCTGACGGAAAACTAATCTGGGATCCTGAAAAGCATAAAGATTTTAAATACAGACCTACCGGATTAGGGAGAGATGATGGCAATGAATTATATCAGAAACAGTCTTCTAATCAAGAAGACCAGTTTCTTACCATTGGAAAAGAAAATATTTTTAGAATGAATATGGAGAATCCCAGTATTTTCGATCAAAATAATTTCGTGATGTGGTCGGATGACAATAGGGAGATGAATTTTAAAAATGAAGAAAATGTAAGAATTCTTGAAAGGAATTGGGAGATCAATTTCATCGGTTCCACGATTCCAAAAAAAGATTATCAGGTTCGTATTAAGAAAAACAAAATGAATCCTGATTCGCTCCCTCTGGCATATTGGATGTTACTTAAAGATTCTGCCGGAGATATTACAAAAATTCAAGGAGTAGAAAATGAAAACTTTATTGTGTTCAATAAAGTGAATTTTATAAATGAAAAAAGTAATCAGCTTCTTGATCATTTTACTTTTGCAACAGGTCCCATACCAAAAACGCAAGATGGTGAAACCAATACTTCAGGGTTAAATCCATTAAACAGTGAACTGCCTCTCCTGAACCTCGAAGATATTAAACTATATCCAAACCCGGTTAAAAAAGGACAGGAGTTTACCGTAACTTTCCCGGCAATGGAAGATTTAAACATATCTATTTATGATGGAGGAGGAAGATTGGTCAAAATGGAAAAAATCGATCGGAATTCCAAATCATATCGCGCATCCCTAAGTGTTCAAAGCTCTTACTTAGTTTCTTTAACGCTAAACGGGAAAGTAATCAAAACCTTTAAATTAATCGTAGACTAAAAACTGGATCATGAAAATAAAATCACCAAAACTTCCTTTTACAAAGAAGTCAGCACTACTTGTGTGCTTCTTTGCTTGCATTTTTATTTTTGCATCGTTCACAAAAGAAGACATACTTAGAATCAGAAAGTGGAAAACAGATTGGAAAAAAGAAAAAAACCAGAAAACGGATGATCTTCTTGATCATCTGACAGATTTTCCTCTTTTAAAAAGCTTATCTAATTTCAATCCTGCGTCGGTTTCTAAAACTGAAATCAATAAGGATTTAAGTTTAAACCCAAGTTTAACTTCTGATGGGAGCTTGATTCTGAAAGAAAATGATGATTATATAAGTAATGAGGACATTACCAGAGAAAACAGCAATTCCTTTTCAGCAATAGAAAAAGAAGGAACGATTGGAGTTTTTTCTGATCAGGAAGAAGACCGTGTTAAAGACAACTTTTTTACCATAAACCTCCCAAAGCCAAATGAAAATTCACGTATATTTTTAACTTACGAACTCTATGGATTATCTTCACATGAGTCGGTTTCAAGATCAATTAACCAAGACCTTTCAATAGGTGGTGAGATCATCATACCTTCTGCCATTTGGAGTCAACAAAAAGAGGAGCTAAATTCTTCGGTTCTTAAAGAAGGAATAAATACAATATTATTTACCTCTCCTTCTTCAGGAATAAAATATAAAGTTAGAAACCTGAAAATTGTCTTTGAAAAAGGTAAAAAAGAAAGGGATTTTCAAGTTAATTCTGTTCTTTCTGGAGACTATCTTTATATCAAGGGTTACAGCAGACATAATGACTTAAAAGTAAACAACTCAGAAGTTTCCTGGAATCATGGAGAATTTGAAAAAGTAATTAAATTATCTGCGGAACAAAAAGGATCAGGTCATTTTTTATTTTCATATAATGGCAGTAGCCAAATTTTTGCATTACCTTCTGACGAGAAATCGTTTAAAGTAATTGGCAATAATGTATACAATTACAAGGCACTTAATATCGGTAAAGATCAGGAAGTTGATATTAATTATGAGGATTTAAATATAAAGGTTGAAAAAGATGCCGCAGAATCGGCAAGTCTGGAAATTATCAAATTAAGGGAGAAAGATATTCCTGCAGTATCAGGGGGACTGAAGAATATTACAAAAAATAATTCAGGATATAGATTTACCGTAAAATCAGGAAAATTAAATAAAAGGGTAAAAATCACAATTCCGTATGATGATAAAAAACTAGGACTTATTTCGCCCAAAGAAATAAAAATATTTTCATTCGATTACAAAAAGAAGCAATGGAAAGTTGCGGGAGAAAGTAATGTTGACCAAAAGAATAAAACTGTAACATTTGAAGGAACTGGAGATGGTGATTATATCAATGGGGTAATCTCTCTGCCCGAGTCGCCACAATTGAATTCGTTTGCACCTACCTCTATCAGTGGTTTGAAAGCAGCAAATCCCGTCAGTGCTCCTTTAATACAGGCTCCTTCAGCCACTCAGTCGGGCGAAGCAAATATTAATTATCCTTTGACCTTACCCAGCGGGGTTTCAGGGATGCAACCTTCACTATCTGTATCATATAACAGTGATAGTGGAAATGGCTGGATGGGAGAAGGATGGAATATTGTAGGCTTATCATCAATATCAGTGGATATGAGGTGGGGAACCCCTACTTTTACACCAGGACAAGAAACTGAACTCTATTCAATGGATGGAGAAATGCTGGTATATCCTGATGGATATTTACCACATCGACATAATAAAGTTAACCCTGATGGAACGTTTGACACGACCAGACAAGGAAGGAATGCTTCTGGTCCCAAAACATTTTACTTAAGAAGAAATCACGACTTTACAAAAATAGAAAGATTTGGAAGCAGCCCAGCAGATTATAGATGGGTTGTAACTTCAACCAATGGAACAAAAACATATTATGGTGGTGATCAGTCTACGCTGGTTCCAAATACAATTCTAAAAAATAATAATGGAAATATTATTCAATGGAACGTATGGAAAGTTGAAGATGTTTATCTAAACAACATCATTTACGAATATAAAAATCAATCCATCAATAATTTTACAGGAGATGATCAAAATTTAAATGCAGGTTGGGTTTTTCATATAGATAAGATCTTCTATTCGGGAAGAAACGGTCAAAAAGGCCCTTATATTGTAACCTTTTTTAATGATACTCCAAGATCTGATAAACAGATCAATGCAAAAGGAGTTCTTAAAAGAATAGAGCCTTATTTACTTACAAAAATAGATGTTGATTACAAAAATACATCCAATCAGCAGCAAAATATAAGGTCATACATTTTCACCTACACCCCTGGTATATTTCAAAAAAGCCTTCTTACAAAGATGAAAATGAAGGTTATCAATCCGCGTACAGACGGAGCTGCTTTCGATTATAATTTTGAGTACTATGATAATGGAACAGTGTTCGGAACAGCAACCAATATGGTAACTCCTGGCACTGATGCATTCTCTGATGTTATAAGTTCAATTACTACCCCTTCCAAAATTAGTGCCGACAATAATTTTGAATGGGGATGGTCTGCAAGAGCGGGCGGTGGTTTTGCTTTATTTAGACCACAATTGGGAGGAGTAAAAAACTTTATGATTTCCTTGTTTGGTGGAGCTTCATATCCCCGTATGAAGAGAGGACAGGAATTGGTAGATTTCAATGGAGATGGAATAGCGGATATCTTATACCGCAAAAGAAATGGTGACAATGGAATAAAATTGATTCCGGGAAGTCTTGATAACAATGGACAGCTGGTTTTCAACAGTGCTTATCAATCTGTCGGGAATCTAAACAGTAATTTCTCACATTCTACAGGGACAACCTGGAATATGGGCGGAAGTGTTGTGTTCAATTGGTTTAAAATGGGGTTTGATTTTTCATATGTCAATTCTGAGAGTGAAAGTGAAACGCCTATTTACATGATGGATGCCAATTCAGACGGATTACCTGACGTCATTAAAGACAATAAGGTGTGGTTTAACCGTAAAAACGGAAATTCCCAGGAAATGGTAATCACAAGTGATTTAACGGAGAATATGGTCATCACAGGAAATGCCGCTCAACCGTATACAGAACCCGAGGAACCGGATGATGTTGATCCTGTAAAACCAAAAAACGATGTGGTAAAAGTTTGGATTGCTCCAAAAAACGGATTTATAGAAATTTCTGATCAGATAGCCATTCAACAGGGACAGGATAATAATGCAAAAGCAGTTTATTCTATAGAAATTAAAAATCCAAATGATGCTTCAAAAAATTGCCGGTTATTTTTAACCGAGCTTAACAATAACTTCGGCCAGGGCATTGGTATTCGTCAATACAACAGTTACCCTGGAACACCGCTTGGAGTATCCAACTCTACCAGACTGTATGTAAAATCAGGTGAAAAAGTATATTTCAGGTTACATAAGAGAGCAGGAACGAATTATATAGTGGATACCAACCCGCTGGTAACTTACGTAGATAATGCAGGTAATCAGATCCCCGATAAGTTTGTTGAAGAGCAGGATGGATATATGCCTAATCAGACGAATTATGATGACAAGTTCTTTTTAAATAACCTAAATAAATCCTTCAAATTTACACAAGCGGCAAATATCCGTATTACCATTCCGGAATTTACAATACCTACTTTATCAGATAGAGTGAAGTATTCTATTGTTCTCATTAAGGAAGACGTAAGTGTTGCTCAAAACCAGCAGACGGTTCAAAATGTCATTTACGAAGAAATTGTTGGTCCTTCTCCCGGACAGCCCGTAATAGTTTCTCCGGTTGATCTTAATTATTCTGTTCCTGCTCTAAGTGATCCGGATGAATCATGGCACTTAAAGTTTTTAGTGGAAACCGATTCGCATATAAATAAAGAAATTGAATGGAACGACATCGTTGTTGAAGGATATCCTAATACAGATCACAAACACTATGCAGTACCGTTATATCCGTCTTACCATGTAAGAGATATGAAGGAAAAATTTGACGTGTCGACTTTAAGCAATATTCCATCAGGCTCTGATCATTATTCAATTTCAATTAATAAGAATTTCAGTTTCAGTCCATCTGTATCAGGCAGATTTATGTACGTCATCAAGAAAAAAGGGATGTTTTTGGATAAAAGGATAGTCGAAATATCCAACGGAACATTAAAAGAATACACTACCGATTATAATCTGATCAGCGGAAACGATCCTATTCCCTTTTATGATGGAGATCCTACAATTGGTATTATTGACGATGCTGAAAAATTAAACATCTTAATTTTCTGCAATACCAATAAGGACAGGCTTGCATATCAGGCTCTTAAATTACAGCTCAATAATAATATTTTTAATATTTATAATCAGTCAGGTAATTCGCTTTTAAATCACACAGTTGAAACATCAATAAATACAGGAGAATATAATGGTGTCACTGCAGTTTACCATAACTGGGGACAATTTCTATACAATGAAGCAAGGGATATTGTTCCTGGACCAGGAAGTACTAACCAGCAGCCACCATTGACTCCTGGCTGCGAACCGCGTAAGGAAAATGACTGTATGGTTATTCCAACGGGACCAGGGGGCAGCAGCAGTCCAGCTTATACGACTAATCCAAATACTCCAAAAGATATATATGGCGCACTAATAAATGATAATACACTTGAAAACCCTTTCCAGTTCAACATAGACTTTCCGGCTTGTGCGGGAATTACCAATTCACAGCAATATGGAGAGTGTATGGGAGATCAGTTAGCTAATGACTTTCAGAATAACTATGCAAATAATCAGGTTTTCGGTGCAGCATCTCCTTTTACCCCTCTAAATCCAATTAAGAAAAGAAATATTATAGAACATAAATGGGTAAACCAAATGTTTTACGAGCAGTATTCTAAGAGAGGAAGCTTTAGAGATGATGAAACACCTACTTCACCATTTATCGATGATGATCAGGACTCGGATGATATTGAGGTAGCAAACAACCCTAATACAAAAATGTTTGCTATTTCCAAAAAGCAAAAGAGCAAATCAAAAACAAAAAATGCAGGAATTAGTTTTGGGCTTAATTTTAGTAATTCCGTTTCTGAATTAAGAAATATCGGGAATATCCAAACTCAGGACTTTTTCGATGTAAATGGAGATAATTATCCAGATATTCTGTATCGTGGTCAGTCCCAACAAACAGGAATTCTTGGGGGGCTAAAGAATGCACAGAGTGGAATTGAAGGTACAGATAGGGTGATCACAAGAATGGATGATTTTATGAACTCGAAAACCAAGGCATTTAATGCAGCAGGAAGTAAATCTGTAGGCAGATTTAGTCCTGTAATTGGAGACACATCAGTTTCTTGGTCTATGAATATAGGGAACTCTAATTATCCAAATTCGTATAATAAAACTACTGAGTACTGGATGGATATTAATGGAGATGGTTTACCTGATAAAATCGACGGAACATCATATAAATTAAATTTTGGAACAGGATTGGTCAACGGCGGAATACCGGGTTCGGTTGGCACCTTTGCCGGATTCGAAGAGCAGGTTTCCAAACCTGTGCACTCATCATCTTTCGGAATTGGAGGTGGAATCAATGGCGTGATTGATGCCGTTCAGGGTGTTGAATTGGGAATTGCCGTTTCCGGGGGAGTTGGTGGCGGATCTTCAACCGCTACATCGAAAAGGTCATTCCTTGATGTAAATGGTGATGGTCTTGTTGATATTGTTCAGATAGATGAGAATACAGGGCAAACCAATGTGAAATATAACTTAGGAAATCGTTTTGGAAATCCTCAAAGTTTAAGTATCAGTCTGGCTGAGGAATCAAAAACCCATAGCGGATATGCCAATTTAAATGGTGGTTTTTATGTAAATATACCTATGATCACGATTTTTGGAATTACTCTATTGTATTTTAAACCAATTGGAGCTGACCTTACGGCGAATGTCGGATTGTCTGTGTCTGAAATTAATAAGGGATTAAGAGATGTAAATGGTGACGGTTTTCCTGATCTTATTGTAAATACGAACAGCGGACTAAAGATACACTATTCTCAATTAGCTAAAACCAATAAACTTAAAAGGGTATCTTATGCTGAATCTTACGGTGGTGATGCTCCTAAAAATCTGGGTGCTGCATTTATTATTGATTATGCTATATCTAAGCCTTCTTATAATGATCCCAAAGCAAAACTGGTGATGTCTCAAGTTACCATACCAAACCCCGATGCTTTTTCAGGAACTTATACCTTAAATACAACTAATAAAGATATTATCACCAAGTTTGAATATGAGAATTCTAGATATGATAGAAGAGAACGTGAAAAATATGGATTTGGAATTGTTAAAACCTATAAAATGGCAAATAATTCTACTATTTATCGTACAACAGTGCAGAACTTTTACAATCAGAATTATTTTGTTCGAGGTCTCGTACATACAACACAAAGTTATGGTGGAGCTGGAACCTCAAATCTGTTGTCGTCATCTTCCAATACTTATAAACTTTATAATTTCAATCAGGCAGTTACTGAGGTAACAGAAATTCCTTCAGGACAGTTTTCCTCCTATGATGTTGGCGGTACAGAAGGTAAAAAGATGGGACGTATATTAATGTCTGGTACCACAAATACAATTTATGAAAATGGCAACTCCATTTCTACACAAACTCAATTATTTTATAATAACAGAGGACAACTGACAAAATATCAATACATAAGTCCATCTTCAAGTTACAACAGTGTGATTGCATATCATACTGGTCTTGGAAACAATATCCAGAATGTTCCAAGTATGATCACAGTATATCCAGGAACAGGTGCTGTAAATCCTTTACGTAAACGTGCCACAGAAATTACAAATTTCAATACAGGTGATATTTCTAAGTTTAAAGTATGGTTAAATCCCAATGATACAGCGGAAACGAATCTTACCTATGATACATTTGGAAATATAAAAACCGTGGAGTCTCCTCCAAATGAATTCGGTGAGAAATCTAAGTTAGAATATTTTTATGATCCAATGGGCAAATATGTTACTCAGGTAAAAGATCTTATTTTTAATCTTTCTTCATTTTCTACTTATAATCCTATGATGGATGTTATGCTAGAATCGACTGATATAACAGGTAACAAAATGGGTTACGAATATGATGGTTATGGAAGGCTTTTAAGAGTAGTGGGACCAAACGACTGGCAAGCTCAGAACAATACAATTGCTTATGATTATTATAATACGCCAGTAACATTAAGCAATGGAACTAATAGGTATTTATTCACATCAAAAACAATTCACCTTGATCCATATCATCCCGGAAATGATATTGAAACTATTTCTTTCGCAGATGTAAATGGTCAGATTGTGCAGGTAAAAAAAGATGTAGAGATTGATGACGAAGAAAAAATGTCTGTATCAGGTAGAGTTCTTAGTGATAATTTAGGGAGAGCTGTTACCCAATTTCATCCTATTTTTGAAAATAAAGATTCTAATTTGAATAATAAACTTAATCTAACGCTTTCACAATATTCTACTTCAGCAATTTATGATTATAAGAATAGAAATATTTCTTCGATAGATGAAGTTGGGAACTCTGTTGACAATAGATTCTTTATTGAAAATGGAAGATTTAAATCAGAAACAAAACAAATGCAAAATGCATCTTCTGAAATTAAAACAGAAGTATTTGCTAATGCAGAGGGTAAAACTGTTGAAATAAACAATTATGTAGCTGGACAAGTTTTACATACTTTATATGAGTACAGTCAAATAGGGGAAATCATGAATATTACCGATCCTGAAGGTTTAGAGACTAGTTTTTATTATGATATGGGTGGTAGGAGATTAAACCAAATTCATCCAGATCGCGGAGAAAGTACTTACGAGTATAGTAAAGCAGGACAGCTAATTCATGTATTGAACAATAATCTTAATAATAGTGGAGGAACTCCTATTCATTATATTTATAATTATAATCGATTGATGGATATCAAGTTACCAGATATTCCCACAGGAGGAAATCCTGCCAATGTATCATATACTTACGGCACATCAGGAAATTCTGCAGGAAGAATTATTCAAAAACAGGATGGAACAGGTGTTTCTTTGTATCAATACGGTAAAATGGGCGAAATTACTAATGAAAATCGATTTATTTATGGATTCTACATGCCTACCTTGAATTTTAACACTTCTTATCAATATGATAATTGGAATAGGATTAGAACCATTATATATCCTGATGGTGAAACATTAGGATATGGATATGACTTGGGAGGGAATTTAAATTATATTGCAAGTGACAACGGATATGAATATGTAAAATCAGTTAAATACGACCATTATGAGCAGCGAACAAGTATACATTATGGCAATGATACTTCATCCAACTTTACTTATGAGCCCGGTGTAAGAAGACTTCAAAATCACTTATTATATGATTCTAACAGTAATCCTCTTTTAAATGGTACTTATAACTATGATTATGCAGGAAATATCACAGGAATTGTAAATGATAGCCCAACTACTAATACTGGCTTCGGAGGAAATTATGCTCTCAACTACAGATATGATACATTAAATAGACTGATAAGTTCATCTGGAAATGCTGAGCCTGGCAGAAAAGAAGGTTTACCGCCTACACCAATTGTTGGAACAATAACTTCAATGTATAATACAGAATTGGATTATAATTTAAGTAGTGGAATAATAAGTAAAAGGCAGCATCATGAACAAGATGGCGTTGTGAATACGAGAAATTCATATAGAAATGATTATGAATATATCAGTGGAACACATATGGTAGAGAGAGTCAGAGACATAAATACAGGACATGAAGACTATTTTAAATATGATGGAAATGGAAATGTTATTAGTCATGAATCCGGTTTTGCAGGACCTATTAGTATGTATTGGGACGAGCAAGATCGATTGAAAGCAATACAAACCTGGGAAGCAGGAACGATGCAATACTATGTTTATGATGACAAAGGAGAACGAACTATAAAAGCCAATCTTCAGAGTGATACTGAGTTATACCAAAATGGCGAAATGGTAGACAATGGCTATGTATTTGACAGCTTTAAAGTATATCCAAATCCTTATGTGGTTTACTCATCTGACGGAATGCTGACCAAACATTATTTTGCAGGTGATCAGCGTATTGCAAGCCAACTCTCTGATGTAGGAAGTATTTTTAATAATAGACAATCAACTTCTACAAATAAAATAGATAGTGAAGACCGTCAAACATCTGTTGAAAATGACTTTAAATATTATCTATCAAAAACAGGATATAAAACTTCTGAAATTGAAAAAGAGTTTGCCAGAAATTCTACATTTATGCATGGGGTTTATTTCTTACACGGAGATCATTTAGGAACATCGACTTATGTAACTAATGAAATCGCTGAACCTACACAATTTTTCTTAAATTTACCATTTGGGGAAACAATGGTAGAACAACAAGAACCTACTGCCTATGTTAATCCTTATAGGTTTAATGCTAAAGAATTAGACAGCGAAACTGGTCTTTACTACTATGGGGCTAGATACTACAATCCAAGAATTAGTATTTGGTACGGTGTCGATCCACTAGCAGTTTACAATCCTGTGATGGAAAACGAATTCTATGGAGATGGGCAGCATAATGGAGGTGTTTATAAATTAGGTAATTTAAACCCGTATATTTATTGTTATCAAAATCCAATAGTCTTTGTAGACCCTAATGGGAAACAATCGTATTTCATGGGCAATAATGGTTTTTATATGGAAGGCGATTCAAGCTGGGGAGCCTACACGGGTAGTGTGCGACCTGGAGACAGTTATCATGAGTTGACGAGGATCAATGGTAGTTTATATCATAAAAACCTAACAAATCCTGCAATGAAAATATGGAACAATGTTTTTGGTACCAACCATGTTGTTAATAAAGACTTTAGTAGTGCAAATGAAAATTTTTGGGATGAATTCCAAGCTAATTCATATGGTTGGGTTGCAGGAGTTGGAGCTTCAAAATTATTAGGTGGTATAGCTGGTAGTTTATTATCAAAAGCAGGAGGAAGTATATGGAAAATAGCGCCTTTTGAAAGAGGATTCGTATATGAAACAATGTTAAAGTTGAAAGGAGCTTTTAGAACCAGTAACTTTCCTGTAATTGATGCTTTTGCTGATGGAGTAGCAACTAGTATAAAAACATTAAATTTAGGAGCGAAATCATATTCAAAAAATAATGCTGTGTATAATACTCTTAAAGGATATATAAACAAATTATCAGAATTCAATGGTGCGAGCTGGGGTGGAGATGTTGTTGAAGGGGCAGCAATAAAAAGTAAAGTATTAGAAGTAGGTGTTCCTCAAGGAGCTACTTCTTCTCAAATAAAACAAATAAACCGTGCGATTCAATATGGAAAAGAAAACGGAATTCAAGTAAATGTAAGAGTAGTAAAATAAATAATATGAAAGCTTGCGCAATATACAAAACAAAAAAAGAGTATAAAGTATTAACTTCTTATCAAGTTGATATAGGGAGACATGTTTTGAGAACTCCAATTTTTTTAATTCCATTAGATATACCATTACAAGATTTGAAAAATAAAATTTTTGAGTGCTTAAATGCTAGTAAATCTATATCTTACGATGAGTATTATTCAGGAATTTCTCCAAAAGAAGTATTGAAACTAATGAAAGAGTCCTCATTTAATGGACTTTACAAAAAATCAACTAGTTGTATGATATATTTCGATCATAATCAAATAAAAATAGTACCTTATATTTACAAAGGTCCTGAGCAAGGATTAGTTGAGTTATTGGACAATATAAAAATAATAAACATTGAAGATAATGATACAGTTCAAATTGTATCTGAAATAGAAAATATACTTTCTAAAAATTATGTCT
>JAANMY010003631.1_pt1 | contig 12584 bp, 9 predicted proteins | sample 7279691 | NCBI WGS metagenome assembly JAANMY01 (sample SAMN14094543, study PRJNA606508) | bioreactor metagenome | isolation source: A lab-scale SPAN reactor treating ammonium-rich wastewater day 388 | place: Ireland: Galway | collected 2018-02-07
CGGGACTCAAGGCGGTCAACTGGGACGCCGCCCCCCCCTTCCGGGTGTCCCGCACGTCGATCGAGCGACGTTGAGGATGCCCCCCCTCAACGTCCGGTAGAACGGGGGACATACACTGGACGATTCTCGCTGCCAGCAGACCGTCATCCTATTGAAGCAATTGAGCCTCTGTTGCCGCTTCGTCATGCAGTTGGCACCCTGCGGCAGCCAGTTCCTTGGCGGCGGCGATGCCATGCTCTGGATCCACCGGACTGGTCGCCGGCAACAGCAGGTGGGTTTCGAACCCCGCCTTCAACGCATCGAGCGCGGTTGCTCGCACGCAATACTCAAGGGCCACCCCGGCGATCCAAACACTCGTTACACCGCGCTTACGCAGCCATTGTTCTAGTTCGGTGTTGGCGAAAGCTGAGTACCCTTCGTCGTGGGGGTCAACGCCCGTATTGAGCACGTGCGCATCGTCTGGCAGCCGCAACACTTCGCAAAACTGTGCGCCCGGTGTATCGCGGACGCAGTGAACCGGCCAAGGGCCGCCGTGGATATCAAAGCTGCGATGATCGGGGGGATGCCAATCGCGTGTGGCGACGATGGGAATCCGGACGGCCGTGGCAGCGTCAATGCAATCGTTCAACGCCTGGAATAGTTGAGGCGCAGGCTGCACAGGGAGCGACCCGCCGGGGAAGAAATCCCGCTGCACGTCAATCAAGAGTAGCGCCGCGTGGGTTGGAAAGGATTGCGTCATATTCAAACTGCAGGGTTGTTGGTGGCGATCCAACTCCATCGCCAATTCTGGGAGAATGCGCCCTTGTCGCCCGCAACAAGCGCCGAAAGCGGCCCCTGCTCACGGCGTCATACTTCGTGGGTAGCATCATTCTCGCGGTACACCACTTTGTACAAATCGCGGCGTCGATCGTTCCAGTTCTGCACGGTTCCCGTATGGCGGTTGCGGTGAAGCAACTCCACATCGACATCGTGGATCACGATGGTTTCAATGTTCGGCGTGCATTCGGCGGCGACCGCGTCGCGCGAAAAGGAAAAGTCGGATGGAGTGAAAATGGCGGATTGTGCGTAATGAATGTCCACATTGTCGACAAACGGGAGATTCCCCACGCAACCGGCCATGGCCACGTACTGGTGATTTTCAACACAGCGGGCCAATGCGCAGTGCCTTACGCGGAGATAGCCCTGGCGATTGTCCGTGCAGAAAGGCACAAAGAGAATTTCCGCTCCTTGATCGGCGAGAGAGCGCACGGCTTCGGGAAACTCGACGTCGTAGCAAATGAGCACGCCGATCTTGGCGCGAGGGGTTTCGATGGCGGCCAGCGAGCGTCCGCCGCTGATGCCCCACCATTTACGTTCGTTGGGGGTGACGTGGAGTTTGGGCTGTTGCACCATCGAGCCGTCGGGCAGGCAGACGAAACACACATTCCGCAACTGCCCGCCCTCCAGCACCGGATGACTGCCGGCAATGATGGTCAGGCCGAATCGCTTCGCCAACTCGGCCATCAGCTTCGTAAACTTCGGCGTGAAGGCCGCCAGTTTGCGCATGGCCTCCTGCGGTGACAGGGCGTCCACGTGGGAGAGCAGTTGCACGGAAAACAACTCCGGCAGCAGCACGAAATCCGAATCGTAGTCGGAGGCGATATCAATGAAATAGGTGACCTGCCGGGCGAACTCGGCAAAGGAAGCCACGCGCCGCATTTGGTATTGCACGCAGGCCACGCGCACCTTGCGCGCCTCCTCGGTCGGCGGCTTGTACTCCGGGTTCAACCATTCAATCAGGCTGGCGTGATTGTGACTGCGCTTGTCGCGCAGGTAATTCGGCACCACGCCGCGCAGCACAAATCCCTCGCGCAACTGGAAGCTGAGGACGAGATCGCGAATCTCCCCGGCCACCACGCGTTGGGCGTATTCCTCCGGCGAATACTGGTTGGCGTGCTCGTGGTAATTCCACAACCGGCCGCCGGCGAGAATGCGTCGCAGATTCAAACGTTTGCACAGTTGCCGCCGCGCTTCGTACAACGCCGCGCCCACGCCCTGGCCCCGCGCCTCGGGATGCACATAAACATCCGCGCCGTAGAGCGTGTCGCCGCGTGGATCGTGATTGGTGAAATAACCACTGTCCGTGATGCCGGACCAGGTGTGGAGGCGCAGCGGGTCGGGACCCAAATTCACAATCAGGGACGCGGCCGCGCCGAGGATTTTGCCATTGGCTTCAGCGACCAACTGGCCTTGGGGAAAAACGCGCAGGTGACTGAGCAGGTGCGATTCCCCCCAGACGACGTTCTCCTCCGCCATCGTCGGATACGAGGCGCGGTTCAGTTCGACCAACACCGGTATGTCTGGCCGTGAAGCCTCGCGGACCTTCACGGATATTTTCTTTGGCGGCGGCATGGCCATTGATTAAGGGGCCGTTAGTGTCGCGAGCAAGATCAAATCGTATCGGCACGTCGAGGCTGTGGGCAAAATGATCCACTTCGCCCCGGATTGTGTAGTGTGCCGCGCGAGGACCCGTTAAGGTTTGGGCACAAACGTTGAGCGTGTCGCATCATGCCCCTCGGATGCAGCCATGACCAAAAAACGGATCCATCGCACTGCGCCGGGCGGCGCTTCCCGTCGCCGGATGAACAGACTGCACCCTTTTGCCTTGACCCACACACCCCTTGTCACATGAACCAAAACCTGCCCGTGCATCTGGAGGAATTGCTCAAACTGCATCCCGCCGATCTGGCCGATCATTTGCAGCGACTGCCCCAGGAGGAAGCCGTCGCCTTGCTGCAGCAGTTGCCCACTGAAACCGCCGCGACCGTGCTCGCGGAAGTGGAAAAGGAGAAGCTGTCGGAATTTCTCCCGGTTTTTCCCGCGGCCCAACTGGCGGAAATCTTCCGGCGACTGCCATCCGACGATGCGGTGGATTTACTGCAACATCTCCCGCCGGCACGCCGACGCGAGGCCATGAGCGGCGTGTCGCCCGAACGCGCGGGTGAAATCAAGTCCTTGCTGCGCTACCCGGAGGACACTGCGGGCGGCATCATGGATAACCGGTTCATCACCGTGCGGGACGACATGACCATTGAGCAAACCCGCGACTTGCTCCGCTCGCGGGCGGAACAGGAGCGCGTCGAGGACGTGGCTTATCTCTACGTGACCGACGCCGAACGGCGATTGGTCGGGATCGTTTCCTTGCGCGATTTGGTGTTTCGCCGCGCGGAACGGCGCGTGGGCGACATTATGAACCGCGATGTCAAGTTTCTGCGCGCCACGGATGATCAGGAGGCGGTGGCGCGGCAGTTTGAACATTATCATTACCTCGGCTTGCCGGTGTTGGATGCCGGCGGGCGGCTGGTGGGCGTGGTCAAAGCCAGCGATGCCCTGGAGATTGCGCGCCAGGAAGCCACCGAGGACATGCAATTGATGGTGGGGCTCTCGGGCGAAGAACGCGCGCTGACGCCTTGGCGCAAATCCGTCGGCCGCCGCCTCCCGTGGCTTTACGTCAATTTGCTCACCGCGTTTGCCGCCGCCGCCGTGGTCGGCATCTTCGAGAGTACCATCGCGAAATGGACGGCGCTGGCGGTGTTGCTGCCGGTGATCGCCGGCCAGGGCGGCAACGCCGGCATGCAAACGCTCACGGTGATCATTCGCGACATGGCGTTGGGGGAGCTTTCACCGGGGGACGGACGTCGAGCGCTGATCAAGGAATTGATCCTCGGGCTGGTCAATGGCCTGGCAATCGGAATCGTGGTCGGAGTGGCGGGCTATTGGTGGAAAGGCAGCATCGCGCTCGGACTGGTGGCCCTGGCCGCCATGGTGCTGAACCAACTGTCGGCCGCCTTGGCGGGCGTCGTCATCCCTTTCGGACTAAAATCCCTCCGCGTTGACCCGGCGCTCGCCTCCAGCATCTTCGTCACGACGGTAACGGACGTGGCCGGATTTTTCTTTTTTCTCGGCCTGGCGACGCTGGCGTTGCGGTGGGCTGTCCCCTGAACCAATGCACCGGTTACTTCCGACCCAACAATCGCCAGGCCGAGAAGGCCAAAGAAGCCAGTTTGCCCAGTTGCCCGATTCCCCCCAGGATCAGGCCGGGTTTGCGCAAGGTCCGCACGGCCAGCGCTCCGCTCGCCGCCGTCAGCAGCGCGGTCCACAGCGGATGTCGCAGGGCCAGATCGCCGGCCTCCGCCAGCCAGCGTTCCGGGGAGCTGAGCTTTCGCCATTCGGCGGCCAGCAGTAGCCGCCGGGCGTCGCATTGCAGCACGAGCAAATCCTTTTGCTGTTGGAGTCGGGCTAGTTCGGCTTTTGCAAGCATGCGCTGTCTTTCTTGAATTGGTCCAATGAGGCGGAAAACGACTGCCAACGCTGTAACCGCTGGCGCAACGCCCAAAAAGCGGCCCCCGCTCCGGTCGCGTACCCCAACATCAGCAGCACCGACACCAGTACCTTGTGCTCCCAGAAAATCACCACCAAGGCGAAAGTGAGCAAGCCCAGCGTCATCAGCGCGCACACCAGCCCAACGGCTACCAACAGGAGCGCGTCGAAGACGCGCAGGCGCTCTTCCCGCAATTCCAGCAGGAATAACTCGATCCGGTTTTGTGCGAGATCGTAAAGCGTCCCGAGCATCCGCCGGCCCGTGGCCAGCATCCCACCCGCTTCACGTGAGGCGTCGTCCATGACAGGCTTACCGGCGTCCCACCAGCACGCCAATCAGCAGCCCCACGCCAAACGCCACCCCGATGGATTCATAGGGATGTTCGCGAATCGTTTTGTCCGCGACCTTGGCGCCCGCGACGGCGCGATCTTCCAACCGACGACAGGTGTCCTTGGCGGAGTCCAGTGCTTCGCTCAAACGTTTGCGCAGTTCGGCGACCTTCTCGCCCGCTTGTCCGGCGGTCGCATGCATCAAGGCTTCGGCGTCATGCGTCAACACCTTCAGGTCCGTCATGAGTTTCTCCATGTTTGCTTCGTTGGTCATAGCACTCTCTTTCTTCCGGCTTTTTTTTGGTTTGCGGTCAGGCCCACCCCACAGGGCTGCCTCCGTCTGCTCTATTCTACTTCACTGGATGTAATCTAGCAGGAACTTTCTTGCAGGGCACGGCTTTTTTGCCGGTTTACAATCTCGCGGCCGGGCCTGGTTTGGGTGATGATTCACCCATGACCGATTTGATTCTCCACCAGCTCACTTTGCTCTACGGCCCGGCGGCGGGCAAGTCCGCCGCGGCGCAACTCGCGACATTGCTCGTCTCGCACCGCGCACGTTCCAGCACACCTGCGCAGCACACAACCAGCGCGCTCTCCGAAGCGGACGCGATATTGGTTACTTACGCCGACCAAATCCGCGAGCCGGATCAAACGCCGCTGCACACGCTGGCGGCTTTTGCCAGCCGCCATCTGCGCGACAGCGTCAGCGCCATTCACCTCCTGCCGTTCTATCCGTGGTCATCGGACGACGGTTTCTCGGTGAAAGATTTCTTCACCGTGGACCCGGCGCTCGGAACGTGGGCCGACATTGACCGGTTGCGCCCCCACTTTGACCTGATGTTCGACGCCGTCTTCAATCACATGTCCGCGCAAGGCGAATGGTTTCAGCAATTCCTCGCGGATGATCCACGCCGGCGGGACTTCTTCGTGACGGTGGACGGCACGCCGGACCTCTCCCTGGTAGTCCGTCCGCGGGCGCTGCCCTTGCTCACGGAATTCCAAGCAGCCTCCGGGTCGAGGAAGGTCTGGACCACCTTCAGCGCCGATCAGGTGGACTTGAATTTCAAAAACCCGGACGTGCTGCTGGCAACCCTTGAGGCGCTGTTGTTTTACGTACAACGCGGCGCCAAGTTCATCCGCCTGGATGCCATTGCTTACCTCTGGAAGGAGCCTGGCACGTCGTGCATTCACCTGCCGCAAACCCATCTTGTCATCCAACTCATGCGTGCCGTGCTTGATGAGGTGGCGCCGCACGTGCTGCTCATCACCGAAACCAACGTGCCGCATCGGGACAACATCTCCTATTTCGGCGACGGCACGAACGAGGCCCAACTCGTCTATAATTTCTCCCTGCCGCCCCTCACCCTCCATTCGCTCCAGACCGGGGATGCCACCGTGCTGACCCGCTGGGCGCAATCTCTCCTGCTTCCGGGCGAGCGCACCACGTGGTTTAACTTCCTCGCTTCGCATGATGGCATTGGGGTGAATCCCGCCCGCGGCATCCTGACGGATGCGCAGATTAACGCGCTGGTGGCCCGCACCGAACAGCATGGCGGATTCATCTCTTACAAACGCAATCCCGATGGCTCGGAAAGCCCCTATGAGATGAACATCAATTATCTTGATGCGCTGTCGAATCCGACGACCGGAGAATCTGCTGAACTCGCCGCTCGCAAATTCCTGACCGCTCAAGCCATCATGCTTTCCCTGCAAGGTGTGCCGGGAATCTATTTCCATTCGCTTTTCGGTTCTCGCGGCAACCGTGCGGGCGCCGAAACCAGCGGCATCAATCGGCGCATCAACCGGCAGAAACTCGCGCGAGCTGACTTGGAGCGCGAATTGCGCGATCCCTTATCGCTACGGGCGCGGGTCTTTGGCGGATTCCAGGAGCTACTGCGCCTTCGCCGCGCGCAACTGGCGTTTCATCCGAACGCGCCGCAGCGGGTGTTGGAATTGGATTCGCGGGTGTTCGCCGTTTTGCGGGAGTCCAGGAATCAAGCCCAGCGCTATCTGTGTCTGCACAATGTTTCGGCGTCAGCCGTCACCTGTTCCATGAGGCAAATCCCCGAGGCGGCCAGCAACACCCCTGCGGAGTGGACGTTGCAGCCTTACGCGACGAATTGGTTGAGACTTTGACCCAACACTGCCGGGAAAGGCGGTCGGCAGGCACAGGCCGAAGATCTTGACGGCGCTCCAAGGCCTGAGCGCTGCTGGTCAGGAGGCTAACACCCGCCTTGCTTGTTTACCAAACGCCATCTGACTGAACCACAGCGCCACGACTTTCGTGGCCCCCGAAGCGTTGGCGGCGATGATGCCTTATCTGGCCGCCGCCTGGACACAGACTCACACGAATTCGACCAAGGATGGTTGCCGCGGTTCGCGATCCGTCACTTAGTATCGCCCCTGCGCCCTGCACCGTGCTCCGGTCGCAAATCCTTCGGCAGCCACCAGCGGAGGAGCGGCTCCGTCATCGCCGTCGTCAACAAGGCCATGATGACGAGCATCGTGAACAATTCACGGTTCAGCAGTTTCAAATCGAGGCCGATGTTTATGGCCACCAGCGCCATCAGTGCCCGGGTGTTCATGAGCGCCGCGATGCAGCCGGCCTCACGATTGCTCTGCCCCGTCAAACGCGCCCCCAGGTAGCAGCCGCCCAGTTTGCCGGCGACCGCCGCCGCCAGCACCAGGGCGCAACCCAGCCAGGCCAGGCCGGTCTGCAAGGAACCAATCTCCGTGTTCAATCCCGTGTTGGTGAAGAATATCGGCACCATCGCCACGATGACGAATTCGGAGAAACGGTCGCGCCACGCTTTTACTAGGTCCACCTGCTGATGCAGCGAAACGCCCAGCAAGAACGCGCCAAAAATGGCGAAGACCCCAAGACGATTGCTGATCAGGCAGCACCCGAACAGCACCAACAACAGCAAAGTGAGATACGAGGCGGACATCCCCGCGTGCGGATTCCTCTGCTGGCTTTGCACCCACACCCGGCGCAGCCACGGACCGACCACCTTTTGAAGCAGCAGGAAGAACGCGATCACCCCCACAACCTGGCCGAGCAATTTCCAGCCGTCGAAACCGGAACTCACCAGCGCCGTCGCCAGGGCCAGCAGAATCCATCCTGTCACATCGTCAATGGCCGCCGCACTCACGCCCATGGCGCCGATGGCCGTGCGTTCCAGTTTCATTTCGAGCAGAATCCGCCCCATGATCGGCAGCGCCGAAATCGAGAGGGCGATGCAAAAGAAAAGTTGAAAACCGAACTGCGGCAAAGCGGGGGCAAAGTTGCGATGCAACCACGGGCCAATGGCAAGGCCGCACAGGAAGGGCGCCAAGATGCCCGTCACCGAAACCGCCGTCACCGTGCGCGAACGGCTGCGCAAATGGCCGTAATCGAATTCCATCCCCACTTGAAACAGCAGGAGGATCAATCCCAGCTTGCCGAGCAATTGCAGCGATTGTTGGGTTTCCGTCGGGAACAGCACCGGCCAGTCCGCCGGCCAGATCGCGCCCAGCGCCGACGGTCCGAGCAGAATCCCGGCAAGAATCTCGCCCACAGCCAACGGTTGACCCAGTTTCTTGCCCAGCCGGCCAAACACCCACGCCGCCGCAATGATGATCATCCATTGCAGCAAGACAAGTTTGGCGTGGTCCTCAATCGCGGTGGGGTTCATGAGTTCGGCTGACCGGGAGATAATCTGCGAGGAGAGATCAAGCAAGACTGAAAACGGTGGTGAAACTCGATTTTCCTCATTTCCGGGATTATCACCTACATGCTTCGAAACACGGCACCCGCCCGTTGGTTTCGCGACGAATACTTTTGGCACGCCATGCAAGAAGGTGATAGTCTGAACAAGTTCACCGAAAGCGATCATGGCCCGGCAAAACTTACTAACGATGAATCTCTGGCTTTGCCGTCTTGGCGCGACGTTGATATTCTTGCCAACCTTGATCGGCAGCACCGCGCAGGCGCAGACCACACGAACCTGGGATGGCGGAGGCGCAGACAACAACTGGACCACACCCGGCAACTGGAGCGCTGACAACGTTCCCGATACGACCGGGGAAGCCGCATTGTTCACCGATGACCCGGTTGGTCAAACGAAGTTCACGGTGAATCTCTCCGGGAACGTGACCAACGGCCAGGTGCGATTCGGCGCAAATGCACCCGGCTACACGATCACGGGCAGCGGGATTCTCTATCTCAATCCCGCCCCTAGCTTTGGCGGCTTGGGCCTGATCATCACCAATGGCGCGGCGGACCAAACCATTTCAACCGCGCAGGTTTATTTCCTCACCAACCAGACGTGGGACATTGGCGGGACAACCGTCCTGAACGTGCCCGGAACGATTGAGGACGCGCCCTCGCCCGATTATGCGCTGACGAAGAACGGCACGGGCACGCTCCTCTTCCCGGGCGATGTCCGTTATGACGGGCCGACCACTCTCAACGGCGGGTTGTTGGTTTATAGCGGAAGCAACACGAGCATGTTGAGCGCCCTCATCGTGAACGCCGGAATCCTGCGCGGCACCACCAGCGGAAACTCGCTGGGAAACAGTTCGACGCGAAACACGATCACCCTGGGGGGCGGCGCCCTCGAACTGGCCAACAACACCAGCCAGACCTTCGGCCATGCCAGCCGGCTCACGGCGGTGACGGGCAACGCGACCATTCGCGCCGACCGGTTGAGCGCGGGCGCGGGCGTGACCCACACCCTGGGCACGCTGCGTCTCGGAACCAGCACCCTGTCGGTGGCGCCGGGCGCGTTGGTGAACAGTGGCACTGCGGGCATCACTTTTGGCACGACGACGCTGACCAACAACGGCGCAGTGATTGACGTTGCCAGCGGTGCCAATCTGACGTTGGGCGCGCTGGGCGGCAATTTTACCTTCACCAATCAAGGCAGCGGTCAACTCACGTTAAACACTGCGGCCAACGCCAATCGCACAAGTGCCAGAGTCACGCATTCAGGCGGCACGCTGCGGCTCGGCAACGCCAGCGCTCTGGGCACGACCGCCGTTCCGTTGACGCTCAACGGCGGCACATTGCATCTGGCCCTCAACGGCAGCGTGAACGCCCACAACACTACGGTCGGCGGCAACGCAATCATCGTGTCGGATCGGAGCACCACCGGCAGTGGCATCACCAACACCTTCGGCCCGCTCGGAATCGGAGCGCAGACTCTATCGGTGACGGTGGGGACCAACGCCACCAGCGGCACGGCCGGCGTCGCGTTTGGCGCAACGACGTTGTCGGGCCACGCCACGTTTGAAGTCGTCAGCGGCGGCAATGCGAACGCACTATTGACGCTCGGCGCAGTTGGCGAATCCGTCGGCGCGCGATCGTTGACGAAGACCGGCAACGGCACGCTGCTCTTGAATGGCGCGGGCAGTTACACCGGTGGCACGACTTTGAGCGACGGCGCGATTACGTTGGGCGCCGCCAATGCCTTGGGCAGCGGCGGATTCAATTTCGCAGGCGGCACATTGAACGCCAACAATACGTCCGACAGCACCATCGGCGCGTTGATGCTCACCGCCGATTCGACGCTGAATCTGTCCCCCGGCGGCGCATCAGCGACTCTGACTTTCGCCGGTGTTTCGGGAACCGCCAACGGCATCCTTACCATCACCGGCTGGTCTGGCTCGCCGGGAGGATTGGGCACGGACGACAAAATCATCTTCTCCGGCGGCACCCCGCCCGACGCGGAGTTTCTGCAACACATCCAATTTGATCTGGGCGGCGGCAATATCTACCCCGCTGCTCTCGGGGCTGGCGGAGAACTCCATCCAGTCGCGCCTGCGGTGCTCGTCCCCGACGTCGTGGGGCTCTCGCAATCGTTGGCGGAATCTCACATTGTTGCGGCCAATCTGGCGGTTGGAACCATCTCCACCGCAAGCAGCGCAACGGTCGCCGCAGGCATTGTGCTTGGTCAGAATCCCGCCGCAGGGGCGAGTGTTGCGTCTGGAACGGCGATCTCATTGACAGTCTCCACCGGTCCAACAGTCCCGGACGTTGTCAACTTCACAGAAGCCGCAGCCACAAACGCAATCCTTCTCGCCGGCCTGAGCGTTGGAAACATTTCAAACGAGCCGCACGCAGTGATTGCGGCCGGACATGTGATCAGCCAGCACCCCTCGGCTGGCACCAGCGCCGCGATAGGATCGTCGGTTGAGCTCGTTGTATCCTCGGGTTTTGCGTTGGCGGATTTTGTGGGCGGGCCTACCAATGGCATGTCGCCACTCACCGTGGTGTTCACCAACCTGAGCCTCGGGACCACGAACTATAGTTGGGACTTTGGTGATGGCCAGGTCAGCACAAGTCTGAATCCAACCAATACTTACAACAACGCCGGCAGCTACACCGTCATTCTGACTGCCAGCGGTGAGGGCGGGACAAACACCGTGATTCGGAGCAATTACGTGGTGCTCAACAATGCGTCGCCAGTTTTGTCGCCGATTGCCGACCACCTTGTGCTCGAAGAGGCGCTGCTGACATTCACCGTCAGCGCCACAGACGCAGACGCATTGCAGGCGCTTCATTTCAGTCTCGACCCCGGCGCTCCGCAGGGCGCGAGCATAAATGCCGTGACCGGTGAGTTTAGTTGGGTGCCGTCGCTCGCCTACGCGTCAACCACCAACAGCATTACCGTGCGAGTAACGGACGACGGTTCGCCTGCCACCAGCGATACCAGCACATTCAGCGTGACCGTTGTGGGCAAGCCGCGTCTCTTGAACATCGCCGAGTCCCCGGCGGGATCCTTTTCCCTGGTGTGGCAGGTTTTCCCGGGCAGAACCTACCGCCACGAGTTCAAGACCCACTTGACCGATGCGGCATGGACGCCTTTTGGAGAAGACATCACAGTGGCAATCTCGAGTCTGACTGTCACGAACGACCCGGGAACGAACCTGAATAGATTCTTCCGCGTCATGGATGTCACCGCGCCTTGAATAACGATGGGTTCCCCAACTGGTCCGCCTATCGTTTCACGACCAGCAATGCGTTCCGGCCTGCATCAGTCCAGTATCCGGTTGCCCGTTCGCCTCGGCCGATTGAGATTTCAATTCGTCTGGTAGGGCTCCGGTTTTCATAACCCTTCCACCGGCATGCCGAGGTAGTCGGCTTGTTTCTTGGTGAGCATGGTCAGCTTCACGCCGACGCGATCGAGGTGCAGGGGAGGACGCGCGCGGTTCGCGGTTCAATTGGGATTGTGTTCCGACATATCGGACAGTTCCGACAAGTTGCGACTGGTCAGTGGAATTACCAGCCGACTATTCTCGCCCCATGAATTCACCCGAAAACTCTGACCCGCTGCTGCCGCATGGCGGTTATCGCAAGCTGCGGAGTTACAAGGTGGCGGAGGTGGTGTATGACGCGACGGTGGTGTTTTGCCGGCGGTTCTTCGCGGATGACAAGCGCATGACCGATCAGATGGTGCAGGCGGCGCGGAGCGGCGTGCGCAATATCAGTGAGGGCAGCGGCATGGCGGCCACGTCGCGCAAGAGCGAAATCAAGCTAACCAATGTGGCGCGCGCTAGTTTGAGTGATGAGCTGTTGCGAGATTACGAGTCGTTCTTGCGACAGCGCGGGTTGCGGGTCTGGCCGAAGGATTCGCGCGAAGCGATGGCCATGCGGGCGCGGCTGGCGCAAGACTGCGCGATGGATTTGCCGCGTGAAAAGCCCGGTGTGATGCGACTCACTGGTTTGTTTGGGCTGGCGGAGTTTGTGGAGAAGGCCGAACCGGAACTGGCGGCCAACGCGATGCTTTGCGCGGTGAACCAAGCGGCTTACCTGTTGAAGCGGCAGGTGCAGAGCCAGGGGCGCGAGTTTCTGCAGAAGGGCGGGTTCACGGAGAAACTATATGGTGCGCGGAAGCGGACGCTGTCGGACGGGT
>JAANMY010003637.1_pt1 | contig 12568 bp, 9 predicted proteins | sample 7279691 | NCBI WGS metagenome assembly JAANMY01 (sample SAMN14094543, study PRJNA606508) | bioreactor metagenome | isolation source: A lab-scale SPAN reactor treating ammonium-rich wastewater day 388 | place: Ireland: Galway | collected 2018-02-07
CGGCGAAGGCGCCGTCGAGGTCGACAAGATGCAGCCAGCGGCAGCCGGCGGCGGCGAACGTCGCCGCCCGGGCGGCGGGATCGGTGCCGAAGACGGTGGCGGAGGCCATGTCGCCGCGCAGAAGCCGCACGCAGGCGCCGTCCTTGAGGTCGATGGCGGGGTAGAGGATCATCGCGGCGTCCTGCGCGGGGGGGGGGGTCGGCCGACATCTGGCGCGCGCGCACGGGCAAGCCAAGGGCCGGGCCGGGGGAACCGCGCCCCCTCCGCCCCGGGGCACTCCCGGTCCGGCAGCGCGGCAAGCTCCACCGGGCCATGGCGCGGGTCGGGCATCGGTCCCGGCGCGGGCGCTGCAGATCACCCGGTTCCTGACCCGGGTGTCCTGCCCCTGTCACACCATCCGGGACCGCAGGGTGTCTCCCGGTATCCTGTCCGACCCCGCGATCCCTCGCCCGCCGAAGTGGCGGTGCACCGCGGCTCTCGGCAGTCCGGCAGCCATCAGGGTGGACTACTTGTATCGGTTCGGAAAGAAGGCCGCGGTCAGGGTCGGGTTGAAGATCGTCCCGTCGCCGGTGCCGCCGCAGTGCCCGCCCCCGGCGAACCCGGCCGCCGCCCCGGCCGGGGCCGTGGCACGCCTGCCCGGCGATGCTTCCCCGCTACGTCCTGCAGCCGCATCAGTCGTCCCCGTCGCCTTCCGGGCGGCACAACCATCGCACCGGGCGGGGATTCGTCCAGGGGAGAACCTCCGCACCGCGCCCGCGGACGCGGGGCACAGGGCGCCGGCCCTGCCGCGGATGCCATGGCCGCCGCGGCCCGTTCCGGGACGGCGCTCGCTTCCGTGGCTCGCGCCTGCGCGGCCGCAACCCGGCACGATCGGCACCGCGGCCGCCCGGCGCCGGCGGAACGGGAAGAACGCCGCTCGCGCCCTCCCGGCGCTGCCCCGGTCGGCCTCCGCGCCGGCCCGTGCCGCAACTGCCGCCGGTGACGCCGGTGTTCCCGCGGCTCGCCTCCGCCGCGACCGCGGCGGTCGGGCCTGCCACGCGGGGGGCGGCGCCCGTGCGGGCGGTCTTCGCCGGGGCAGTCATGATCGCCGCCGTGCCCCTCACGGCGAGGGCGCGCCGCCCTTCCCCTCACCCGCGACGAAAGGTCGACACGGGCGCGGCGGTTGCGAGGCGGCCGCCCTCAGGGCCGCCAGCGCAGGAAGTTGGCGATCAGCCGCAGGCCGGCGGCCTGGCTCTTCTCGGGGTGGAACTGGGTGCCGACGACGGTGCCGCGGGCGACGATCGCGGTCACCGGCCCGCCGTAGCAGGCGTAGGCCAGCCGGTCGGCGGGGTCGTCGCAGGACAGCGCATAGGAGTGGACGAAATAGGCATGCGCGCCGGTGGCGATTCCCTCGAGCACCGGGTGGGCGCGCTCGATGACGAGGTCGTTCCAGCCCATGTGCGGCACCTTCAGCCCCCGGCCGGCCGGGGCAAGCCGGGCGACGGTGCCGGCCACCCAGCCGAGGCCCGGCGTCTCGCCATGCTCGAGCCCGCGGGTGGCGAGCAGTTGCATGCCGATGCAGATGCCGAGGAAGGGCCGCCCGCGCGCCTCCACCGCCTCCCGGATCGCCTCCAGCAGCCCGGGCACCGCCGCAAGGGCCGCCCGGCAGGCGGGAAACGCACCGTCGCCGGGCAGCACGATGCGGTCGGCGCGGGCGATCGTCTCGGGCCGGGCGGTGACGGCGATCTCGCCGCCGCCGGTCTCGGCCGCCATGCGCTGGAACGCCTTGGCCGCCGAATGGAGGTTGCCGCCGTCGTAGTCGACCAGCGCGGTCAGCATCACAGCACGCCCTTGGTCGAGGGGATGTCGCCCGCCGCCCGCGGGTCGGGCTCGACCGCCGTGCGCAGCGCCCGGGCGACCGCCTTGAAGGCCGCCTCGGCCAGGTGGTGGCTGTTGACGCCGGCCTCGGCGGTCACATGCAGGGTGATGCCGCCATGGGTCGCCAGCGCCTGGAAGAACTCGCGCACCAGTTCGGTATCGAAGCTGCCGATCCGCGGCGTCGGAAAGTCCAGCTGCCAGACAAGGAAGGGCCGGCCCGAGAGGTCGAGCGTGGCGCGCACGCGGGCGTCGTCCATCGGCACGGAGCACTCGCCGTAACGGCGGATGCCGCGCTTGTCGCCGAGCGCGCGCGCCAGCGCCTGGCCGAGCGCGATGCCGCAGTCCTCGACGGTGTGGTGGTCGTCGATGTGGGTGTCGCCCCGCGCGGTCAGCGTCAGGTCGAAGAGGGCGTGGCGGGCGAGCTGGTCGAGCATGTGGTCGAAGAAGCCGACGCCGGTCGCGATCGTGCGCCGGCCGGTGCCGTCGAGGCAGAGGTCGACCGCGATGTCGGTCTCGGCGGTCCTGCGGGCGATCTCGGCCGTGCGCATTCCTTGCCCTCCGCTCGCTGCGACGCGGCCTTATAGGCAGCCGCGCGCCGGGGCGGAAGCCCCGCGGCGCATCCGGTTGCCGTCGGAAGGCCCTCGAGCGGGCAAAGGAATCCGAACCCTCGACCCCGACCTTGCCGCGATGGCGCAGGCCGCCGGGCTGCCCGGGGTGACGCCGCACGTCCTGCGGCATGCCGCCGTCACTCACATGGCCGAGGCCGGCGTGCCGATGGAGGCGATCGCCCAGTATCTCGGCCACTCGCACAGCCGGATCACTGGGCAGGTCTGTGCGCGATTCTCACCGTCCCACCTGCGGCAAGCGGCCGCGGCTTTGGACTTTGGCAAGATCCCCAAGGCTCAGTGAACCTTCGCACACAATCTGAGGGGCACCCAACCCCCTGATTCAATGGAGCGGGCGAAGGGATTCGAACCCTCGACCCCAACCTTGGCAAGGTTGTGCTCTACCCCTGAGCTACACCCGCGTCCATGGGTAGGGCGCGATGTAGCCACTCCCGCGGCCGGCCGCAAGGGGGAAAACGCGGCCCCTCCCCGGCGGGCGCACAGGGCGGGGAAGGGGGCGATTCGCGGCCGTCGCGGGCGGCGGGCGGGTTGCGGGGGTGGCTGGCGGGGCGTTGGCTCCGGGCGGCGTGGATCAGCGCGCGGGGTGGTAAACGTGCCGTTGCCGCGCGGGGCCCGCGCGATCAATCACAACCGCAGGCGCGGCATTGGCGATGCCGCCGCACCACTGCCGCGGCGCGGCCCGATCTGTGTCCGAATGATGGCGAAATCCGGGTGCCTTCTGGGGTCGGGCCGCGGCAGGGCGCGGCGGACGGGTTCAGCGACGGAGAGCGGCGATGTGGACGGACGGGGCGCAGGGGATCGGTGCGGCGGCGGCGGGCGGGATCGTTGCCGGCAGCCTGGTGGCCACCGAGGCGGGCTGGCGCCCGGTCGAGACGCTGCAGCCGGGCGCCCGGGTGGCGACCTTCGGCGGCGGCCTGCGGGCGGTGACACGGGTGATGCGCCAGCAGCTGCCGGCGGGGGCGGCGCTGGTCCATGTGCCCGGGGGGTGCCTGTCGGCTTGCGCCGACCTGGCGCTCCTGCCCGACCAGCCGGTGCTTCTGGCCACCGGTTCCGCCGAGCGGGTGATGGAGGAGGCGCACGCCTTCGTGTGGGCGCGGGCGCTGGTCGGCCGCTTCGGCATCGGCCGGCTGCATCCCGGCCTGCCGGTCGAGGTGGTGCAGGTCGGGCTCGAGACAGCCGAGGCGCTGTGGGTGAACAGCGGAGTTCTCCTGCGCAGCGAGGGCGCCGACGATGGCTTCTACCCGCTGCTGTCGGCGCGTGAGGCCGAGGCGATGCTGGCCTTCTCCGAGCCGGTGGGCCGCAGCGGGTCGATGGCGCGGATCGCCGCCGACCTCGGTCGCCGGCTGGCACGGGCGGCCTGACCCGCCGGCGCCCCCGCCTGCCCGTGGCCCCCCGCAGCCGTCACTTGCAGGGGACATCGAGGAAAGTAAGGTAATCAACAGCATGGGCGGTGGCGTCAAGATTCCGGAAAGGTCCGCCCGCGGCCGCCGTCGCGGGCGGCCAAGCCGGGCAGAGAAATCCTTCGTCCGAAGGATTTTCGGTCCCTCCCTCCCGCCGGCCTTCCGATGCTGCGGGATGCGGGCGCGGATGTCAGCCCGTCCTCCGCCCACGTCGCCTGGCCGCGCGGGAGGGGCGCTGCCGGGCACCGGGCACCGGCCGCCCGGCCGCAGGCTGCCGCCGCGGGCTGCCGGGCCGGGCAGAGAAAATCCTTCGTCCGAAGGATTTTCGGTCCCCCCCCCGCCCCGCCAGGCCGCGCGTGTGCAGCGGCACGCCGCGGGCGGGGCCGGCCGGCGGCCGCGCGGTCAGTCGAACTCCACCAGCAGGTCCTTGGCGTCGATCTGCGCCCCGGGCTGGACATGGACGGCGCGCACCACCGCCTCGCGGTCGGCATGCAGCCCGGTCTCCATCTTCATCGCCTCGATGGTCAGCAGCAGGTCGCCCGGCCGCAGCTTCTGGCCGGGTGCGACGGCGAGCGTCGCCACCACCCCGGGCATCGGCGCGCCGAGGTGGCGGGGATTGCCGTCCTCGGCCTTGGGCCGGCGCGCCCCGGCCGACTTGGCCAGCCGGTTCGGCACCCGCACCACCCGAGGCTGGCCGTTCAGTTCGAAGAACACCCGCACCTCGCCGTCCTCCTGGGTCTCGCCGACGGTCTGCAGGCGGATCTCCAGCGTCTTGCCGGGGTCAATCTCGGCGGTGATCTCCTCGCCGGGCTGCATGCCGTAGAAGAAGGTACGCGTAGGCAGGGTGCGCACCGGGCCGTAGATGCGGTGCCGGCCCATGTAGTCGAGGAAGACCTTGGGATACATCAGATAACCGTTGAGGTCCTCGTCGTCGACGCGGAAGCCCTCGAGATCGGCCGACAGGCGCGCGCGCACCGCCTCGAGGTCCGCGGGCGGCAGGCCGGCGCCCGGCCGACCGGCGACCGGCGTCTCGCCCTTCAGCACCTTGGCCCGCAAGGCCGCGGGCCAGCCGCCCGGCGGCTGGCCGAGGTTGCCGCGCATCATGTCGACGACCGAATCGGGAAAGGCGACCTCGACGGCGGGGTCTTCCACCTGCGCCCGGCTCAGGCCCTGGGCGACCATCATGAGCGCCATGTCGCCCAGGGCCTCGAACAGGCGCATGCGCTCGGCCGGCTCGTCGGTGGCCATGGCCTGGCGGGTGAGCAGGTCGGCGGCCCGCTGCGGGTCGTTCTGCTCCATGGCCAGCTCGGCCATGGCCTGCAGCGCCGGCGCGTAGTTGGGTCGCAGCTCGAGGGCGCGGGCGTAGAGCGGCGGCGCCTTCTCCGGGCGCAGGCTGCGGATCTCGGCCAGCGCGGCGTGGTAGAGGCCCTGGGCCACGTCGCTGGCGTGGCGCGGCGCGTCCTCGTGGCTGGCGAGAGCGGCGAGGTGGAGCGCGGCCTCGCGCCAGCGCCGCGCCTTGTAGCGGTTCTCGCCCAGGGCGAGCTTGATGAGCAGGTGGCCGCGGTGCAGGCGATCGGCGGTGAGCAGGGTCTCGTAGGCGTCGTCGTCCTTGCCCTGCTTCTCGTAGGCCTGGGCGAGGCGGCGGTGGAGCTCGGCGGTCACCGCCGGGGTGGCGTCCGGCACGCCCTCGTCGATCGTGTCGCGGAGGAAGGTGGCCAGATCGTCCCAGCGCTGGGCGTCGGCGTAGAGGTCGGCCATCGCGATCAGGGCTGGCACGTGGCCGCCGTCGGCGTCGAGGGCCTCCGCCAGGCGGCGCTCGGCGACCAGCTCGACGCCGGCGGCCCGGGCCAGGGCGGCGAGCTGGGTGAGGACGCGGGCCCGCTCCCCCGGGGCGAGCTCGCCGCCGTCGAGCCGGGTCTCGAGCAGCCGGGCCGCGGTCTCGGGATCGCCGCCCTGCTCGATCAGGCCGGCCAGCGCCCAGATGGCGTCGGCGTGGTAGGGGCGAACGGCGAGGATGCGCTCGAACGCCGCGCGCGCGCCCTCGGGATCGTTCACGCGATCGCGCAGCGCGACGCCGGCGGCGTACAGCGCGTCGGTGCGGACGACGTCGTCGGTCGCGGCCTCGGCCTCGCGCAGCTTGGCGTCGATGAAGGCCCGCGGATCGTCGTCGGCGGTGGTCAGCTTGGCGATCGCGGTCAGGGCGGTGGGGTGATCGGGGACCAGGCGCAGCGCGTGCTCGAGCGCGGCGCGGGCGCCGGCGCGGTCGCCCAGCCCCTCGGCGCGGACCTGGGCCAGGCGGATGTGGAGGGCGGCCAGCTCGCCGGCGCCCACGCCGCGATCGGCGGCGCCGGCGATGCGGCCCTCGAGCACGGCGGCGGCCTCGCGGTGGCGGGCGGCCTGGTGGAGCGCGGTCACCAGGCGATCGGCGAGGGCGCCGTCGTCGGGCAGGATCGTGCGAGCGTGGCGGAGCGCGGCCGCCGCCTCCTCGGGGGCGGCGAGCCACTCCATCAGCACGCCGGCGCGGCGGGCGAGCAGGCGGGCGCGGTCCTCGGGCGAGGTGGCGAGCGCCGAGCGCCGGCGCAGGACCTCGACCAGATCGGCCCAGCGCGCCTGCGCCTCGCACAGGCGGTCGAGGGCGGCGAAGGCGTCGGCGTCGTCGGGCCACTGGGCGACGAGCTGCTGGTAGGTCTCGATCGCGCGCTCGGGGAGCTCGAGCTCGGTCTCGTAGATCGCGGCGACCCGGCGCAGCGCGTCCTTGGCCTCGGCGGTGCCCTCGGCGATCTCGCCGATGCGGCCGTGGGTCTCGATGACCTTGCTCCACCGCCCGACCCGGGCGTAGAGCGCGCCCAGATCCTTGAGCACGCCGACGTCGGTGGGGGCGAGCTGGCGCAGCCGCTCGAGGGTGTCGATGCCGTCGTGGGGGTGGGCGAGGTGGTCGACGTAGATCGCGGCGAGCTCGCGCAGGAGCGCCGGCCGCTCGGCCTCGGGCGCGGCGGTGCCCAGCCGTGGATCGGTGCGCTCCTCGAGCGAGGCCGCCAGCTCGACCCAGCGGCCGCCGCCGCGGTACAGGGCCTCGAGCTTGGCCCGGGCCGCGGCGTCGTCGGGCCGCATGCCGAGGATGCGCCGGTACTGGGCCTCGGCGCGCGCGGGCTGGCCCTGGCGCTCGCGGATCGCGGCCACCTCCATCAGGAGGTCGGCGGCGGTCTCGGCGGTGAGGGCGTCCTCGGCCAGGTTCTCGTAGAGCTCGGCCAGGCGATCCCAGGCGTCGTGATCGGCGGCCAGGCGATGGAGGCGCGCGCGGAAATGCTGCCGACGCTGCGGCGCCTGCCGCTTAATGCGCGCGCGGTGACCACCGGGCAGGAGGCGCGCATCGCGCTCGATGACGACAGCGCGATCGCGGCGCAGCTCGTGATCGGCGCCGACGGCGCGCGCTCGCTCTGCCGTGCGGCCGCCGGCATCGCGACCCGGCAACGGCCCTACCCGCAGCATGCGCTCACCTACAATATCGGCCACGCGCGCGCGCATGGAAACGTCTCTACCGAGTTCCACACCGAGGCCGGGCCGTTCACGCTCGTGCCGCTGCCGGGGCTGCGTTCGAGCGTGATCTGCGTCGTCGATCCGCCCGAGGCCGAGGACCTGCATGCGCTCGACGACGAGGCGCTGTCGCGCGAGACCGAGCGCCGCTCGCATTTCGTCCTCGGCAAGGTGAGCGTCGAGCCCGGCCGCGGCCTGTTTCCGCTCGCCGCCGAAACCGCCGAGACGTTCGCCCGCGCGCGGATCGCGCTCGTCGGCGAAGCCGCGCATCGCGTGCCGCCGATCGGCGCGCAGGGCCTCAATCTCGGTCTGCGCGACGCCGCAACCATCGCCGAGCTGGTGACCGACGCAGTCGCCGCCGGTCGCGATCCCGGCGGCGAAGCAGTGCTGTCGCGCTACGATACGATGCGCGCTTCAGACGTACGCGGACGCACGATCGCGATCGATCTTCTCAACCGCAGCCTGCTCTCGGGTTTCCTGCCGGTGCAGGGCGCGCGCGGGCTCGGCCTCTATCTGCTCAACCGGATCGGCCCGCTGCGCCGCGCGGTGATGCGCGAGGGCATCGCGCCGCAGCTCGCGCAGCCGCGGCTGATGCGCGGCGACACGCTGCCTTAACGTTCGCCGTCGAGGCGGCAGTCCGGCCGGCTACCGGCCGGCGCGCGGAATTGCGGATCGAGCGGCAGCGGCAAGGCTGGCAGCGTCGCACCCGATGGCGCGGTGATCGTGGCATCGAACAAACCGCGCTGGACGAAATGCGGATCGCGCAGCGCTTCTTCGAGCGAGGCGACGATCGTCGCGCAGCAATCGGCGGCCACAAGAACCGGCTTCCATTCGGCGGCCGTGCGCTGCGCGATGCGGGCGGCCACTGCCTCGCGCGTGCGCGCGGGATCGAGCGCGTCGTCCGCAAGCGCCGCATCAAGCCCGATGGCGGCCGTGAACGCGCGCCAGAAATGATCCTCCAGCGCGCCGCAGGCGACGAGCTTGTCGTCGCGCGTGCGGTAGAGCTGGTAGCGCGGCGAACCGCCGACGAGCTTCGAGGCGCCGGGCTTCGGGAACGCGCCGCCGGCATGTCCGCTCGCCAGCGCGTGCCAGGCGAACATGAACATCGCGTCGGTCATCGCAATGTCGAGACGGCAGCCGCGCCCGGTCAGGTCGCGCTGGCGCAGGGCGAGCAGGATGTTGATGACGGCGGGAAAGGTGCCGCCGCCGATATCGGCGACGAGCGCGGGCGGCACCACCGGCCTTTCGAGCGGTCCGGGCTGCAGCGCGAGCAGGCCGGTCGCCGCGATATAGTTGATGTCATGACCCGCCTCCGCCGCGCGCGGCCCGCTCTGGCCGTAGCCGGAGATCGAGCAATAGATGAGGCGCGAAAAGGCGCGGCTCACCGCCTCGTAGCCGAGCCCAAGCCGCTCCATGACGCCGGGGCGGAATTGCTCAACCAGAATATCGGCTTCTTCAAGTAATAATTTAACTTTAAGAAGGCCGCTTTCAGATTTTAAATCAATAGCCTGGCTGCGTTTTCCGCGATTGAGCAGCGAGAAGGCGGCGCCCTGTTCTTCAAACGCCGGCTGATACCGGCGCATGTCTTCCCCGCCCGGCCGCTCGATCTTGAGCACATCGGCGCCCGCCTCCGCCAGCATCAGCGTCGCCAGCGGCCCCGGCAGGAGCGTCGTGAAATCCAGCACCTTCAGGCCGGCAAGCGGCAGTGGCGAAGCCATGAGAATATCCTTTGGGAGCGTCCTTCTAGAACAGCGCCAGCGGCAACTGGTGCGTCTTCACCAGCCACATGACGGCCGTGAGCGTGACCACCGACAGCGCGGTGCCAAGCAGGATCGCGCTCGACGCCTCCTCGACGAAGGTGTCGTACTGGCGCGCCATGATGAACACGTTCAAAGCCGGCGGCAACGACGCCATCAGCACCGCGGTATAGACCCAGGGCTCGCTGAACGGGCCCAGGATCGACAGCATCACGAGCGCGACCAGCGGATGCGCGACGAGCTTGACCAGCACCACCGCCGGCACATCCCAGGCGACGCGCCCCATTGGCCGCAGCGCGACCGTCACCCCGAGTGCGAACAGCGCGCAGGGCGCGGCGGCGTTCTGCAGGAACTGCATCAGCCGGTCGAGCGCGACCGGCGGCTCGAACCGCAAGGCCGCCGAGCCCACGCCGAGCGCCGTCGCGATGATGAAAGGATGCAGCAGGATTTTCCGGGTGACGTCGAGGGCGGTCGCCCCGATGCTTTTCTTGTCGGCGCCGGCAAGCCCCATCAGGAACGGAACGAGCGAGAAGACGAGGATATTGTCGAAACAGAAAATGAGCGCGACCGGCACCGTCGCCTGCGTGCCCAGCGTGGCCAGCGCGAGGCCCGGCCCCATGTACCCGATATTGCCGTAGCCGCCGGCGAGCCCGGCAATGGCCGCATCGCCGATCCGCCCGCGCACCAGCATGCCGACCGCAAAAGCGAGCGCAAAGGCGATATAGGTGCCGAGCGTCGTCGCGATCACGAACGGGATGTTGTTGAGTTCCTCAAGCGGCGTCTTGGCCAGCACGCGATAGAACAGGCAGGGCAGCGAGACATAGATCAGAAAGAAGTTCAGCCAGGCGAGCCCGGTGTCGGGGATGCGCTTGATCTTCCCGCAGGCAAAGCCGAGGAAGATCAGCCCGAAATACGGAAGCGCGAGGTTCAGAACGTCGATCATTGCACTCGCCGCACCCTTCGGCGCCCCTTGCCGCGCACTTGCCCGCCCCTTGCCCATCACCGCATCCGCGCGCTGGTGCCGGCGACGTAGCGGTTCGCTCCGGCACGGTCAATCTACGCCACCTTCGCCCAGGGGCGATGCCCCCGCCATTGCCGCGTCCTTGCCCTGTCCTTTTGTCCCGACTTTTTCCCGCGGCCGCTTGATCCTTGCCCTTGGCGCGCGTCTTGCGTTCCTCTAAAGGGCAGCGGACCCGCCGCCGGACCACAGCGATTGGAGCTTCCGATGAAAATGCCGCGCCAATTCTTCAAGCCGCTCGCGATCGGCGCGCCTGCCCCGCTGCGCGAGCTGCCGGTGCGGCTCGAGCGCATGATCCATTTCGTGCCCCCGCATCTGGAAAAGATCCGCGCCAAGGTGCCCCAGCTCGCGGCCGAGGTGGACGTCGTGCTCGGCAATCTGGAGGACGCCATCCCCGCCGACGCCAAGGAGGCGGCGCGCCGCGGCTTCATCGACATGGTGCGCGCAACCGAATTCGGCCGGACCGGCGTATGGACGCGCATCAACGCGCTCAATTCGCCGTGGGTGCTCGACGACGTCACCGAGATCGTGGCCGCGGTCGGCAACAAGCTCGACGTGGTGATGCTGCCCAAGGTCGACGGCCCCTGGGACATCCATTATCTCGACCAGTTGCTCGCCCAGCTCGAGGCGCGCCACGGCGTCGCCAAGCCGATCCTCATCCACGCCATCCTGGAGACCGCCGAGGGCGTGAACAATGTCGAGGCGATCGCCACCGCCTCGCCACGCATGCACGGCATGAGTCTGGGGCCCGCGGACCTCGCCGCCTCGCGCGCGATGAAGACCACGCGGGTCGGCGGCGGCCATCCCGACTACAAGGTGCTCGCCGACGCGCTTCCTGCGGGCGGCACGCGCGCCGCCTTCCAGCAGGACCTGTGGCACTACACGCTCGGCAAGATGGTCGATGCCTGCGCGGCTGCCGGCATCAAGCCGTTCTACGGGCCGTTCGGCGATTTCGCCGATCCGGCTGCCTGCGAGGCGCAATTCCGCAACGCCTTCCTGATGGGCTGCGCCGGCGCCTGGTCGCTGCACCCTTCCCAGGTCGACATCGCCAAGCGCGTCTATTCGCCCGATCCCGGCGAAGTCGCCTTCGCGCGCAAGATTCTCGACGCCATGCCCGACGGCACCGGCGCCGTCATGATCGACGGCAAGATGCAGGACGATGCGACCTGGAAGCAGGCTAAAGTGGTCGTCGATCTGGCGCGTCTCGTCGCAGCCAAAGACCCGGAAATGGGCAAAATATACGGGCTCTGACGACTGGCGGCGCCACAATTGTCCGCTATCTTTAGCGCAACATGACCAGCACAGAATTCAAGGCGCGCGTCGCGAAGTACAAGATCGGACAGGTCGTCCGCCACCGGATATTTCCGTTCCGCGGCGTCGTGTTCGATATCGATCCGACCTTCAGCAACACCGAGGAATGGTACCAGGCGATCCCGGAAGAAATCCGCCCGCACAAGGACCAGCCCTTCTATCACCTGTTCGCCGAAAACGCGGAGAGCGAATACATCGCCTATGTCTCCGAGCAGAACCTGCTCGCCGACAATTCGAGCGAGCCGCTGCGCCATCCGCAGATCGCCGAGGTTTTCGTCAAGGACGGCAAGGGCGGCTACCGGCCGCGCGATCTCGTCATCAACTGAGCATCAAGTTGCCCGGCGCTGCGCGCGCCCGGCACACAACAAATAAAAAAGAGGCGCACCGCAATGCGCCTCTTTCGATTCCGGGCCGGTCGCAGACCGGCGCGCGTCCCTGGATCGTTACTGGGTCTTGCCCTGCTGCAGCTTCTGGCGGGCCTCTTCCGCCTTCTTCTGCAGCTCTTCCTGCAGCTTCTTCTGCTGGGCCTCGAAAACCTTCGGATCGGTGGGCGGGCCGTCATAGGCCTTGGCAAAGTCGTTGAGCGGCAGCGTCAGGCTGACCGGCTGGCCGTTGCCGTTGATCGCCTGCACCGCAAGCTGCTGACCCTTCTTGAGGCGGCCGATGATGTCGGTATTGACCTCGTAATCGGCCATGCAGCCGTTGGTGAAGCAGATCACGTACGGGCCGGTGGCCGGCTGGCCGTTGTCGATGATGACGCGGGTGCCGGGCTGGACCTGCATGCCGAGCGGCAGCGTGACGCGCAGGAGCTTCTTCTGCTCGCCTTCGGGCTCGATCACGACCGCGGCGACGACCGGCACGCCCGTCTCCAGCCGGCCGTCCTTGCCGGTGAAGCAGACCTGCTTGGCGTTCGCCTCCTGCCCCTTGAGGCAGAACTTGGTCCACGGCGAATAGATGAGATTGGGCTGCTGGGGTGCGGCGGCCTGCGGCTGGCCGGCGGGCGCGGTCGGGGCAGCGGGCGTAGCCGGTTGCGCGGTCTGCGGCTTAGCGGGCGTCGCGGGCTTT
>JAANMY010003642.1_pt1 | contig 12548 bp, 7 predicted proteins | sample 7279691 | NCBI WGS metagenome assembly JAANMY01 (sample SAMN14094543, study PRJNA606508) | bioreactor metagenome | isolation source: A lab-scale SPAN reactor treating ammonium-rich wastewater day 388 | place: Ireland: Galway | collected 2018-02-07
GCCCACATCGGCAACGGCATCTGCACCGTCACCGTCGGCGTAATTGCCTGCGGCTCCTGGTGCTTGGTTCTGAGTGTGCGACTCTTCTTCATGGTGGCGGCTCCTTTCTTGGTTTGGCGACCCCGTCCCTATCGGGACGGAGAAGGAACCGCCACTTTTCTCAACTCAGAGATTCGACAGCTTCCAGGACATTCCCCAGACGTGCTCACAGGTCCTCATCTTTTCTCACGACCCGAACTTCCTGAAACTCATTTGGGACCGGCTCCAGCCGGCGGATCGAAAGACCCTCCAATTCGCCCGCATTGACGAGGAGAACACCACAATTGCCGAATGGGATATCGAGAAAGCCGTGCAGACACGCTACCGGGCGGATCTCGACGCGTTACAGGCCTACTGCTCCGGCGAGGGCAACCAGCGAGATATCATCCAGAAGATCCGTCCCGTTCTTGAAGGGTACTGTCGCAACCTCTACCCGAGCCAGTTTAGCGACCAGGACACGCTCGGCGTTATCGTGGGCAAGATTCAGACGGCTGGGAACACCCATCCGCTCTTCCCGATCGTCGATGACCTCGATGACGCGAACGTCTATTGCCGCCGTTACCACCACGGCGAAAATCCCAATGCAGCCCTTGAGCCCATCGATGACGGTGAACTTCTTGGATTTGTAAGGCGGACTCTTACCCTTACTGGGGCCTTGTAACGCTCGCCCTGTCCTTCGTTCGGATAGACTATTCCCGGCGCTCAGCAGTTCGGCGCCAGCCTTCCCGGACCAAGTCGGCCAAGACGACGTGCGAGACAAACGGCATACGATGGTGGTTCATCGCGAAGCCTTGGTAATCAATCACCAGTTCCTCAAACACGGGACGGAGATCCTCAGGCAACGTTCTCAGAGCCTCGTCCTTCTTCTTGCTACCCTTGCTCTCTACCATCATCGTCTACCGTCCTTCATTCGACCTCTGAGCCGTATTACCCGGCATTGCGACTGAAGACATCATCCACGGTTCGCGCGACGATATACTCTGCCGGCGCCTCGCAAACCTTCAGGGCTTCGAAGTGCGCCTCGCCGCACTTGATCTTGGCAGCCTCCTTGTCGCGCAGATCGTCTGTGAAGAGGCCGCTCTTAGTTTCAACGACGAAGTACAATCGCTCCCCGCCATCCTTCTCGACCAGCACCGCCCAATCGGGATTATACCCGCCAAGCGGTGTCGGGACGGTGAACCAGCCGGGCAGCTTCGCGTAGACCTTGATGGCGGCGTTCTTCTCCAACTGATCCGCAAAAGTCTTCTCGGTGTCGGAATCGTAAACTACTTGCTCGTAGACTGCCTTGTCCGCCGCCAACAAATTCCTCAGGTACCCGGTCAGCTCTTCCTGCTCGAACAGTTCTTGCGCGTAATAGTGCTCGTCACCGAGGCGCTGGTACTTGATGCCGTCCACGATCGCCAGGCGCTTGCAGCGGTTGACCGCTTCGGCAGCGAGCTCGATGAACTGCTGGGGATTGCGGATGAAGTCGTCGAGCCGACCGCTACCGGTGAGGATGCGCTGAATGGTGCGCCGTGTGAGCTGAGTACGATCCTGAAGATCGGTGAGCAAATCCGGCAGTTCGATGTCACGCTCGTCCAGCACCACGGTCGCCGCACCTCCACGCTCCGTGGCCTGTACCCCCGCCTTGCCAATAGCAATGTCGGCCTTGCGCCACTGCAAGCGGGTTTTCGGGATCGCGGGAGCGTCCTGCAGCGCGCGAGTGCAGCTCTCCACCAGTTTTTCGTTGTCGAATTGCACGCGGTAGGCAGTCTTGTGCTTTATCCGGTCCCACAGCGCCTTGAACTCAGGGCTATGCAACACCGCCTGCCGCGTGCGCACCTGCCGGCGTTCGTCGGCATTCTTGATCTCCAGGCGCCCAGCGAGCTTCGTTAGCGCATGATTGATCTGTTCGAGCTGGGCCGTGAAGGCTGCCGGCACCGTAAGCGTACCATCCTTTAGCGCCCTCCTGAGCGAGTCTTGGATCTTACCCTTAGCGTCGATGTGCCCGGCCGCCTTGAGGTGTTCCCACAGAACCTTCGACTGCTCGACGCCCAGCGGCGTTGTCGTTCCATCGGCCGCGGTAACCGCAATGGCGGCGAACTGATGCGGTTCGACGATGCCGAACCGGATGCCGGTGTCCTCCTCGATCTCCTTCTGGAGGTTCTCGGCAAAACGCTCGTAGCTCTCCATTGCGACGACGGTCAGTGTGTTCACCTCGAAGCCGCGAATGCGCTCGCCCTTCTGGTTGACGCACAGCCGCAAACCGCGGCCGATCGTTTGACGTCGTTCACGCTCCGTCTGGATGTCGCGCAACGTGCAAATCTGGAAGACGTTTGGGTTATCCCATCCTTCTTTGAGAGCGGAGTGCGAGAAGATGAACTTGAGCGGGGTCTCAAAGCTCAAAAGCTTCTCCTTTTCCTTCATGATCAGACTGTAAGCACGCTCGGCGTTGTCACGATTGGCCTGGTTATTCTCGTCGGTGTCGGTCCAACCACCCTTCTTGTCGATGGAGAAGTAGCCGTTGTGCACTTCCTCAGCGGCACGGGTCAGGTCGACTTCCTTAAAAAGCGTGTTGTACTCTGGAAGCTTCGCTGCCCGGCGGTACTCCTCCTCGAAGATGCGGGCATAGTCGCCCTTCACCGCATTGCCGTCTTCATCGTACTGCCGGTAGCGCGCAACCTCGTCGATGAAGAACAGCGAGAGCACCTTGATCTCTTGCGGACGCAGGCGCTTCTCCTTATCGAGGTGCTCCCTGATCGTCCGACGGATCATCTCCCTTTGGACAGCCATTGGGTCCACGTCACCCCATGCTTGTCCCGGCTTGAGGTACTGCTCGCCCCCGGGTACGCGGAGCTCGACGTACTCCTTGCCCTTCGCGACGCGAATCTCGCCGATCCGGCAGTCGGTATAAAGCGCCCGCCGAGTTGTTTGCTCAAGATTGTCGCCGTCTTGAACGGTGACTACCTGCCGCTTGACGCCGCCCGCGGTCTGGACGTCGAGTTCCACTTTCGCTGAGATGCTGCCGCGGCGATTCTCAACCTTTACCACGCGCGCATACGGGCGGTTGTGCGCGTCCTCGACGGTAGCCGACGCGACCTCGATCTGCTTGACCAGCCGCTTCTCGTAGGCATCCACTGCATCAAGCCGGTAGAGCATGTGGTGCTTCTCCACATGGGTCGCCGAGTAGCGCAGAGTGCACAGCGGATTCATGGCCTCGAGAGCTTCCTTGCCGCGTCCTTCGAGGCCGCCGTCCACGCTTTGAGGTTCATCCACGATGATGATGGGACACGTGGCCCGGATCAGGTCTATGGGCTTCTCGCCACCGGTTTTCTCGCTGTCCTTATAGAGATTATTGACGTCCTTCTTGTTGATGGCTCCGACCGTCACCACCATGATTTGGATGTTCGGACTGGTAGCGAAATTGCGGACCTGGCCGAGCTTGGTGGAATCGTACAGGAAGTAGTCGAAGGGCACCCCTGCATAGAGCCCCTTAAAGTGATCCTCGGTGATCTGCAGCGACTTGTACACACCCTCCTTAATTGCCACCGATGGAACCACCACGACGAACTTGGTGAAGCCATAGCGCTTATTCAGCTCAAAGATGGTGCGAAGGTAGACGTATGTCTTGCCGGTCCCGGTCTCCATCTCCACTGTGAAGTCGCCTGAGATCAGCGACGCCGATGGTGACAGCGCGTTCCGCAGCTGGATATCAGCGAGATTCTTGAGCAGTTCGTCATCCAGCAGCGTGAGACGGTTGCCGACACCGAGCTCGCCCTGCGCAAAGCCCATAGCAAGCTGGCGACTTGCGGTATCGCGCGTCACGGTAAACTCTGTGCGACATATCTCCTGGCCACGAAACAGGTCGCAGGTCGCTTCGATAGCCTGAAGTTGATAATCCAGGTTGGGCTCGAAATGAAGTTTCATCATCCTCCCCGATGAAATCGATGCGCTGTCGGTGGGGGCTACAGGATTGCGCTGCTGCACCAGCCGACGTCCCTTGGTTCCCTGCTCAGGCCGCACTCTGAGCCGCGCACTCGGCCTTTGCGCCGCTCGTCGCTTCGATGCCGGGGACCCCTGAGGCCGGGACCTACGCGATCTCGTTTTCTGAGCGGTCGTGCGTCTCGTCTGTTGTCGGACCTTCTGCCTCGCAGGTGTCTTTCCGCACGTGCCCGAAACCTTTCCGACGCGCCGCGCGCGGGCGGGCTTTGGTTGCACCTTCTTCGTTTGCGCGCGAGCACGGGCGGGAGACTTGCGCTTCCCTACACCCTTGTTGCGGGTCTTGCTGGCGGCGCTCGAGGGTCGCCCTTGCTTCCGCTTGGCAGCCGCCTTGCGCTTCTTCGTCGCCTTCGCCGGTGGTTTCGGAGGCATTGGAATCTTCCCCACCGCACTGCTCAAATGCTGCGCACGTTGGTGATTCCGCACTGTTGAAGGATAGCCGTAAGGTTGGTCTTGGCCACGTCGTCGGTGAAGGCGCTGTCTCGGAACACACAGGTGGTCTCGCCAGCGGGCGCGAGCGCCTGGTGCCACGAGACCATTCCCTGAGCCAGGGCCTCAACCTCGTCGGCGGTAACCTTTTTCGCAAGGCACGCGATTAGGACACCGCCGCCGATACTGTGTACCACTTTGCCGGCGATCGACTTGCGCTCGATCGGCACGCATAGATCGAGCCCGAGCTTCAGCAGTAATTCATAGAGAATGTCCACCTCGGTGCGATCGGACTTGAGGTGCTCGACGGACTCCTCAAGAGTCTTCGGCAGGTTGTCGCGGTCGGGCTCCCACGCACAGATGTTGGTAGAATCGAGCTTGAAGACACGGAAGCCAACGTCGACACCCGGGTGGTCGGCCCTAATACGCCTTCCGGCTTCTCTCAGCCGCTTCTTCGCAATATCGGCGATGGTCTTGTATTCGGTGCGGCCTGTTGGCTCCGGAAGCTGAACCATCACAAAGCGCCGACTCGAGTTGTGAGTGGCATTGACCTTCATCACGGCGTGTCCCGTACTTGCCGAGCCCGCGAAGAAATCCAAGACAATATCGTCAGGCTCGGTAACCAGTTCGATGATCTCTGCTAGCACATCAGTGTTCTTCGGAAATGGGAACCAGCCTTTGCCAACTAGTTGTTCGACCTCGAGAGTCGCCGATCTTCCATCACGATAAAAGACCGAAGAGTACGGTTCAGAATCAATCTCGAACAGATAACTCTTGCGATTGGGGATCGTGGTTTCGTCGGGACCAAAGTGAATGCGCGGGGGTACCTGGGCCAACGCCCAGTTTGTCTTCTCTTGGTCCCACCGCCACCCGGTCGACGGCTTCTTGCACGGGCGGCCTGTCACCGGATGCAGGATATCGTGCCGGGGCCGCGATTCCCGTCCATCGTCTGGGCCGGCGAAGTCAGCCGCAAAGTACAAACCTCGATCATCGGACCAGTTGTAATGCTTGTGGGCCTTGCGGGGGTCGTCTTCTGGAAGCTGTCGGTACCATTCCATGATAGCCGCCCGAATGGCTTCATGGTTAGTGCCTAAATCCTTTCTCAAAGCAGCGTACTTTGCCAGAACCTCCTCCGCACCCTCCTTCGGCCGGCGCCAGACCCCATGCGAAAGGACAGCGCTCTTGTCCCGAACGTAACAAACCAAGTACTCGTGCACCAAGGCAATGAGCTTGGAATCGCCCTTCTTCGACCGCTGCCAAACCACCTGAGCAACCGAATTCTCCTCACCGAACACTTCGTCCATCAAAAGGAGAAGACGAGACAGCTCATTGTCATCGCACGACACGAAGATGGCCCCTGCGGGATGCATAAGCGTCTTGGCCACTTTCAGCCGCGGGTACATCATGTTCAACCAGTCAGTGTGGAAGCGCCCGGAAGCTTGACTGCTTGTGGCCAAAGAGCTGAGTGGCTCACCGTTTTCGCCGAGCAATCCCACGAGCTGCAGATAGTTCTTAATGTTGTCTCGGTAATCATCGTGATACACAAAGTCTCTGCCGGTGTTATACGGAGGATCGATGTATATGAGTTTTACCTTCCGCGAGTAGCGTTTCTGGAGGAGCTTCAAGACTTCGAGGTTGTCACCCTCGATCATCAGGTTCTGCGTCGTGACCCAGTCAACGCTTTCTTCCGAACAGGGGCGGAGCGTGCCAGTGCTGGGAGTATGGGCTATCTGGCGAGCGCGGCGTTTGCCGTGCCAGTTCAGGCCGTACTTTTCGTCGCGCTCGTCAATCGTAGCGCCGAGCAGATGCTTGAGCACTTCAAGGTCGAGCCTCCCCTCGATGAGTGCTTCGGGAAACAACTCCCTGAACTGCTCAATGTTCGATGCAACTACGTCAGGGCTGTGGGTCAGTGGATCAGCGGGGGTTATTGTCTTCATTGACGCTCACCATTCCTAGAGTGAGCTGGTCGCCGTCGAAGTGGTGACGAGCAGATGCTTGAACTTCTCTCGAATCAAGCTCTTTCGCGCTTCCACGAAGTCCTCGAACCGTTCGAGCTTCCAGAGTGCTCGGTCCTTGGGGATTAGGTGCATGTCTAGGTAGGCATCTCGTCCTCGGTCACCCACGAACCATTCTGCAGGAAGCGTGTCTGATTTTCCGCCCGAGCCGTTCTCGTCTGCTGTCAGGAGCATGCAGTTGGCCAACTGGTTGCGATCGCCCTCTCGATAGCGCAGCAAATCCAATCTGCCGGTGCTGGGGTTGTGTTTCTTGATCTTCCGTAACGCGCTCTGCGGGAAGATATGATCCACTTGAGGGAGGTTGCTTTCGTACGCCGGCGTGTAGTTGAACTCGCGATACCATAGGTTGAACAACAGATGAATATTGTCCGACCCGTAGCCCATATCCCAGAAGCGATCCTCCGTCAGTTCGAGACTCCGATTCTTTGAACGGATGACGCCGAACACTTCAGCGAGCTCGAACGATCCAACTTCCTTTAGCTTCGCGACGAGGTCGTCGATCAACTGGTCTGGCGTGCCGCTAAACGCACCCGACAGAGACGAGCGTAGGAGGTAGTTGTCTACGTCCTTAGCCTGTTTCCATGCCTCCGACAGGTGGTAGCGAACATAGGTGAGCGGGATCAGGACGAGGTAAGACGGCAAGGCTTTGTCGCAGCGGATGAACGTCTTGCCACGCACAAAGTCGAGCACGTCCATCGTTGCCTTGGCAATGGCATCCCACTTCTCCTCGATCTCTTCTCGCACCCCGGGCTTCCGAAATTTCTCAACCTCGTACCGTGCGCCGTGGCCAAGCAGGGTCAGGCAAGTCTTGAGAATGAAGTCGCGCGTGAAGGCAAATCCGTGACGATTCAATTGCTCGAGCAGGGTCTCCATCGAGTCGTCGGCACTGTCCCAGGTCGACGTGAGAAGTGAGAACAGCAGGTCGGACTTGCCGAGCTTGGTGCCTCCCGAGTTAGCTCGGATGAAGATCTCCACGACGTCGTCTTCCGTATAGAGATCCTCGTTCTCGATGCTGTCGAGCTCTTGATACCCGATCCCGTCATCGCTGTGGAATGCCTTGAAAATAATCGAAACGTGCTTGCTGATCTTCTGCTTCTCAGCATCGGCAAGCTTGCGGGGGGCGCTGGTGATCAGATCCTGCGCCACAGTGAGCATGTCCTGTCTACTGAATACAAGGTCCTTGAACTTGAGCCAGGGAAACGCCGCGTTTGCGGGGTTCAAGAATGCAAACTTGTATTTGACGTCGTCCGGCGCGGCGACTTCGCCGCTCAGGATGTCCAGAAAGAGTTCCCGTCCCTCGTAGCTGCCTTTCAAACCAATGAAGAGGCTCTGGAGACGCTGTTGTCCATCGAGGACGAGGCATTTCTTCTTGCTATCCACGGGCACATAGAAATCGGTCAGGTGGTGCCGGTGTTCGGGACGGAAATTGTCGATGAACTTTCTCCGCCGAATCTGGCTCTTGGTTTTCCACACGAGGAGCGTGCTGATCGGATACTCGCGGAGGATGGAGTCGAACAACCGACACGTCTGCTCCTCACTCCAGACAAACGGCCGCTGGATGTTGGGCAGCCAGAACCCGCCATCTTCGTCGGGGTTATTGAGGAAGCTTACGATCTTGCGAAGCGAGTGCTTTGGGGTCTTCATCCACGAACTTCCTCTTCAGAGGTATGCTGCAATCCGACCCAGCTCAGTTTCGAGCCGCTTCAGTTCCAGGTTCAAGTCCACTCGACGGTTGACTTGCCGTTCCTTTGCCGCTCGCGCCCGCAGGCCAGCAATCTCGCGCTCGATGCGCGAGTGTTCCTCAAGTGCTGCTTGTCGCGCGTTGCTCGCCTCTACCGACGTCGTCAGCGCATACGTGCCGGTAAGGCGTGCGGCAGCTAGTGCAAGTACGCGATCAATCCATCCCTGGTAGAATGCGAGAAGATTCTGAGCCGACTGGTCGGCGACGCGCAGACTTCGGAGAAATGCGGACTCGATTGGAGTTGGGGAAGGTGTCAGCACAGCGATTAGAACTGAGCCGTCTAGCACCACCCGAAGGTTCTCGGCCTGTGAGCTTCGCTTGTGCGCGAGGGATACCGTCGCCATGGACTCAGTCATGGTGAGAAGCAGCACCGGATACGGGACGGCGCGGTGTACGAGGTCCCCAAGGCGCCCCGCCTTTGCCGGCGATCGGAGTACGAGCTGCAGCACCGCAATCTCAAGGTACTCGCGTACTTCATCGCGGTACTCCGGTACCCCAATCGTCGTGGCCTTGAGCGCGGCGACCCAGTGAAGGTCTTCGAAACCCTCATTGATCCAGCGCTTGTCCGCAGCAGTCGGCGCGCCATTTTCGACCAGCAACTTCTTCGGTACCCGCTTGTCCACCCTCGCGCCCGCCGGAAGGTCAAGAGCCGCAATGATGTCGGCAACGTTCACGCAGCAACCTCGGGTAGGACCACCAGGAAGGCTACGACCTCAAAGTCGTTGATCCCAGCGAACTCGCCCTTGAGCGCGTGCGTGCCGCCCGGCTTGAACAGACTGGTGACGGCGCGCTCCTCATTCTTCCCGACGATGGAAGCGACAGCAGTAGCGAGCAGACGTTGTGCGTGCTGCATGTCTTCGCCCTGCTTTGTGGCCTTGTCGAACCGCGTCGCAGCGGCCGTGTCGGGCACGTCGCGCCCGAGGCAGAGCCGTTTCAGCCGATCGAGGATCTGCTTAACCTGGGGAAACGCCAGAAGGACGGCGCCATCGTCACCCACATGCACGAGATAGTGCGGCACCAGGGGGTACCCAGGCTCGAAGGCGCGTGCGGCGAGCTCGCCCTCCGCACGCAGGCAGAAGATGACACCCGGGGGCACGTCAGCCTCGGTCGTCGACGTCACAGCGCAGCTTCCAGGTGGCAAGGCTTCGAGTACACCTGGATGTGCCTTGAGATACTCGGCCAAGTCGATGCGAAAATCGGTAAGCGTGAGATCGGCAATGGAAACACCCGTTGAGAGGTCTTCCAGGTCAATGACGGCGTCCTGAAGCTTGAGCAATTGCTTGCGACGATACTCCAGATCGTTCATCTGGTTGCCGGACTGCTGCTCGATCAGGTTTTCCTCGCCAGTAGCTGAGATATCAAGAAGCACCATGCGCCCGCTGACCCGTTGCTCCAGGTTGATGTACTCTTCGATCTCGATGTTGGGCCAGAAATTGACAAGCTGGATGCGCTCATTCGGTGAGCCAATACGATCGATACGACCGAAGCGCTGGATGATCCGGACGGGATTCCAATGGATGTCGTAGTTGATCAACCAGTCGCAGTCCTGCAGGTTCTGGCCCTCAGAGATGCAGTCCGTCGCGATGAGTAGGTCGAGTTCCCCCTCGCTGGCCAGCTCCTCGGGGCGCTCTTTGGATCGAGGCGCGAAGGCGGTGAGGATAGATGCTAAATCCTTGCGCAAGCCGCCGAGTGTGGTCTGATTGCGTCCTGTGCCGGTGACGAGGGCGGTCTCGATGCCGAGAGTTGATTTGGCCCATGGGGCGAGCTGCTCGTAGAGGTAGCGCGCGGTGTCGGCGAACGCGGTGAAGACGATCACCTTGCGGTTGTCAGGGTTTATCGGGTTGCGGCATTTGTGTTCGATCACGTCGCGCAAGGCGGCGAGTTTGGCGTCGCGAGCAGCATCCACTTGAGCCGCCGCAGCGTGCAGGGTGGCCAGGCGGTTGCGATCCTCGATCAGGTCCTGCTTCCAACGAATGAGGTCGACGTCTTTCAAGAGCACCTTCACCTTGCGGCCGACGAGCAGGCTTTCAAAGGCAGGGTCGTAGAGGTCCACGTCCTCGATATCAATCTCCTCCATCTCCTCGGCGTGACTCTCGATCCGCGTCAGCGTTGCCTCCACGTCCCGCAGCTGACGCTGCACAGTGAGGGCGAACGAGGGCACCGCGCTTTCCATGCGCTTGAGGACGTTGACGCGAAGCAGGTGGATCAGACTCTCCTCGCGGTCGGCCTGCCGAAAGAAACCCTCGCCGCCGCGAATCTCGGTGCTGTACTTCTTGTCGTACGCCTCCTGCTTATGCGGCAGCACGTAGCGCAGAGGGGCGTAGGCGGACAGGTTCAGGCGGCGAATCTCGAGGTTAATATCCCGGATCGAGCGAAACTCGCCGGCGCGGTCCACGTCCGCCTTGATGTTGATCGGCTTGAGCCGGTCCGGGAAGTGCCCTGTTTCTGCCGTACCGTAATACTTCTCGATGTGTTTGCGCGAGCGGGCGATGGTGAGCAAATCGAGCAAGGTGAAGTAGTCGAAACCCAGCATCTCGATGAGCTGCGTCGGGGTGCGTTCTGGATCATCCAGATCCAGCCAACGATTGAACTGCTTCTGAGCGAGGCGGGTAGTGCTGTCGATGCTGCCGATGCCGTGATCGAGCAAGGCCGTGTCATCGCCCTCCGTGGCGAAGGCGATCTGGTTGCGCAAGTCGGCCATGCGGTTGTTGACTGGTGTGGCCGAGAGCATGAGCACTCGCGTCTTGACGCCCTCCTTGATGATCTTGCGCATTAGGCGGTCGTAGCGCGTCTCGCTGCCGACTCGCGGCGTCTTCTTGTTGCGAAAATTGTGGGACTCATCGATGACCACGAGGTCGTAGTTGCCCCAGTTGACGTGCGCGAGGTCGATGTCGCCCGACGATCCGCCGTCGCGCGACAGGTCAGTATGGTTCAGGACGTCGTAATTGAAGCGGTCAGGCGCCAGGAAGTTACGGCGGTCGTTCGCCTTGTAGAGTGTCCAGTTGTCGCGCAGGCGCTTGGGCACCAACACCAGCACACGATCGTTCCGCAGCTCGTGGTACTTGATGATCGCGAGAGCCTCGAACGTCTTACCGAGACCGACGCTGTCGGCGATGATACAGCCGCCGAAGCGCTCAAGCTTGTCGATCGCGCCGACCACGCCATCGCGCTGGAACTTATAGAGCTTCTTCCAGACCACGGTGTTGCGGATGCCGGTGGCTGACTTGACGACTTGCTCTTCGTCGAGCGCATCACCTCTTGCCCCAAAGAGGTGATGGAGGATGAGGGCATACGTAGAGAAGGGCGTCCCGTGCGCCGCCAGCGAGCGCAAGGCATCGATGAGTCCCGGCTTGTCACCGTCCTGTGCTTTGAGCGATGCCCACTGTGAATCGAACCAGGAACTCAGCAGCCCCGCCTCCTCGGTCGTCTCGGACGCCTGAATGAGACTCAATGGGTTGCCCGGCGTTATCCCCAGGCCATCGGTGGTCAAGGCGAACGAGCCGATCAGCGCCTGCTTTGGAGCGGACGCCCCATCGCGCAGAACCATCGCGCCTTGGGGCACCGCACCGTTGGCCCGACGCGCTTCGACTTTCCGTTCGATCCAATCCGCACACCGCTTGGCAAGCCAGCGCGCTTGCAAGCGGTTACGCGCCGCTCGATCCGCAGCGGTCCCGAGAAGATCTAGCTCAGATCCCTCAGGTGGTAGGACCAGCCGCGCATTTGCCAATTTGGACAGCTCCTCAGAAACCTCCGAAAACGCAAACAGAGAGAGCGACGGCGTGACCACATCGAGCTGATTGCCCCGCGTAAGCCATGGCCGGATCAGATCGATCACGCGTTCAGTCCCCGTATTGCGAATGATTTTCATGCGGCGGCCTTCCCCCGACAGCGGCACCGAGGCTATGCTGGTGACTTCTTTGTCCGGGTTCGATGCGGCCAAAGGTCAGGGGCGTGCTTTGTGAGCTCCGCCTCAACCAGTCCAACAACCCAGCTCTGCTCCGTCGTACCTTCACGGACGCAGAACATCTTGACTGCCTTTTTCAGGTCACCTGTAACCCGAACGTGAATTTGCGAACCCTTTGGTGACTCCGCGGCCATGCTGCTGTCTCCCTGACGCTCGGGCGTCGACTTCGAACTTGATACCTTGTTAGCAAGCAAGCACGAAGTCAAGCGAACTCAGGGGACCTACGCCACAGTTTCTTCGAGTGTGCCCGTCCCCGGACGACCGACTCCGGAAGGAGCCGCGGCTAGGAGTCTGTCGGAGAAAAACCAAGGTGTGGGCTATTGGTCAAGCTGAGGGAGTCCTATAAAAGTGGCGATGGAGTGGAGGTGAGGTGGATGGGGAA
>JAANMY010003643.1_pt1 | contig 12537 bp, 8 predicted proteins | sample 7279691 | NCBI WGS metagenome assembly JAANMY01 (sample SAMN14094543, study PRJNA606508) | bioreactor metagenome | isolation source: A lab-scale SPAN reactor treating ammonium-rich wastewater day 388 | place: Ireland: Galway | collected 2018-02-07
TCCGCCACGTACTCGCTGCGGGTGAAGGTGGTGACGTTGCCCAAGGGGTCTTGGGCGACTTGTTCCCTCCGCCCAGCCGGCACCCCCTCCAGCACCTCCTGCGCCTCAGCCGGCGACGCCAGCAGCGACAGCGGCAGCAAGACAAGATCCGCCTGCACCGAAGGCGGCAGCGGCGACAGCACCAGCAGCGGAATCAGCAGGTGCGCGGCCACGCGCGACAGGAAGCCGCGTTCGCGGAGAGTCACTCCGCGCTGAGGGCCGGCGACGGCTCGCTTAAGTGATGGACTGACCGGGCGCCGCACGCGGCCCGATTGTCGCCTATCGCCGGGGGTGTGCCTTCCGGATCATCGCCCGCAGGTCACCCGGCTCGACCCGGGTGTAGATCATCGTGCTCCTCAGGCTCTTGTGGCCGAGGATCTCCTGGACGTGCTTCACGCTCGCTCCCCCTTGCAGCATGTGGGTCGCGCAAGCGTGGCGGAGGATATGGGTCGACAGTGAGCGCGAGATCCCCGCCCGCTTCCCGTTCGCACGGACGAGCATCTGCAGCCCGTGAATCGTCAGCCTCCCTTGCGTCCTCCACGACACGAAGAGAGCCGGATGCCGGGCATCCTGCGCCAGCTCGGGCCGCGCCTTGGCCAGGTACAGAGCCAGCGCTGCCCGCGCCGGCGGCGTCAGCGGTACCACCCGATCCTTCCTCCCCTTGCCGTCGCGGATGAAGACGGTTCCGGCGTGCAGGTCGATGTCGGCGATGTCGAGGCGCGAGCACTCGCCAGCACGCAGCCCGGAGCCGTACAGCACCTCGAGGGCGGCACGATCGCGCACCCCGGTCGCCGTGGAGAGTGGCGGCGCTTCGACCAGCCGCCGAGCTTCCGAAACCGACAGCATCCCGCGAGGCAGCTTCTCGACCCGCGGAATCGGCACCTCCGGAGCCCGGAGGATCACCCTCCGCTTCTGCAAGAAGCCGAGGAACACCTTGACGACGCTCGCACACGTTGCCCGCGTCACCGGCGACAGCAACGTCTGATGGCGGGTTCGCTGGCCGGCCAGGTCGTGCAGGTAGGCGGCGATGTGGGCGTCGCCGAGCTCCCGGATGTCGGCCATCCCCCTCTCGCGCAGGAAGACGAGGAACCGGGTCAGGATGCTGCGGTGCTGTTTGTGGGCGCTTCCACGCGCTTCGAGGTACTCCTCGAGCAGCAGGTCGAAGCGCTTCATCGGCCGCGCGGGTGCGCCCTCTCCAGAGCCCGCTGGAGGTCGTGGATCTCGACTCGCGTGTAACGCTCCGTCGTCGCCAGCGACCGATGCCCGAGCAGGACCTGGATATGACGGATGTCGGCTCCTCCCCGCAGCAGGTGGGTCGCGACCGTGTGCCGGAACGTGTGACACGTGACCGGCTTGTCCACCCCGGCCGCGTAGTGCTTCACGAGCCGGCCGACGATGGTGCGCGACAGCGGCTGGCCGAAGTTGCCGAGAAAGAGTTCAGGACGTGACCGCGGGCCGAGCAGCTTCGGCCGCCCCCCGATCAGGTACTCGTCGATCGCTACGGCAGCAGCACGGGTGAGAGGGACGTTGCGGTCCTTGCGGCCCTTGCCCTGGACCACACGCAGCAGCCGTTCGCCGGTGTCGACGTGGTCGAGCTGGATGTGAGTCAGTTCAGAGACGCGGAGGCCGGTCGCGTACAGCGTCTCCAGCATCGCGCGATCCCGCAGCCCGCAAGGCGTCGCCGCATCCGGCGCTTCCAGAATCCGCCTCACTTCGTGCGGCTTCAAGATCACCCGCGGCAGCCGCGTCGGGACCTTGGGGAGTTCGAGGCCGGCGCTCGGATCGAACAGCAAGTACGACCGCCGGCACAAGAAGCGGTAGAAGCTGCGGACACCGAGCAGCAGCAACGCTTGGCTCGACACCGCATACAGCCCTCCCCCCTGCTTCTGCGCCGCGTACAGGTACGCCTGGTACGCCTCCAGGTCGGCAGGGCGAACGTCGGCGAAGCACTGCCCACGCAGCAGCAGCCAGTCGCGAAAGGCGCGCAGGCCGGCGGTGTAGCTCTCCACCGACCGCGGCGAGAAACGGCTCGCAAGGCTCTCTTCGTACTGCCGGGCCAGGTCCTCGTCCCGGGTTGATACCCTGCCTTGCTGAGTACCGTGGCGGAATGGCGGTTTCTCACTTAAGTGATTGACTGGGTTCGAAGAAGAAACCGCCACTGCGGAATGGCGGTTTTTGGCGGATGGCGGTTTTTTCAAAGCCGGGCCGCAAGCTCGGACGGAGACAGCAGGCCGAGCCTCAGCTCGTCTTCCGGCGGCTTCACCAGCCGGTACCGAGTCTGCTTCCCCGCACCAGCGCTGCCCGCTTCGCTGACCGCGACGTACTCGAGCTCGACCAGGTCGGCGAGCCACCTCCTCACAGTGCTGTCGGGGACGCCCAGAGCCTCGCGGACTTCCCGCCTCGACACCGTCCCGTCCTGTCCTTCGGCGAGTGACTGGAGCCGGCTGTAAGCCGTCCGCAGGGGTTTGCGGATGTCGGTCAGCGTCTCCTTCAGGACCTCGGCCGAGAGCGCGTAGGCCGTCTGGTAGTCGGCGACAGACGCCACGATCGCGCCTTCCCGGCTCCGCTGCCGCTGGTGCTGGTGCAGGAAAGCCGAGACCTCGATCAGGTTCAGGAAGCGGGCGTGGTCGCGTCTCGTCCGCATCCACGCCGAAGGAAACGTCAGCTTGTCGGCGTACGGGATCACCACTGGTGCCGGCTCCAGCAGCCGCTGAGCGTTCCAGTGCTTGCGCGAGATCGCGTCGGCCTCGGCCTTCAGCCTCAGCCCCGCTTCAGTCCTGGCCAAGCGCTGGCGTTCGTGGATCCGCCGCGTCTGCTCCTCGCTCTCGTCCATTCCCAGTTCGAAACAGCGAGTCGCGTTCTCGTGGTTGACGGAAGAGGCAGTGGTGGCTTCGATGAAGGCGGCCCTGGCCTCCACCGTGAAGACCTTGGTCTTGAGACTCCCCGTCGCCGGGTCCTTGATCGGAGCCGCTGCAATCAGCTTCTTCCGGCTCTGCAAGACGCGGATCGAGTAGTCCGCTTCCATCGACCCGTACCGCTCCTCGACGATCACCAGCTTGCGGTCCAGAAACCCGGGCTCGACGTAGTACAGGCTCTGCGGCGTCAGCCTCGTCAGCATCACCACGTCTTCGGGAGGAGTCAGCCGCTCGATCACTTCCGTGATCCCGCTCTTGCCCGCTCCTGACTGGCTCAGGACGATGGCGGAGAGCGGGTCGGCGAGCTTGCGCGACACCGCGACCAGGTACAGCAGCCGTTTCGCTACTTCCTCGCCGACGTAGCCGTGCGCGTCGATGTCGGCCGCCGCCAGGTCGAGCAGGTCGGGGCGGCGCAGGAAAGAGAGAGCTTCGTCTCGTTCGGCCGAGGACATCGCGGCGACCGGGTCGGGCTTCTCGTCCTGGGCCTGCTCGGCCCTGCCCGCAGCGGCTTCAGCGTCGACGACGAGTGCCAGCAGCGCGGCCTCGACATGCTCGACGTCGGCGCCCGTGACCTTGCTCGCCTTCTTCGCGTACTCGGTCCGGCTCCTGCTCGCGTACAGGTCCAGCGTGTCGACGTGGAAGGCGTCGCCCTTCGTCGCGCGGACCGTGGCCCGCAGCCGGCCGAGGACGACCGGGTAGACGCGAGCCGTGTAGCTCACTCCCTCGCGCGAGAGCGTCAGGCCGTCCGTGGGCTTTTCAGTTAAGTGAGAAGAGACAGGCTGCGATGGCGTGGGCTCAGGCTTGGGCTCGGCGTCGTCGAGGACCTGGCGCAAGGCATCGGCTCCCCTCGAGACGAGGAGAGAGTTCGCGTCCTTCAGGTCCTCCGGGAAGCTCGCGAGCCTCACAGCGAGGCCGGCCTCGGCCAGCTTGCCCTTCAGCGCTTCCGCGGCCTTCTTCCCGGCGTCGTCTCCGTCCAGCGCGAGGATCACTCGCTTGACGCCCTCGCGCTTCAAGGTGTCCAGGTGCTCGGCCGTGAAGCCGTTCGTGCCGTAGAGCGGAATCGATGTCGAGATCCCGGCTTGCTGAAAGCTCAGCGCATCGAGGATCGCCTCGGTCAGGACGACCTCTTCCGAAATCCGGGCAGCCTGGAAGTTGAAGACACCGCGGAAGGGGCCGGGCAAGTAGCAGTGGCGATCCGACTTCATCCCTCGCCCATACAGGCTCACCCACTGCCCCGAGAGCGGATCCGGAATCGGGATCACGACGCAGCCGCCGAGGAGCTCGCGGCCCTCGGCAGTGACGACACCGAGAGACACGAGCTGACTCCGCAGTTCGCCCGTCTTCGGCAGCAGCTTCAGCAACGACCCGTCGGCATAGCCCGCCTTCACTGCTCGCAGCAGGTCGGGATCGCTGAGGCCACGACTGGACAGGTATTCCTGAGCGTCCTTCCGTTCGCAGAACGTCCGGTGGTAGTGGTCGACGACGCGGGCCAGGAGAGCGGAGCGGTTGACGGGCGCGGGGATGTCTCCGTGGTGACCGTTGCCGTTGACGGGCCGAGTCAAGGGCGTGCTGGGCAGGCTGGCGAGGGTTCTCGGCTGGTCCTGCATCAGCTTCAGAAGATCGAGGCCCGCTCGCCTCGCCAGTCGCTCCAAGGCCGTCGCAAACCCGACCTTGTCGTACTTGGTCACGAAGCCGATCACGTCGCCAGCAGCACCGCACCCGAAGCAGTGGTACAGCCCACGGCTCGGCGTGATCGTGAAGGACGCCGTCTTCTCCTCGTGAAAAGGACACCGGGCGACGGCGACCCGGCCCTTGCGCTTGACCTCGATCCCTCGCTCAGCGAGCAGCGGCACCAGCTCGTTCGCCGCCTTGATCCGTTCGATCCCGTCCTTGCTGACCTGCACGCCTCTCCTCCTTGCGGATCGCCTGGAACGCGATGTCCTTCAGGCGTCTCACCTCGGTTTTGAGCAGGCGGAGATCGACCATCGCTTCACCCCTGTGGTACTCACGCTCGGCAGCGCTCGCCGCCTGGCCACCGATCGTGAACACCGCGACCGGCCGCCGGCCGAAGCAGCGCACCTCGACCGACACCAGCTCGCCGCCGCGCAGCAGCAGATACCCGCTCAGGAAGATGTCGTCGGTCTGGATCACCGCTCTCCTCCTCGCCTGCATCCTCGGGACCTGTGCACGCTGCCGGACCTGTGGACGCCCGGCGGTAACGGGTGACCGGGCGACCACAGGTCCTTGGACGCGGCGACAGTCACGACGACGCCGCGCCCACAGCGCACACAGGCCGGCGAAACGGAAGAGAGATCGGTTAACGTGAAGACCGAGTCGAAGTGCCGTCCCGCTTCCGCTCCCGGGTCGGCGTCGGCAGGTCTGCCAGGATCACAGCCGGCGTCGGCCCGTCTTCTCCCAGAACCCTGTCAAGGCCCTGAAAGCGATTCCGACTGTATTCCGGATTCTTATATTTCGCAAGAGCCATTTCTATACTCCGCAACAGGAGGCTCCCCCTTGCCGCGGAGACGCACGTACATCACGCCCGTAGACGAGAAAGCGATAGGACGACGACTGCGCGAGCTCCGCCGACGCCGCGGACTGACCCAGACCGAGATCGCCGAGCAGCTCGGGATCGGCCAAGCCCTGGTCTCGAACTACGAACGTGGTGCCGCGCGGATGCACGGGGCACTCGTCGCGGGGTTCGCGAAGGCCCTCAATGCGACCGCCGACGAGGTCCTGGGGCTGAAGGACTCCCCGGCACCGAAGGAGGGCAACGGCCGCCTGCTTCGTCGACTCCAGCGCATCGAGGAACTCGGCACCGCCGATCAGAAGGCCGTGCTGAAGTACCTCGACGCCCTCCTCGACAGGAACGAGCGCCGCGCTTCCTGATTCGATAAGGAGGGCTGCACCGTCACGCCCGCTGCACGCGGTAACGAGCGGGTGCAGCGGTCGCGCCGGCGCAGCCGGGTCGTGAAGGCTTCGCCCGGCCCGGTGGCGGCGACAGTCTCTCGCTGGGGCGCGGCGCCGGGCTTGGTCGTGGAGCGGGTGCGGCTCCACCGATAACGGCGGATTCTGCAACCCAGCCGCAGGGACGCGCGCGGTAACGGCGCCGCGCGACGGGCGGCTGGGTCAAGCTCCGCGCGCCGGTTTCAGGCTCCGCGGCATTCAGCCGCTCCGCTCAGCTTTCCCGCGCTCCGTACAGAATCCGACGTTATCGTCTCCGCCGCACCCGCCGGTTTCAGTACGGCCCGGCGCCGCGACGGTCTGTAGTTCGGCGCCGCCACCGGCTTCCGCGCGCCCGACCACCCGGCCTGGCACTCGGCGTGCCCCGTTCACCGGCACGGCACGCCGACCGCCAGGCCGCTCCCGCGCGCCGAACACCAGAGGAAAGAAACCGTTCCTGTGTCCGCGGGCGCGGCATAGCCCGGGCGGAGCCGCGCCCGCGGCTGCCAAGGTCCGGCCGCCCTCTCGCCCCGTTCCCACCCGGTCCTGACTTGGCTCCGCTTCGTGGTACAAGATCCACGTGCCCCGCTTCACTGCCATCGACCTTTTCAGCGGCGCCGGTGGCATCTCCATCGGCCTTCACGCCGCCGGCTTCGACGTCCTCCTCGCCAGCGACTGGGATGCAGCATCGGCTCGCACGCACCGTCGAAACTTCCCCGAGTCGCCGTTCATCGAAGGCGACATCCGCGAGGTCTCCGGACGCAAGATCCTGAGCAAGGCCCGGATCGCTCCCCGCGAGCTCGATCTCCTCATCGGTGGCCCGCCCTGCCAGGGGTTCTCCATCATCGGCGCCCGCGTCGTCCACGACGAGCGCAACGACCTGTTCCGCGATTTCCTGCGCATCGCCGACGCCCTGAAGCCGAAGTGCATCGTCATCGAAAACGTCCCCGGCCTGGCCACGCTGGCCCGCGGAGCAATCCTCAAGGAGATCCTCGACGGTTTCCGTCGGCTCGGCTACACCGTCGGCTTCGCCGAGCTGCTCGCCGCCCAGTACGGCGTCCCGCAGATGCGCTGGCGCATGGTCTTCGTCGGCTTCCGCAAGGACCTCGACATCGCCCCGGGCATGGGCTTCCCGAAACCCACCCACGGCCGACGCGGTATCGGCGAGCTGATCCCGAATTGCACGATCCCGCCCCAAGACATGGCCGGCTTCATCACCGCACGCGAAGCCATCGGCGACCTACCCGCCGTCGAGCCCGGTGAGATCGTCTCCATCTACCCCGGCCAGCCCCAGTGCGCCTACCAGCACGAGATGCGCGCAGGCCTCGACACCGAGCTCTTCAATCACTACGCGCCGAAGCTCTCACCCCAGAACATGGCGCGCATCGCAGCACTCAAGCAAGGCCAGAACTGGCGCGACCTGCCGCTCGAGCTGCTGCCCGAAGGCATGCGGCGCGCACTCCGCAAGGACCACACCCGACGCTACAGCCGCATGTCCTGGAACGGGGTGCCGCGCTCGATCATCACCCGCTTCCGCGACCCGAAGAGCGGCGAGTACACACACCCCGACCAGCAGCGCACGATCTCGATCCGAGAGGCGGCCCGCATCCAGTCGTTCCCCGACCGGTTCGCCTTCGAAGGCTCCTACTCGGAGCAGTACGACCAGGTCGGAAACGCCGTCCCGCCCAAGCTCGCCCAGGCGATCGCGCGCGAGGTCCAGCGCTGCCTCACCGGCACCGCCACCTACCGGCTCGAAAACGCCTTCGCCCGCCGACCCTCAATCAGCCAGACCAGCCTTGCTTTTGACGCGCTCGAGGAAATCGCTCCGGTTGCCAGAGCGCGCTCCCGTCAGCCCCTCGACGTAGCTCGCTAACGACGTCCGCACCACACCGACTCGCTCGAAACCGAGCGTCCCGTCCGAGTTCCGTGTCCCGGTGTAGTCAAAGGTCACGAAGGTGATGTCCCAGGGGTCCGCACCCTCCGTGAAGCGAATGCGGCGCCGCAGGTACTCGAACGTCCGGTGCTGCATCACCACGTAGAAGGGCACGCCGATCCCCTTCAGGTACTGGCCCTTCACCGCCACCTGCATCCCGAGCCGCTTGTAGATGTTCGCCATGTTGACGCCGTAGGCGACGACGTCCTTGCGGCGTCCGCGCTTCTTCGCATCGCGCGAGAAGTACTCCCGCCACTTCTCCGGCACTCCGGCTTCCCAGGCTTGCCACGCCGGCCCCACACCGCCACCGCGGATGTCGATCGCCTGCGTCTCGATCGCCGCGACGTCCGCGATCTCCCCGGCCTTGTCGACCGTGATCGCCACGTAGTCGAACGATGTCCGCGGGTTCGTCAGCACGACCTCGGGCACCAGCCGCGCCTGCCCCGCTGCCGTGCCGAAGTAGTCCGCAAGCACAGCCTGGATCGGTGCCCCGTCGAGCCGGTGGTCGCACACCGCGTAGGTCTGTTGCGCACGACCATCGTCCGCCGCCGCGTACGTGACCGAGCAGTAGCCGAAGTGGTACTGGATGTACTTCTCGCACGGAGCAGCCATGAAGCGACAGAAGCGCTTCTTGCGCGCCTGACGGCTCTCCTGGGAATCCGCATCGGCCGCATAGCCGAAGGTCTCGATGATCGGAAACGGACGGCTATCGCTGGACTTGGGCTCTTCAGGCATTGCGACCCAAGCCTATCGACCCACAAGAACGAGTCAAATCACTTAAGGGACATCCGCTCCCGGCTCGGCCTGCGTGCTCCTCACTCTGCGGGGAGCACGCAGGGCGAGACGGGCGCCACTCAAGAGCGCCACGCACGACGACCGCGAGCCGGGACTGCAGCGGCCGTGACAGCGGCGCACCGCACGTTGCCGGCGCCGCTGGCGCGGGCGCTGCGCTACTCCGGGCGACCACTTCCCTCGCTGGCCGACACGCCCCTTGGCGACACGCTACTTTCGAGGACACCCAGCACCACGGTTGCGATGGCGTGCGCGAGCCTCGGGGGTACCGCATTCCCGATCTGGCTCTGAACGGCAATGGTCCCGCCGTGGAAGGTGTAGTCAAGCGGGAATGTCTGCAAGCAGGCTGCCTCACGCAGCGTGATGGCGCGGTTGGCGCGCGGGTGCAAGAAGCGGCCACACGCCGGCGTCACGCAACGAGTCGTGAGCGTGGGGGCCACATCGTCGTAGCTCATCCGGCCGTACGCACTCGCCGCGCCTCCCTTTTCGAGCTTCGAGTGGCACTTGAGTTCGAGATGCTTCCCGAGACTGCTGCGGCTGCCGCCGTTCGGTGGAATCGCGGCGATTCGCTTCGCGACCATCATCGGGTAGTCGGTGCGCGGTCGCGCCAACGGGTCCGTAGCGGTGACCGCACGTACCTGTCTCAACACGTCCCGCACGGTCCGCCGCTCAGTGAAGGCTTTGAGCCGGGCGTCGCCTGGCACCAGCACCGGCACTTCGGCGTCGGATTTGCCCCGCAGCGCGATCATCACGAGACGACGGCGGCGCTGAGGCACCCCGAAGTCGGCTGCGTCCACCACGCCACTCCAGACCCCGTATCCTCTTCGACGAAGCCGGCCCAGGAGCAAACGGAAGCGCCGATCACGCGCCAAGCGAGGCACGTTCTCCATAACGACGGCCCGCGGCAGAATCGCCTCAACGAAGTGGGCCACCCGCAGCACCAACCGGTTCCTGGGGTCGCTCGACCGCTTGTCACGAGCCAACGAAGAGAACGTCTGGCACGGCACACACGCCGTGAGCACGTCGAGCTCCCCAGGAACCAAGCCTAGCTTCCTCAGCAGGTCAAACGGATCCAGCTTCGCCAAGTCGTCGGAGTAGACCTTTACCTCGGGGTGGTTGGCCGCGTAGGTCTTGCGTGCAGCGGCGTCGATGTCCACGGCCGCCAGAACCTGTACCCCCGCAGCCTTGTAGCCGGTGGTCACCCCTCCGGGACCCGAGCAGAGGTCGATGGCAGTGGCAGACCTCACGCTCACGATCACTCTTGAACGTCCGGACCGGTACTCTCCACCTTGGCCGAGTCGAGCGGTGGAAGGCTCTGGACCCTGGCGTCGCCTGGAACTCTCTTCTTCACAGCCTCGAGAAACTCCCGATGCGTCCGCTCGGCGGCGTCGAGCAGCTCTCGCCAGCTCTTCACGACGACCTGGCTCTTGTCGGCGAGTTCACGCCAGCGAACGCCGTCGGGAGTCACATGGTGGCCGACCAGAACGCCCTCGTAGTGGTTCGGTCTACCGCTCTGCCCAGGTGCTTGCTGGCGGAGATAGCTGACGTAGTTCATGACCTGCACGACTTCCTGTTGACCAATCGGCTTACTCGGTCGCTTGACCTCCACGACCAAGTAGCGCCCCCGCGTGGAGACGCAGAAGAAGTCGACCCGCTTATCCGAATCAGGATCGGCTTGGGGGTCCAGCTTGAAATGGTCGACCAGCAGCGTCTCCAGCCCCTTCTCGTGCTCCACCACGATCCATTCGGGATCGATGAGCCAAGGATGGTCAAACAGGAAGTCCTGCATGTCCGGCTTCTCGGGTACGTCGTTCGCGATCATTTCCTGGAACTTGTGGATCACTTCCACGCGGGCCCGAACCAGCTCGGCGTACTTCACCGTCTCGAACACGTCGAGCTCGGTCACCAGCTTCAGGATCTGCTCGCGTTCCGCTTGATCGGTCTGGCCGAGAGCCTTGATCAGCGCGAAGAATGCACCATCCTCGAATGCCCTGAGCACGAGATCCAGAAGCTCGCGGGCACGGTCGAGGTCGTCGGTCACGCTCTCGATAGACGCCAGCTTGCGCACCACCGCACGCGCTTCCGCCTGCTCCCTCGGCATCAACCTCGAGATGCGATCCTCTACGGACTTGTCGAGGCCGATCAGCACCTTCTCCAGCCGGTCGCGATTGACCTCCGACCGCTTCTCGGCCCAAGCGCGCAGACTCTCCCTGATCTTGCCTACCCCCCAGTTCAGCAGCGCTTCTGGCAGAGGTTCCGTCCACACGATGCCCTGGCGGTCCGTGCCGATGAAGTCCTGGGCGTCGTCGAGCTGGTCAGCGGAGACCTCACCGGTCATGTACTGCATGCCGGCTTGCCCGTAAGCACCACCCGACAGGTCGAAGAAGAACGGAGCCTGGGCCATCTTGTCGCGGACCAGGATGCTGATGCCGCGCGCGCTATCCGTCGGAATCGGCTTGTCGGTAAAACCGAACCACCACTTCACAGACCCAACGCCCGGCACGTCCTCCCATCCACCGTTTGGGCCCTCGAAGAGAAACTGTAGGTTCGGCTTGTAGGGAGCGATGGGCTTGCCGTTGACTACTACCTCGAAGCCATTGCCGAGGATCGAGAACCGACGGCTCATGGACTGACGGAAGTCTTCCTCGTCCACCGCGCGCGAGATCAGCAGTTCCTTCAGGAGAATGGTCGTCCCGGCGGGTTCGTCGCTGAGACCGTCTGCCAAGATCTCCGGCTCGTACCCCTCCACCATCTCAGCCTGCCCGCTCTTCGTCATCCGCTCGAAGTCCAAGCGGAAATGCGTCAGCCACTTGTCGCGGACGGTCCGTACCTCCACTACTCGCGCGATGCCGAAGCCTGCCAGCTTGCCTAGACCCTTCCGGCCCATCACCAGACGCCCGAGACGCGCCGTCCGGTCGCTGCCAGTCGCCTTCCGACGATCGCGACCTACGACCAGATACGCGCTTTCCACGTCATCCCAGCTCATCCCATCGCCGTCGTCCGCGATCAGGATCTCCTGGTCCTTCATGCCGATGCCGAATGGCATGGTGACCGATGTCCGTTTCGCATCGGCGTCCCAGGCGTTCGAGATGAGTTCGGCGATCGCGGGCACCGAACCTCGGTACATGGCCAAACCGAGGTGCTTCACGATTCCGCCGGCATACCTCATCGTCAGCCGACGCATTGGCTTGGCGGCTTCGGGCATGGTCACTGACCTCTGGGTTGTAGTTGTCGCCGTGGCAATCTTACAGGCTCGCTGTTACCACGGCTCGGACCACTCTTCGCCCCCTTCGAGGAGCCCGAGACTGGCTTCAGGCCAACCGCGAGCCGGGACTGCGGCGGCCGTGACGGCGGCGCACCGCTCGTTGCCGGCGACGCTGGCACGGGCGCTGCCCGCGGCGAGCGGACTCAGGTTGACCGCCGAGGCCTTGCCCGGGCCGGGGCCTCGGCGCTCCCTACGGGCAGCCCAGGCGCGGCCAACGGGCGCCGGCGCGAGCACCGCCACCGTGGACCGCCCCGCGGGCACAGTGCCGGCGACCGCCAGGCGCGGCGGAGCCGCGAGCGGAGCCCGTGGGCCGGCGCGACGTGGAGGCACGTGGCCACGGCGCGACGGAGCACGGGCGCAGGCGAGCGCTCAAAGACGACGGCCGCGCAGCGGCCCACAACGAAGGGCCGTTCGTGGCCGCGTTGAACCACCATTACAACCGCTGTCCGCGGCCCAGGATGACGTAAGCAATTACGTCTAGGAGCGCCGCCAAGACGACACGGGACCGCGACTCAAGACCAAGCCGCCGTTGCTCGTGACCGGCGGCGGCTACCTCGACCGCGGGACCGTCACCTCAGCCGGCGCGTCCCGAGGGCCTGCGCGCCGCGGCTGCCGACAACGTACGTTGTCGGGCGGAGCGACCGAAGGGA